>Ga0310697_10005720_pt1 | contig 11952 bp, 7 predicted proteins | sample 172DNAGHGlowgp2_FD_203883 | JGI IMG/M metagenome (GOLD analysis project Ga0310697, IMG submission 203883) | Sheep rumen microbial communities from Palmerston North, Manawatu-Wanganui, New Zealand - 1728 DNA GHGlow gp2 (v2) (version 2) | ecosystem: Host-associated > Mammals > Digestive system >... | reverse complement strand
TATATATCATATTATACCACGTTTTTCTTAAAATGGAATGAACATAAACATTTGCGTTACGAAAATTAACGATAGCCCCTATTTTGTTAAAACAGCAATCCTTACCCAGAAATCCGCTCTGCGTGTTGGTGAAATCATTTCGTGGTGAAATCTGCTTCGTAGGTGAAATCATCCTCGATGGCTGGTGGGTGGATTTCAATTCACCGTGAGCACAGCGAACGATTTCACCCTAGGGCAATGCCCGAAGATTTCACAGCGGTGTACACCGTGATTTCACTTTTTCCGGGCCGCAACACCCCGTTGATTTTCAAGGCGACGATTCTGTGTTACGATACGTTCAGGAGGTGATCCGATGGCTACGAAGGATGTTATTTACGAGCTTCGCACGAAGGCGGGGCTTTCGCAGGACGAGCTTGCCGAAAAGGTTTTCGTAACGCGGCAGGCGGTATCCAGATGGGAGACCGGCGAAACGGTGCCGAATACCGAGACGCTGAAGCTGCTGTCCGAGCTGTTCGGCGTGTCCATCAACGCGCTGCTCGGCGTTCCGCAAAAGCGCATCTGTCAATGCTGCGGCATGCCGCTTGAGGACGGGATCACCGGCAGAAACGCGGACGGGACGCCGAACGCGGATTACTGCAAATGGTGCTACGCCGACGGCACGTACACGTACAGCGACATGGACGATCTGATCGACGTCTGCGTTAAGAATATGGCGGGCAACGGCTTCACCGAGGAGCAGGCGCGCGCGTATCTCAAACAAGCGCTGCCGCAGCTCGACTACTGGAAGCGGTACGAGGAGCTTTCCGATAACGGGCAGTTTGAGGCATTCAAGGCAAAGCTCATCGACGAGATCAACGATCTCTCCATCGAAGGCATGCCGAAGCTTACAAAGCTGAACGCGCTGATCGGCAGTTATGTAAACCTTGAATACCGTCTGCCGAGCGGCATGAAGGCGAAGTTTCTGGACGACAATACGACCTATCTCGGCAATCAGCTCGAACCCGAATTCGGCGGCGACCGGTGCTTCGGCGTGCTTGCGAACATGGATTTCATTCTGATCTGCACGTATGCGGCGGAGGGCGCCGATCCGGAGCTCGTTCTCTATAAAAAGAGATAATTCTGCGCCGTGATATCGTCTTTATGATATGCAAATAAACCCCGGGATTTCCCGGAGTTTTTGCTGTTTACGGTTTGCTGTACTTTTCGATCAGCGCGTCCATTTCGCTGTCAGAGACCTTGAACACCTTCTTGAGCTTGGCGATCATGACGTCGCGGCGTCCCTTGATGAAGGAACGGTCCTCCTCCACGCTCTTGCGCCATTTGTCCATCGAGGACGGCTCCTTCCAGCGTTTGATCTGCCGCGGCATTTCTGGCTCATACTCCGCTACCATTTGATCGAGCAGGTTCAGAAGCCTTTCCGTATCATACTGCGTATACAGGATCTCCACATAACGCTCGACGAACTTCCGGCAGAAGCCCTTGTTGGATTTGAACGCGGCAAAGACGTAGAATTTCGACTGATAGCCGTGCGGCGACGTGACCACGTTGAACGAGAAATACTTGTCCAGCACGTCGGTGCGCTTGACGTCGCGCATCGTATAATCGAGATCAAACAGCAGCGGCCGCCATCTGATCGAACCGCGCACGCGCCAGTATTTCTGGTTGATCATATCGGTATCGCAGAAGTACGTGCGCGCGATGATATAATCGATGAAATAGTCCTCGTCGACCTTTTCGAGGTACTTGCTGTATGCTTCGTCGCTCGAAAGATCCAGCTTGTAGGCGGAATCGCGCAGTTTTTTCCAGTCGTCACTGCTCCCCTGTGTCGCGACGTCGCCGTTGTAGCGGACAAGATCGACCAGCTCCGGGTCGGCGCCGTAATGCGTTTCAAGATAATCCGCGTTCAGATCCTCGCCGAGCTCGTACAGCCCGTAATACTTGCCGTTGACATACAGCGCAGTCGCGCGGGAATCGGCGGCTTCGATGTTCATGCCGATGCTTGCACGCGACACGAACGAATCGCAGAAGCGGGATCTGCCGATGTCCTGTCCGCCGTCGCGCAAAACCAGCGCGCCGAAGGATGTGATCGGATAATCCGGAAACAGCGGATACTCGAGCTTGCCCATGCCGTACTGCCCGCGCAAATGGATCGAGAACGATTTCTGCGAGTAGGTCAGCGTTCCCTGTCCCTTGCAGCGGACGTCCGCCGGAAAGCTCGCGCCGATCTTGCCATCCGCTTCGTAGTAATTGAACTGCGCTTTTCGTTCCGTTCCCTGGATGTCGCGATGCTTTTTGACCTTGTATACCGTCTCGAAATCATCCGGCGCAAGCGACATGCACACGACCGGGACCTGATGCGGTTCTTCAAACAGATAATTATAGGTAACGCACTCGCTTTTCAGCATGCCGTCTTTGACGGCGATCGCGCGCACGACCGTATTCTTGGAAATCTGGATCGGCTCCGTGTATTCCTTGCTTTTCTCCGTCGGCTCGCTGCCGTTGGTCGTATACCGGATCACCGCGTTCGGATCGCTGCAGCTGAGGCGCAGCGAAAAAGCGCTCGTCTGATACAGACCCGTCTCCGAAAAGACCGGCTGCGGGGCGTATCCGGCATAGTGCGTATCGCTGTTCGGCTGTCCTTTTGTTTTTTTGGTGAAGAAAACGCGGCGGGTATGGTTGTCGCCTTCGATCCGTCCGCTGGACAGACCGTTGCGCTGCACGCCGGTATGGAATGCGTCGCGGATGACGCCGGAGGCGTCGGCCAGATACAGCGTCTCGCCGCTCGGATCGATCCCGAACCCGGCGTCGCCGTCCTTGCGGTTCGTCGCCGAGCTCGTCGTTTCGATCACGGCATAGCCGTCCGCGTCGATCGACAGCGACGAGATCCGGAACTTATAAGGATCCTTCAGCGAATCGCTCAGATACCAGCCGTCCAGCGAGACCGCAGAGGCGGATCCGTTATGCAGCTCGATCCAGTCTTTTTCCTTGCTCCCCCGATCGTGAATGGCGCATACCTCGGAGATGTATACGCCGTCAGGTTGAAAAAAACCGATCGCCTCCGCCGTCTTCTCGGCGTGTCCGTTCGCCGCGCCGGGTGTCGGATAGCGGTAATAGACCTGCTCGTTGTTTTCGTCGAGCCCGACGGATACGTTGTCGGGAAGCTCCGGGATCGTGACCCAGTCGAGCTCGCCGGTCTCTGCATGATACAGGAACAGCGTTTCGCCGGTGCCGAGCGAGAAGCTTGCGTGAAGCTCGCCCGCGATGTCCGTCTTGCCGGACAGAAATACGATCAGGTACTGTCCTCCGGACAGCGTCATGTTCTCCGGCAGCGTCCATTTCATCAGATTCTTCGGATTGTCGGACAGATACCAGCCGGAAAGCGGGATCTCCGTATCGGTCGAATTGAAAAGCTCGACCCAGTCCGATCGTTCGCCTTCGCTGTCCGTGATGCTGTATGCGTTGTTTGCAAGCGCTTCGCTGATGCGCAGTCCCGTCGGACGCGTCGCGTTCAGGGTCGGATCGACCGGCTCGTCGCTGTTCTGATCCTTGTCGTCCGGCTGCGGCGTTTCCTCCGGCCGGTACGGCGGATCGCTTGTGATATCGGCGGCGTTCGCTTCGCCGGGCGTCGGCGTCTCGCAATAGCCGAACGTGCCGTCCGCGCGGCGCGCATACGTCACATCCTTGTACGGCATTTCCGGGACCGCAAGCGTTTCCAGTTCAAACCCGTTCGGGTCAAACAGATACAGCGTTTCGCCGTAACGGCTGATCCCGAAGTCAACGCATACATGCTGTCCCGCGGTCTCGCAGTCCTTTTCACAGCAGTATACGAGCAGATATCCGTTTGCCGGTAAGACGCCGGAAAGATTCGCGTCGTCGTAGTCGCTCGGCTTGTCGCAAAGCGTAAAGCCGTCGAGCGAAATATCCTTGTTCGTCGTGTTGTGCAGCTCGACCCAGTCGCATTTCAGGCAGCCGCCGCAGCTTTGGATCGTGTTGCGCGGAGATACCTCGCTGATCTCCACCCCGGTCATCGGCTTCGGTTCCTCGGGCGTCTTCGGCTCCGGCTGGACGTTGGTGATCTTTGTCGTGTTCGCCGCGCCGGGCGTGGGCGCTTCGCAGTATCCGTAGGTGCCGTTTTCCCTGCGCGCATAGGAAATGTCGCGGTTCAGCGCCGGAACGGCAAGCTCGGCGACCGATTGCAGGTTCGCGTTGATCAGAACGAGATCCTCCCCCGCCGCCTTCAGCGAGAAGCCGAGACAGATCGGGCTTTTCCCGTCCCACGCAAGCGTATCGGTCTTTTCCATCTTTGTTGCGAGCAGCAACAGATATCCGTCCGCCGGAAGAATGATCTCCGGCAGCGTCAGCGCCTTGTCCGCATTTTTGACGTTGTCCGTAATCCCCCATCCGAACAGATTGATCGGATGGTCCGATTCGTTATGCAGTTCGATCCAGTCGGGCGAACCGTAATACTCGTGCTCATAGCTGCTGCCGTTGCTTGAAACGACCTCGCTGATCACGATTCCCTTCGCAGCGTCGTCCGATCCCGTGACGCAGCCCGCAAGCGGCGCCGCCATGCACAGGATCAGCAGAAGCGCTATGATGTTTTTCCAAGGTGCAGATCGCATTCCCGATCCTCCGATCAGTATTCCAGTTGTATGATAAGGCGCAGGATCTTTGCGGCGTCCGCCGCCGAGATCTCGCCGTCTCCGTCCGCATCGCCCGCGATGCACATCGCTTCGTTCATGACGGACAGACCGACGACCGTCCGCAGTATGAGCGCCGCGTCGCCTGCGGTCAGCTTTCCGTCAAGGTTTGCGTCTCCGCGCATGATCGTTACGCGCAGAAGCTGCGGCTTCGCAAAGGAAGCGTTTTCAAAATATCCGGATGCAAAATAGCCGAAACCGCCCTGATAGCTTCCGTACAGGATCGCGCGGCCGTAGTATCCGTCCGCCTGCAGCCGGTCTGCGCCGTCCGCAAATCGCGTCCAAGTGAAAATGCCGTCCGCATCCGAGATCCGCATCGTCTGTCCGGTCCCGGACGTCCGGCTCAGCGCAAGCGTGCCGTTTGCGCTGCGGCATACAAACCGGAATCCGTCCCCGGTCCGGATCGCGCGGAAGATCGCGCCGTTCGCGTTTGCGGCGTCGATCGTTCCGTCTTCGTTCGGCTGAACGGGGATCGCCTTGAGGATCTGATCCTCCGCAGGCTTTGCGGAGATCGCAAGCCATTCCCCGCCAAAGTTCGCGGCGATCACATAAAAGCCTTCCTCCGGTTCCGGCGCCGAATAGATCTCCGTCACGCCGCCGTCGCCGATCCCGACAAACAGAAGTCCGCTGTCCGCATCGAATGGCACGGCAAATTGTCCGCCGCATTCGACAAGCAGCGCGCCGCCGCCCTCGATCCTGCGTCCCGTTCCGGTATATGCCGGCATATCCGGCGCCGTCGTACCGAGCGAAAACAGCCCGTCGGGTTCGTGCAGAAGGATCGCAAGGCGGAATGCGAGCGCAAGCTTTGAAAGAAGGATCTCGTCTTCGGACCCGCATTTTGCCGCGACCGCATCGCTGTATGAAACGAAGCCGTCCAGCGCTTCAAGCTGTTCTGCGCCGAAGCATTCGCAAATCGCGTTCCCCTCCGTCAGCATCGGGAGGCTGTCCGCGCTGCGCCAGTATGACAGAACGTCGCGGAAAACGCCGTCGCCGCACTGCGCGCGAAGATACGCGGTAAACAGGAACGACTGCCCGTACGCGCCGACGTCGCTTGCGGTCGTATCGAAATTCCGGTAGCTCATGCCAAGGCGGATCTTTTCGGACCGTCCGTACGCGTCCGTGTATCCCTGCTCCGCGACCGAGCCCGGATAGCACAGCTCCTCCGCCGCCATCGAAAAGCCCTCGTTCAGCCAGACGCCGATCGTCTTCTCCCTGCCGAGCTGATCCGCATTCGCAGGCGACGCAAGCACGGCGCTTCTGAGGATCAGGTGCTGAAACTCATGCGCGAGCGTACCGTATACGACGGATTCGCGATCGGCCATCCGCGCGTTGACGTTGATGATCGGCAGGCAGTTGTAGCTTTCGGCGTCGTCCGGATCGATGACCGCGATCTCCTCCTGCGTATAGAGGTCGTAGGAATCGAAGAATCCGCAGACAGAAAGACTGTTCATGGCGTAGGTCACGATCTCGAGCTTGCCGTCGCCGCCCATGTCGCGGAATCCGCCGAAATACCCGGTGTCGGACGGATAGATGACCGTTTCGAACTGCTCGAGCATCGCTGCGGTCTGCTCCTCCGTAAAGGCAAGGCTGTCGTCCTCCATCGTCCAGATGCGGCAGTGCGCGCCTTCCGCGGCAAGGCGGAACGTGCGCTTGTCGTAGCGATAGGTGACGAGGTCGATGCAGACCCAGAAATCGTGCCGATCCGGCCCCTTTTTCCCGAGCGTCAGATCCTTGCCCGTTTCATGCATGCCCGGCGTGAACAGCGGATCGCCGGTCGGCTCCTCGTCCTCCGGCTTCTGTTCGATCGTGCCGGAAAAGAGCATGTTTTCCTTTCCGTTATACGGCAAGGGGTTATAAATCAGAACCCTGTCCGCTTCGATCGTATGCGATTGTGCCGTCTCGCCGACCGCCGCCCGCGGAAACGCCGCCAGCAGCAGGATCAGACCGAGAACGACCGTTAATACCCGTTTCATTTCATACTCCTGCGCATACAGTATACCACGGATCACGCCGTTTGAAAAGGCGTACCGCCGTTCCGGAAGCAAAATAAATGTAAGACGATTGTAAACAATTCGCGAAAAAAAGCGGATCATCCGTCGGCGCGTCCGTCAAGTACGTTTTTCAGACGGTACAGCTTGCTCTCCTCGAGCATGGCCACAACGTGCGTTCCGTCCGCTTCATGCGATTCGGAAAGCACCGTTCCGATCTCGTGCAGCACGCGGATCGCCTCATACCGGTCGTACGGGATCACGAGCTCCACGCGCTGCTGCGTACGGTTCAGCTCCGCCTCGATCCGTTCCAGAAGCGTTTCGATCCCCTGCCCCGTCCTTGCGCTGATCGCAACGGCGTTCCCGCGCTTCGACGGGATCGCTTCCTTTAGGTCGCACTTGTTATAGACCTCGATGCTCGGAGTATTGCCGGCGCCGAGGCTCTCCAGGACCTGCTCCGTGACCCGCATCTGTACCTCATAATACGGGCATGCGGCGTCGACGACATGCAGGATCAGATCGGCGTCGCGCACCTCCTCGAGCGTTGAGCGGAACGCCTGCACGAGTTCATGCGGAAGCTTATTGATGAACCCGACGGTGTCGGACAGCAGGCACGGCGTTCCGTTCGGCAGCGTAATGCTGCGCACGACCGGATCGAGCGTTGCAAAGAGCTTGTCCTCGGCAAGCACGTCGCTCGACGAAAGCAGGCTCAGAAGCGTGCTCTTGCCCGCGTTCGTATACCCGACCAGCGCGACGATCGGCGTCTCGCTCTTTTTGCGGACGGAGCGGCGCACGCTGCGCTGCTTTTCGACCTCCCGAAGCTCCTGCTCGAGTTCATAGATACGCCGTCTGATGCGTCTGCGGTCGATCTCAAGCTTTTTCTCGCCCGGACCGCGCATGCCGACGCCGGACGCGCCCTGTCTCGACATGGCGACGCCGACGCCCAGAAGCCGCGGCAGACGGTATTTGAGCTGCGAAAGCTCCACCTGCAGCTTGCCCTCCCGCGTGGTCGCGCGGGACGCAAAAATATCGAGGATCAGCATCGTCCGGTCGATGACCGGCGCGCCTAAAATGCTTTCGAGATTCCGGATCTGGATTGCGGTCAGCTCGTCGTCGAAGATGAATACGTCCGCTTCGGTCGCGCTGCCGATCAGCCGCAGCTCGTCCGCCTTGCCTGATCCGATATAGGTGCCGTTGTCGATCGGACGCTTGCGCTGCCGTTCGATATGCACGACGTTGACGCCCGCGGTGTCGGCAAGCGCTTTGAGCTCCTCGAGCGTGTCATAGCCGTCGTCGTTGTCGATGCCGACGAGGACCGCCCGTTCCGGCTCCGCCTGTGTGACCGCGTACGCCGGCGCCTTCAGACGGTTGTCCGCCTCGATCAGCGCGTTCAGAAGCGCGTCCTGCGGCAGGCGGTCCGCCCGCATCGGTCCGTAGATCAAAGGCTTGCGTTCCTCGCCCTCCATCTCGCCGACGAACGCGACGTACACCGAGGTCGGTCTGCCGTCCCGCACGCCCACCGCCGCCATCGCGTCGAGCCGCATGGAATTCAGCGTGCCGAGATCGACGTCGGAAAGATAGCCGCTGCCGTTCGGATGCGTATGGATGCACCGAACGCCCGCAAGCCGGTCCGCGTTGCGCACAAGGCGCATGTCCGGCATGGAGACCGTCGTCGCGTCGCCGACCGATACGTCCTTCACAGCGCCGCTGCGCGACAGGTAGACCGAGATCTCGCGTCCGATCCGTTCGGTAAAGTCCGCAAGCTTACAGAGCAGCTCAGTCGACGCAAACACGCCGCTGGGCTGCGTTTCGTCGTACAGCGTCTGCATTTCGTTCAGTATGGTGTCGCGGATGCCCGCAACGTTTCCGTGTATCTTTCTTTCTTCCATATCAATATTGTACCATATCGATGACGTCGCTTGCAAGCAATGCACGTTCGCCGAGAAGCTTCATGGCGCGGTCCGCGCTTGCTCCGAGCAGATACGCGCCCGCCCGCGCCGCATCGAACGGCGAAAGCCCCTGCGCAAGCAGCGCGGTGATCAGCCCCGTCAGCACGTCGCCGCTGCCGCCCTTCGCAAGTCCCGGATTCCCGAACGTCAGAAACGCCGTTCGTCCGTCCGCATGCACCAGCGTCGTCGCGCCCTTCAGGAGCGTCGTGCACGGGAACGTCCTGACCGCGCCGAGCGGATCGTTCAGAACGTCCGCAACGTCGACGTTCAGAAGCCTTGCCATTTCACCGGCATGCGGCGTCAGCACGACGTTCCGATGCAGCTTTTTCAGAATCGTTCTGTCCGCGGCCATCCGGTTCAGCGCGTCCGCATCCAGCACGAGCTTCGTCCCTGTTTCGAGCGCCGCTTCGATCACAGGCAGCAGATCGCCTTTGCCCGCGCCGCTTCCGACACCGATCGCCTGTTTCCCCGCCATCAGACGGATCGCGGTCGCCGCCGCTGCTTCGCACCAGTCGTTCGTTCCGGTCGGCGCCGTGATTGCCTCCGGAACCGCCGCAAAGAACGGTCGGGCCGGATCCGGCGTGCAGACGGTCAAAAGCCCTGCGCCGCCGCGCAGCGCAGCGCGCGCCGAAAGCAGCGCCGCGCCGGGATACGTTTCGGAACCGACGCACAAAAGCGCGTGCCCGTTCTGTCCCTTATGCGAATCGAAGGGGCGCTTCGGCAGAAGCGCCGCAACGTCCCGTTCGTCCTCGAAAAACAGCTCCGGCGCGGTCGTGTCGTCATACAGCTTCTGCACGATCACGTCGCCGCACAGCGCGCGTCCTTTTCCCAGAAGCATGCCCGCTTTTTTCGCCTGCATCGTGACCGTTCGCGTCGCCCTGACTGTGCAGCCGAGGATCGCACCGCTGTCCGCATGCAGACCGGACGGCAGGTCGGCGGCGACGATCGGTCTGCCGCTTTCGTTCATCCGCTCGATCAGCGCGCGCTTCTCGTCTTCGACCGGCCGGTTCAGCCCGACGCCGAACAGCGCGTCGATCAGGATCTCGCCGGAAACGGGCTCCCACGCGGAACGGATCGGTACGCCGTCCCGCCTCGCCGCCTGCAGATAATATGCCGTATCGGGCGTACAGGTCTTTTCGTCTCCGCACAGTACGATCCGCGCGTCGACGCCCGCCTGCCGCAAAAGCCATGCGGCGGCAACGCCGTCCCCGCCGTTGTTGCCCGTGCCGCAGATCGCCGTGACCGTTCCGTTTTCCGGAAGCAGCGTTTTCACGGCGTCGGCGATCCCCTCGGCGGCGGTCCGCATCAGCGAAAGCGAGTCCGTCCCCGCCGCGATCACGGCGCGGTCCTGTTCCTTTGCCTGTGCGCCTGTTACGATTCGCTCCATTCTTCCTCCTCCGACAGCGCGGCTTCGTACGCCTTTCGCGCGTCGTCATACGAAAAGCCCCTTGCGATCAGTCGGGAAAGCACACGCTCGCGCCGCTTTTCCGGCGCAAGCTCCCGAAATTGCCGAAAAAACTTGCAGGCAACGGTCCGCGCGCTCTCGGCTTCGTCCTCATCGTTGACCGATTCCAGCGCCGCTTCGATATCCGCGTCGCCGATCCCGTGCCCCTTCAGCTGTTCTCTGAGATGGCGGCGGCTGATCGGCTTGGACGCGGTCCGCGTTTCCACAAACCGCTGCGCATACCGGGCGTCGTTCAAAAGCCCGAGCTCCTGAAGCCTTGCGACCGTCGCGTCGACGTCCGCCTCGCCGAATTCCTTTCCGTCGAGATAGGTCTGCATTTCCGCGACCGATCGGTCCTTGAGCGCAAGATACTTCAGCGCGTATTCCATCGGCGAAAGCGATCCCGGCGTCTGCTGTTTCATGGGTCTTTCCTCGTTTCATAATATGATTGTATTATATCACATCTTTTGCGATCTGAAAAGATTCCCAAAACGCAACCTTTTTTTCTTTCCGCACGTCTTATTAACAGGAGGGCTGCGTCGGACTTATGTATAAAAGATGTGCCCAAAATGTAACTTATTAGTAAATGCTTTCCGAAAAGGATGGTATTTTCAAAAAAAGCGTGTACAATGAAATCATCAAAGAAGAAGGAAAAGAACCGTATGAAGAAAAACCATGCAATCTGGCTGTTGGCGCTGCTCGCGGCGCTTCTGATCCTCTGCCTTGCCTGCGGAGGCTCGAACGGCGACAGGCAGACCGGCGGCGACCCGAACGGATCGTATCAGGTTGACGGGACCGAGAATATCTCGATCGTAACGCCTGAGCCCGATCTGCACCGGGAGGAGCTTGACGCGATCCTGAAGCGCACGACGATGCTCGAAGGCGTGACGATCAACGGGATCAGCGTCGCCGGCATGACCAAGGACGAAGCAAGAACCGCCGTGCAGCCGAGCCTCAATAAAATGCAGAAGGATCTGCGCATCGAGGTCACGTTCGGCGATGTGTCCGAGGTGTTCTCCGCCGAAACGATCGCGACGAACAGCGATCTCGACAAGGCGATCAACGACGCCTTTGCGCTCGTGCGCGAGGACGTCGGCTTTGACGCAGTCTCCGCAGAGGTCGAACGGATCAAGGCGGAAGGCCGGGATTTCCCGATCCGTCTGTCGTTCGATGAGAAAGCGCTGCAGCAGGCCGTCAACGCATTTGCCGACGCACACGAGACCGCGCCGGTCGACGCCTGCGTTTCCTATAACAAAGAGGACAACAAGATCGACTATACGCCCGACGTACCGGGTCGACGCGTGAACCGCGATGCGCTGTTCTCCGCACTGCTCGACGCAGAAGGCGGCGAAACGTTTGAAGCGCCGTACGAGGAGATCCCCGCGGAGGTCACGCTTTCCGACATTCAGAACAAATATGTGCTTCGCGGTACGTATACGACCAAGTTCAGCAAGAGCATCAAAAACCGCAAGTTCAACATCTGCAAAGGCGCAGGATTGATCACCGGCACGATCCTCCATCCCGGCGATACCTTCTCCGCAAACGGCACGCTCGGCGTCCGCAACAAGGCGAACGGATGGAAGGTCGCGACCGCATACGTGCAGGGTGCGCACGAAAAGCAGTACGGCGGCGGTGTCTGTCAGCTTTCAAGCACGCTCTATAACGCCGCCGTTATGGCGGACATGAAGATCGTCGACCGCCACAATCACTCGATGCCCGTCGACTATGTTGCAAAGGGACGCGACGCGACGATCAACTCGGTCGGCAATATCATCGATTTCCAGTTCCAGAATTCCAGCAAGTCCGACGTCATCATCATCGCATACGTGGACAGACCCGACGACTATACAAAGGCCGGCGTGCTGACCATG
>Ga0310697_10005719_pt1 | contig 11953 bp, 12 predicted proteins | sample 172DNAGHGlowgp2_FD_203883 | JGI IMG/M metagenome (GOLD analysis project Ga0310697, IMG submission 203883) | Sheep rumen microbial communities from Palmerston North, Manawatu-Wanganui, New Zealand - 1728 DNA GHGlow gp2 (v2) (version 2) | ecosystem: Host-associated > Mammals > Digestive system >... | reverse complement strand
TTATTGCAGAACTCAAAGATTTACATTGAGGTGAATTATGATTGATGCTAATATGTTTGATAGTTTTAGGGTTGATGTAGAAGATGCTTTAAAAGATGTAGCTAAGAAATATAATGTAGATATTAAGGCTGGACATATTTCTTATGGATCAATTTCTTTTAAATTAGGCTTAGAAGTAACTCAAAAGGTAAATGGTGCTTCTGATGCTGGAGAAGCAACTTGGTCTTATTATTGTGGTAGTTATGGTTTTAAGAGAGATGATTATGGTAAGATTGTAACTATTAAAGGTGAGAAATATAGAATTTCTGGAATTAATGAAAGATCTAAGTATCATATTCTAGTTAAAAGAGTAAAAGATGATGTAGAGTATGGTTTTCTTCCAGGAATTGTTAGAGAAGCTTTAGACAATTTAGAGAGAGGAGAATAATATGACAGAAGCAGTTCTTAATCAATTAATTGATGAGGGCATTAGAGAAAATGCTCCAAATGAAGTAATTGTTGAGATTTTGAAACAGTATTCAATTCAGCAACCACTTGATTTTGGTAAAATCTCTGAAGTAGACCCGGGAGCTTTAGCAAATTTTATCAATAATGATGGTACTTTTGCTAATGCTTCAAGCTATAAGATTAGACTTACTGGATTTGGTATCTTTGATTCAGATGGTAATCAGTTAGTTCAGTTAAATGCTGATGGTTCAGTTACTGGTTATTTACCTTATTCTTTTAGAATGCCTTCTGATTCTGAGGAAGATGAGAAGAATTTTAGAGAACTTTGCAGTTTTCTGAATCGTAAGTTTGATGCAGTTAATTATCCTATTATCCCTACAACGGAGTAAATACAGCTGGCTAGATTTTATTCTAGCCAGTTTTTCTGCTAATTATTTATATCATATTATAGTATATTAATATATTATATATCCATATAAGTGTGACAAATCTCTCAAAATGATTAGTTTTGAAGAAAAACAGTTAATTTTTTAAAGTTATACATTTATAAATAAAAAAAGTATTTACATACGCTAATTTCATTGTTATAATATAACCATAATAAACAACAAACAACAACATGGAGGTGCCCACTATGGCAACAGGTAGACTTAACATTAATTCAAGATTTTGGATCGAGCGTAAGGGTAATGATGTCATTACTAATCTTATGCACGAAGACAAAGAAGAGACATTTACAGTAAAGAATGCTGAGTTTAATCTTCTTGATTACATTTACAATATTATGAATAAGACTAATGTTAGCGATATCCAGAAGGATAAGGCTATCATGAATCGATTGAAGATGCTTAAGTTTGAGGGTCAGGATCTTGAAGATCGTTTGATTAATGCAGACATCATGAAGGATGCTGAAGAAGCAAATTCTATGGCCAATTTTGAAACTGGTCTTCAGCTTCTTATCAATTTCTTCAGTGAGTTTAATGTAGATCCTTCTCCTCGTTTTGTAGATACACTGCTTAGACAGAAGAATAAGAAGCAGTATGTAGTTAACTACTTCAAGTTGTCTGATCACCCTGCAGCAAGAGAGATTGCTCAGAAAGTTAATAACACTGATCGTGAGTTTGATAACATCATTAAGATGCTTAATTATACTCCGACCAAGACAATCAATAAACACTTGGCTATCTATTTTGGTCCTGCAGGTACAGGTAAGACTACCAAGGCTTGTTCTCAGGCTGATTTCTGTATTGTCTGTGCAAGTGATATGACCTGTAGAGATCTTCTTCAGAACTTCGACTTCGATGCCGGTAAGGCTTCATTTGAAAAGTCTGATCTCTGGCTGGCAATTGAGCAGGGCAAGACAGTATGCTTGGACGAGATTAACCTGCTTAATAGAGATGCTCTTCAGTTCCTTCAGGGTCTTACTGATGGCAAGGAGACAATCGACTATCTCGGTACAAAGATCAAGATTCATCCAGACTTCAAGATCATTGGCACAATGAACTTGGTAGTTAATGGTATGACATTCCCTCTCGCTGAACCTCTGGTTGACAGATGTTATGAGATTGAGGAATATAAGCTTGGTGCTAAGGATCTTTATAAGATCCTGGTTACATAAAATTCATGTTGTTGTTGGAAAAGTGGGATCTCTTCGGAGGTCCCATTTTTCTTTTATAAAAAGTATTTACTCTAATATTATTATTTGTTATAATATAACCATAAAATTAAGGAGACAACAACATGGCAATTACTTCTTTTCAGGTTCGTACAATTTTTGATACTCTTCCAGTTGGATATTATCTTGGAAGAAATATCAATGTTGAGCTTTCAGAATCTAGCAATGATAGTTATTACAATCCTATGGCAGATAAGATTGTAATTTCTGAACCTTGTATTCTTAAGACTTGTAATCAGAATGCTTTGCCTGAGGATCAGGTTGAGGAAGTTGTTAGAGGTCTTGTATATCATGAGATTTCTCACGTAATTCTGACCGGTAAGAACTGGATTGATTCTTGTAGGTCTAATAAGTCTAAGACATTGTTTAATATCGTTGAGGATGAAAGAATTGAAACGATCCTCAAAGATTTTTATATGAACGTTAATTTTAGAAGAAATATCTTTAGAATTTGCCAGTATCACGGTCAGGATCCTAAGGATTCTATGGATGCATTCTTCCAGTTCATTAGATTCCACAAAGCTGATAAGAAGTGGCTTAAAAGACTTGAAAAGCTTCTTGCTCAGTATAAGAGCAATAATGCTGCTACAACTTATTGGAATGATTATATTGCTGATATAGAGAAGCTTTATAAAGATTTCACTAAGGAATATGAGCAGAATGGTGGTCAGTCTGGTAATGACGATCAGGATCAGGATGGCGATAGTCAAAATGGTGACGGTCAGTCTCAGGGAAATTCTGGAGATTCTAATAATCAGAATAGTTCTTCTGGTTCATCTAATTCTGGAGATAATGGTAATAATTCCTCTGGTAATGGTGGATCCCAGATGACCTCTGAGGACATTCAGAAGATACTTGATGATATAGCCAATGGTGCTAAGGATAATGCTACTCAGCAGGAGAAAGACGCAGCTGAGACCGCTGCTAAGGAACTTGCAAAGGCTATTGATAAGATGGCAGATGCAACTCAGGAATTTGATATGACTGGTGTAGGACCTGGTAAAGAAAATTCTGTTCTTAAGAGAGCTACTAAGGATGTATTTGATAGGTACACCAACATAACACTTACTGCTAATCTTAGAAAAGTACTTGAAGTAGCCAAGAAGAAAAAGGGTTATTTCAGCGGAGCTTATAACTCATATTCTGGTCGTATCAACCCTAGAGATTGTTCTAGAGATGATTGCAAGTGGTGGATTAAGGACAATAGAAATTCTTCTCAGAAGAGATTTTCTAAGATCCATTTCAATCTCTTCATCGACCATTCAGGTTCTTTCTGTAGCTGTAGTGATGCAATTAATGAACTGCTTAAGGCACTTAATAGCATTAAGTCTCCTGACTTCGATTTCGATGTAATCACTATTGATACTAGAATCGTAGAATGGGAAACCACTGATCAGTATGAGTTCTATGCTAATGGTGGTACTGACCTTAGAAATGATATTGCACCTGTTATAAGAAGACATCAGAGAGCAGGTTGTCTTAATTATAATATAGTAGTATTTGATGGCGCAGCTCATGATTATTGCTACAATAAAACCAATGAGCCTTTTAACCACTTTGACACAGCTAATACTATTCTTGTAGTAGATGAGAGTAATAGAAAATTTGTAGATCATCTCACATCTTGTAAGAAGACTATTATTCAGGGTAACTACGAGAAAGTATTTATCAAGGAAGTACTTGATCTCCTTGAAAGAGTTATTGCTTAACCCATAGTTGTTATTCTCCTATATAAAAGAGGTTCAGATTTCGATCTGGCCTCTTTTAAATTGTTGAAAAATGTATTTACCTTTTATATCATCTTTGTTATAATATATATGTATCTCATAGTTCTTTCTTCTTCTCTTTTTGAGGTTAAATTGGTTAGATATTTTATATCTAACCTTTTTAATTTTTGAAAAAAAGTATTTACTTTTATTGTTCACAAGTATACAATATAATCATAATAAATAAACAAGGAGAAAACAACAACATGAAGATCAATGACAAGTATTACATTTCCGCTCGTAAGAATTTTATCGAGACAAACCTCTTCGGTTCAAGAGAGCAGATCACAAACGAAGATACAAGTTTCCAGATCTGTGTAGAAGTTCTTAGAATTATGAAGAAGAGAGTATGGGACGATAAGTACAAGAACAAGAAAATGTTTGAGGTACTTTCCACAGTCTTCTCTGATGAGGAAGCTTATGAGAGAACACCTCTCTATTCACCCACAGCTGAGATGGACGTAGAGTTCCCTGTAGATCGTTATACTCTCAAGAGTGTAGCTCAGCGCCTTATTAATTTCTTTAGTGAATTCCAGATTTCACCTTCCCTCCGTTTCATCGATACGTTCATTCGTACTAAGAATCGTGAAGAATATGTAATTAATTATTTCAAGCTTTGCGATTCACCCTGGATTAACGAGATAACCCAGAAGGTAAAGAGTTCTGAGTTTTCTTGCATTTGTGATGAAGCTAATAAGATTCATTTCAATCCTCGCACTAGAGTTAATAAGCACCTTTCAATCTTCTTTGGTCCTGCTGGCACTGGTAAGACCACAGATGCAATGAATTCAGCTGTTGGATGTATTCCTTGCTCCAGTGATATGGATTGTAAGGAACTTCTTAAGGACTTTAAGTTCAATAATGGTGCTCCTACATTCGAAAAGTCCGACTTCTGGACAGCTATTGAGGAAGGTAAGACTATCGTCCTGGATGAGATCAACCTCCTTAACCGCCAGGTACTCCAGTTCCTCCAGGCTCTCACTGATGGTAAGGATTATGTTGACTTTGAGGGTACTAGAATCACTATTCACCCTGACTTTAAGGTAATTGGTACTATGAACCTTATCGTCAACGGTATGACCTTTGCTCTTAGTGAACCCCTCGTAGATAGGTGCTCAGTTATTAAGGACTATAGTCTCACTGCGGATGGCATTTGCAATGCTCTCCTTGGACCTGAAAACTAACTCTCATATATGTTCTCCTTTATAAAGAGGGGTGTTCTTCGGAACACCTCTTTTTTATTTATATAATGAAAAAAAGTATTTACTAAAATATATATTTTTGTTATAATATAAACATAATAATTAAGGAGAAAACAACAACATGGCAATCACATTTCCCGTAGTAAAAGCAATCTTCGATACACTTCCTACTGGTTATTATCTCGGAAGACGTATCACAACAATCCTTGATGAGAATTCATCTGCTAGCTACTATGATGTAGCAAATGATAAACTCATCATTTCAGCACCCATGATTCTTGATGCTTGTGCTTCAATTGATCCTAAGAATAGTGAGGAAGTTATTCGTGGACTTCTTTACCACGAAGTATCACACGTAATTCTCACAGGTGAAACACCTGCAAGATATATTGATTCTAAAAATAGAATGCCTTTCAATGTTCTTGAAGATGAGAGAATTGAAACAATTCTTAAGGACTTCTACATGAACGTTAACTTCAGAAAGAACGTCTTTATTCTCAATAAGTATGATGGTACTGCATATCCTAAGACAGCTGATCAGGCATTTTACTACCTGGTAAGATACCATATTGGTAATGAAGAGTGGATTGAAAAACTTTTCAATCTCATTGATAGATATAAGAATCTTAATGCTGCATCTCATAGATGGGATTGGGAATATTATATAGATGATTGTGTAAGTTTTTACAATGAGTTTATTGATTGGTATAATAATCAGCCTGCACAGGATGTACCTGAAAATGGTAATTCTAATAAGTCCAATAATTCCAATGGTTCTAATGATAATTCTGATAACACAGATAACTCTGAGAATAACGGTAATGATTCTATGGATGATGGTTCTACCGAGGGTGATCAGGAAGATACTAATGAATCCTCTGATCAGAATACAACATCTGGTGAGTCTAATACATCCTCAGAGAATGAATCTCAGTCTCAGGCACAGGGTGATATAAGTTCCTCTTCCAATAATAATAATGGTATTTCAAATGATAAGGCTTCTGGTGATCCTGAGCCTACTGATGATACATCTGATTCTCAGGACATTTACGAGAAGCTTGCTAATGAAACTAAGGAAACTACAAGCGACTATGAGCCTCAGATTGAAGATGCTATCCACAACGTATTTAACAAGTACGAAGATAATAAACTTCAGAAGGATATTACCAGAATCCTGGAAATGTCTCAGAAGAAGAAGGGTATGTTCGAGGGTGCCAAGCATGGTTACTCCGGAAAAATTGACCCTAAGGCTATGATGAATAGGAACTCTCGTGATAGTTTTAAGTGGTGGACTAAGCATTCAGTTGGTGGTAATATCAATGGTATTGCCAAGACGCATTTCAACCTCTTCATTGATTCTTCTGGATCAATGGATAACAATGAGACCAAAATCAACACACTTCTCAGAGCCCTTTCTAAGATTAAGTCCTCCACGTTTGACTTCGATGTTATTACCATTGATACAGATATTACAGAATGGGACCAGATGAGAGTATATGTGGCTGATGGTGGTACAGACCTTGATAATCGTATTGCTCCTGTTATTAGGAAGCATCAGAAGCCTAACTGCAATAACTTTAATATTGTAGTATTTGATGGTGAAGCCCATGATCCTTGCGATGCAGCTGATGAGCCCTTCAGACACTTCGATACACCTAATACTATCCTGGTAGTAGATTCCCATAATGCGAAGTTCATCAGTGATATCTCTAAGGCTAGAAAGGTGGTTATAAGAGGTGATTATGCTAAGAACTTCATTGGTGAAATTCTCAACCTTCTGGAGAAGGTAATGTAATACAATAAGTGTTTACTTCAAATACTTAAAGGTTTATAATATATAGGAAGTACTATTATATACTTCCTATATTTTTTATTTGAAAGGCTATTTAATTATACAACATTACTTTAGAAAGGAATTTATGACAATGACAAAAGATGAATTGTACAGTAAGTTGATTTGGGAACTTCATTTTGATAATGGAGTCTGGATCAAGGGTACTATTGACAAGGTCAGTCAGCATTTTGCAGATTTTGAGGGGCAGAAGCTATCTATTTCAGCTATGCAGCCGGTAGATGTAGCAGTTTATACTGACGAATATTTTAAGCTTGTTAAGACCAACCCAAATTTGACATTTGACGATTTTGTAGATTCAAAGTTTTAAGGAGCCTATATGTTAGCAAATAAATATAGGCCACAGAATTTTGATCAGGTACTTGGACAAGATGTAATTATAAAGATACTACAAAAGCAGATTGCCAATAAAAATTATAATCATAGTATTTTATTTACTGGTAATGCTGGATGTGGTAAAACCACCTGCGCGCGTATATTTGCTAATCAAATTGATGGTGAAATTTATGAACTTGATTGTGCATCACATAATGGTGTAGCTGATATAAAGGACATTATTGAAAAGGCAAGAACTAATTCATTAATTCATGAGTATAAAGTATTTATTTTAGATGAGTGTCATACTCTTTCCTCGTCTGCTTGGCCAGCATTACTTATTACTTTAGAAGAAAATTTGCCAAATACCATTTTTATATTCTGCACCACAGATGCACAGAAGATACCTAATACTATTATTTCTCGAGTAGAAAGATTTAATTTCTTACCTATTAATGATAGTATTATAGAACAAAGGCTTAAAGATATTTGTAATATAGAAAATATTGCCTTTGAAGATAGTGCCATAGCTGTTATTGCTAAAGCATCTCATGGCAGTTTGAGACAGTCACTCACTAATCTTGACACTTGTATTGATTATGGTGATATTACAAATGAAAATGTTCGTAAGGTACTTAATATTGTAAGTGATGATATTTTCTCAGACTTAACTACAAGTATTCATAATCATGATATAAAACAAATTATAGATTTAGTAAATGCTATCTATAATAATGGTTATGAACTTCATCAATTTGTTAGACAGTATTTGGATTATGCTATTGAAATTCGTGACATTGATCTAACTGAAATTTTAGTGAATCTACTTAATGAAATCAGATATGATGAATGTCCCAAAAATATCATTATAGCAAGGTTTATAACATATACTCCAGAGTCACCAGATTGATCTCTGTGACCTTCTAATATTATAATAATAAAATCAATAATATAGGAGGTTAGGATGAAACGTAAGAAATACGCAAAACACGCTGGAGTTACTAACCATTCTATACGAAGAAGTAAGGGTAGAGTTGGTGATTCTAAAGCTGATACACTTAAGAAATCTAGAAGAGCTTGGGTTGATGGAATAGATACACAACAAACTAAGGGTAGTTTACGTAAAGAAATGGATAAACATTATGGTACCTTAAGATACTATGCTAATGCTATCTATGTATTTAGCAGAAGTCAAGCTTTAGTAACTGTTTTAGACATTGACCCTAAATATGATGAAAATCTTATCAAGTATGTAACTTGGCCAATATTTTTTAAATATAAGACCAAGCGTTATGCACATAAAAAAGATAAGACTAAGATGAATGAAGATATTAAGATTGCTAATGAATATATTATGCATCATATAAACAGTATGCTTGAAAAAGGTGAATGTTTAAAAATCAATCATCTTGGTAAATATAAAGGTGAAGTAGTTATTTCTGAACCTATAGAAGATAAACTTAGAAATAAGATCAAAGAAAAATATGGTTTAATTGTGAGGATTGAAGATGGAACAACAGGAAAAGCTTAGACAAAGATTACAAACTTTACCTAATAACTTAATTCTTGTTGGACCTAAATATTCTGGCAAGAAAACTTTAGTAAATGAGATAGCACTTAACTTTACTTGGATTGAGAGTAAAGTAGATAACATAAGAGACTTAACAGCTGGAAACTATGTATTTGCTGATGTGGATAACTGGTCTCCAGCTTGTTTTAGTGCTATGCTTAAGTTACTAGAAGAAAATGAAGATCATATAATTCTTACTTGTAAGAACATAATGAATTTACCTAATTCTATTCAGTCTCGTTGTATAATAGAACACATGGAACCTTATACTAATATCAAGAAATATTGTAATAGTATAGGTGAATATCTCTTATATAAAGATGAGATGCTAGTAGATATTGATAAGTTTATTTATAAGGAAGAATATGATTTAGATGTGTATTTCAGTGTTCTTTGTAATAGACTTCTTGATAGAATATATCATGGAGAACATTTAGAAAAAGAGTATTTGATTTGTAGTCAGTATAATAAATTGAAAACATTGAAGTCCTTAAATACTAAGCAGTTCATAGTAAATTGGCAGCTGGAACTAAATAAATTTTAAGGAGAATATTTTAATGAATTATACTTATGAAGGAAAAGAAGATAAATACTCTGCAGAACATTTAATGAATGGTGAGACCTGTAAGGTAGTTGGTTATGGTCAATCTATGACTCCTATCTTAAAATCAGGTCAGCCAGTTATTGTAACACCTATTACTGACGAGACTATTATTAAGAAAAATGATATAGTTTTCTGTAAAGTAAATGGACATTACTATTTGCATAAGGTTCTTGCTCTTAAAGGTAAGGCTTATCAAATAGGCAATAATCATGGTCATGTAAATGGAACTGTAGGTAGAAAATGTATTTATGGTAAGGTAGTTGAAATTCTTTAATTAACTTGCCAACTAAAAATAGTTATAATTTAATTCTATAAAGGAGAGAAGCATGAATAAAGATGAATTCAAAGAAGCAATGAGTAATCCCAAGAATGTTTATTGTATTGTTTCTACAGATGCTAGAATGATAGATCTTTATTGTTCAAGATTCAAAGACGCTATTCATGCTGATCAAGTTAGATATGGTTCTATTCAAGCTTCAGGACTCTTGTTTAAGAAGAAAACCTTAAACGTAATATATGAACCAAAGTTAACTGAGGACTTGTTTGAAAGAAAAGAATACATATTTATTCATACTGACTCAATTGATAAGAGAACAGCTGCCTATAAACGTTACAAGAATCAAATTATAATCTTAGATAATGATTATACTAAATATATTATGCAACATTCTAATATGAATGAAGTTCAAGCTAAAGAATTCGCTAAGCAATGTAATAATGACTTAGGAATTATTGAAAGTGAATTAATTATTTATAATGAATGTGGTACTCATTACAATGATTATAGTAGTGATATTTATAATTGGGTTGAGAGTTTCATTAAAAATGCTCCACTTCCAAGAGTAGATGAATCTGAAATAAGTTTGATGGCATTATTATCCAATAACTGTCAAGATTTACTTAAGGTAAAACAAAAGAATACTTTAGGAATGAACCCATATAGAATTCAGTGTATGAATGAACTTAAATCATACAGAACTGAAGAAGAACTAATCAATATAATAAAAGACTGTTTCTATTATGACTGTCAAGTAAAAAGAGGTCTAATAGATACTAAATATACGATAGAAATTGTAAAGGAGAAGTATTATGCCGTTGCCAATTAACTTTTTGCCGGATGTAAAGTCTAAACTGGACGATGCGGCATTAATTGAAAAATTAAAGAATGAGAAGAAAAAGTCTAAACTAAGTTCTAATAATATGCTTGATGTATTGGAACGAATTAGACAAGATATTACTGATAATCTTTCTTACAAGATGGATATGTTTGAAGCTGTAGTTCGTCCGTCTAGACTAGAAGAATATATTGAAAAAGCAAATAAATATGGATATATCGCAATTGATACTGAGACCACTGGCTTGAATCCTTTAGTGGTAGATATAGTTGGTTTTAGTATGTACTTTCCTGGAGAAAAGGCAATTTATGTTCCTATTAATCATGAAGATTATCTAACCGGCAATAGATTAATTGATCAGATGACTGAGGAACAGTTAAAGCCTATTCTGGAAAAATTAACTGCGAAGATTATAATGCACAATGCTCAATTCGATATTAGAATTTTTAAACATACTATTGGAGTTATATTTAAGTGTTGGTGGGATACACAGGAAGCGGCATTCTTACTTGATGAAGAAAGTTCTCACAGACTTAAGGATTTACATAGTACACTTATTTCTCATGTCAAAGAGCAAATGTTTAATGAGTACTATAAGAACATTAAGTATCAGTTAGTTCCTATAGAATTAGCATATCCATACGCCGCAAATGATGCGCTTGATACATTTGAAGTATTTGAATATCAATATAAAAATCAAGGACTTAATGAACAATCTGATATGTGGTGGTTATTTAGAAATATAGAAATACCTATGATTGAAGTCATTATTGAACTTGAAGATAATGGTGTTTATGTAGATATGGATAAACTTAATTCATATAAGACAGAATATCATGATAAACTTGATGGTGCTTTAAATGATTGTTATGCAGAAATTGCTAAAATTCAAGGTCAAATAGATACATATATGTTGGCACATCCTGAATGTAAGTTAAAGCAGCCTATTAATATTGGTTCTGCAACTCAGCTTGCAATTCTTTTCTATGATATTTTAGGTGTAAAGCCTTTTAAGGGTATGAAACCTAGAGCAATGGATGATGCTGCATTAGATAAATTAGTTGAAAAAGGTTATCCTATTGCAACAGCTATTAAAGATTTTAGAAAAGCTCAAAAGATTACTTCTACTTATGTAGATAATCTATACGAGATTGTTCATACTGATGGTAGAGTTCATACTGGATTTAGATCTAATGGTGCTGTTACTGGTCGTATGAGTTCAAGAGAGCCACTTAATCTTCAGAATATTCCATCTCGTGGTCCAGGTAAAAAACTTAGACGACTTTATGCAGGTCAGACACTTTATAGAGATATAGAGATTAGAAGTGATAATGCATATATTCTTGATCGTTGTGAAGAAGTAGAACTTAAAGATGGATCTTGGGCATGGTCTGAAATTCTTAAATC
>Ga0310697_10005718_pt1 | contig 11954 bp, 8 predicted proteins | sample 172DNAGHGlowgp2_FD_203883 | JGI IMG/M metagenome (GOLD analysis project Ga0310697, IMG submission 203883) | Sheep rumen microbial communities from Palmerston North, Manawatu-Wanganui, New Zealand - 1728 DNA GHGlow gp2 (v2) (version 2) | ecosystem: Host-associated > Mammals > Digestive system >... | reverse complement strand
CGATATTGTCCTAAGTGTTGATAATAAAACTCTGGACGAGGTGATTGTTGTTGGATATGGTACCACAAGCATACGAAAAAACTCAACGGCCATCGCGACCGTTGAGAATGAAAAGGTCCTTGAGGTTCCCTTTTCAGATATGGGGTCGACTCTTCAGGGCCGCGTGCCAGGTGTTATTGTTCAGCAAGGTTCTGCTGAGCCAGGACAGAATGCGGCAAGTGTTTCAATTCGAGGCAATGGGGCACCATTGTATGTCATTGATGGCTTTGTCGCCACTTCGGCCAGGTTCATGCAGTTGAACAAGGCCGACATTGAGTCCATCACCATTCTCAAGGATGCCGCATCAACGGCCGTGTACGGTATGAACGCGGGTAACGGAGTCATTGTTGTTACGACAAAGAAAGGAAAGGCAGGCACTCTAAATCTTTCTTTCCAGTCCAATTTCGCTTTCAATACCCCTTCATGTATGACGGAGCGAATGAATGCGTATGACTACGCAACAGCGGTAAATAACCTTTTCCAAGGATTGGGCTACGGAAAGGAATCTTTCAAGACAGCTGAAGAGATGAAATATATCAAAGATAATGTTTCATCTTATACCAATTGGGAAAATGAAATGATGAAGAAGTACGCCCCACAATCGGAGCATACTCTCACATTGACAGGAGGCACCCAGAATATCAAATTCTTCGGGTCTGTGAATTATTTGGATCAAGACGGTATCACGAAAGGGGATAAACTCAATTATGATCGATATAACTATAGGACCAATGTGACAGGGAACTGGGACAAGATTGGAATATCTGCGGGATTAGGCGTTAACGGAACATACACGGATGAGCACTATCCGAATGCCAGCGCATATACAATCTACTCCAGAATCAAGGATCGTAATCCATTTGAAATCGCCTATAACAAGGACGGCACAATTTCCAATCAGTTTGATAACCCGGCATTGATTCTTGATAGTCCTGGTGAGATTGTACTAAAAACAATATACAATCAGGTATCAGGAAACTTGACCTGGAATATACCTGGACTAAAGGGCTTAAGCATTGGAGCGAACGGATTATATAGTGTGGAGAACCAGGATCGTAAGGACTGGTTGGAAAAGGCGACATATTATGATGCGGAAGGAAATCCAACAGTCCAAGAACCTGGTGACATCAGCCTGACCAGAAGCTCATACAGTGTCCATCGTTATGACATAAATTTGCGGGCCGACTACAAAAACTCGTTCGCAGGTGTTCATAATGTATCTGCCACATTCGTACACAATCGACAGTATTATCACTCATACTCTTTGTCCGCATATTCCAACACCTTCTATACTACGGCTATCAAGCAAATTCAGAATGGAGATGCTGAAAGTGTCACAGCAAGCAATGGGGAGAGTGAAAGAGCATCTATGGGATTTGTGGGAAGACTTCATTATGACTATGACAATCGGTATATGGTTGAATTCGCGGGACGTGAAGATGGATCTGACTGCTTTCCCAAAGGCCATCGTTTCGGGTTCTTCCCTTCCGTTTCTATTGGTTGGGCTATATCAGAAGAGCCGTTCTTCAAGGGTGTCAAGAATGCGGGAGTGTTAGATTACTTAAAGTTTAGAGCTTCCTACGGTTCGATTGGTATCAACGGTGCCGATCATGACGCATATGCCTATATGTCTACTTATAATTATAACTCTAATGCCTATGTTGTTGGGGGTCACCTAGTCAACTCAATTACCCCAGGTGCCACTCCGAGTATCAATATGACTTGGTATACGAGGAAAAAATGGGATCTCGGAGTAGATTTTACAACACTCAAAGAAAAACTTGAAGGATCCTTGGATTTCTTTTTTGAGAGCACCAAAGGATACCTTTCCTCGGCCTCATATGAATTCACGGACCCTATAGGTCATTCACTTCCTCTGATTGTTTCTGATGCGGAAGACCGGTCAGAAGGTCTTGACGGTGCGATCAAGTGGACTGACTATGCGGGAGATTTCCAGTATTCTATTGGGGCGAACTTCACGTGGTATCATGCGATAGCTTTCAAGACCAACGAGGACAAGGTGGCTCTTTCGAATCCTTACACAAGAAATCAAGGCCGTATGTACGGCTACCTTGGATACGGCTATCTTGGGACAACTTTCTACAACACTCCGGAAGAAATCTTGAATAACCCGAAACGAGTGACTTCCACCGACCTTCATCCTGGAGACCTTTGGTATAAGGATGCGAACGGGGACGGAAAAATAGACGGTCAGGACCAACGGGCATTCGGCAACAATTCAAGCCCTAGATTCGTTTATGGTTTTGACATTTCGGCTTCTTGGAAAGGATTCAGACTTTTGGCAAACATTCAGGGCACAGGCCCCAGACAGGCTTATATGAGTACAATATGTATGGCAAAGGAGGGAGAACGCCGTCTTGACTTCAAATATCAGCTCGACACCTGGTCCGAAACTAATAAGAATGCGACGTTCCCCCGTCCAGGAAATCAGAATCTTAATAATGGTAACAACTATGCGGGATCTGATTTCTGGGCTGTGAATACAAGCTATGTGAGACTGAAATCTTTAACGTTATCCTACGATTTCAAAAATTCGCTTTTGGCGAATGCCGGCTGGATACAGCATTTGTCGGCTTTTGTTTCAGGCGTGAATCTTCTTGCCATAGGGCCGTCAACCAAATTTGCCGATCCTGAGGCGGGAACCCTCGACAGTTACGCTTACCCTATGATGAAGACATACTCAATCGGTTTTCAGTTAGAGTTTTAAATAATGACAACATGAAAAAGAAAGCATTCATATTTGTTGGCTTGATAGCATTTCTCGCTTCTTGCACAGACTTCCTGGATACCCAGCCGTACAACAAAATCACGGGAAATGACACGTGGTCCAGCGAACAGTTGACGGAATCTTTTCTCTACTCTTTATATTCGAGCGTATTGCAGCAGAATGTTTGGATGGGAAGTTATGGCAGCGTATATTCGCCGCGTTCTGAAAGTTCCACTAAAAACGCCATGGGTGGCACTTTGTGGAGTGCGTATTGGACGGCTCAAAGAGCCGAGAACATCACAAATGACGACAATTTCGGATGGATTGATTATTCTATCCTTTGGAGGATACATACCGCGATGGAAGAAGTTGCCGCAAGTGAAAAACTGTCTCAGGAGTTCAAAGACAGAATTGACGGTGAACTCAGGTTTCTTCGTGCTGCCCACTATTTCATCTATGCCCGTCAGTTTGGAGGTCTCCAGATAATTGACCGTGTCCTTGATGTGGAGGATGATCTTATGATTCCTCGCTCGACTATTGGACAGACATATGATTTCATATGCGGTGATCTTGAGACCGCTGCCAAGGAATTGGATTCATTTGAAAAGACCCAGAGAGGCAGGGCAAGCCGGGAAGCCGCCTACGCCCTTCTGATGAGGGTGGCCCTCCAAGCCGCAGCCTATGTGGACGGAGGTTCTGCCCAAAGCAAATACTATGATAAGGTTATCTCAGCCGGAAATGAGCTAGGCTTGAATACTTCCGGTTCTCAACTAAGCCCGTATAACGATATGTTCCGAGATTTTGAGACTGCCGTCGTTGCGCCTGAGCAGATTCTTGTAGTTGAGAAGTCCAGCAAGAACACGTCTTTGTACGGAACACCTATGCAATACCAAGGGCTTTGGTATTCTGGAAACATATCACAATATGCGAAGGAACATTTTCCTATTTCTGTCACAATGAATTTCTGGGGTATGGACGGAGGTGCATGGCCGACACAGGACCTCGTGGATGACTATCTTGTTGAGGAAACAGACGGTTCAATCAAATACTGGGAAGACGCTTCTTATGTGCACACCGGTAAAAATGTGGACGAAATGATGTATTTCAGTGATACTCATAAGAGGGATAAGCGGTTCTACACCACCATCCTTTATGATGGTTGTATGTATTTTAACAACCAGGCAAGGGTTTTCTTCCGTCGTGATGGTAATTGCAGCAACTCCAACTCCAAAATCAATGAAGGAGCCTTGGAGGAGTATGGTGCCAAAGCTGGTGATCTTGACAATTATAATTCTTCGACGGGGTATGCCATGATGAAATATCAATACGATGATATAGTAAGCTTGGCGGAGCCTGCAAAGCAGATGCTTGATTTCTGTTTCTCGGTTCTGAGATATGGTGAGGCTTATCTTAATATGGCAGAGGCATATTTGATGAAGGGTGATTATGCCAATGCAAAAGCTTATATGATTCCAACACTTGTCCGCCACGGAGGATTCAGCGAGGCGGCCGCCACAGCTTATTTATCCTCTATGAGTGGAAATAATTGGAATGATTCTCTATTTAAAGCATATATGCGCGAAAGAAATGTGGAGATGGTTTATGAAAACAATGACAGGTATTGGTCTCTTCTTCGTTGGGGTATGAGGCAGAGCGGAGGAGTACAGAGTGGAAGCTATGTTTCCAACGGCTTTGTGATTCCTGAAATGACTGGCTCATTGCGAGGTATCAGGATATCCCGAGATGGTAATACATACGAGTTTTTTGAGGATAACAATGCTGTAGGAGAAGCTAGATTCACACCCAAACGATATCTTCTGCCAATCAACCGCAGTTTCTGTCTGGAATCTGGAGTAGAGCAAAATCCTGGTTGGGAATAATCTGATTTAAATAAACAGGAAATGAAAAAGATAGTATTATTGATAAGTATATGCGCAGTCGCACTCCTTCTACAAGGGTGTTTGAAATATGGTCTTGAGCAACCGGAGAATTCCTCCGATAAGGATATGACATCTGTTGATTATTCCTATCGTTTTCTATATGACGATGTCATAATGGAAGGTACCTCTCGTGAGGTTGAGGATAAAAACAGGGTCTGTGACGTCGTTTTCAACAAGAATGTTGAGATTATTGATGACGGTGTAAACAAGGTCTTCAAAACGACACTGACTTACAACTTGAACAGCATCATCAAATCCGGCCCTTCCGGAAAGGTTACAAAGCAAGATCTTTTCAATATGTTTGAGAGCAAGATTGCCCAGGATGGACTCTCTCATTTGTGGGTGTCTGTATCAATATCTGACGGTGCCGTTGTAGAACCTCTTGATAGTTCACCGGTACTTGGGAAACCCGGAGATTATTCTTCTGACCGAAAGTACAGAGTGATAGCGGCAGACGGATCGTCCCAAGATTATATTATCCAGACAATCAAGGGGTTCTAGTTTTTTGTGGGGAAAATGTATTATTCTGTTTAACTTTATAACTGTTAAACATACCTCCGTTACTATGGATTCCCAGAATAACTTGTTCCCTCTGTGGGAGTGTTTAGGAAATATCGTCAACAGCCTTCGTTACAAGCGCCTTGCCGAAGTCTTCCGTTTTGTTTCCTTTTATTCCCACGAGAAATTCGGTCCGCACAGTCACGATAGGATAGAGATAAACTATGTCAAAAAGGGAAATTGTCTTTTGCGTTGTGACAATGAGATTGTGACTTTCAAGGAGGGAGAGATGATGGTGATAACTCCTAATGTTTCCCACACCTTCGAATCAGGCAACAATGGTACGGTGTTGTTACAGTTAGAGTTCCTTCCGGATATCTTTTATCGATTCGGTGGTATCCCCAATCTTGTCGACAGCTCTTCTGGAAATGATCCTGTATCCGTATTCTCAAAAGGTAATAAGGTGATCAAGATTGTCAACAACGACAGTGTTAAGCAGGCTGTTCAGAGGATAGTCAATGAATTGGAATACAAAAACCAGTATTTTCAACCTTTGGTTGTTATGTACTATGCCGAGCTCCTCATCCTTATTTACAGATATGTGAATGAAGTCTATGAATCAATTGGCGAGAATCCGACATTGACAAAGGCGATAACTTTTATACACGATCATTTCCATGAAGATATTTCTATCAGTGATGTTGCCGGCCATACCGGGGTCAGCAGCCGTTACCTGCGTAGTCTGTTCTCCAAGTATTTGGGTATGTCTCCTTTGGAGTATCTTAATCAGCGCCGGATCAACAAGGCTGTTGAGCTGTTCAGGGATTCCGATTTGTCAGTCAAGGAAGTATGCTACCGGTGTGGTTTCAAGTCACCGCAGTATTTCTCGACAGCATTCAGGAAGCAGACGGGTATTTCTCCCAGAGATATGGCAAGATAATAATGATAAACAATTGAATAATGAAAGAATGGAAATCTGACAAAGAATTATTCAGAATAATCACTGACGAGTTGTATACAGCCGTTGTCGGTGATATTATGGATAGAATGGGTTTTCTTCATCAATTTCTCGATCCCAGGATACGACCGCTTCGAAATGATATGAAAATCGCCGGTCGAGCTATGACTGTTTTAGAAGCCGATGTCTATGCGAAAGACCAGTATGATGGGCACAATTGTGAATTGAAACACGCTTTTGGAAAGATGTTGGAAGCTTTGGATGACCTTAAGGAAAACGAGGTTTACCTTTGTTCCGGCTCATCTTCTGACTACGCACTATGGGGGGAACTTATGAGCGCGAGAGCAATAAAGTGCGGGGCTGCGGGTGCCGTTGTGAATGGTTATTCCAGAGACACGACCGGGATTCTCGCCCAGAATTTCAAGTGCTTTTCCTATGGTCCTTATGCTCAGGATCAGGCTCCAAGAGGTAAGGTTCTTGACTATAGAGTGCCGATTATGGCGGGAAATGTTCTGGTCAATGACGGCGATATTGTAATCGGGGACATCGATGGGGTATGTATTGTTCCGAAACTCATCGAAGATGAGGTTATTACAAGGGCCCTGGAGAAAGCCAGAGGTGAAAAGATCGTACTTAAAAAAATACGTGAAGGCATGCCTGCGTCTGAAGCGTTTGAAAAGTATGGAATAATGTAATTAAATGGAGATATGAAAATTGAAGAGGTGAAAGTATGGTTGGTTCAGGGTGTTAAATATAACTGGACTTTGCTGAAGGTTTATACGGATACTGGACTTACAGGTGTCGGAGAAGCCACAAACTGGCCCGGTAGTCCCGCTGTGTATGAAGCCACAAAGCATATTGGGCAGCGGATAATAGGCCTTGATCCTATGAGAACAGATTTTATCTGGACGAAATTATATCGTGATCTCAACTGGATTGGTCCATCAGGCGCAAGTCTTTGTGCCATCAGCGGAATAGACATGGCGCTTCTGGACCTCAAGGCTAAGTTCCTCGGAGTACCTTGCTACGAATTGCTGGGCGGAGCATATAGAAAAGATATTCTTCTATATGCCAATTATTGGTTCACTAGCGGAGATCTGAATGAGAAGGACTATTCTTCAGCCGCACAAATTGTTAAGGATGCCGGTTTTACAGGGTATAAGTTTGATCCTTTCGCCCATACCAACTATTTCTATGGAGAAGACATCTCTTCCAACCTGACCCTGACCCCTTCAATGAGAGAGCGTGCCTACAATGTCTCAAAAGCGGTAAGGGATGTGGCAGGAAAAGATGCTGACATAATGATAGAAACTCACGCTATGCTCAACTACCGTGAGGCGGTAAAGATGGCCAACAAGCTGTCAGATTTGGATATCACTTGGTTTGAGGAGCCGGCCGGACCGGAAAATCCCGGTGTGCTGAAAGCTATGCGCGAGCGAATACCTTCCGACATCTCAATCTGTGTTGGTGAGAGGCATTATACCCGTTATGGAATCAGACCGCTTCTAGAAAATCATATTTGTGACATTATTATGCCCGATATCACCAGATGTGGAGGTCCTTCGGAAATGAAGCGGATGGCCACTATGGCAGAAACGTATAATGTTCAGATTGCGCCGCATAATCCCAATGGTCCTCTTTCCACTTTGGCTTCTGCCCACGTTTGTGCTTCAATACCCAATTTCTTCCGTCAGGAGTTTATGTATTATGATGTTCCTTGGAGAGATACTGTCATTGATCATCCCATTGCGGAGATGCTTCACAATGGATATCTACAGCTGTCCGACAGGCCAGGTTTAGGCGTGGACCTGGTTGAAGAAGAGATGGAATCGCATCCTGGAATCACATCCAATCCTCCCGAGAACTTTTATATTTAAGATAATATGGCTTTTTGCATAGATTTCGCTGGTTCAGTGGTTTTAGTGACAGGCGTTTCTTCTGGAATTGGTCTTGGAACAGCCCTTCAATTCGCAAGAGCTGGAGCTAAAGTGGCAGGTTGCTCCAGACATAAAGCCGATTCACCTTGTGTGAAGGCTTTCCTTGACGGTGTGGAGGCTGAAGGCGGCGAAGCTTGTTACGTCCAGGCGGATGTGACATCGCCAGCCGATTTGGAGCGTTTAGTGTCGTCGGTGATAGAAAGATTCGGGCGAATCGATGTTTTGGTATCCAACGCCGGTATGAATGTCTTTGAAGGAGCTGATAATTGTGGGGAAGACAGTTGGCAGTATAATATGAACCTGAATCTGGCTTCTCATTGGAGGCTGGCAAAATTATGTAAACCGTACCTTGAACGTTCGAGCGAAGGTGTCGTTATTATTATGACTTCTAATCACGCATACTGTACAATCAACGGGTGTTTCCCGTATAATGTCGCCAAATCCGCGCTACTTGCTCTGGTGCAAAGCCTGGCAATTGAGTGGGGTCCGTCGGTGCGATGTGTTGGTGTTGCTCCGGGCTTTATTGATACACCCGGGAATGACACTTGGTTCAATTCATTCCCCGATCCTGCCGCTGAGAGGTTACGCACAGAGAACCTTCATCCTGTTGGACGGATCGGAACCGTTGAAGAAGTCGGACAGCTTTGTGTTTTCTTAGCCTCCTCTATGGCACGGTTCATAAGTGGAACCACGGTGCTTATGGATGGTGGACGATCGGCATTGATGCAGGATTCTTAATAATTATGATTAAAGCGGAACTATTGTATCGGTGTGCGGATATGACAGGTGAATCCGCGACATGGCTTCAGGAGAGGGAGAGTTTTTTGTGGGTTGATATTGACCGCGGCATTTTGCATAGACTTGAATACCGTACTATGGAAGTGGTCGATTGCCATTTACCCGAGATGGTGACTTCCATCATACCTTGGTCTGATCATGAGAACGAGGTTATTCTGGCCATGAAAAATCGTCTGGTATCTTTCAATCTTGCAAATGAATCGTTCCGGACTGTTGTTGATCTGGCCTCATTGTCTCCAGATCTGCGGACCAACGATTGCAAGGCGTGCCCTTCTGGACGCATTTGGTGCGGTATTATGGGCATAAAAGAGAATGACTCGAATGGCTTTTTATTCCGTATCGATAATAATCTCGCGATCACCAAAGTTCTAAATCATCAGAGTATCCCTAACGGTATTGTCTGGAATGCGTCAGGAGACAGAATGTATTATGCTGACTCGGGCAGGCATTGTGTGGAGGAGTTCTCGTACAGTTTGGCTTCAGGAGAGATAGCCTTTGTCAGAACAGCCCTTCACATACCGGAGAATCTAGGAGTTCCGGACGGGATGACCATAGATATGGATGGAAATCTTTGGATTGCCCATTGGGGTGGAGGAGGCGTTTACATCTGGAATCCGGATTCCGGAGTATTGATTGACACAATTGAGGTTCCGGTTCCGAATGTGGCATCCTGCTCTTTTGGCGGAAAGGATGGCCGCGAACTTTTCATAACCACAGCCATTGATGGTCTCACGAAAGACCTTATCGATAAGTATCCCTTAAGCGGAAGTTTGTTCATAGCCGATGTCCCTTGGGCAAGACCCGGGCAGAATCACTATCCATTCATTAAAAAATAGCGATATGAATCTATCCTGGATTGACATATTTATTTGTGCCATATACTTCCTGCTGATAATAACGGTCGGTTTGTTTGTTTCCCGTACTCCAAAAGGCCACACTTCCGATGCCGGGGATTATTTTCTTGCAGGAAGAGGGCTCCCTTGGTGGGTGATTGGCGCGTCAATAATTGCCGCCAACATATCCGCGGAACAACTTGTGGGCATGTCCGGCTCTGGTTATGTGATAGGACTGGCGATGGCAAATTATGAGTGGATAGCCAGTTTGGGACTTATCATTGTGGCCAAGTTCTTTATCCCTATTTTCTTGAAGGATAAGATTTTCACGATGCCGCAATTCCTTGAGGAGAGATACGACAAGAAGGTGAAAACTCTTATGGCTATACTGTGGCTTCTCGTGTTCGTTTTCGTCAATCTCACTTCAATCCTTTATTTGGGTGCTCTGACAATAAAGCAACTACTTGGGCTGCCCTTGCCTTTGGGGGTTATTGGTCTAGCGCTATTTGCTGCCATTTATTCCGTTCGAGGAGGTCTGAAGGCGGTCGCTCTCACTGATGTCATCCAGGTCGTTTTCCTTGTCGGTGGTGGCCTGCTCACAGCGTGGATTGCCATAAAGACACTTGGTAACGGTAACGGTTTTCTTGCCGGTTGCTATAATATGTATGACACAGCGGCTGACAAGTTTCATCTGATTTTGAATAAGTCAGATGAAGGATATTCGGATCTTCCAGGACTTTCTGTCATTATTGGTGGACTATGGGTGTCCAACCTGTATTATTGGGGATGCAATCAGTATATTATCCAAAGGGCTCTGGCGGCAAAATCTGTCAAGGAGGCTCAAGAAGGAATGCTTCTGGCCGCCTTTATCAAGCTAATCGTGCCCTTTATCGTGGTTGTCCCTGGAATTGCGGCATTCGCATTACACGCACCTCTTGCCAAACCGGATGAAGCATATCCCTGGCTTGTCAGTACAATGCTGCCACAAGGGGTTCGAGGAGTGGCCTTTGCGGCACTGGTCGCCGCAATTGTGAGTTCACTTGCATCTATGATGAATAGTGTGTCCACTATTTTCACGATGGACATTTTCCGCTCTGTTTCAAAGAATGAAAAGGCCGATTTGGTTCGCGTCGGAAGATGGGCAAGCTTAGCGTCTTTGGTTATCGCGACAGCGATTGCGCCCGCACTCTCGACGTTGGACCAGGTTTTCCAGTATATACAGGAATTTACCGGCTTTGTAAGTCCGGGTGCCTTGGCTATTTTCCTTGCAGGCTTTTTTTATCCTCGAGCAACCTCAAAGGGAGCTTTTGCCGCGGCGATTGTCACATTTGTGGCCTCTCTTGGATTAAAGCTGCTATTCCCGATGTTGCCGTGGATGGATAGGATGGGTATCGTCTTCCTGATTTGCTGTGTGGCGATATTCCTCTTCAGAGACCGATCAATTGTTCCCACACGGCATTTACCCGAATATGCTTTGTTTAAAACAAGTCGTACCTTCAATACTCTTTCTGGTGTTGTAATAACAATACTTGTTTCGTTATATGTTATTTTTTGGTAAATACTAAAATACTATACAGATGAATCACAACAAATACTTAATTGCTTTAGCCATCGTGGCACTTTTCCCCTTGGCTGCGTTCGGCGCATATGACAGCTCACCGTATGATAGGTCATACTCTATTCCTGCCGAGATCCCCGGAGTGAAGACAGTAAGTTTCACACTCAATGGCAAATGGGACTTCAAATATTCTGAAGCTGACAAATGGCAATCCATTTCAGTTCCAGGCGAAGCCGCAATGCAGGGCTTTGCGATTGAACACGACAAGTCTTTCTTTTACCGTAGGAAGTTCAATGTTCCGGCCGATTTTTCCGGGAAGCGGGTTATTCTGCGTTTTGACGGTGTGTATAGTCATGCCAAGTTGAATATCAACGGGAAATTTGTCCGTGAGCATTTTGGCGGTTTCACAAGGTGGGAGACCGACATCACTGATTATGTCCGAAAAGGTGGCGGAAATACAATTCTTCTGGAAGTGGAAGATCGTATTGACGATATTTCTTATGGTTCTGGATATGCCCATCATCCAATAGGCGGAATTCTGAGGGATGTGACGTTGTTCGCGGTTCCTGAAGCAGGAATCACTAATCTTGCGATTGAAACAGACCTTGATTCCCTGTATAAAGACGCTTGTTTAAAAATCGCTTTCAACTATACGGGATATGACG
>Ga0310697_10005717_pt1 | contig 11954 bp, 7 predicted proteins | sample 172DNAGHGlowgp2_FD_203883 | JGI IMG/M metagenome (GOLD analysis project Ga0310697, IMG submission 203883) | Sheep rumen microbial communities from Palmerston North, Manawatu-Wanganui, New Zealand - 1728 DNA GHGlow gp2 (v2) (version 2) | ecosystem: Host-associated > Mammals > Digestive system >... | reverse complement strand
CGCAAGCAACTTCGGCAATATAGGGCACATAACTTTGGAAGATGTCCACCTTCAGGTCGTCCATGTAGCAGCGTTTCCACCATTGCTGTGCGTTTGCGCCGGTGAAACGCAGGCGGATATAGGTCTGAGTATAAACGAAAACCTTTCGCTGATACTTCACCCAGCCCGTTTCGGCGGCATGGCGCTTAATCATTCCGCCCGATTCTGCTTGCCATGTGTTTCCATTCGTGGAATACTCGATGGTAACGCCCACGTCGTTCGGATTGGCTTCCGTGTTGTCGTGGTACCACCAGAAGCTCACCAAGGCATTCATCGTGCCCGAACTTGGCGCTATGGCAGGCATCACAAGGTAGGCCTCGCCGCTTGAACCCGAAGTGAAGCCCAACAGCCTTTGGCTTTCGCCGCCGGCGTGGGCAGGCAGTTGGTCATGGTCGTTATAATAACTATAAATCTTGAGGCGATCCAAAGCGCCGCCCAGAGTGAGGCCATCGTCGAAGTAGGTGGGCGTCTCAAAGCCGTAGGTCAGCGGGAAGAGGGTCACGGGGTCGGTCCACGGCGCGATGGTGAACTGGATAGGCTCCGACCAGTCGCTTGTGCCAACAATCGAATTGTTGCTATTATCGTAAATGGCGGTCTTCACGCGGAAGTGGTAGCTACCGGGCGCGAGGTTCCGTTCCCAGCCATTGCTCGACAAGCCTGGGTTGTCAGCACCCCAATCGTTGGGGTCGGTGGTCAGTTGGTAAGTGTAGTTGAAGCGTTGTCCTTCGGGCAGGGTCAACTCCACGGGAGTCCACATCACTTGAGCCATTGAGGTGGTTTGACCGACGACGGCCAAGTTGGTGGGTTTCGGATATTGCGTGGTGAAGGAACGAGGGTCACTCCAATCGGAATAGAGTGTTGTACCGTTGGCGGTGTGGAGCGAGCGTATGCGCACAAAGTAATTCGTGTTGGCTGCCAAGCCCGTCAGCGTAACCGAATTCGTGTTGGTTGTGGCCGTCAGGGCATCCGTGAAGCTTGCATCGGTGGCATATTCCACTTCGTAGCCCGTAGGCGTTAGCGTGCAGGTGGGGACAAACCAAGTCAACGTGGTTTGGGTGTCGGTTGGTGCAGCCACAAGAGTGTTCATGTCAGGCGGAGTGATGAGGGGCGACCATGTGACGCTCACGTTGTCGATGGCAATAGGCTTTTGCACAGCTGAATGAAGTCTGCTTCCTGCATCTTGATGCCAAATAAAGACCATCATATAGTCGCCAGGAGCAAACACCGAATGCGTCACTGTTTTCGTTGACCATGTAGCTGTTGTGCCATATTGAGGCAATGCGGTTTCGTCATCAAGAGCAATCCAGCCTTCGGGCAAGGTCGTAGATGTTAATCCATCTGGACGACCCGCATAAATACCTTCCAACGCCACATCAGCAGGCACCAGTGCTACACGAGCATAATCTTGACCTACGACCCCTTTCACCCTATAATCGTAATTGAAAGTATATTGGCCTGGGGCTAAATTAAAAGTCTTGGCCGCATATACCGTGGTCTCATTGAAAGTCAAATATCCATGAGTGCCGCCAATTTCATAGGAATTCCCAACATAATAATTATTGCTTGTTCCGCCATCGTCAGATATGTAAATACAATATCTGGAACTATATGTTGTACCTATATTGCCCCAATACCAACCATAATCATCACTATTAACACGAGGCACATTAAGGAACATCCAACCATGGCCAATGTTAATGAAGTTGAAATTCTGTGAATAGTTGGAATGACTTGCATCCATCACCACTGCTTCCTGCATCAACGTCTTGAACCCCTCAAAATCCACCCAACCGCTAGGACTCTCTCCATACTTGGCCCTAACTTGCGCCACATAGTTGGTATTGGCGGTGAGGCCAGTGATGGTATAGGTGGGTTCAGTCACTGCGACGGGTGTTCCGTAGTTGTTGGCATCGGTTCCGTAGCGCACTTCCCATTGGGTGGCTGCACCTGCGTTCCAGCCGAGGGTGGCCGTGGTGTTGGTCACGTTGCTCACCACGGGGCCGGTGGGAGCGGCATACTGCTGCACATAGAAGTCGTCGAGCCAAGTGCTTTGGAGGTTGCTTTCATACTTGCCGAAATAGATGACGATGTGGCCGCTTTGCACGGCGTTGTTCACCAAGTTGTAGCTGTACACCTCGCCGTTGGCGTTGTCCGTCAAGGTGGCGGTGCCTATCTCGGTGTAGTCCGTGTAGCTGTTCGGGTCGGCCACAACGCCCACGCTGAGGCTTTCCATCGTGCCTTGCGTGCGTCCCGCCTTGAAGCTGAGCTGCAAGGAACCCAAATTGTTGAAATAAGGCAGGATGATGTAGGCTCCAAATTCGGAATAAGAGGTGTAGGTGGATATGTAGCCATAAATGTTTTGCGTCACCTCAGTGGCGGTGTTGTGCAGTGTCAGGCGGCCATTGCCCACTTCCGTCACCACTTCGGCGTATTCAGGCACGTTTATGCGCCAATCCGTCGGCAGCGTGGTGAGGCCTGCAAAAGGCTCATCGTAGGGCACCGAAGCGAGTGTGCATTGCGTGGAAAATCCCAAGATTTCGGAATTGGAATAGTTATTTTCAACGATGGTTTTCACCATCACTTCGTAGTCAGTGTAGGGCATCAATCCAGTGAGGGTGTGTGAAGTGCCAGTCACGGTAGTAGGGCTAATCCATGCGCTGTTGCCTTTAATTCTATGATACACTTCCAGCGTATGTGTGTTGGTGTTGTCGTCCGTCCAATTGATGGTGGCCGAGTTGGGCGTAATTTCGCTTGCGGCCAAATTGTAGGCTGGAATGATGGCAGGAGCCTTGCGCACCACGATGTTGTCGATGGTGAAGCCTTTCCCGCCTTCCACGGAACTGAAGCTGAGCTTATATATGTGTTGACTGGAGGATTGATCCACATTGGTAATACGATAAGTGAAGTGTTGGCCGTCGTAATAGCTTTCATTAGTGGAGGCCGTCGTTGAAAACACTTCAACATTGTAGTTGTTGTCATGCAATCTCACCAGCACTTGGGCAGGGCCTGCGTCATAGTACACCTCTTCCCTTATCAAGTCGAATTCCACCATGAGGCCGTTGGAGGCATTGGTGAACTTCAGCTCGGGCAAGGTGATGGTGAGCGGTGAGGTTTCGAGGTAATGCTGACGACCCATCCAATCAAAGGAGCCTACATTATAATAGCCCAGTCTATTTAGACTATAAGTATGGTCACTATAAGGTCTGACAAGATAGGTGGCGTTGCCAGCGAGGGTCAGGCCGTTGGGCATCGTCCTCGAATTGAAGTCGAACACAAGGTCGCCTTCGTCCAAGTTGGCGGGATAGAAAGGCGTGGTGGCCGAGGCCGTGGCCGCAGCGGAAATGAGACTAAAAAAGCTTGTGTTTTGTCTGGCTATCACATATAGGTCGTAGGCCGTGTTTTTCTGGAGACCTTCAAAGGTGTATGAAGTGTTGTTTGTGCTGTACGCGTTGTTCCAATCCAAGGTCGATGTGCCTCTCGGCACACAAAGCACTTGGTAGTTACCAGTATAGTTGGCGGGAGCATCCCACTGCAATTGGATTTTGTAGTTGTAGTTGCCGTTGTTTCCGTCATACCATGTGGTTGTACGGGCATTTTGGGGAACCCTTGTGTTGAAAAAATTGGCTTCGTCGGCCAAGTAGGTGAAGGTGGTCTTGGGCACGAAATTGTACTTGACCAGCCTATTGGGATGCCCACCCGTATAGGTTACCTTGTTCCATCCCGATGCGCCATCTTTGTAAACGCCATAGAACACGGGCTTGCGGTAAGGACCGAATGGCGTATAGCCGCTTGGATAAAACTGGTACTGTTCCTCGAACTGCACCAGTAGGTTTTTCTCGCCGCTGTAGGTGTAGGGCGAGCTGAAAGCGATTTCCATCGTCTCGCCTTGGGCATCCAAGTAGAGATGGGCGACAATCTGCTCGTCGGTCATGTCGCAGCTCTGGATCACGTTGCCGTCCGCATCCAATTCGGAGGCGTCCACTTCGGCTAAGGTCACGTAAGTGTATCTCGGTGTCGTCCATTGGTAGGAGGCCGGCACGGGATTGGCGAGGTAGAACGTCATCTTGGTGATTTGCTTTCCGGTCAAGCCCACGGTCTGAAGCACGTTCTTGTCCATGATGAACTGGCTCAGCGAACGGTCTCCATCTTTGAGGTTGCCGTAAACCGGCACATGACATTCCTTGTCCCATCCGTTATACACGGTCGCGGTGCGCTCCACCTGCGCGAGGGCTGCCAGCGGCACCATCAGTGCCAGCAGCAGGGTCATTAGTAAATGTTTCCTTTTCATAAGCGTATGGATTTGTTTTAATTATTGTTTAATCTTTGATTCGACGTAGTAAATTGTTGATTTTCAAGTCATAATGCATCGTCGCTTTGCGTCACTTCGAGGCATGTTCAAACGAAGACACACTTCATCGCGGCAAAATTATAGTTAAAGTTTTGGAAAAAAAATAGGAGAAATTTCCTGTTTTTAGGAATGGGTCGTTTCTAAAAACCACATAAAAGAAAACTCCTACGGAGTATAACCCGTTGGTTCATAGTGTTCTCGTTATTAAAAGAAAGCTTCCGTGGAGTATTTTTGGAAGTTCCCAAAAATCACTCCACCATCACTTCGTCCATGAAAATCCACGAGTCGTAGCCTGTGCCGGGGTAGCCTTCGGGGATTTTGCCGGCGTTTTTCACCACGATGCGCAGTATGCGGGTCGCAATGCCGATGTCGAAGCGTTGGCGGAAAACGGTGTTGCCGTCTTGGTCCGCTTTGCCGGTGACGGGGAGGGTTTTGCAAAGGGCGTAGTTCTTGCCGTCGAAGGCGGCATACACCCGCACCTCGGTGGGGCAGAGGATCCAGTCGTGGGCGTTCACCAAAAAACCGATGTCAATCGTGTTGACTTTGGTCCACTTGCCGAGGTCGATTTCAATGTCGGCATCGGTGCCGTAGAAGCCTTGCCAATGGCCGTCCTTGTAGTCGTTGCTGCCGAGGATGCCGTCGAGAAGTGCTCCGTCGCCGCCGCCTGAATATTCGGGGCTGTAGTTGCCCGCCGGGCTGTTGAGCCGTTTCAGTCGGCCCATGGCTTTGTGGTAGCTGAAGTAACGCTCCGCGCCTACGGCTTGCCCCGTCGCGTCGAAGCAAGCCGCCTTGACGAGGGTAGGCTCACTGAGGCGAAGGGGTGATGTGTAGGCAGGGTCGCTTTGCGCAACTTGCTTGCCGTCGGTGGTGTAGTGGATGTCACGGTCGCCAAACAGGGTGCGCAGGGCCACGGCTGGCCGTCCCGCCGTGTCGCTTACGATGTCGATGAACGGTTGGTATTCAAGTTGTTGCAATTCCTTGGCGATGTCGTCGTATTTCTTCATGTTCACATCGAGCCAGTAGGGGCGGCTTTCGTGGTTCCACACGCCGATGTATTCGTTTTTGAGTTTGTGGAGCGAGGCCATGAGGGCTTTGGCGGCTTCTTTGCAGTCGTTGATGTTTTCTTCCGTCGGGTCGTTGAAGGCTTCGTAGAGCTGGCAGCGCAGCAGGTTGCGCCAGGCGCACCATTCCATGCGGTGCACGGCATAGAGGGCGTTGCCGATGACGGTGGCGTTTTTCTTCACTATCTTTTTGTCGGCTTCCAACTTGGCTTCCAAATCGATCAGTTCCACGATGGCTTGCTCGTTGGCTTCCACGAAGTTGTCGTCCACCCAAGCGGGATAGAACGCTGTCAGGCTTTCGGTCATCGCGCTGAATTTCCCGATTTCGTCCATTTTCGTGATGTCGGAAAGGGCGTCGAGGTGTTGCAAGGGTTCGGTGCTGCTCGTGCCGAAGTAGTGGATGGCAAAATCGGTTTCGGTCTGGCGCAAGGCTCGCTCTTTGGCTAAGGCTTTCGCGTCGGTCTTTTTCAGTGGGTTCCAGCTCATTTCGGCTCCCAAAACCAGGCCGTACAAGGCGCAGTTGGAAAGCGATTCGCCGAAGTCGTCCCAGCAGGTGTTGATGACCCCCAAGGCGCCGGCTTTGTAAGCACTGCGGCAGAGGTTGGTGATGTTCGACTTGAATTCGTAGTGCTTGGGCCACACCCTTTCGGAGAGGCTTACGCCGGGGGCGACGAAAAACTTGTGCCCTGACGCGACGTAGGGTTTCAGGAAGCCGTCGAAGTTGTCCTTGGCCACATAGCTCCACGCGATGAAGAACAGGTCCTTGTCGAGGTTTTCGATGATTTCGGGATGCTGGTCGGCAATGTCGCCCCACATCATCACGCGCTTGCGGTAGGGGCGCAGCATACGGTTGACGCGGTTGACGTGTTGGTAATAGACCGTTTCGGCCCCGATGGAGTCGACGTAGGCCTTGGCTGTGCCTTTGCCCAAGCTCTCGGTCTCGTCGCAGTTGATGTTGAAATAGGGCGATTTGTAGGTGCGAGCCACTTCGCGGAGATGGTCTTCGAGGAAGCGGTAGGTTTCGGGATGGGCGGGGTTGAGGTTCCATTTCGTGTCGGCCAAATGGCTGTAGAACGGGTTGCAGAGGATTTCCTCGAAATGTCCGAAACATTGCTGGTTGCCAATGATTTGTATGTGATAGGGCCGGCAAAAATCCTCCAATTCGCGGATTTCGTCGACGGTGAAGGCATCGGCGGGGGCAATGTCGGGGTGGCAGCGCGTCTTGAAGGTGTGCTCAGTGTAGAGCGAGAAGGCATTGAGCTTACATTCAGCCATTTGCGGGATAATCCGTTTGAGGTATTCCATCTTGACGATGGGTCCTCGGCTGATGTCGTCTTGCCAGGCGCGGATTTTGAAGTTGGGCCAGTCGGTGATGGTCATGCAGGGCAGGCTGATGTCGGTGCCGTTGCTTTCGATCATGGCGTGGCGATAGATTTGCTTGAGGCTTTGGGTGGCGTAGAACAGTCCGGTCGATGAGAGCGCTTCCATGCGGATGGAGCCGGTGCCGATGGTCAGGCGGTAGGCCTGGTCTTGGTTTTCGGGCACGTTCAGATGGTCGGTCTTGGTGAGTTCGATATAGCGTTTCCCTTTGGCCACGCCGCGCGCAAAGTGCACCTTTTGCGGGTTGATTTGCTCCAAGTCATGCCTGAACATGGTCACGATTTGGCTGATCTCGGCGTCGGAGGCGTCGTAGGTGAGGAGCACTTGGTCGTCCCAGCGGAAGCTGCCCAAATGCAGGTCGGCTTCCTGCGGGGTCGGAATGACGTGGACGTTTTGCGCTTGGGCGAAAACGGCGACGAGGCAGAGGAAAAGGAGGATGTGGTATCTCATTGGCGAGAAATGTATAAGGGCTTATTTTTCAATCAAATAATCTTCGATGGTCATCGTGTCGTGATTGAATTGGACACCGATTTTCACGACGTTTTTGCCTTCGGTTTGGTAGGGCAGGGCATAGCCTTTGCTGTTGATTTGGTTGAGGGCTTGTTGTGCTGTGCCATTCAGTTTAAGTTCGAAAACGTAGGTCGTTTCGGGCATCCATACGACGAAGTCGACGCGTCCGCCAGCGCATTTCACCTGCGTTTGGGCAAAGACGTTGAGCATGTTGAAGATAAGCCAAAACGTGTATTCGTAGAAGCCTTCGTAGTTCTTCACTTCTTTCAGTTTGTTTTGGAAACCTTCGACGTAGGGGATGCCAGCCAAAAACGTTTTGAGTTCGTTCATGGCAGCCTCGATGTCGTCCTTGTTGAAATACGAGTCCAAAGTGGTGGTGAGCAGCGATTTGCCGAACCTCCGTGGACGACTCAGGAACACATATTTCATGCGGGTCATCTCCCACATCAATTCGGTCTTGTCAATGTAAACGTAGCCGTTTTTCCTGATTTCAGAAAAGGTTTGGATGCCTATGGGATAGTTGCGTGGTGCTTGCATAACAATCGGGTATTACGGCGCAAAGATAGTTTAATTTTTGGGAAAAAGGCAAGATGCTGCGCTATTTGTTGAACCTTTCGCCCCAGTGGTACGACAGCATTAGCGTCAGGTAGAACCACGGGTTGCGCTGCTGGTCCATTATTCTGACGCCCAAAGGATAGTATTCGGCTACGACATCGATATGAAGTGCCCTCACGCGAGTGCGGCTCCTGGCGAAGTCGAAGCTCAGGCCGGTGGTGGCATGGATGCCTGGCGAGAACTTGGTCTCACCGATGCCTTTGGTGAAAGCCGAGCGCCCGATGATGGCCACCCATTGGTCGTGGTCGGCAAAGGTTTGGTCGGCTTCTTTCTCGATGTAGTCGTTGTTGCCGTAGTCTTCATAAACCACCACTGAATAATAATAAGGCTTCAGCAGGGCCAACGAAGCGCCCGCCTCGTAGGTCCAGCGGGTCTCAACGCCGCCCCAATATGGCTTGCCGAAGATGCGTTTCTCGGCCCCATAGCTGGCGCGCAAGGTGAAGACGCTGTTGAGCTTGCCGTAGACGAAAGGCCGTGTGCCGAAACTCAGCAGGTTGATGGTCTTGATTTCTTTGGGCGAATGGATTGAGACAATTTGGCCGTGCCAAAAGGTGATCTTGTTGATGGTGCGTATTTTGCCCAATTTGAACCCGGCTCCGAAGCCTTGCGTATGGATGGCTACGTTGAAGGTGTTCTGGCGGTTGTAGATGATGCGCTCCTCAATGGGCTTGTCGTCGTTGCCACCGATGCCGATGTCCTGTGCGGGCAACAAAAAAGCACACGCTCCGAAAAGCGCGACCAGCACGAGGCGCAACACCAATCCCGAGCGAGTGTTCATGGACAAAAGCCCCTACTCCTTAAAGTTAATAGCGCGTCTCCTTGACGTACTTTGACGATTCGCCGTAGGCAGGGCAGCTCTTTCCTGAGCCGCAGGAAGTCATGATAATGCCTGAAACAAAGGCAATTAACAACGCGATGGCAATTCTTCTCTTCATCTTGATGAAATTTGATTTGCAAAGAAACGCATTTTTTTCGGAAAAATTATCATCTTTGCAGAAATTTTATCGATCATTGCGAATTGTATAGCCCCGTAGGGGCGACACATCATTAAGCAGGTGACGTGAGTCCCTGCACCAAAGCAAAGGAAACAGTGTAAGTAAGCAAGCGACGTAAGTCCCTGCTCTAAAGCAAAGGAAACTATGGAAGTAAAGAAACCCAACATCGACGAAAGCTGGTACCAAGTGCTGCGACCGCAGTTCGAGGCGCCTTATTTCGCCGACCTCAAGTCGTTCCTCGTGAGCGAGAAACGCCAATATGCCGTCTATCCACCCGGACCGCTGATTTTCAACGCCTTCAACCTCACGCCTTTCGACAAGGTGAAGGTGGTCATCTTGGGTCAAGACCCGTATCACGGCCCAGGCCAGGCGCACGGGCTTTCGTTCTCGGTGCCCGATGGTGTGCCCTTCCCGCCCAGCCTGCAAAACATCTTCAAGGAGCTGCACGACGACCTCGGCGTTCCCATGGCGCGGTCGGGCAACCTCGAAAAGTGGGCGAGGGAAGGGGTGCTGCTGCTCAACGCCTCGCTGACGGTGAGGGCTGGTCAAGCTGCCTCGCACTCGCGCCACGGCTGGGAACAGTTCACAGATGCGGCCATCCGCGCCCTGTCGGAGCGACGGGAGCACCTCGTCTTTATCCTCTGGGGCAACTATGCCATCGCCAAACAAGCCTTGATTGACCCATCGAAACATCTGATACTGAAATCGGTGCATCCGTCGCCGTTGTCGGCCAGCCGAGGCTTCTTTGGCTGCCATCACTTCTCGCAAACGAACAATTACTTGATACAACACGGAATTGAACCTATTGACTGGAGTTTATGATGAAACTACAGATTGTACAGATGAAGCAGATTTTGACAGAAAATTATAGGGCCGCAAGCGGCTTATTTGTACAGATTCCTGGCGTCAGCCCATCTGTAAAATAGGATGCTTGCATCCATATAATTATTGGGAATTATCTGTTAAATCTGTCAAATCTGTAGTTGAGAATTAGATTGTGTAATTCGTAGTGAAAAACATCGCCTATGAAACAAATCGTATTTGCAACGAACAATAAGAACAAACTGCGCGAGATGCGCGAAATCATGGACGGCCTTTACGAGGTCATGAGCCTTGAAGAAATCGGTTGCCACGAGGAAATCGTCGAAGACGCTGACACCATCGAAGGCAACGCCAAGATCAAGGCCGACTTCGTCACCAATAAGTTCCATGTGGACTGCTTCGCCGACGACACGGGCCTCGAAGTGGAGGCTTTGGGTGGTGCCCCGGGCGTGTATTCGGCTCGTTATGCGGGCGAGCATTGCAGCTATCAGGACAACGTCGACAAGATGCTCAACGCCATGCGTGGCCAAACCAACCGCAAGGCGGCCTTCCGCACCTGCATCGCCTTGAATCTCAACGGTAAATCCTATCTTTTCGAAGGTCGTTGCGACGGACAAATCACCGAGGAGCAGCGAGGCACTGAGGGCTTCGGCTACGACCCCATCTTCCAGCCCGACGGCTACGAGCAGACCTTCGCCGAACTGGGCCACGAAGTGAAGAACGCCATCAGCCATCGTGGTCGCGCCACGCAGAAGTTGATTGCGTTTTTGAAGGATTTGGGTTGAGTTCCGAATACGAAAAGAAGGCATCCGACATCCGTAGTCAACCGGTCGGTAGTGCGCCATGCGGCCTAAGCCGTACATTCGGGTGACAACGTGCTGAGCCTGCGCCGTGAATGTTCATCGTGAACAGGGTGCTGCCGGCTCCGGGCAACGGTCAAAGTGGGGGTTCGGTTCGCCCTACAAATGCGGATGCCTTGTGGTTCAGACCAGCTCTGTCTGGAAGTTGAGCGCTTGTATTTCCATGTCGAGTTCGCGCAGTTGGGCGGAACATTCGTCCACTTTCTTGCCGATGGCTTTCACGTCGACCACGGTCACCGTCTTGATCTCCGAGCGCGAGTAGCGGTCTTGTCCCGCCGAGGCGGTGTCGAAGATGCTGCGTAGGTTGCCGATGCGCATGGTCAGCACGTCCTTGCGGGCCATGAGTTGGGTGAGGGTGATGCCTTCGGCGTTGGTGGTCTGCATGTTGGTCGCATTGATGCGCCAGATGAGGTCTTCCAGCTGTGTGAGGCAGGCGTCGAGTTCCTTCATCAGTTCCGTGGGGTCTTCCGAAGGTGTGTCGCCCTCCTGCACCTTCACGTTGTTCTGTATACGTTGTCCGAGCTGTTGGATGCGCTTCTGCAAGTCTTTCCTGATGCTTAATGCTTCTGCAAGTTTCATAGTGGATGTGATTTTGGCGCAAAAGTACGAAAAAAACTTGTTTGTCGCGGGGATTGAAATCGCCCGATGAGATATTGTCGCCCTTTGACTCCGTCGAATCTTCGATTTCAGGGCTTTGGCAAATCTTTGATTTTAGGGCTTGGGCTTGTCGTCGCTCCGCGTCACTGCGAGGCACGAAACAGTCTATTAAACCCTTTTTTTCAGTGTTTTTGTCATTTTTTTGTAGTTTTTTCTTATTTTTGCAACTATCATTGTCATAGATGTATTGATAGGTTTTCTAGAAGATCTAGGAAGTCTAGAACATATAGCTAATCTTCATATATTTGATATGAACTACAAAATTATAGCTGAGAGAATTGAGTCGGTCCTAAGGAAGCAGACGAACTGGAAGAACCTTTGGTTCTATCAGAAAACGGTTGTCCTTTATCAAATGACATATGTCTTTACAAGGCGTTTCCTCCCTGCCTATGGTGACAGAACGGTAGACCAAATGATACAAGCAGCCCGTTCGGGAAAACAGAATATAGTTGAAGGATCTGCCGATGGCGTGACTTCAATGGAACTTGAATTGAAGCTTTTGAACGTGGCTCGCGCAAGTATACAAGAGTTGCTAGAAGATTATGAAGATTTCCTTATTAGTCACAAACTTGTGAAATGGACTAAAGGCCATCAACGATTTGATGGAATGCTTTCCTATTGCCGAAGCCACAACCACCTGCAAGACTATGAGCCTTTCTTTGAGCGT
>Ga0310697_10005716_pt1 | contig 11954 bp, 8 predicted proteins | sample 172DNAGHGlowgp2_FD_203883 | JGI IMG/M metagenome (GOLD analysis project Ga0310697, IMG submission 203883) | Sheep rumen microbial communities from Palmerston North, Manawatu-Wanganui, New Zealand - 1728 DNA GHGlow gp2 (v2) (version 2) | ecosystem: Host-associated > Mammals > Digestive system >... | reverse complement strand
CTTCTGGCGTCCATCACCGTCAAGTATTTTTGCAAGTTCTGCTATTATGTTTTCCACGCTAAAGGTGTCGGCAACAAGCTCAGGAACCACCTCACGATTTGCTATCAGATTGACGAGTGACACATATCTCACATGAAGCATTCTACGACGTACCCAGCCTGCAACAACAGGCAATGGAGTCTCATAACAAACCACCTGAGGCACATTGAAAAGACAGGTTTCCAAAGTGGCAGTGCCACTAGTAACAAGGGCTGCATGTGCACTCCGCAACAGAGCATATGTCTGATTCCGGACAACCAGAACGTCAGTATCTTTCACAAATTTGTCATAATATGTCTGTTCTATTCCTGGTGCAGCAGCTACCACAAACTGATATTGGGGATAGGCTCGCGCCACCTCGACCATAGCAGGAAGGTTATCTTTGATTTCCTGCTGACGACTACCTGCCAGAATAGCAATGATTTTCTTGGAAGAATCAGGAATGATATCAAACGGTGTCTCTGTAGCCAAGAACTCCTCCACCTCATTCATAGTAGGATTACCCACATAATGAATTGGAAAGTGATGTTTCTGTTCAAAGAATTCCACCTCAAAGGGGAGGATAGAGAACAATTCATCAACGTCACGACGGATGGCTTTGATACGATATTCCTTCCATGCCCATATTTTGGGAGCAATATAATAAAATACAGGACAGATAGCCTGCGCCTTCACAAACTTAGCAATGTCAAGGTTGAAGCCAGGATAATCAACAAGGATTACAACATCTGGATGCCAGTTCTTGACATCCTCCTTGCACATTTTCATATTGCGAAGAATAGTAGGTAGGTGGAGCAGCACCGGAATAAAGCCCATATAAGCCAACTCCCGGTAGTGTTTCACAAGGGTACCGCCCTCTGCAGCCATTAGGTCTCCACCGAAATAGCGGAACTCTGCCCGAGGATCGTGTACCTTCAAAGCTTTCATCAGCCGCGATGCGTGAAGGTCTCCTGAGGGTTCGCCAGCTATCAGGTAATATCTCATAAATTCCAAGATTTTACTAGGTTTATGGCATCATAAGCCGTCACGTCAATCTGAGTAGGTGTAATTGCCACATAGCCATGAGTAAGTGCCCAGTTATCAGTATCCTCAGCATCGGGTTCATCATTGGTATAGTAACCCACCATCCACCAGTAATCATAACCACGAGGATGATGACGTTTCTCAACCTCACCGCCCCACGTGCCTTTTGCCATTCGACAAACACGGACACCTTGGTAATGATCCACCAGCGGGAAGTTCACATTCAGACAAACCCCCTGTGGCAAAGGTTCCCTAAGAATACGTTCCGTAATCTGCCGTACCAATGGTCGTAACGGACAGAAATCAGCATCTGCGCGATGATCACAAAGAGAGAACGCCACAGAAGAAATATACTTCATGCACCCCTCAAGCGTAACCCCCATCGTCCCACTATAATGTACATTGACAGAAGCATTGTCACCATGATTGATACCGCCTATCACCATATCCGGCTTCCGTGGTACTATCTCAGCCAAAGCCATCTTCACACAATCGACGGGCGTACCATTGCACGACCATATTTCAAGACTCTCATGCTTCTCACGCAGGCAAATCCGCAGTGGTTCTGTGGCAGAGAACGCACAAGAATAGCCGCTCCGAGCCGACTCAGGGGCACAGACAATGATATCTCCCATGTCGGACAACATCTCCACAAGCACACGAATACCCTTCGCATCATACCCATCATCATTGGAAATCAACAGAAGCGGTCGTTTATTTTCCATAAAATATCAACGTTTTGGCTGCAAAAGTACGAAAAAAGGTTTAAATAAACGGATTTCTCAGCAGAAATATGTAACTTTGTGGCCAAATTTCTAATTTAGAACAAATTAGTATGAGTAAGATTATTGCTTTAGCAAACCAAAAAGGCGGTGTAGGAAAGACCACGACGACCATCAATTTGGCTGCGTCACTGGCCACCCTCGAGAAAAACGTCTTAGTCGTGGACGCCGACCCTCAGGCCAATGCATCTAGTGGTCTGGGTGTTGACATTACAGAAGTGGAATGCTCCCTCTATGAGTGCATCATCAACCAAACCGACGTACGTGATGCCGTCTATACTACCGACATTGACGGTCTTGACATCATCCCGAGCCATATTGATTTAGTAGGTGCAGAAATCGAAATGCTGAACTTAAATGACCGCGAAAAAGTTCTCACAAATTTATTGGCACCAATCCGCAACGACTACGATTATATTCTTATCGACTGTTCACCGTCATTGGGTCTTATTACTGTCAACGCGCTTACTGCCGCTGACTCTGTGATTATCCCTGTTCAGTGCGAGTATTTTGCCCTGGAGGGTATCAGCAAACTGCTGAACACCATCAAGATTATCAAGAACAAACTGAATCCTCATCTTGAAATTGAGGGCTTCCTATTGACAATGTACGACAGTCGCTTACGACTGGCGAATCAGATTTACGATGAGGTGAAGCGTCATTTCCAGGAGCTAGTGTTCAAGACTGTCATCCAGCGTAACGTCAAACTGTCGGAAAGTCCAAGCCACGGACTCCCCGTGATCCTGTACGATGCAGACTCCACAGGCAGCAAGAACCATCTGGCGCTGGCAAAGGAAATCATACAAAAGAACAAATAAACTATGGCTGTAAAGAAAAAATATGACCGCAACGTTTTAGGCCGCGGTCTTGACAATATTGGCACGGGCAAGGGACGAGGACTCGATGCACTGATAGACACCAGTGACATCCAGACACAGGGGTCATCTAATCTGAATGAGATTTCTCTCAGTTTAATCGACCCCAACCCTAATCAGCCGAGAAGAGAGTTTGACGAAAATGCCATGAAGGAGCTATCTGCTAGTATCCGCGAAATCGGCATTATCACTCCTGTCACCCTTAGGCAGACCAATGACGGCAGATACCAGATTATTGCTGGAGAGCGACGTTGGCGCGCCTCTCAGATGGCTGGCATGGAGACTATCCCCGCCTATATACGCACAGCTGCCGACGACAATGTCATGGAGATGGCTCTTGTAGAGAATATCCAGCGCGAGGATCTGAACGCTATAGAGATTGCCCTCGCCTATCAGCATCTGGCTGATACCACGGGGATGACACAGGAGAAGATTTCTTCACGTGTAGGAAAGAGTCGCACATCAATTACCAACTATATGCGTCTTCTGAAACTCCCTGCACAGATCCAGATGGCTCTAAAGAACAAAGAGATGGACATGGGACATGCTCGTGCGTTACTCTCACTCGATAGTCCATCGGCACAGCTGAAACTCTATAAGGAAATACAGCGTAATGGCTACTCCGTAAGAAAAGTGGAGGAGATGGTGCAGATGCTGAAGAACGGTGAGGACCTGCATACGGTGAAGAAAGCTGCAACAACAGTCACCCAACTGCCATTGGAATACAGCATTCTGAAAGACCGTCTGGGAAATCTTTTTAAAGTGAAAGTACAGATGACTTGCTCGCCTCAGGGAAAGGGTAAAATTAGTATCCCTTTTGCCAACGACGAAGAGCTCGAACATATCATGAATATCATCGATAAGATGAAAGACTGAAGATTGAAAGGAAAAGTGCTGAGACAATATCTACTTATACTCATACGGGCATTTTTGCTGTCTGGTTGTCTGCTTTCGGCAGATAACCTGCATGCTCAGGGCACAAAGGAAATGGAGGAATTGAAGGAAATTATCAATGACAGTGTCTTCCATGCTGCCACTGACAGTATTCTTCACATGGCCGACTCTATGGTGCAATCGGTGGTAGTGGATACGACATCCGTGGCTATTGGAAAGAAGGCTCCAAAGAAAGACTGGACTACATGGCAGCCAAATCCCAAACGGGCACTATGGCTGGCATTGGTCATCCCTGGTGGCGGACAGATTTACAACCGGAAATACTGGAAGCTGCCACTCGTCTATGGAGGCTTTATGGGTTGTATTTATGCTATGACGTGGAACAACTCCATGTATAGGGACTACTCTCAGGCCTATCTGGACTTGGCTGACAGAGATCCCAACACACAAAGCTACAACCAGTTTTTGCACACAGGCGTCATCATTACACCAGCAAATGCTGATCGATACAAGGAAATCTTCAAAAAACGTAAGGACAAATACAGACGTTGGCGTGACCTTAGTTTTTTCGTGATGATAGGTGTCTATGCTCTATCTGTTATCGACGCTTATGTCGATGCGGAATTGTCTAATTTCGATATATCTAAAGACTTGAGTCTCAAAGTGGAGCCTACGATTCTGAACAATCATTCGTCAGGTAATCCACTTGACAACTCGTCTGTAGGACTGCAATGTAGTCTGAATTTTTAGTAAACAATAAAAAAACCAAACATAAAGAATGAAGAAAAAGAGAATGCTTTTCCTCGCCACGCTAGTCTTTGCCTGGACCTGTGCTATGCATGCCCAGGTAGAAGTTACTGGTGTTGACGCCGAGAGCGAAGATGAGGAAGAAATCGAAGTTGAAGAATTAGGCGATGATGAAATCGCCGTGACTGACAATGAAGGAAACGAAGAGGTTATTGAGTTCCCAGAGGCCATGACTTACGACCTCGACAGTCTGCTGAACCTCTATATGTCACGTACGTTTCTGGGGACACCAGGTGACTGTGAGATGAAAAACGAGAACCCCACTTACCCCAGAGAGGAGTACATCGAACGTCTGCAGAGAATTCCCACCGTAATGGAGATGGCATACAATGACATCGTTCAACGGTTTATAGATCGCTATAGCGGACGTCTCCGCTACTCTGTAAGCTATATGCTGGGTGCAGCCAATTTCTACCTGCCTCTCTTTGAACAGGCTTTGGAGTCTTACCAACTGCCGTTGGAGCTGAAATATCTCCCCATTATCGAGTCAGCTCTCAATCCAAAAGCCGTTTCCCGCGTAGGGGCAACCGGTCTTTGGCAGTTCATGCTTGCTACAGGCCGTCAGTACGGACTAGAGGTAAACTCCCTCGTCGATGAACGCCGTGCCCCAGTAAAATCTTCATATGCTGCAGCCCGTTACTTGCGTGATCTTTATCGCATTTTTGGCGATTGGAATCTCGTGATCGCTGCTTACAACTGCGGTCCGGAAAACATCAACAAGGCCATTCACCGTGCCGGAGGCGAGAAAGACTATTGGAAACTCTATCCCTATCTGCCTGCAGAGACCCGTGGCTATGTACCTGCCTTTATCGCAGCCAATTACATTATGACCTATTACTGCGAACATAATATCTGTCCGATGACTACCGGTTTGCCTGCCAAGAGCGACACTGTCATGATTAACAAGGACATTCATCTGGAACAGATTGCCGCGGTAGTAGGTACCGATATTGACATGCTACGCTCACTGAACCCAGAGTTCCGGCATGACATTATCCCAGGAAACACAAAGCCATACGCGTTAAGGATGCCTATTGCCGACATCGGTAAATATATCGACATGGAGGACTCTGTCTATAATTACCATCGCGATGAATTGTTTACTAAACGTGCCGTCGTTGAGGTAAACGACGATCTTCCAACTTTCTCAAGTCGCGGCAAGGGATCCTATGGCAAGAGCAAGCGTGGTCGTTATAACCGTCGCAGCAGTGCCCGCGGTAGCCGCAGAGGCCGTGGTGGAAGTTCTTCCGTAACCATCAGAAGAGGCCAGACGCTGTCGGAGATTGCCAAGCGCAATGGAACGACCGTGGCCAAACTGAGAAAGTTAAATGGTATCAAGGGGAGCAATATCCGTGCCGGAAAGAAAATACGTGTAAGGTAACCTCAAATAATCATTAGAACTATGGATGTAGAGCAAATGAATACAGAAGAGGCTGATGATCAGCTGATCAACGACGCATTCCAGAAACTATTGGACAGCTACCTGGCCTCACGACACAGGAAGAAAGTCGATCTCATCACTAAAGCCTTTAACTTCGCCAGACAGGCGCACAAAGGTGTCCGTCGCCTGTCTGGAGAGCCCTACATCATGCACCCCATTGCAGTAGCTCAGATTGCATGTTCGGAGATTGGTCTTGGCTCTACCAGTATCTGTTCCGCCTTGCTTCACGATGTTGTAGAGGATACAGACTACACAGTAGAGGACATCTCCAACATCTTCGGACCGAAAATCGCGCAGATCGTCGATGGTCTGACAAAGATCAGCGGTGGTATCTTTGGAGAACAGGCTTCTGCTCAGGCTGAAAACTTCAAGAAGCTCCTGCTCACCATGAGCGATGACATACGCGTGATTCTTATTAAAATATGTGACCGTCTGCACAATATGCGCACCTTGGAATCACAGCCTGCCAACAAGCAGTATAAGATTGCAGGTGAGACACTTTACATCTATGCTCCGCTTGCAAATCGTCTGGGACTTAACAAAATCAAGTCGGAACTCGAGAACCTGAGCTTCAGGTTTGAGCATCCAGACGAGTATGCCGCTATCGAGGCTAAGTTGAAATCAACCCGTGCCTCGCGCGATGAGTTATTCTCGCAATTCACCACACCCATCGAGGATGCCCTGAAGAAGATGGGTATCGAATATGAGATTAAGGAACGCGTGAAAAGCCCCTACTCCATCTGGAACAAGATGCAGAACAAACACGTTACCTTCGAGGAGATCTACGACATCCTTGCCGTGCGCATCATCTTTACACCGAAAGTAAGAGAAGAGGAGGTCAACGAATGCTTTAACATCTATGTGGCCATCTCGAAGATCTACAAATCTCACCCAGACCGTCTGCGCGACTGGCTCTCTCATCCGAAGGCCAATGGCTATCAGGCACTCCATGTAACGCTGATGTCAAAACAAGGTCGTTGGATAGAGGTACAGATACGCTCTGATCGTATGGACGAGATTGCAGAGCAGGGGTTTGCTGCCCACTGGAAATACAAGGATGGTGTAGAAGAGGAATATACAGAAGACGAGACCGAGCTGAACGAGTGGTTGGGAACCATCAAGGAAATCCTTGACGACCCGCAGCCGGATGCGATGGACTTCCTCGACACCATCAAGCTGAATCTCTTTGCTTCTGAAATCTTCGTCTTCACCCCGAAAGGTGAAATACGCACGTTGCCTGCTGGTTGTACGGCACTCGATTTCGCCTTCTCTATCCACACTTTCCTCGGCAGCCACTGCATCGGTGCGAAGGTGAATCATAAACTCGTACCACTCTCTCATAAGCTGCAAAGCGGTGATCAGGTAGAAATTCTCACTTCGAAATCCCAGCACGTCAGTCCCACATGGATCAACTTTGTCTCTACAGCAAAAGCTAAGGCAAAGATACAAGCCATCCTCCGTCGCGACAACCGTGAAATTCAGCGCCAGGGTGAAGAAACACTCAACGCTTTCCTGCAGAAGAATGGCTTTGAGCCCAGTCTTGCACTGACAGACCAACTGGCAGAGTTCCACGACTACAGCAAGCGAGGAGAGTTCCTGCTGGCTCTCGGTGAGAAGATCGTACTACTCGGAGAAAAAGATCTCGACCGTCTGAACGGAAAAGATGATACCGATGACAATAGTCTCGGATGGCGTAAGTATGTTCCCTTTGTCAAGAAGAAGAAAGAAGAGTCAACTCAGAAGCAGCGGCTTTTCATTGTACCAGAGAAATTCAATCGCAAAAAGCCCGTTTATATCTCAGAAGAGAATATCAACCAGTATAAGTTCCCAGGATGTTGTCACCCTATCCCTGGCGATGACGCCTTGGGCTATATCAACAACAAGAATGAGATCGAGATCCACAAGCGCGTCTGTCCTGTAGCTGCCAAACTGAAGTCGAGCTACGGCAACCGCATCCTCGATATCAAGTGGGACATGCACAAAGTGCTGTTCTTCGATGCCACCATCCGCATCGGCGGTATCGACCGCGTGGGTATGCTCAATGAGATCACGCAGGTCATCTCCTCTCAGATGAGCGTTAATATTCATAAGGTAACGATAACCTGTGAAGACGGCATCTTCGACGGCAGCATCGAACTGAGGGTACATGACCGCGAGGACGTGCAGTCGATTATCGACAACCTGAAAGGCATTCCTGATCTAAAGGAGATTTCACAAATCATGTAACTACCCATATGAACAAGCTACTACTACTTTTCTCTACCATTCTCCTTTCGCTGACAGCCCAGGCCGCCAGCAAGTATGATAATCCAGACACCCTTGTTGTTGCCCGCGACGGCACTGGAGAGTTCCGTACCATCGACGAGGCCATCGAGGTGTGCCGCGCCTTTATGGACTACCACAAGGTCATCTATGTGAAGAACGGTACTTACAAGGAGAAGCTCATCATTCCCTCTTGGCTACAGAACATCGAAATCTGCGGCGAGAGTGCCGAGAATACAATCATCACCTACGATGACCATGCCAACATTCAAATCGTATTAGGTACTGCTGAACCGCGCACACAGCCCATGGGTACCTTCCGGACCTATACACTGAAGATTGAGGGCAATGCCATTACACTGAAGAACATTACCATCGAGAATAATGCCGCACGACTGGGACAGGCTGTAGCACTGCATACAGAAGGAGACCGTCTGGTGTTTATCAACTGTCGTTTCATTGGCCATCAGGATACAGTCTATACAGGTGTAGCTGGTACCCGTCTATTTTTCAAGGACTGCTATATCTGCGGCACCACCGACTTTATCTTCGGCCCTTCCACAGCCTGGTTTGAGAACTGTACCATCGAAAGCTTAATCAACAGCTATGTGACAGCAGCCTCCACACCTAAGGACCAGCCTTACGGCTACGTGTTCAACAACTGCCGGCTCATCGCCCAGCCCGAGGCCACGAAGGTCTATCTTGGGCGGCCTTGGCGCGACTATGGCTACACCTTGTTCATGAACTGCGACCTCGGGAAGCATATCCGCCCTGAGGGCTGGCACAACTGGGAGAAGCACCGTGAACAGACAGCGCGCTACTTGGAATACAACAATCACGGGGATGGGGCCAAGACGACAGAACGCGTAGGATGGAGCCGCCAGCTCACAAAGAAAGAAGCCAGCAAGATAACACCAGAGAACGTCTTCCGTCAGGAAACATCCTGGTTACCAGAATAGTGCTAAAGTAAAAGCCTCCCGATGGGGAGGCTTTTCTTATTGTAGGGCATCGAGCTGTTTCTTTAAGGCTTGTAACTCGTCACGGATACTGATAAGCGACTCCAATGCATCCGCCTTCTTATCGACACCTTTCTTGTTCTGCGTCAGAATCTTACGTGCGGCAGCCAGTTTGAAGCCACGCACTTTCACAAGATTGTGAATCAGACGAATCTGTTCAATATCCTTTTCCTGATACTGGCGGATTTTAGCGGAACCAGTAGTCTTAGGTCGCAGGAACGGAAATTCCTGTTCCCAGTACCTGAGTGTGCTCTCAGGCAGGTCAAACATCTCACCTACCTCCTTGATGGAGTAGTAGAGTTTCAAATTCTTGTTCAGATTCAGTGCCATATTGTTCCTCCTTATATAATATTACAGATTACAAAGTTCTATTACTTTATCAATAGCTGCAGAGAGCCCGTCAGGGTTCTTTCCGCCAGCACTGGCGAAGTGAGGCTGGCCGCCACCGCCGCCCTGCATCAGCTTAGCTGCTTCACGCACGAGCAAACCTGCGTTCAGACCGTGATCCTTCACCATATCATCACTGAGCATCACATTAAGCATCGGCTTCTCATTGAAGACAGAGCCAACGACACAGACGAGATTCTCAGGACAAAGCTCACGCACCTTGAACACCAAGTCCTTAGCAGCATCAGGGGCTATCGGAGCCTTAGCCGTTACGACCTTCACACCATTCACGATACGACCTTTCTCTACGAGTTCCTTCGACAGCGAAGCAATGCGGGCTGCCTGGAAGCTTTCAATCTCTTTCTTCATCGAGTCATGCTCCTCGATATATTTCACGATAGTGGCCTGCAGATCCTTGGCGTTGTTGAAGAAGCTCTTAACAGCCTTCAGGATATCCTCAGTCTTATACAGCAGTTCCTCGCACTCTTTACCCGTCTTAGCCTCGATACGGCGGATACCTGCTGCCACAGAACTCTCAGCAACGATCTTGAAGAAGCCTATCTTACCTGTAGCCTTAGCATGGATACCACCACAGAACTCACAGCTGGGACCGAAGCGCACCACGCGCACCTTGTCGCCGTATTTTTCGCCGAAGAGGGCGATGGCGCCCAGTTTCTTGGCCTCATCGAAGGGCACGTCACGATGCTCGTCAAGAGGAATATCCTCACGGATCATCTCGTTCACCATGCGCTCTACCAGGCGAATCTCCTCGTCGGTAACTTTCTGGAAGTGCGAGAAGTCGAAACGTAGGGTATCAGCCGATACGAACGAGCCCTTCTGCTCCACATGGTCGCCAAGAACCTGCTTCAGCGCATAGTCAAGCAGGTGGGTAGCCGTATGATTGGCGGCAGAGGCATCGCGCTTGTCGGTATCCACACAGGCCATGAACTGGGCTGTAGGATCCTTCGGCAACTGCTTCACGATATGCACGCTCTGGTTGTTTTCGCGCTTGGTATCGATAATCTCGATGGTCTCGGCTTCATTCACGAGCACACCACAGTCGCCTACCTGTCCACCCATCTCGCCATAGAATGGGGTGTAGTCGAGCACGAGCTCATAGAACTCGTTCTTCTTCTGCGTCACTTTCCTATATCTGAGGATGCGGCACTCATACTCTGTATAATCATAGCCCACGAACTGCTGTTCGCCCTGTGCGAGCTCCACCCAGTCGCTGTTCTCTACAGCAGCGGCATTGCGCGCACGCTCCTTCTGCTTCTGCATCTCCACATTAAACTGCTCTTCGTTCACGGTGAAGCCGTTCTCGCGACAGATCAGTTCCGTCAGGTCGAGCGGGAATCCATAGGTATCGAAGAGACGGAAAGCCTGCACACCGTCGAGCTCAGTCTTACCCTCGGCTTTCAACTGCTCCATTGCCTTGTCGAGCAGCGAGATACCCTTATCCAGCGTGCGCAGGAAAGCGTCTTCCTCTTCCATCATCACCTTCGAGATCAACTGCTGCTGAGCTTTCAGTTCGGGGAAGGCATCGCCCATCTCATGCACGAGTGTCGGCACGAGCTTGAAGAGGAAGGCCTCGCGCTGGCCGAGGAACGTATAGGCATAGCGCACGGCGCGGCGCAGGATACGACGGATCACGTAGCCGGCCTTCGCATTCGAGGGCAGCTGGCCGTCGGCTATCGAGAAGCTCACAGCTCTCAGATGGTCGGCGCAGACGCGCATGGCCACGTTGATATCGTCTTGTTCCTTGCTTACCTCACCCTCCTCAAAGGTCGTATATTTCTTACCAGTAATCTGTTCCTCAGCCTTAATGATTGGCTGGAAGATATCGGTATCATAGTTCGAGTGCTTGCCCTGCAGCATGCGCACCAGGCGCTCGAAGCCCATACCCGTGTCGATCACGTTCATAGAGAGTTTCTCCAGACTGCCGTCGGCCTTGCGGTTGAACTGCATAAACACGAGGTTCCAGATCTCAATCACCTGAGGATCGTCCTGGTTGACGAGTTCACGACCGCTCTTGCCCGATGCCTTACGCTGCTCCGGCGTGCGTGAGTCCACGTGGATCTCAGAACAGGGTCCGCAGGGACCCGTATCGCCCATTTCCCAGAAGTTATCGTGCTTGTTTCCGTTGATGATATGATCCTCGGGCACGTGCTTCGACCAGTACTTGGCAGCCTCGTCGTCGCGTGGGATATTCTCTTCGGGCGAACCCTCAAACACAGTCACATACAGATCCTCGGGATTCAGTTTCAGCACATCAACGAGATACTCCCATGCCATATCGATAGCGCCCTCCTTGAAGTAGTCGCCGAAACTCCAGTTGCCGAGCATCTCGAACATGGTGTGGTGATAGGTATCGTGGCCCACTTCCTCCAGGTCGTTGTGCTTGCCGCTCACGCGGAGGCACTTCTGG
>Ga0310697_10005715_pt1 | contig 11955 bp, 7 predicted proteins | sample 172DNAGHGlowgp2_FD_203883 | JGI IMG/M metagenome (GOLD analysis project Ga0310697, IMG submission 203883) | Sheep rumen microbial communities from Palmerston North, Manawatu-Wanganui, New Zealand - 1728 DNA GHGlow gp2 (v2) (version 2) | ecosystem: Host-associated > Mammals > Digestive system >... | reverse complement strand
CGCACGCAAGATACACCACCGCTTCACCGACCTGTTCTCGCTGCTCTTCGTAGACGGAAACCCCGCTGGCGTGAAGGCGATGCTCTCGGAGATGGGCTTCATAGAGAACGTGCTGCGCCTCCCCCTTGTCCCCACGCGCATCAGCACCCTGCAACGTATGTCTGAACTGATGCGCGAGTTGCGCATTTAGGCCCCTACTGCGGATTGTTCTCCTCGAAGAGCTGCATCCGCTGCTCCAGTTGTCCGTACTGGTGGTCCTCGATGAACGAGGTGCACACGCGCAAGCCCTCCTGACGGCTGCCTGTCGTGATGAGGCAGATGGCAGACACGCCGTAGTACATCAACTCGTGGGCCAGCTCTCCGCTGGTCATCCCCCGATAGCCGATGGTGAAGTAGAAGCCGTCGGCGATGGGCTCGTCGCCGTCGCGGTCGTAGACGATGTGGAAGCCGTGGCGGCAGAAGATGTCCTTCAACTTGTGGGCCCGGTCGCCGTAGACCTTCACCTCCTGGCGGAAATCGTAGGTGCCGTCGCAGGCCGCGCGTAGCATGGCCGCCATGGCGTACTGGGCCGAGTGGCTGGTGCCGCTGCTCAAGGCGTAGAGCATCCGGGTGGAGAAGACCAGGCCAAAGGGCAGCCCCTCGTACCTTGCAGCCAAGTCGGCATAGTGGCGATGGAACAAAGCGTCGCTGATGCAGACCACGCCGATGCGCTCGCCCGCATAGCTGAACGCCTTCGAACCACTGATGAGCAGCAGGTAGTTGTCCGTGTAACGGGCCACAGTGGGCTGGTAGGGAGGCTCGAAGGGCTTGCTCAAGTCCTTGCGGAAATCCATTGCGAAATAGGCCAGGTCTTCCATGACGATGGTGTCGTAGCGGGTGGCCAAATGGCCGATGGACTCAAGCTCCTGCTCCGTCAGACACACCCACGAGGGGTTGTTGGGGTTGGAGTAGACGATGGCGCAGATGTTACCTTTCGACAGATAGCTTTCCAACTTGGGCGCCAACTTCTCGCCACGGAAGTCGAACACGTCGAACGTCTCATACCTTACGCCCTGCACCTGCAGCTGCATCTTCTGCACGGGGAAGCCGGGGTCGATGAAGAGGACGGTGTCGCGCCGGCGGTCTGCCTGCGAACAGGTGAGGAAGGAGGCGAAGGTGCCCTGCATGGAGCCCGTGACCGGCACGCAGCCCTCGGCCTTCACGTCGACGCCGATGAAGGCTTTGACGAAGCGCGAGGCCTGCTCCTTCAGTTCGGGCAGGCCCTGGATGTCGGGATAGCTGTGGGCGATGCCCTCCTGCAGGGCCTTGACTTGCGCGTCGACGCCCACCTGCGCAGCGGGCAGGCCCGGTATGCCCATCTCCATCTTGATGAATTCCACGCCCGAGGCCTGCTCCGCCTTGGCCGCCACCTGCTTCACCTCGCGTATGGTGGCCTTCGAGAAGTCCTGTATGCCCAGTTCGGCGATGAGTCCGTCGACTATTTCCTTCTTGATAGGTGTTGGTTTCATGGTCTTTCTCTCTGCTTTGGTTATTTGCCTCCAAAGGTACGAAGAAAAATGACAACGCAGAAGAAAAACCACTTTTTTCTTCCTTTCCCTCCATTTTCGCGACCCCCTTGCGTTGCAGAAGTCGCGCAGAGTGGCGGCAAAAGTCGTACACTTGCAATTGGGATTTCACAATTTATAAATGTTCCAGTGCCAAAAGCACTGGAACACAACAGCCTACGGGAAAGGTGGCCAAATTGCAATTATTTCACCCGTGCGCCGATTTCTCCGTGCCGACGCGATTCTGGAGGCGGATACTTTCGTTGAAAGTTTCCTAAATGCAGCCGCTTGAAAGCCTCGCAGCATGGCTGCTTTTGTGACTGCTTTCCGCCACAGACAGGCAACGGCGACAGTGACCTGTTTGGCTGACGGACTACCGCTGAGCCTCAAGCCCCAAGGCCAAGGCCTTCAGGTTGGCCTCGACGACGGCCTCGCCCTTGCGCCCGAAAACACGACGGATGGCGTCTTCCAACTTGTGCCGCTCGATGCCCAGCGCCTTTTGGGCGGCCCCCAGCAAGATGACATTGGCAGAGCGAGGCACGCCGTTCTCCTTGGCCATCTGCTCGATGTCGAGGATGATGACGTGGGGCAACTGGTGCAGCCTGTCCAGGAGCGTCTCCATTGCCGGGTAGTTGGGGATGTTCTTGAAGGGTTCGCTGGAGGTGATGACCCATCCCTGTTCGGACAAATAGGGCAGATAGCGCAGGGCCTCCATCGGCTCCATCGAGATGATGACGTCGGCCTGACCCTTGGCGATGAGGTCGCTGGCGATGGGACGGTCGCTGATGCGCAGGTTCGACTGCACGTCGCCGCCGCGTTGGCTCATGCCGTGCACCTCGGCCTGCTTGATGTGGAGGTTCTCGTTCATGGCAGCCTCGCCGATGAGGGTTGCGATGGAGAGGATGCCTTGCCCTCCCACTCCGCAGAGTATGATGTCTGTTTTCATGCTTGTGCTTTCTTTTGCTTGAGGTGGCGTTGCAGGGTTTGCATACATTCGCGTCGCGGGATGATGACGCTCGTGCCGTGGTAGTTGATTTCGTCGCGTATGGCCTGCGTGATTTCGGCCATGTTCTTGGGCAGGGGCACCACCACCTTCAGGTGTTCGTCAGACAGGCCCAAGCCCCGGCAGATGGCTTCAAACTTGTTCGTGCCCGCCGAGTCTTGTCCGCCCGTCATGCCGGTGGTCAGGTTGTCGCTGATGATGACGGTGATGTCGGCGTTCTCGTTGATGGCGTCCAGCAGTCCGGTCATGCCGGAATGGGTGAAGGTGGAGTCGCCTATCACGGCTACTGCAGGCCATTGGCCCGCGTCGGCTGCGCCTTTGGCCATCGTGATGCTTGCGCCCATGTCGACGCACGAGTGGATGGCGTGGAAAGGCGGCAGGAAGCCAAGCGTGTAGCATCCGATGTCGCCGAACACCCTGGGGTTCTCATACTCGGCCAGCACCTTGTTCAGCGCGGCATACACGTCGCGGTGGCCGCAGCCCTGGCAGAGTGCGGGCGGGCGGGGCACCACATCTTCGCAAGGCGCAAAGGCTTGCTGCTGCGAGCGGCCCGCTGCCTGGGGGGTGAGGCTGTCCAGCGCCGTCTTCACTGCGTCGGGGGTCAGCTCGCCCGTACGGGGCAATGTTCCGTCGAGGCGACCCGCCACGCGGTCGTTGCCCACGCCGCGCAGGATGTCCTCCACGAAGGGCTGACCCTCTTCGACGACCAGCACCTTGCCACATTCTTCCATCATGCGGCGCACCAAGCGCTTGGGCAACGGATACTGGGAGACCTTCAGCAGGGGGTGGATGCAGCCGTCGGGACAGTTCTCCAGCACGTAGTTGAAGCCGATGCCACAGGCGATGATGCCCAGCGTCTTGTCCTGTCCCTCCATGTAGATGTTGTAGGCGGACTGCTCTGAAGCCTCCTCCAGCACGGCCTGTTGTGCGGTCACTATGTCGTTGCGCCGCCGTGCGTTGGCAGGCAGCAGCACCCAGTTCTTGGCTTCGGCGCGATAGTTCAGCTCGTTCTCGCTGCGAGCCTCTGCGGCCACCTCCACCACGGCGCGGCTGTGGGCCATGCGCGTCGTGACACGCATCAGGACGGGCAACTGCTGCTGCTCGGAGAAATCGAAGGCCACGGCCATCATGTCGTAGGCTTCCTGCTGCGAGGAGGGCTCAAAGGTGGGAAGCATGGCAAACTTGCCGTAGAAGCGCGAGTCTTGCTCGTCTTGCGAGGAGTGCATGGAGGGGTCGTCGGCCACGACGACGACCACGCCGCCGTTCACGCCCGTCATGCCGCTGTTGACAAAAGGGTCGGCACAGACGTTCAGCCCCACGTGCTTCATGCAGACAAGCGCACGCTTGCCCATGAACGACATGCCGAGAGCCGTCTCCATGGCGGTCTTCTCGTTGACACACCACCTGCTGTGCAACTTTCGCTCGCGAGCAGTGGGGTCTGACTGGATGAACTCTGTAATCTCGGTAGACGGAGTGCCCGGATAGGCATACACACCGCTAAGTCCGGCGTGTATGGCACCCAGCGCGATGGCTTCGTCGCCCAAAAGTAATCTCTTGTTTGCCATATGGGATAAATGTGTGTGTTGTGTGGTCGTGATGTGTGGGCAGAGGGGATGTGCCTCGTATGACAGCGCAAAAGTAACACTTTCCAGCCTTAACGCCAAAACCTCTGCCAAGTTTTTTCCTGTTTGCCTGTCATGGGGAGAACTCCTGTGTCGAAAAACTTTCAACCTCTTAAGTGAAAAAAAAGTCCTCTTAACCCACAAGAAGGGTGTCTTGTCAGACATGGCGGGGGGTGGCGGGTTGCACGGTTGGGGAATATAAACTACATTTGCAGAGGATTTTCCAAACATTCCATCCCACACGAAATGACCTCAAGGCATGAAGATAGGTGAACGCATACGGCAGGTGTTGAAGTCGCAAGGACGCACCGCAAGTTGGTTGGCGGAAGCCATACCTTGTGAACGAACCAATGTCTACAACATCTTTGGCCGCGCAGACATCAACGTCAGGCTGCTTGGCCGCATCAGCGTGGTCTTGGGGCACGACTTCTTCGCCGACCTGTCGCACGAATTGTCGACGGGCGAAGACCAGTGGGAAAGGCCTTGCGCCACGCATGGGAATTCTGCCTGAACCATTCAAAGCAGGGGTCAGGGAGTTAATCGCCATTTACAATATAGCCCTTTGCAACGTACAATCATTTGCAATTGGCTGTTTACTATGTACAATTGATTTGCAATGGAGATTATCGGCAATCTGTTTTGCAACGGCTGGTAAATGATTCTGGGGCGCGGGAGAGCCGTTGGATTAGCGTTGCTTCAGCGTGTCGCCGTCAATAGCCACCAATTCTTCGTCCAGCAACATCCTCAGGGCTTGGCTGATGGTCTGCAAAGGCCATTCTCCGCGCTCCATCTCCTTCAACGGATGAGGATGGCCGTCTGAGAGGATGGTCATCATCTGCTGCGCCACCTGGGCCACGGTGTCTTGCCGCTGCCTCCTTCTGCACACGTCGCAGCGCCCGCAGTCTTGCCCGCCAGTCTCGCCAAAGTACTCCAGCAGCATCCGGCTGCGGCAGGTTTCTTCGTCGGACAGATAGTGCAGCATTTTGTCGACACGCTCGGCCAAGTCGTTTTTCCTGTCCTCGTAGACCTCGGGAGGGAACTGCAGCAGGTCGGCGCGCTCCCTGCGGTGGGTGAAACAGATGTGCGGCACGTTCTTCTTCGGGACGTACTCCACAATCCCCTGCCTTGCCAGCGACTTCAACACGAGGTAGACCTCCTGTCCGTCCATGGCAGCGCACTTAGCGATCTTCTGCTCATCTATCTGCTGGAAGTCCACGAAGAGCCCCGTGTGCGTCCTCAGCATCGCCTCGATGACCTTGTCTTCGCCCGACTGCATGTGTCGGTATCTGTACAGTTGGTCACGGTCGATGAGGAAGCGGAGCCGCGAGGTACGCGCGTCGTCCTCGGAGTATTCGATGTGGCCTGCACTGGCGAGAAGCCGCAAGGCTGGCCTGAGCCTTGTCGGAAAATGGTGGAAATAGGTGCAAAACTTCTTCTCGTTGAACTCGAACGAGTGCATCTCCCCGCTGCCAATGGCCACTTGGAAGAAATTGCCCAAGTGGTCGTACACCTGCTTGAGATAGTCGCGCGGGGGGAAGTTGCGGTCGATGCGCATCTTCATCGTGTAGGGGTCGTCCACCCTGTCGTAGAGTAAGACGGCGTATGCGTCCTCCCCGTCACGTCCGGCTCGGCCCGCCTCCTGGAAATACTCCTCGATGGAGTCGGGGCAGTCGATGTGCACCACCACCCTGACGTCGGGCTTGTCGATGCCCATGCCGAAGGCATTGGTGGCCACCATGACGCGCACTTCGTCGCGCTGCCATGCTGCCTGATGCTGGCTGCGGGCCTCGGCGGACATGCCGGCGTGGTAGTGGGTGGCGTCCACTCCCAGCGAACAGAGCGTGTGGGCCATCTGTTCCGTCTTTTCCCTGCTGCGCGTATACACGATGGCGCTGCCCTGCAGCCGACTCAAGATGTGCAGTGTCTCGGCGGCCTTGTCCGCTGTCTCGCGCACGACGTAGGAGAGGTTCTTCCTCGCGAAGCTCATGCTGTAGACCAACTCCTGACGGAAGCCCAACTGCAGCATGATGTCCTTCACCACGCGAGGCGTGGCCGTGGCCGTCAAGGCCAGTATGGGCACGTCGGGTTTTACGTCGCGGATGCGCCCCACCTGCAGGTATTCGGGTCGGAAGTCGTGCCCCCACTGGGAAATGCAGTGCGCCTCGTCCACGCAGACAAAACTGATGTTCATGAAGCGCAGCCTGTTGCGGAACTGCTCGGTGGCCAGTCGCTCGGGCGACACATACAACAACTTGTATGCGTCGAGGACAGCGTTGCCCAGCACTCGCTGCAGGTCGTTCGGCTTCATGCCGCTGTGCAGTGCCGCCGCCTTGATGCCGCGCCGCGCGAGGTGGGCCACCTGGTCTTCCATGAGGGCGATGATGGGCGTGACGACGAGGCACATCCCCGACATCATCAGCGCAGGCACCTGGAAGGCGATGCTCTTCCCTCCGCCGGTGGGCATGAGGCCGAGCGTGTCCCGCCCTTGGCAGATGCTGTCGATGATGTCGCGCTGGACGCCACGAAACTCGTCGTAGCCCCAGTATCTCTTCAGAATGGAAAGTGGATCGCCCTGCTCTCCGGCCCTGCCTCCCGCGTGTTCAGATGTGTCCATGGCATATCCCGGGCGGCTCAAGACTCCGCCTCCTCCGACGGTCGGATGCCTTCGATCTGCAGTTGCACCTCGCCGTGCTTGTAGATGTTCTCCTCGATGGTGTAGAGGATGTCGAACGAGCGCTTCGACTTGATGTAGTGGGCCGAAGAACTCTGTCCGAAGGCGATGCCGTTGATGACGTTGCTTGAGCGCGAGTCGACCAGTTCCAACTTGATGTGCTCTTGGTTGCGCCCCACCACCTTCGACGTTCCGAAGTCGTAGACGTTGCGGGTGGTGAAGAGCGGCTTGGCGTTGCCCGGTCCGTGCGGCGCCATCTTCTTCAGTTCGTTCAGCAGTCGTTTGTTGATGTCGCGGAAGTCGAGCGTCGCCTCGATGTCGATGCTGGCCTCTGTCTGCTGTGGCAGGATGTGTTGGGCGATGTAGTCTTGGAAGCGCTTGCGGAAGTCCTCGATGTTCTCCACGGGCAGGGAGAGGCCGACGGCATAAGTGTGCCCTCCGAAGTTGGTCAGCAGGTCGCGGCAACTCTTCACGGCTCCATAGACGTCGAAGCCCGCCACGCTGCGGGCGGAGCCCGTCGCCAGCTGTCCGTTGCGGCTCAAGACCACGGTCGGGCGGAAGTAGAGTTCCGTCAGTCGCGAAGCCACGATGCCCACCACGCCCTTCTTCCAATGCTCGTCGTAGAGTACGATGGCGGGCTGGTGTTCCTGGCTCTCCAGCCGCTCGACGATCTGGTTGGCCTCCTCGGTCATCTGGCGGTCCACCTCCTTGCGCTGCTCGTTGTACCTGTTGATGTTCTCCGCCTCGAGGAGCGCCTTTGCGGGGTCTTGCTCCACCAGCAGGTCCACGGCCTCCGTCCCGTTCTGCATACGTCCCGACGCATTGATGCGTGGCCCTATCTTGAAGATGATGTCGCTCATGGTGATGTCCCGTCCGGCCAGTCCGCAGGTGTCGATGATGGCCTTGATGCCCACGGTCGGATTGGAGTTCAGTTGCTTCAGCCCGTGGTAGGCCAGGATGCGGTTCTCGCCTGTCACGGACACGAGGTCGGCGGCGATGCTGACGGCGCAGAGGTCGAGCAGGGGCGAGAGTTTGGAGAAGGGGATGCCGTTGTTCTTGGCGAAGGCCTGCATGAACTTGAAGCCCACGCCACAACCGCACAAGTCGCGGAAGGGGTAGGTGTTGTCCTCGCGCTTCGGATTGAGGATGGCCACCGCCGGGGGCAGTTCCTCGTCGGGCACGTGGTGGTCGCACACGATGAAGTCGATGCCTTTCTCCTTGGCGTAGGCTATCTCCTCATTGGCCTTGATTCCGCAGTCCAGCACGATGATGAGCCCCACACCGGCCTCGGCGGCATGGTCGATGCCCAGTCGCGACACACCGTAGCCGTCGACGTAGCGGTCGGGGATGTAGTACTCGATGTTCGAGTAGAACTGGCTGAGAAACCTGTAGACCAACGCCACGGCGGTGCAGCCGTCCACGTCGTAGTCGCCGTACACCATGATGCGCTCCCTTCGCCCCATGGCCACGTTCAGCCGGTCGACGGCCACGTCCATGTCGTTCATGAGGAAGGGGTCGACGAGTTCCGACAATTGGGGCCGGAAGAAGCGCTTGGCCGCCGGTTCGGTTTTGATGCCTCTGCGCATGAGCAGGGCCGCCGTGACGCGGCTCACGCCAATCTTCGTGGCCAGTTCTTCAGCCGCTTTCTGCTGTTCGGGAGTAGGCGTCTCGTAATTCCATTTAGCTTGCATTTATGTATTTATATATGTTTTTCCTCTCAAATGTGCATAATGCGCGGCTAAGTTACGAATAATTTTGCAACGGGGCAAACGTCGCCGTGCCTTTTTAACAGTTTTTATGCTTGACGGCAACTGCTCAACCACGGGCGTTTTGGGAAAATGGCTAAATTCCAAGGAGTTGAGTCGGGGGCTGAACGTCCGTGTCGACTGTTGGACTGTTGAGTGCCGATTGTGGGACTTTTGAGCGCCGATTGTGGAACTTTTGAGGGCTGGCTGTGGGACTTTTGAGGGCCGGCTGTGGGACTTTTGAGGGCCAACCGTAGCACCTTTGAACGACAAAAGCCCCACAATCGGCGGGCAAGGCTTGCACACAAAACATGCATAGGCACGAGGGTTGCCCGTCTTCTGAAACGTGCAAGGGGGCGAACGCCCCGAACGGGCGTCCACCCCCTTGCAGATGTGGGTTTCGCGGTGTGGGGGCCGTCATTCGTCTTCCGACTGCTCGGCCTCGTGTTCCTTGATGAGCTGCTGCTGGATGTCGTTGGGCACCAGTTCGTAGCTGGAGAACTTGGTGTTGAACGAGGCGCGGCCTCCAGTGATGCTGGACAGGGCAATCGAGTAGTTAGACAACTCCTTCAGGGGTATCTTGGCGGAGAGTTTCTGGTAGCCGGCCTCCGAGTCCATTCCCATGATGATGGCGCGCCTGCCTTGCAGGTCGCTCATCACGTCGCCCATGTAGTCGCTGGGCACGTAGACTTCGAGGTCGTAGATGGGCTCCAGCACTTTTGGGCCTGCGTTGCGGAAGGCCTCGCTGAAGGCGTTGCGTGCCGCCAGCATGAAGGACAGCTCGTTGCTGTCGACGGGGTGCATCTTGCCGTCGTAGACGATGACGCGCACATCGCGGGCGTATGAGCCGGTGAGGGGCCCGCGCTCCATTCGCTCCATGACGCCCTTGAGGATGGCGGGCATGAAGCGGAGGTCGATGGCTCCGCCGACGACGCTGTTGAGGAACACCAGCTTTCCGCCCCATTCGAGGTCGATCTCCTCGCGGCTCTTGATGTTCATCTTGAACTCTTGGCCGTTGATCTTGAAGCTGGTGGGGTCGGGCATCCCGTCGGCGTAGGGCTCGACGATGAGATGCACCTCGCCAAACTGGCCTGCGCCGCCCGACTGCTTCTTGTGGCGGTAGTCGGCACGGGCCATCTTGGTGATGGTTTCGCGGTAGGGGATCTTCGGCTCGAGGTATTCGATGTTGATCTTCTCGTTGTTCTCGAGACGCCATTTCAGGGTGCGCAGGTGGAACTCGCCCTGTCCGTGTACGATGATCTGGCGCAGTTCCTTCGACTGTTCGACCACCCACGTGGGGTCTTCCTGCCTCATCTTGGTCAGGGCCACCATCATCTTCTCGGTCTCCGCCTCGTTGACGGCCTTGATGGCGCGCGAATACTTGGAGTTGGGGTATTTGATGAAGTCGAAGCGCCACTCGCAGTCTTTGCCGTTGAGGGTGTTGCCGGTCTTCACGTCCTTCAGTTTGACGGTGCAGCCTATGTCGCCCGCCTCGAGCTGGTCCACGGGGATGCGGTTGGCTCCGGCGCAGGCGTAGATGGTTCCGAGGCGTTCCTTCGAGCCTCGGTCGGCGTTGGCCAGGTCGTCGCCCGACTTGACGACGCCGCTCATCACCTTGAAGTAGCTCACCTCTCCGATGTGGGGCTCTACGGCGGTCTTGAAGAAATAGAGCGATTCGGGGCCTGTGGCGTCGGCGGGGACCTCTTCGCCTCGGGTGTTGTGGGCCTTGGGCATGTCGCTGACGAAGGGCACGACGTTTCCAAGGAACTCCATCAGGCGGCGGACGCCCATGTCCTTGCCTGCGCAGACGCAGAAGACGGGGAAGATGCTGCGTGTGACGAGGCCCTTGCGGATGCCCTCGCGCATCTCGTCCTCGGTGAGGCTTTCGCTCTCGAAGAATTTCTCCATCAGTGTGTCGTCGTTGGCTGCTGCGGCCTCCACAAGGGCTGCGTGCAGTTCCTGCGCCTTTCCCATCTCGTCGGCGGGGATGTCTTCGATGATGGGAGCGCCGCCTTCGGGCTTCCACGAATATTTCTTCATGAGCAACACGTCGATGACGGCATTGAAGCCGGGGCCTGTGGCGATGGGGTACTGCACGGGCACGCACTTGTCGCCGTAGATTTCCTTCATGTTGGAGAGCAGCACGTCGAAGTCGCAGTTGTCGCGGTCCAGCTGGTTGACGAGGAAGATGACGGGTTTCTGCAGTTTGTCCGTATAGCGGAAGGCGTTCTGTGTGCCCACCTCGGGGCCGTATTGTCCGTTGACGAGGATGACGGCCTGGTCTGTCACGTTGAGTGCCGTGATGGCTTGTCCCACAAAGTCGTCCGAGCCGGGGCAGTCGATGATATTCAGTTTCTTGCCCAGCCACTCCACATGGAAGACGGTGGAGAAGACAGAATAGCCGTATTCCTGCTCCACGGGGAAGTAGTCGCTCACGGTGTTCTTGCCTTCCACTGTGCCCCTGCGCTTGATGATGCCGGCCTCGAAAAGCATACTTTCGGCAAGTGTGGTCTTGCCGCTGCCCGCACTGCCAAGCAGGGCGATGTTCTTGATCTCGTTGGTCTTGTAGACTTTCATAGGTTTTAGGTTTTTAGTTATTGTGGGTTTCCGTTGTTTTTAGTCGTCCAGTTTGTGTATCACCAGTCCGCTCCTGAGTTTGGGTTCAAACCAGGTGGCCTTTGGCGGCATGATTTTCCCGCTGTCGGCGATGTCCATGATTTGCTGCATGGAGACGGGATGCAGGGCCAGTGCGGCCCTCATCTCGCCGATGTCCACGCGTTTCTTCAGTTCGCCCAGCCCTCTCAGTCCGCCCACGAAGTCGATGCGTTTGCTGGAGCGCAGGTCGCCGATGTTGAGGATGTCTTGCAGTATGAGGCGGCTGCTGATGTCCACGTCCAGCACGCCTATGGGGTCTTGGTCGTCGTAGGTGCCTGGCTTTGCCTTGAGCGAGTACCAATGGCTGTCGAGGTAAAGCGAAAACTCGTGTAGGGCGGAGGGCTTGTAGGGGGCTTCTCCCTGGTCCTTGACGTCGAAGTTTTTGCCAAGTGCGCGGAGAAACTCTTCCGTTGTCAGTCCGTTGAGGTCTTTCACCACGCGGTTGTAGTCGAGTATGGTCAGTTGTGAGGCCTGGAAACAGACGGCCATGAAATAGTTGTATTCTTCCTGCCCTGTGTGGCTTGCCGACTGCCTCTGCTTCTCAGCCCCCACCAGGGCGGCTGCTGCCGAGCGGTGGTGTCCGTCGGCAATGTAGAGGGAGGGCATCTTTGCGAACTCGTCTGTGATGGTCTTCATGTCGTTGTCGTCGCCAATGACCCAGAATTGGTGGCGGAATCCGTCGATGGGTGCGACGAAGTCGTACTCGGGCTGGGTG
>Ga0310697_10005710_pt1 | contig 11961 bp, 8 predicted proteins | sample 172DNAGHGlowgp2_FD_203883 | JGI IMG/M metagenome (GOLD analysis project Ga0310697, IMG submission 203883) | Sheep rumen microbial communities from Palmerston North, Manawatu-Wanganui, New Zealand - 1728 DNA GHGlow gp2 (v2) (version 2) | ecosystem: Host-associated > Mammals > Digestive system >... | reverse complement strand
TAATTAATAACAATAGTTTCCTCATTTCTGATTTCTATTTTATTTCTTTGGCTTGATGGTAATCTCTCTGTCGAATGCTTCTGGCTTCACCCTGTATTCGTCGAGCACATAGATACAGGTACAGCCAACACCTGTTGTTGTGTAGTCGAGGTTGAAGGTGTAGCGGTCGGCTTGTGGCTGCAGCTGATAGGTGAACTGGCTCTTCGTCAGGTTGTCAGTCGTGAACTGATAGGCATTGAAGTTGAATGGCTCGTTCATCGATATCTGCACACCCTTGCCGTTCTTGTCCAGCAGCTGTACATATCTGTTTTCTGTACGCAGGGCATGATCCTGAGGCAGGAGGTATGGCTCATACATATCCTTTACCGTCTTGGTCCAGATGCCCACCTTATAGCCCGTCTTGCGGTCTGGGTAGTTCTCCTCTGGTCCACGACCATACCACGTGATGTTGTCGAACTCGTTTGACACAGAGGTGGTGAATCCGATGCGTGGCAGCATCTCAGGCAGTTTGCCCTGAGGACTCAGGTGGTTGTGAATCTTCACCGTTCCGTCGTCGTAGAAGCTATAGGTATATTCGAGCATGAATCCTGCCAGTTGCACACCTGAAATATACAGGTCGAGTGCTCCGTAAGATGATGCACCTACCTGCACAAGCTGACTGAGGGTTACACTCGTTTCATACTGGTTGTGTGTCACTCTGATGCCTGCCGGACGGATGCGCAGCTGCTGCACACCCTTCGAGTACCACAAGGTGGCTACCTGGTTGCCATAACCGTCAGCATAGCCTCCATTCACACGGAAGGCATCCCAAGAGTCAAACTCGTTGGCAATCGGAGCACGCCACAGATTGAAGGAGATAGGCTCTTTGAGCACAGCCTTTCCTTCAACCTCTATCTGCTCGAGGTTACCTGTTTCCTTACTGATGACATAGCTGAAGCCCTGTCCGCTTATCTTGATTTGCTTGTCGTCTTCCTGAGCGTTGATGTTTCTGGCTGTCAGTTGTGGAGCAGGAGCTGGGAGATTCCAAGATGAGAGTTCCAGTTGGTCCCAAGCCACTTCAAAGCCAGCCTTTGCCCACACTTCGTCGCGCTTCAGCTTTGAGGTGACCAGCACGCGGTATTCCTTGCCTGCCACGATGGTTGGCTTGTGATACGGAATCTTCACTACCTGCGACTGCTGCGGACCTGTAGTGAACTGTATGTCGCCCTCTTCCAGCACTTGGTTGTCGGCCATCAATGCCCAGTGTGACGCATACTGCGAGAGGTCGGTGAAGAACAGACGGTTGGTCACTTCTGCCTCGCCCGTCTCTGCGTTGAGCAGACGAACGCTCACGGGTTGTGTGGTCCACTTCATCTGTATCATCTCAGGCTGAACGGTGCGGTCGGGCCATATACAGCCGTATGTGCGCATGTTTCCGCCAATCGTATAGAAGGTACCTGTGTCGCCGTTTCCTTCAAACTTGAGGTAGAGCACGGCATCCTCTGGTCGTCCTTCTCCGTCAGCCACACACTTATTGTAGATTGCCACGTTGTCCATCTCTGCATCAGCGGTGAAGGTGGTCATCGGGTCGATGGCGTGGTTGCCCGCAATGCGGCCAATGTTGATTGGGTAGGGGAAGTTGCTCAGCATGCCGCGTTCGCCTCCTCCTCCGCCACGACGGTTATTCCCTGGGGCGGGTGCTGCTCCGGTTGTTTCAGTGCCTTTCAGCTCTCCGTCGATGAAGAGTTTCATCTCCTTGCCGTCCCATGATGCAGTCACATGATGCCAGTTGCCTATCCAGTTTTCAGGCAGGTCTATTTCGAGTGTATGCTTAACGCCCGAGTGCAGATAGAACTGCAGTCTGTTTTGTCCTCTCTGAATCACTCCGAACTGTGTGTTGCCTTTCGTGATATAAGGAGCACCCTCATACATGCCGCACAGCTTGCCTGGCTTCACGTCGAAACTGATGGTCAGTTCCTTGCTCGAGAGTTCCACGTTGCTGCTGCGATACACCTCCACCCACTCGTCGTGTCCGCTGAGGTGCAGCACACCTTTCTCTACCTTTGCGTTACCCATGAGGTGGGCAGGCGTGTTGAAGGGTGAACTGTCAGTCAATGGGCGGATATGCTCCGTGAGGCCTGGGTTGACAAAGTCCCAGAGCGCACCACCCATCAGTCGTGGATGACGACGGATGACTGCCCAGAACTCGTCCATACCGCCACCTGCATTACCTGCTACCGACAGATACTCGTCCATGAACGACGGACGTGGGTCTTCCGACTCAGGCACCATCGCTGTGTTCATCTCCAGTTCGTAAGGGGTAGGGTAGCGAGGGCCGATGATGTCTTCGCCAGGATGTGCGTATGCGTTACCGCCGTACATGAAGTAGCGCGTTGGATCGAGGCGCTTGCCTTCCTTCACCACTTCCGTGATGAGGGGACCTTCGCCGCTCTCGTTACCTGCACTCCAGAACAGCACGCAGGGGTGGTTGCGGTCGCGCAACACCAGTTTCTGTACACGCTCCAGGTACATCCCGCGGAACTTCTGGTCGTTCGAGATAAATTCCGTTGCGTGAGCCTCAGTACCAGCCTCGTCGATGATATACAGTCCATACTCGTCGGCAAGTTCCAGATACCTGTTCACAGGAGGATAGTGCGAGGTACGTACTGCATTGAAGTTGTGCTGTTTCAGTATCTCCATATCCTTGCGGATGGTCTCCTCGTTCATAGCATGTCCCAGTTCTGGGTGCTGCATGTGCGTATTGATGGCACTTATCTTGATGGGCTTTCCGTTGAGGAAGAATGTCTGATGTCTGATTTCCGTCTCCTTGAATCCCATCTTGCTGCTGATCTGCTGCATCACCTTGCCAGCCTCGTTCAGCAGTTCCAGTTTCAGGGTGTAGAGGGTAGGTGTCTCACAGGTCCACTTGTCAGGGTTCGATACCTGTGTCGATAGTTCGACAGACTTCTTGCCTTTTCCGCTCATCGTGAAGCGGTCGCTTGTCAGTTCCTTCACCTTGTTGCCCTTTGCGTCAGACAGCGTGGCACGAACGGTGTACGAGCCGCTTGCGTCCTCATATTTCTTCACGTCAACAGCCACCTTCATCGTAGCGTCCTTGTATTGGTCGTCAAGGTCGGTTGTGACATACCAGTCAAACAGTCTGGTCTTGGGTGTGGCATAGAGCGTCACATCGTCGAAGATACCAGCCAGTCGCCAGTAGTCCTGACCCTCAAGATAGTAGCCGTCACAATATTTCAGCACGCACACGGCAAGCACGTTCTTGCCCGGACGTACATACGGAGTCACGTCATATTCCGCAGGTTCCTGACCACCTTCGTTGTAGCCCACCTGCTGACCGTTCATCCATACGAACGAACCGCTTTGGGTCTTTTCCAAACGCAGGAACACCTGCTGTCTCTTCCACGATGCAGGCAGAGTGAACGTCTTCCTGTAGGCACCCGTAGGATTGTATTCTCTCGGCACATAAGGCGGATTGGCTCTGAACGGAGCAGGCACATTGCGGAACTGAGGGTCACCATACCCCTCCATCTCCCAGTTGCTCGGCACCTTGATGGTGTTCCACTTGCTGTCCTTGAAGTTCGTCTGGAAGAACTGCTGAGGCACCTCTTCGGGCGTGTTTGCGAAGAAGAACTTCCAACTGCCGTTGAGCGACAGACGCTCGTCGGCTAAGTAATACGCATGTCCCTCCTCCTGGTTCTCTTCAAAAACCGAGGTATTCTCAATGTAATCATAAAGGTGCTCAAGGTATTGAGCGTTCATCTGTGACGAAAAGACTGCAAATAGGCAGATCATCAACGATTTCTTGTTCATGGCTCTTAACATTTTTTTTATTATTATTTGGTGCAAATTTACACTTTTTTGACGACACCGCCAAACAAAACCTTCAAAACATGAGATGCCCCGTCCCCCATTTCCGTAAAATGCAGCCCGTTTGCGCTTTTCCCCATGCTTTTACGATTTGTCCAACCCACGTTTTCTGTCGAAGTGTTCCCGCGATGAACCCCGTAGTAGCTATAAAGGGCGAGAGCTTTACTGCCTTCTAGGCAGCAGGGGGTGGCTGCCTTCTTCCTGTTCCCCTTAATGGAGAATTTTGTTACCCTTGAAGGCTGCAAATTCTCGTTCGTGAGCAGTGTTTTGCCCGTCCCTTGATTTGCATTACAAAGTCACTAGTGTCCACTAAAAATCGCTAATTGTTCTTTGAAATAATTGAAATATAGTTAGTTGCAGAGATTTCAAGTGCGAACGGTCTTGATTTTATACCTTTGCAGGAAATAACCTGCTTATGTATAATTTCAAGTATGTATTCTCTCAGTTGACTGCATTCCTGAATCGGAGTAAATTCAATCGTCTTGTTGCCAAATATAATGGTGACAGATATGTCAAGCACTTCAGTTGCTGGAACCAGCTACTGACGCTAATGTTTGGACAGTTAAGCAATCGCGAGAGCATGCGTGATTTGATTATCGCCATAGAGGCACATCACCAGAAGTGCTATCATCTCGGACTTGGCAAGCATGTAACGAGAAGTAATCTAAGCAAGGCAAATACCAACCGTGACTATCGCATCTTCGAGGAGTATGCATACTACCTCGTCAGCGAGGCACGACGCAAGAGGGCGACGGACATCTTTAAGCTTGACGGCAATGTCTATGCCTTTGACTCCACTACCATCTCACTGTGCCTTGATGTCTTCTGGTGGGCTAAGTTCCGCAAGCGCAAGGGCGGAATCAAGGTACATACCCTGTATGACCTGGAGACCCAGATTCCCGCCTTCTTCCATATCACCACGGCATCGGTCAATGATTCCAAGGCAATGAAGGAAATTCCCATAGAGACAGGTGCTTACTATATCTTCGACCGCGGTTACAACAACTTCAAGGAGCTATATCGCATACATCGTATGGAGTCGTTCTTCGTTGTCAGAGCTAAGACCGATTTGCAGTACAAGTGCGCCAAGTGGAAGCGGCGGATGCCAAAAGGCATACTGACTGATGCGGAGATAGAACTGACCGTCTATAAAAGTCAGAAAGACTATCCAGGGCATCTAAGGCTTGTGCGGTTCTATGATGATGAGCAAGGCCGCGAATTTATGTTCCTGACTAATGCAATGGAACTGACTGCACTGCAGGTTGCCGACCTCTATAAGAACCGTTGGCAGATTGAGCCCTTCTTCAAGTGGCTCAAACAGCACCTCAAGATCAAGAAGTTTTGGGGCACTACCGAGAACGCTGTCAGAATACAGATTTACTCTGCCATCTGTGCCTACAGCCTGGTTGCGATTGTGCAGCATGACATGCGGTTGGATAGAAGTACCTATGAAGTGCTCCAAATCCTTAGTATGTCGCTTACAGACACCACGCATCTGAGAGATCTCTTCAACAAAACTATATTCAAAAATGACAAAGAACAAAGCGGTTCAAGTGAACCTGATTTATTTGAAAATTATAAATTTTAACTCGTCCCTAATTTTTAGTGGACACTAATGATACGTTATAATAAATAAGCAAACAGTATAGAATAGAGAAAATGGAAACTAAGATACCTCAAACAAAGCAAGAAGCCTTTGCTCAGCTAGATGCATTGCTGAATGAGAAGGATAAGAGTGAATTGGTTAAAGGTGATGCTATAGACTATCATTTTTCGCTAGGTATGTGGATTCGAAACAATTGGATCTATGGGCAGAGCGAGGAAGATGTAGAAAGTCTGGGAAAAGCATTTAAGCATGATATGTGGTTTATCGATCCGGATGGTTTGTCTGAGAAGATTATTGAATCATATCAAGGATACTTAAAACGTAAAAACAAGTAAAACAATATTCCAAACCATGTCTGGACAATTGTCATGGAGCCATTATTAGGAGTGAATAGTCACTATTCCTACAGCAAGGGAACAATGTACAATATTACTGAACCAATTGGATTACATTCTTTCAGGAATGAAATGATATAGGGATTGTAAATACAAAAACCCTCGCGGCCTATCACAGGTAGCGAGGGGATCATTAAATTGAGATATAATAATCTTTTATAATAATCTTTTTGTTGTCCTATTTGCTCTTAGCTGCAGTTTTTTTAGCAGCTGGCTTCTTTGCAGCTGGCTTCTTTGCTGTAGGAGCCTTTGCTGGTGCAGCAGGTGCCTTGTCGACTGACGGGTGGTACTTCTCGAGCTCAGCCTGTAGTTTCTCTATCTTACGGTCCTTGGCTTCGATTTCCTCGCCTTGGTTCTTGATGGTGGTGAGGAGTGAGTTGAGTTCTTCGTTGTCCATGTCTATAGGATAGAGTGAGTTGACTCGATTGATGAAGTCGCCCAGGATGTTCATGTAGTTGGTGAAGGCATCGTAGGGGCCGTCATAGATACCGCGACTCATGCCTACGCTGTTGTGCTTGGTGGTCATGAAGCGGAAGTTGTTGGATGCCTGCAGATAGTCCCAGTCTTGCTTGATGCGGCGATCGGTACAGATGCGTACACGATCGGCTACACTGTAGAGCTTATTGAAGGCTTCGCGCTGCATGACATTTCCCAGCCAGCAACTGGTGTCGCGCTCTTCGTCGACCCAACTGCATGGGTATGGAACGGTGAGGCTACCTACTGACTTGCCTTTGCTGCATAGCTCGGACGGGGTGGAGAAGGTGATGCCGCGTGCCTTGGCGCATGCCGGGATGGCTCTGAGGAACTCAAGGATGTTGCTGCTCAGCGGTTGGAAGATGCCGAGTGCGCTGAGTTCCATGAAGATGTTGATGACGTTCTCTTCCTCGGGCAGGGCTGCAATCCAGTCGACATACTTGTCAGCAAAGAGTGGGTATTCGCTCCAGTCGGAGTTGTTGAAACGCAGACTGATATCGTCGCTCAGCTTATAGTCGCGCAGCAGCAGCTTGAGGTTGGGGTTGAGGGCACAGTTGTAGATGAAGTGTGGTGACTTCCATCCGAGGATGTGCTTTGCTCCTTCTGTGAGCATTCCTTTGAAGCCCATTGCTGCCACCTGTGCGCCTATATCGTCGGAGTAGATGAGCGAACTGTTGCGGAACACCTTGGGGCTTTGTCCGAAGATTTCCTTGATTTTGGCTTTCATACGCAAGCACTCGTCGCGGAAGCTTTCTTCATTGCCCAGTGCTGCCAGACCATGGCTGTAAGGCTCGCAGAGGAATTCTACGCACCCTGTGGAGTTGAGTTCTTGAAGCTTATCGATGACTTGTGGGGCATGCATCTCTAACTGTTCGAGACCTACTCCTGAGAGGGAAAGTGCCACCTTGAAGTACTTGCCGTTCTCCTTAGCCATGTCGATGAGTGTCTGCAGGGCTGGGACATACGAGCGTTCTGCTATGTCGTTGATGCTACGTTCGTTTTCATAGTCGTCGTAGTAGTAGTGGTCGCGTCCGATTTCGAAGAAACGGTAGCGTTTGAGATGTATAATCTGATGAATCTCAAAGTATAAACAAATTGTTTTTGCCATTGTATATTTGTTTTTAGTTAATTCCTAAACATTGATTATAGAGTTTGCGGATGCGCAGACCTACCTTCTCCCAAGTGATTCCGTCGACTTCTTTCATGCCTTCTTCCTGGAGATACTTGAAAAGCGACTGGTTGGTACAGATGGAGTAGATGGCATCTGCCATTGCGTGGATGTCCCAGTAGTCGACCTTGATGACCTTGTCGAGTATCTCGCCACATCCCGACTGCTTGGAGATGATGGACGGGGTGCCGCACTGCATAGCCTCGAGTGGTGCGATACCGAACGGCTCGCTGACTGACGGCATGACAAACACATCGGAGTTCTTGTAGGTTTCGTACACCTGACGTCCTCGCTGGAATCCTGGGAAATGGAAGCGGTCGGCTATGCCGCGCTGCGCTACGAGGTCGATCATGGCTTCGAGCATATCGCCCGAGCCTGCCATACAGAAGCGGATGTTGTGGGTACGCTGGAGTACCAGAGCTGCTGCTTCGACGAAATACTCAGGGCCTTTCTGCATAGTGATACGTCCAAGGAACGTAACCACTTTCTCTTTCGAGTGGTCAGGACGTGGTATGTCGAGCAGGTCCTGAGAAAGTGGATACACGGCATTGTGCACAGCAAAACACTTGCGAGGATCCTGATGGTATTCCTTGATGACGGTCTGACGGGTCAGTTCGCTCACGCACATGATGCAGTCGGCGTGGTCCATACCGTTTTTCTCGATGGAATAGACGGTAGGGTTGACCTTACCGCGGCTGCGGTCGAAGTCAGTTGCGTGTACGTGGATGCAAAGAGGTTTACCGCTCACCATCTTGGCGTGAACGCCTGCGGGGTAGGTGAGCCAGTCGTGTGCATGAATAATGTCGAACTGCTCTGCACGTGCCACTACGCCTGAGATGATGGAGAAGTTGTTGATTTCCTCGTGCAGATTGCCTGGATAGCCGCCTGCAAACTCCATGCAACCCATATCGTTAGTGTGCATGTAGGAGAAGTCGGCATAGATGTGGTCACGGAAATGATAGTATTCCTCTGGGGTCATATAGACAGGCATACGATGTTTCACGTAGTCGTAGTCATGACCTTTATAGACAATCGGCACTTGGTTCATGCCAATTATCTTCAGGAACTTCTCTTCTTCGCCTGTGGGTTTTGGCAGACAGAAGATGGTTTCCATATCGGGTTGCAGACTCAGTCCCTTGGTGATACCATAGGATGCTACTGCGAGTCCGCCATATATCTTAGGGGGAAATTCCCATCCAAACATTAAAACTCTCATATCGTTTCCTCCTTATTAATAATTATAGAATTTAGAAAGCAGTTTGTTGACACGCAGAATGGCTGCTACGTTCATTGCAAACGAGAGTGCACCACGTCCGTGGAACGGAGGGTTACCATCGAACAGTTCGGGCAGGGTACCGATTCCATGATAGTACATCTCTTCTTCGAGGCCGATGAGACAACGATCGACAAAAGAGAGTCCGCTACGCTTGTAGATCTTCATGCAGGTCTCGAGATAGAAGCCGAGCATGAATGGCCACACCGTACCTTGATGGTAGGCTGCATCGCGCTCTTGCTGTCCGCCCTGATAGATGGGATTATAGGCTCCGCTCTTAGGTGAGAGTGAGCGAATTCCTTTTGGTGTACGCAATTCCTTGGTACAGATGTCGAAAACGCTTTTGCGCTCAGCCTGTGTGAGGGGTGTGTTCTCGAGCGAGGTAGCAATCAGCATATTAGGCCGTACTTCCCACGAGATGTTGAACCCATCGACATAATCCATGAGGTAGCCATAGTCGTTGATGAACGTGCTACGGAAAGATTTTCCACATTCTGTAGCTATGTCCTTCAACTCATCGGCTTCTTTCTGCTTGTTGGAAGACTCCAGCATCTGGGCGGCAAAGATAAGAGCGTTGTACCACAGGGCACAGATTTCGACTATGTAGCCTGTGCGAGGCACGACTGGACGACCGTTGATGGTGGAGTTCATCCATGTGGCAGGATGTTCCTGACCGTTAGTGTAGAGCAGGCCGTTCTCATGGAGTACAAGGTTTGGATGCTTGCCTTGGCGGATGTAGTTGACAATTTTCTCAACTAACTTGCCATAGCGTTTCACAGCATCGTTCATATCCACCATTCGTGCATACTGCTGAATGCTCCATACAGCCCATAACAGGACATCGGGGGCATCCATCTCGTAAATCTTCACAGAGATAGGTTTGCCAGCGATAAAGTCGTTGATGGCTTTCTCTGCAGTAACCATCACACTGATGAAGCGCTCAGTCTCGTCGTTTGCGAGGGTGATTCCAGGCAGAGATACGAAGGTGTCGCGAGCACGGGCTTTAAACCAGGGATAGCCGGCGAGAATGTAGTGTTCGCCTTTCTTCTTATTATGGAACTGATGGGCTGCATTGATGAGACATTGGTGGAAGCTGTCGCGAGACGTGTGTACTTCCACTTCTTCATCGAATGTCTTTTTCAGCGAGCGTGTGTTGATTTCCTCAAGTCCGGCTGCAAAGATGACACTTTCGCCTTTTTTGATGTTGAACTCGAAATAGCCCGGCACGTAGAGGTCTTCGATATAGTCGTAGCCGAGTTCCTGGTCTTTCGGATATTCAATTCCCTTGTACCAGTTAGGCTCAAAGATATACTCTGCCTTCTTGTTGGTCTGCATATAGAGGTCTGGGTAGCCCTCATACAGGCAGGTCTTGATGCCATTATCGACCTCTTCGTAGTTGCGGTTTGCTGCTGCATTCTCGTGTGTCAGCTGGTTGGCTGCACGGAAGGCAAGGAACGGACGCAGACGGAGAGTGGTGACTGAATGGGCGTCAACCAACGTGTAGCGTATCAGTACTCTGTTGTGGAAATGCTGGAACACCTTTTCTTTTTTAAGAATGACACCACCCACACGATAGAGGGTTGTCGGTACTTTGTCCCAGGTGAATTCACGAATGTATTTATGCCCATTAGGGCTGAACACATCGCCGCCGTACTTATGTAGTCCCAGATTGAATTCAGCGCCATGCTGGATGACTGTCTCGTCGAGCGATGAGAGCAGTACATGGTTCTTGTCGTCGATCTCGGGAACAGGTACCACAAGCAGGCCGTGGTATTTGCTTGTGTTACAGTCAACAATTGATGACGAAGAATAAGCACCCGAACGATTGGTGCGAAGAATCTCTTTTGGCAGAGCTTCTTGAAGGTTTGTCAACAATGTTTTCTCGAATTGTAAATAACTCATTTTTTTAATATCGTATTGTATTGGTTTTTTTTCGGATTCTTGTAGAAACTTGCGTTGTCCAAGCACAAAATTACATACTTTTTTCCGTTCTTTCAAAGAATAAGCGATTTTTTTTGACATAAATGAAATTTTTCTGTGTTTTTTGGGTCAAAATTTGTCGTTTTGCTTGCTTGTTTGAGCAAATAAGAGTAAATTTGCACTCGAAACAACAAAATGGTTATGCCTATAAAGAAATCATTCAAAAGTGAAGAATTATTAAGCAAACTTTCACTCTTGACGGGACAAATGACGCAACCCCAGAAAGATGAGCTGTTGTTGCATTGTACTGTCAGATATTATAAGGTTGGTGACGTCGTCAGCGGAGAAGGCGATGTGGCAGACCGTCTGTTCTTTATATTAAAAGGTGTGGCAAAGTGCTCCATTTGCGGAGATGCCGACAGATGGCAGACGGTACGACTGGTAAAAACGGGTGAATACTTTGGTTACAGGGCTTTTTTTGCAGAACAGAACCATATGGCCTCTTATGTTGCAATGACTGAGATGGCTGTCTGCGCTATTCCGATGGACTTTATCAAACAGTGTTTGGATGAATGCCCCTTCCTGAAAGATTTCTTCCTGAAACGGTTGGCTATAGGGTTATGGCAGGCAGATTATCGCTTTGTGTGTCTGATTCAGAAGCATGTGAGGGGAAGAATGGCGGCTACGTTGCTGAGTCTGGTTGAGTATTTCGGGTACAAAGCGGATGGAAAGACTTTGGCTTTTGAAGTGACGCGTGCCGAACTGGCAAACTTGGCGAATATGATTACGGCGAATGCCATCCGTACACTTTCAGCGTTTGTGTCTGAGGGTTTGATTATGATCGATAAGCGCAGAATAACCATTTTGGACAGCGAAGGACTGCAATATATTAGCACCCATGATTAACAATGACGATTCTGAACCATTTTATTCCGTTTGGTACCTATAAGGCAATCAATCTCTGCGGAGTTATCTTTACGAAGATGCCGTTGTTGCCAAGGGAAGTGAACCATGAGATGATCCATACACGTCAACTCCTGGAACTGGCGGTTTTCGGCTTTTATCTGTGGTATGTGGTGGAGTGGGGGATTCGCTTCGCCAAATACTGCAACATGAAGCAAGCGTATTATCATATTTGTTTTGAGCAAGAAGCATACGCCAACGAATCAGATCTGTCATATCTGAAAAAGCGGAAGCCGTTTGCTGCGTTCAGATATTTAACAGATAAAAAACAGAAAAAGTAGCCGATTGGCTACTT
>Ga0310697_10005709_pt1 | contig 11966 bp, 20 predicted proteins | sample 172DNAGHGlowgp2_FD_203883 | JGI IMG/M metagenome (GOLD analysis project Ga0310697, IMG submission 203883) | Sheep rumen microbial communities from Palmerston North, Manawatu-Wanganui, New Zealand - 1728 DNA GHGlow gp2 (v2) (version 2) | ecosystem: Host-associated > Mammals > Digestive system >... | reverse complement strand
GTCAATGTCCTTAATCTTGACCCACTTAATCTCACCTACCTCTGCACCCTCATTCTTCTCTTTTGAGAACTTGAAGTCAGTGGTGATATGATTTTCAATTTTAGCACCGAAACGGAAAGTCACGTTCTGTCTATTAGCTGTAACTGGGTCATCCTCATAGTTGATGAATACGAGGCTGTCAATAGGAATCTGAACGCCAGTTTCCTCAAAGCACTCACGAACTGCGCACTCCTTAGTAGTTTCGTCATAATCGAGATAACCGCAAGGACAATTCCACATTCCCCTAAAGTCAGCAGCCTCTAAGCCACGCTCTGATGCTAATACGCACCAATCGCCATCTTCGTCCTTACAGAACGCAAACAAAGCTGTTGCCATAGAACGGCTAAACCATCCAATGAAACACTTGTTTATGGCTTCCATGAATGCTTCTTCATCAATTCCACTACACCCACAAATTTCTCTTATTTCCTCAATAAGTTTATTCATGTCCAAACAAGGACGATTTGTCATTTTCTCCATGCTTTTTTACTGTATTTGTTTTTTTCGTAACTTCTGTCGTACCAAGGTTGGTCTTCAACCCATGTGTGTTTACCACTTGAGACCTTATTGGTTGACCTATATAATTTTTTACTTAATTTCCGTGAAAGAACTACTTTAGGGTGTTTTTTCTCATAGAACTCTTTATATTCTTGAGTCCAATGTATACCAGTTATTCTGTACATACCCATAAGGTTTTTCAACCCAAGAGCCATATATTGTATAGTAGCTTCAGCACCATCTTCACCCCTATTGAAACCGTATATTATACTAGATACGTTTTTAGCAGTGAATACTGTATTTTCATCATAGCCACACAAAATAGTAGTCACCGTCTTCATAACAACGCCTTTGCTCTCTAAGTATCTCGGATTGATGCGTCACATAGGTGGATACATCTTTAATCCATGCGCCATACAGCTTTTTATCTATTAGGTATTCTACCCATTCTAGGTATAATTTTGGATATTCCATTTACTTAAACAAATTAAAGAATCCATCTATGATTTTGTCATACAAACTTTTTTTCAATTCGCTACTTCCAACATATTTGGAATGTGGTGTATCTCTGTGACTTACCTTATATAATTTTGCGGCAGAAATATGATTAATAATTGGTAGGTGTTTTTTCCAATAGAAATCAGCGTATCTATCTTGCCAAAAATGTGTGCCATTTCCGATTGCCTTCTCATCAATTTTCGCACATACACGTTTTATGTGGTCAAGTGAACTGATATATAATAGGAAAAAAGAATCGCCACCGTTATATATCAATTCAAATATTCTATCCATGTAACGCTTAAACAAACCATTTTTCTTCAAATAACTATACCATTTTTTAGCATTTTTAGATGGTTTATAGCATCTGCCATAGTAAGCGTTATTAAATAAAATGCTAATCTTATCTTTTTCTGAAGGTAATCGTACAACCGTTCCCCATGTTGAATGCATACATTAATATTTTCTGCAAAGATACTAAAAAAAATCGTAATATCCAAAACTTAGACGTTAAAAAAGAATAAAAGTTGGCGTTTCGTCAACGCCAACCTTATTTTTAATAACATTTATATCCATATTTGAAATAATTCTCACCATATGCTTTAACATATTGTGTAAAATACCATTTCATAGCTTTTTTAGTTAAATTTGCAATTGTCTTCATAATAAATTTCCCTTTTTTTAATTAAACTTACTTACTAATTTTTGCTATATCAAACCCTCTGTGTTCAAGGGTTAAGTTTAGAAGCATGAGATACTTCTTGTACTGAGCATCATTAAGAATATAATGCATATACTTAATGTTCTTCTTAACTGCATTTGCAACTACTGCGCTGCGGCTTTCCTCAGTATCCATAACCGATGCAAATATCATGTCGCCCTCAAGTTCTGAAATAATGTCATTTGACATTTCCATCTGGTCACTTGACATATCCAAAACACATGCTAATCTGCGGTGGTTAATCTTCAATTCATACTTCTCAGTTTCAGCTACTTTTGTGGCTGTGCTTTCCTCGGCAAATGAATACACACTCATAGTGAGCATCATTACCAACATAATAAAATACTTCTTCATAATAAATTTCCCTTTTTACACTTACTTATTTTACTTACTTCTCTTTTTTAATAGGAACTGTTAAAGGGTTTGTACCCTTAACAATTCCATCTGCACTTACTATTGATTTCTGTTTGGCTAGGGCAAAACTTCCCAAGCTGTCATTACACCATTGGAATCATACCAGTGGGAGTCATGCTAGCATAATTGTTAAGCCAAGCATGTAGATAATTTGCTATCTTCTTCATAATTATTTCCCTTTCAATTTAAATTTAACAATCTGATACAGCTTTGAAAAATAACCATATAGGTCTGTGTAGTACTCATCAGCCAACTTTAGTTTAGACCAATTATAATACCCTAGCTTTATAAAGCCTACAGTTGCGAACCATTTTATTGCACTTCTTCATTTTTTCGGTTCGGTGACTGAATCACACCTCTTAGCTACCACATAGCCAAGATTAGATTTCAAGATTAACTGCATCCATTATTCACTCACTTCATATAATATATATTATGGTATTTTATTTTATCAACCAAATTTTACCCCAATTTTTGAAAATCATTAAAAAATTTGATTTTAGTCAAGTTGAGGTGTGTGCGAACACATCAGTTACTTACAACAGTGCAAAGATATGAAAAATATCTCTAATACCCAAAAAATATGAAGAAAAAATGTAGTTTTTACACTTAAAATTGATTTATGTCAGTTGGGATGATTTATGTCAAGGCACAAAAAGAGCACCCATTTCTGAGTGCTCTAGAAAACTAATTACTTACAAAAACAAGGAACAAGTTGTTGGCTGGATTCGAACCAGCATGTCCTTACGGACGTTAGATTTATAGTCTAATGAGTATACCATTTCTCCACAAGTGAAAATTGCTGTACGTTCCTTTGTAGCGAGAGAGAGAATCGAACTCTCACCTAGTGAATATGAGTCACTTGTTCTAGCCGTTAGACTATCTCGCTATATTACCCAACTATCGTATATCTACGAAATTGAGCAATAAAAATCCATTTTCCTTTCCATACTTTCTAATATTTCTTCTATTTGTTAATGCAGATAATATTGGAAATGCCCTATGTAGCCATGTATCGTTGGCAATATCTATTATATTAGGAACACCGTATTTTTCTTCATAATCAAATTTATATAATTTTTTATTGTCGCAAGCCCTTCTACCGCCAAAGTATTTTATATTAGGGTAAATGGTTTCAAGGACATTACAAGTATGAATGAATTTCTTTTCTACTGTTTCATAATCCATATCAGCGCTAACATCCCATTTTGTTGCTTCAAATGTCAATCTCACGGTAACATCTTCTTTTTTGTCTAGGTAACTTAATACTTCATATAAAGAGAAGATGGGATATTTTGTATTTCCGTGTTTAGCAATGATATGGCAATGCTTATCAGCGTAAAGTCTTAAATCAAATAATCTCACTCCACAGTAATCATATTGTTCTTGGAAATTAGCTGATTGGCATTTATTGAACATTCTAAGAATCTTAGACCACCATGAAGATGGTCTAAGATATGTAAGCGAATTATTACTTCCTATTAACATCTTACTTGCACCATTTATTACGCATTATTTTCTAATACATAATAAATATTTCCCAATTTTGAAAAATTATTTATGGCATTACTAGCTCTTCAACAAATGTGCCATTTGCCCAAGTATCAGATTTTCCACTTGTCCAATCTTTAAAACCTGTATAAGCTTCTGCCAAAGACTTATATTCCTTACACCATCTAAAGCCTTTAGGAACACAAATCTTCTGTGGTGCTTTACCCATTTGAGCACTCAACTCATAAGAGGTGACATTGTCAGCCGCATCTGTTTTTGAAACAACAATAGGAATCTCAATTAGAGAGTTGTATGTATTTGCTGCGGTAAATGAGTACGTAGGAACTGATTTAAGACCAGTATTCACCATTTTACCCATCACGTCTCCAATTTTAACTCCTGCAACTGCAATATCTAATGTACCACCAGCTGCTAGTATTTCGATGTCTGCCTTTCCGCTTTCCCAAACTTTTGCGTAGAAGACCACATCATTAAAGTCAAAGTCACCAATAGTGCCAAGGTCTTCACAGATAATCATTCCTTCTTCTTTAACCCTATCTATTGGAGGTGTAACGCCATTACCAGGAACAATCTTTATAATCCAATCATTATAAACATAGTCTCTTTTGTCTTCTTCATTTGCATTTGCTGGAGCTTGTCTCCATGCTTCATGGTCAAGACCTACGTAATAGCTACCATCAATTTTTTCCATTCTCCAATGGTCGTATATACGCTCACCACCACTTTGAGAAGTTTTAAAACTCCATTGTGATGTAGAAGAATTGAACATCAACATACAACCTTGTTCAGCGTTATTATCATATTTACCGCCATTGAAATTATTACAAATGTCATCATTTGAAAATACAATTGTTGGTTGATAATTGTTCCAATCTGGATAAATTGTGCAATTGCAACCTTGTGGGCCCCAACATGCAAGCTCATTCATTTTCCATCCATTAGTGCCACAATAAACTTGCTGTACGAAAAAGTTAGACCAATTAACTAAATCAGTATAACTTTCTTTACCCTTTTCATTAAACACAGCTAGCACTTTAGCTCTTTCTTCAGGAGTAATATCTGCTGGCTTTGGATAGTTCAAATATCTACCATCCCAATCGTTAGTACCCCATTGATTAGAGTTTGGCTGCGCAGAACGAGTTGTTGCAGTTTGGCTAAATCCCCAAGTTTGTGTTGGAGAAATTGTTCCAAAAACTTGCTCAAATGCAGCAGCATACTTTGCTTCTTTAATTTCTTGGTCTGTCATTGGCTCAAAGTCATTCTTATTACAAGCGGTAAATGACAATAGAGCAATCAACCCTAAAACTACTTTTTTCATTATGTTAATATCTTTTTAATTTAATTATTATTAGTTTTTTTCCTTAATAGTTGCCATGCACTAACTCCAGTGTTCTTGTAGAAATTAAGGTCAGTGACCTTATCCATGACAAAGGCAATAGCCATGTCTATAAAAAATACAAGAACTGTAAAAAAAAGCAATAGATAACTCGGAGCACCTATTCCTATCGTATATCCAAACAATGCCGCTAGAACCAATGCAATTGGCATTAACAATTTAACTATTATTTTTAGCATATTCTATACCGTATTCAAAAAACTTTTTACACAACTCTGACACTCTATTTGGTGTCATTAATGATGACTCACCAAGCAAAGCTACTGTTAGCTTTCTACGGAAGTACTCTTGTTTCTCTTTATCTGTTGTCACCATATTTGTACTCCTTATATTTAATAGGTTAGTTTTTCTAAGAACTCATCGTCCTCTTCCTCCTTCACATATATCCCCATGTCAAAGATGCATCGTTTCCTAAGTCCTTTTAACTCGCATCTATTATAAAGTTGGCATCTTTCATTACACGGAATCATTGTATATCTCCTTTTAATGTGTTATTTTCTAAGTCTCTAGATTCTTTGCGTGTTTTCTTAACCTTTTGGTGAGAATCCCAATGTTTCCAAGAATCACGCCAAGGTTTAGAGGTTTTCTTATACAGTTTAACTTTAGATTCTGGGTCTGCATCCAACTCTTTCCAATTCTTTGCATCCCTATAACCCCTAGGTGCGTTTTCGTCTTTAACTCTCCAATAATAGAGATTACGATTTATCCTAGAAACATACTTTAAATAAGCAGTCCAAAGCCTATAAGCCTTTCCTCTTTTATCCATAAATATAAATAGTTTTCAATTACGAATTATTGCCAATATGGTTTGCTTGATTTATAACGGAATGTCTTTAAATGGTGTGTACCATCATCTAATTTTACACCACCATCATCAATTGGTCTTCCGTTCTTTAACCATTCCTCATAAGTGAATGGGCGCCAGTACTCAGCAAATATATCTCCATTACACCACATATTGAAGCTATATTTCTGGTATTCTTCTTCGTATGGTCTATTCATATTCTATAAATTTTAGTGGCAGAGGTGGGATTCAAACCCACAACACCATTTCTGGTGACTCGCTTAGGAGGCGAGGACGGTCATTCAATTACGTTTTACTCTGTCAAATAATAAAAAAGGCTTACCAACCATTCTCCTAATTGATAAGCCTTTAATTTTTTTTAGTGTCTACCAAGTCTGAATCTACGATTCATAACTGTGCTAGCACCATCACCAGTTGGAATGTTCTTCCAAGGTTCATCGTTAGGAACCTGTTCTGTCTTGCGAACAAAACGTCCATTAGCATCACGTCTTGCCACCTCTTGCTCGAACTGCTGCATTGCACGATAATTGTTCTCTGCAACTTGCTCAAGGCTTGGGCGTGGAGCGAAGCGAGGTGCTTCTCTACGAACCTCTGGTCTACCACACTGAGACTGTCTTGGCTGTACACAACCGTTAAGCAGTTCAGTAACCACACAAAGCAAAACTGCTGAAGCAATCTGAAGCTCTGGAGTACTGTCAATCAAGTAGACATCCTTAGTCCTTACGTCAAACGCAAGTACTGCGTGTGCGCCACTACGTGCATCATTGCTGATTGCACGTGCCTCATCGTTAGTAAGCTTGTACTCACGGTCAGCGTTAGGAGTTGTTGCGCACTCTACATGATTCTCAGAGAGGTGATAGATTACGAGACGAAGATTTGACTTATCGCTGCACTGTGACAGAATTTCAGCCATAGGGCTGTTGTCAGAATGAAGTCTTACGTAATTCCACATAAAGTCTCTTGTTTTTAGATTAATACTGTTAAGAAATTAGGTGGGCAGTCGTTTGGCGGCTACCCACCTTTAGGTTAGAGGTTTGCTACGAGCAATGATTACTCACCGTCAGCAACATCCTCGTCGTCACCACCGAAGAACTCGTCATAGGTTGCCTGAGCAATCTTCAGCTCTACACCAAGCTCGTAAAGACGAGTCTTAGCATCCTGAAGGTCAGCAGCCCACTTGTTAGGATTCCAACCCTTCACACCAGGACGCAGACTATCTGTGGTGTCTGGAGCGAAGTCAGTCAGACCCTGAATCTGCATTTCCACGTTGGTCTTCTCAATCTTGAGCTTGTGGATGATTTCCTCTTGGGCAATCTTTGCCTGAGTGTTAATCTGTGAAGCACGTGCTACAAGAGCCTTAGAGTCATTCTGACTCATCATCTGTAAAAACTTTCCCATTGTTGTTTAAGTTTAAAGGTTTATAAAAAAAGTAAATTGTTGAATATTGTTTCGCAACTTGCGTTGCTTTGTTTGTTTCTCAATTACAGTGCAAAGATATATAAAAATTTTGAGATTTCCAAATTTTTAAGAGTTAAAAACTTTTAAAAAATATCTTTGTTTTTGTGTTTCATTCTTCTTTCTTAATTACAGTGCAAAGATATAGAAAATTTTCGAGACTTCCAAATTTTTGCACGTTAAAAACTGTTAATAGTTAGGCGTTTACCTTAATATAAGTAATTTCCTTTTATAATTGATGGAAACACCGCCCAAACCATTCAAAACGTTCATTCCAAGTAGCAAAGGCGCATCTGGATTCTCCATTACTAAGCAATCTACGTTCTTTACAGAGGTGTCACCGATTGAAACTTGAGCAATCTTAATCATGAAGCACTTTGTCGTGTCACCATTGGCGATTGTGCATTCAGATACTTGCGCTGTACTATCGGATATTAGTTTCTGCTTTTTCAAGAACTCATACTCTATGATGGAGATAGACATCGTTGAAGCTCCAGTGTCCAATGTCATTTTCATCGGAATTCCGTTGACGTTAGCACCAACCAAGTAGCAATCACCATCTTGTTCTAGTTTAACAGCGTACTCAAATTCCTTAACTTGTTTCCACTCCACACTATCATTTTTGGTTGGTGTATGTGTACTATCAACTTTAGGTTTAACGATTTCCACACTGTCTTCATCAATGCCTAGAGCCTTTGCTTCTAAAACGTTGTACGCTCGTGGAAATAACACTGAGAATAGCCAAATGAACCCAACTACCACGATGATTGTGAGTATTAGCTTTGTCAAACAACTAGATAATGTTATCTTTTTCATATTTTATTTGGTAAAAATTTCAAAAGCATCATCTACTAGCTTGTCAACCATATCTATTTGATAAGTTGCTAACGCACTCCTAAACATTCTACCACTCATTGTACGTCTGCCTTTCCTCTTTTTCCCACCACTAGAAACAGTTTTAACAACCTCTTTCTTTTTTGGTGGCTTCAAGTGTTCAGCTTCAGTAGAATAGCCAATGTGTGTAAACCCAAGGAATGAGCCGTTCTTCTCAATTTTACAAATCTCAACATGGTTAGCACCATACTTGAACTCACCAGTACGAACTTTAATCTGCTTAACGTATCTCAGCGTTTGGTCTTTGAGACTCATTCCTACTGCGAACATTGCATCAAAGAAATTCGTAAGCTTCTTGCTTCCACTAAGACTGTTCTGTGTAAGGGGCGAACCTAAGTTTCGCTTTGGAGTATGAGATAGAACCAAAATACTAGCTCCATACTTCTTTTTAATTTCGCATAGATTCTTCATCAGCTTACCAGCAGTAGTCGCTGTATCTTTCATATTAACAAGCCAACTCAAATTATCTACAATCAATATCTTAGAGTTATACTTGATGATATTAGCCTCAATAGCCTCTATGATTACTTCATCAAACGCTTTCTTAGAATACTCGCAATAATCCCTTACCTTATCGCTATCAAGCTCTACCCTAATAAACTTGTCGTTAAAGTTGAACGTCTCCTTAGTCTTTTCATCTGTGTACCTAAGTTCAAACTGTTTCTTACTTAACTCAAAGTCATAATAAAGAATGGTATCGTCACCCTTTAGCTTTTCAGCAATAGAATTGCCAATTTGTACGGCAAGAATACTCTTACCGACATTAGCATCTGCGAAGAGGCAGCAAACCTCATTCTCAAACCAAAACTCTTTCCAGAGTTTATTCGGATTCTTCTGCGTCTTTGCTTCCTCAATGGCTTGATTGGCAGTCATTGCGCTGAAGATGTCTGTAAGTGAAGGTTTGTTTGCCATTATATAAAAAAATTAATTGATTTCTAAAATTAACCATGAAAGAATGACAATGCTTTGTCATTTTTTATATTCATATAAGTTGAGTCTAAATTTCCAGTTAAAATGAAATGTTTTTTAACCACATCAATATCACTCAAAATAGGGCGAGTATAACATCTATTTTTCCCATTAAAATATAATACATCCATATTACCAAATTTTGCATGTATTTTTTGGAGAAATTCAATTAGCCCCTCAAGGTCAAACCCAGTAACACAATGAGTACTCTTGATGCCTTTTGATAGCTTTATCAACTCTTTTCTATAAGCATTGTTAAATGAAAGTGGAGAAAGTTCAGCATTTATCTTTTCGTTTGCTTCTTCGAGAGATATTATGCCTTTCTCTTTTCCATCTACTACCTCAATTATTTTTTTCATGTTTTTTTATTGTTCTAGTAATTTTGTACCCCCTCAAGGAATCGAACCTCGTTCTCTATGTTGTCCTAGCCATTAGACGAAGAGGGTATAGACGAGAAATGATTTTGCTAGCGTTGCTCACTTCTCGCAAAAGCAACAGTTGTACTCAACCAACGAGACGGTTTATAAACCCCACAGACTCGAATTCCGACAACCCAGTCAGCTCCTTAAGACAAGCCAATCTACAAGTTTATGCGCTAGCCCTCACGCAAGAAAAGGGAAACTTGCTAACCCTTGGAATTATCCACCGTGTTCCAACTCGCTACACAGTTATCGTCTAACGTTCCACATCTGACTAGCATTGCCGCCAACGAGAACGTCAATATTAGCACCTTGCTTTGCAGCAATAGTCTCAATCCACTTCAAGCTGATGAAATCTTGAGTGCTCAAACCAAGCTCTTCACGATAAGCCTTATCAGCCTTTGCTCTCTGACGTTCAGCCTTTTCACGAGCCAACTCAACCTCAACTTGGCGTTCTTGTGTCTGTTTTGCTTGCACAGCTTTTGCGGTCTTGTTCATTTCCTCAAGCTGCTCCTTATTAGGAATTGCCTTACCAATGGTAACTTGTTTCACAACTACTGGGAACTCTTTCTCCTTTGAAAGCTGCGCCACATAGTCTTGCATCTGCTTCAGCACCTTGGTATCAATGTCATTCAGAATAGCACGATTGGACATAAGGTCAAACGGACTGTGCTGGGAAATATGGTCTCGAACTAGATTACAGTAATAGTTGTAGATGTTGGTATTGAACCAATCCGCGCCATAGTTCTGCAACAGAATCGGAGACTTACCCTTCTGAATCTGAGTGATGATGATTGTGTGGAAATCAAGCGGAGTGTTGTCATCGGAGAACAAGTCATCCATATCCACTTGGTGCTTGAAAGGCACAATCTTGAAGGTCTCAGACGATGTGCTCCACCACGCCCACTTCAGACCTGTCTCAACTGGTGTCATGTCAACTCCACCATGTCCGAAAAACCAAGGCTTATCAATGAGAACAGCCTCTTCATCAGCACCAGGACGCACACCATGACAAGAACTCATACTCAACATTGCTACGAGAGCAATCGAAAACATTGCTAAAAATTTCTTCATAATTTTTTTATTCTTTATTAAAAAGTTAAACAAATATGTTAATTCAAATTCGATGCAAAGATATGAAAAACAATTGAAATACCCAAATTATTAATGTTAATCTTTCTTAATGGGGCAAACTTTTGGTTTATCTTTTTCATAGTTGCAGAGAGAGGACTCGAACCTCTGACCTCCCCATTATGCGTGGGGTGAGCTACCAACTGCTCCACTCTACGGACGCTATCTGTTTATTACGTCTATTATAGCAAAGACCTAAGTACTTAGAATGAAATCGAACTTTCAAAAGGCAATGGCCTGTCACCTAATGACTCAGATTCCATCGTGGGCCAGCCTAGACTCGAACTAGGGACCTCAATCTTATGAGGATTTTGCTCTAACCAACTGAGCTACAAGCCCTGAGTGCCAAAGGAACTTTCAGATTAATTCTATCGTACATGCCGTGCTTTACGCCTAGACTCTAGCACATTTAAACCGAACTCCTTCCGTAACGTTACACGTGCGAATCCTATGTTAGACTCTCTTTGGCTATGGTTTTATTTAGGTAATGATATAGATGTTGGCACAATTTCCATATTTACTATAATTTTACCGTCATTATGTGGGTTTTTATATGTACAATCTTTAAATCCCAAGTTTTCATAGAATGGAACAAGTTCTTTGAAACAAGATAAACATATGTTTATCCCAATATAGTCATTTTTTAATTGTTGGAATAAAGTAGTAGAATAACCATTGTGGCGTTCTTCCTCATCAGTCCACACACCTTCTATTACATAGTTTTTTTCGCTATATTTTATTATTCTTACAAAAGATATTTCTTTATTGTTTTTAAACATCGAATATCGTTTGATTTCAAGGCATTTTCGCCATTTTTCAATTTCCTCAAATATTATTTTTATTTCCATTTTTTGTGCCATCTGCTATATCATTGCCTTTATTTAATCATAAATGTCATCACCGTACCAATCATCATCGTCATAGTCATCATCTAATGATTCCCATTCTCCATCATAGAAATCATCTTCGTATTCTTCATCATAGAAGTAACCGTTTTCGTAAAAATCTACCATAGTTTAATATATTAATTGTTTCGTGCTGCAAAGATACGAAAAATAATTGAGAATACCAAATATTTTAAGATTTTTTAAATTTTAAGTATAAACAGAACCCAACCCATAACACAATTGACAATATACCTACTGCTACAATGGTGGCTAAGATTCCAAGTAATGTCATGGATAGTTTAAGAAGATTACTAATAAAACCGTTAAA
>Ga0310697_10005705_pt1 | contig 11973 bp, 9 predicted proteins | sample 172DNAGHGlowgp2_FD_203883 | JGI IMG/M metagenome (GOLD analysis project Ga0310697, IMG submission 203883) | Sheep rumen microbial communities from Palmerston North, Manawatu-Wanganui, New Zealand - 1728 DNA GHGlow gp2 (v2) (version 2) | ecosystem: Host-associated > Mammals > Digestive system >... | reverse complement strand
CACAGACAAAAGTGCTGCACTTCGTCGGCGACGACTGCCGCGTGGTGAAGGACAACATGTTCCCCGTTCCTCCGCTATTCCGCGCCATCCACGACTGCTCTGGCACCGACTGGCGCGAGATGTATCAAGTGTTCAATATGGGGCACCGCATGGAGATCTACGTACGTCCCGAGATTGCCGACCAGGTCATTGCTGTATCGAAGAGCTTCAACATCGAAGCCCAGGTGGTAGGACACATAGAGCAGGGTCGCCGGTCTCTGGCCATCAAGAGCGAATACGGTACTTTTGAGTATTAAGACTAATGGCCCTAATGGGTCCTATAGGGAGGCCATTAGGGCCAAAATCACTTCACATCAGGGCATTACGCACACGCGAGAGCGTCTCGGGTGTCATCTGAAGATAACTGGCTATATACACAAGCGGAGCACGCAGCACTAACTGTGGGTTCCGCTTTACTAATTTCTGATAACGGTCCAGGGCGCTCTCGAACCGTAGCATGTCGGCGTGCTTCTGGCTGAGTATCAGCGACTCTTCCAGTATCTTACGATATAGAATCTGAATATTGACGCTCTTCATTGCCACGGCCTCAAGGTCGGCCTTGGGAATCTGATAGAGGATGGTAGGCTCCAGAGCTACAATCTGTAAGTTCGACGGTTCTTCGCGGAACAGGCTCTCAATACACATACAAATGGTGTTCTCTGCAGCCATATATTCCGTGAGGTCCTTTCCGTTCTTGTAATAGTACTGGCGCACGAGCCCTTTGACAATCCAGTATATGTTGGTGCACACCTCACCTTGAGAGATAATCTTCTCACCCTTGGCATAGCGTTTGGCTACGAGAATACTCTCGAGTATGTCCAGCTCGTCGTGAGTCATCGTGCTATATCGGCGTGCCAGTTCGCGGGCAACGTCACGAGGCGATAAATTGATGTTTGGCATAGTAGTGTTGTCTCTGTTATGGGATTCTTAGTTTTTATTCTTTAGTCAGCCTAATCTTAGTCTAATTTCAGGACAGCGAGGAAGGCTTTCTGCGGCACCTCCACATTGCCTATCTGCTTCATGCGCTTCTTACCGCGCTTCTGCTTCTCAAGCAATTTACGCTTACGGCTGACGTCGCCGCCGTAACACTTCGCAGTGACATCCTTACGCACCTGTTTGACGGTCTCGCGGGCAATAATCTTTGCACCGATGGCAGCCTGGATGGCGATGTCGAACTGTTGACGCGGTATAAGCTCTTTGAGCTTCTCGCACATACGCCGCCCGAAGGTCACGGCATTGTCCTGATGGGTCAGCGTCGAGAGTGCGTCCACCGGCTCGCCGTTTAGCAGGATGTCGAGCTTGACAAGCTTCGACGGCCTGAACGAGTCGACGTGGTAGTCGAACGAGGCATAGCCTTTCGATATCGACTTCAATTTGTCGTAGAAGTCGATGACTATCTCGCCGAGTGGCAGCATGAAGTGCAGCTCAACGCGGTTACCGCTGACGTACTGCTGGTCTATCAGCTCGCCGCGTTTGTCCAGGCATAGCGTCATTATGGGCCCTATATAGTCGGCAGCCGTGATGATGGAGGCTCGTATATATGGCTCCTCGATATGGTCTATCATCGTCTGGTCAGGCAGTCCCGATGGATTATGCACCTCCTTCTCCTCATGCTGCTTGGTGTAGCACATGTAGCTGACGTTGGGAACGGTAGTGATGACATCCATATTGAACTCGCGGTCCAGACGCTCCTGCACAATTTCCATGTGCAGCAGCCCGAGGAATCCGCAGCGGAAGCCGAAGCCTAGTGCTACTGACGACTCCGGCTGGAAGGTCAGCGAGGCATCGTTCAGCTGCAGCTTCTCGAGCGAGGCACGCAGGTTCTCGTAGTCCGTAGGGTCAATGGGGTACACACCTGCAAAGACCATGGGCTTCACCTCCTGAAATCCTTCGATGGCCTTGTCGCAAGGACGGTTGACGTGGGTAATGGTGTCACCCACCTTTACCTCCTTCGACTCCTTGATGCCCGAGATGATGTAGCCTACATCGCCCGTCCGCAGCTCCTGACGAGGTATCATGTCCATCTTCAGCACACCCACCTCGTCAGCATCGTACTCCATGCCAGTATTGAAGAACTTCACCTTGTCGCCCTTGCGTATGGTGCCGTTCAGAATCTTGAAATAAGCAATGATACCGCGGAAGGAGTTGAACACCGAGTCAAAGATCAGTGCCTGCAGCGGTGCACTCTCGTCGCCCACAGGATGCGGTATCCGCTCCACGACGGCATCGAGAATCTGCTGTACACCCTCGCCGGTCTTTCCCGAGGCACGTATTATCTCACTCCGGTCACAGCCCAGCAGGTCTACTATCTCATCCTCCACCTCATCGGGCATGGCACTGGGCATGTCAATCTTGTTTATCACAGGGATAATCTCAAGGTTGTTGTCGATGGCCATATAGAGATTCGAAATTGTCTGTGCCTGTACTCCCTGCGTGGCGTCGACCACGAGCAGCGCGCCCTCGCAGGCGGCAATGCTGCGCGACACCTCGTAGCTGAAATCCACGTGTCCCGGCGTGTCTATGAGGTTGAGAATGTACTTCTGCCCGTCCTTCTTGTACTCCATCTGTATGGCGTGGCTCTTGATGGTGATGCCGCGCTCGCGCTCCAGATCCATATCGTCAAGCACCTGTCCTTCAGTCACTTGTATAGTCTTGGTGTACTCAAGCAGACGGTCGGCAAGCGTTGACTTGCCGTGGTCGATGTGGGCTATGATACAGAAGTTACGTATGTTCTCCATCCTCTTTATCGCGTACATTATTAATCTTTGTCCTCCTTCTTGGCATCCTTGGCGGCACCCTTGGCCTTCGACTTGTAACGCTTGTTCAGACCATTGATAACGTCCTGAGTGATGTCGTATTTTGTGTTGGCGAAAAGGATATTGTCGCCGGAACGGGACAGGATAATGTCGTACTTCTTGGACTTGTTGTAAGAGCCGAGAAAGTTGTTCAGCGAGTCGCGAAGAGCCTCGTTGAACTTCTGCGTCTCGTTGGCCAGCTCGCCTTCCAGACGGGCCTGAAGCTCCTGAAGGTCGCGCTGCTGACGCTGTATTGCAGCCTGCTGGCTCTCGGCCTGCTCGCGACTGGCGAAGGCGTTACTGTTAAGTTTCTGCTGGAAGTTGGCCACTGCCGCCTCCAGCTGTTTACCCTTCTGCGTCAGCGTGTTACGAGCATTATTGCTCTTTCGCTGCAAGGTGACGCTATAGTCCTTTGCAAAGGTGTACTGTGTCATCAGCGAGTCGACCTCGACGTATGCAATCCTGATACCCTCACCGCCGACAGAGGCGGCAGCAGGCTGGTCGTCCATCTTCGGAGCGGCATTGTTGCACGACACCATCGCAGCAGCGAAGGCCAGTGCAAAGAGAAATTTTTTCTTCATCGTTTCTGTTCGTGTGTATTATACGTTGTTCTATTCTCGTTCCCTGACGGCATAACGGCTCACGCTGCGCATCTCGCGGTCCTGGTCCATAACGCAGTGTATGCCACGCTGGCGCATGGCTTCGCTGTCGTGTATGTGCTGCGACGAAAACGTTCCGTCCTTACGCACAAGAACTTTCACCAGTAGCAGTGCCATCGCTACTGCTAACAGCAGGGAGCTGATTATTAATGCTTCTGTCATTTCGAGTGCAAAGGTAAATAAAAAAAACCAAAAACAAGAATACGTACAAGATTATTCGCCAGCTTTAATTTCTTTTAGTATTTCATTGCCGTATGAAAAAAAAACACTAACTTTGCACACTGGAAAAAACAGAAACACCTAATATTATAACCGAAATGAACAAAAACGAACTTCAACCTGCCGTTGTCTTCGAACAATTTGCGAAGATCAATGAGATTCCACGTCCCTCGAAGCACGAGGAGAAGATGATTGAGTACCTGAAGAACTGGGGTGAGAGCCGCGGTCTCGACACACATGTCGACGAGACCGGCAACGTCATCATCCGCAAGCCTGCCACCACAGGCTACGAGAACCGTAAGACGGTCATTCTGCAGAGCCACATGGACATGGTCTGCGACAAGCTCGTCGACGTAGAGTTCGACTTCGACCGCGACCCCATAAAGACCTATATCGACGGCGAGTGGCTCACCGCCGAAGGCACCACCCTCGGTGCCGACGACGGCATAGGCTGCGCCATGGAGCTGGCTATCCTCGACAGCGACGACATCGAGCACGGCCCTATAGAGTGCGTCTTCACACGCGACGAGGAGACCGGCCTCACAGGTGCCGAGGGAATGAAGGCCGGATTCATGACGGGCGACTACCTGATAAACCTCGACTCCGAGGACGAGGGCGAGATCTTTGTCTCCTGCGCCGGCGGCCGCAACACCCAGGCAGTGTTCGCCATCGAACGCGTCGAGGTGCCCTCCAGCTACTTCTTCCTGCGCGGACAGCTCAAGGGACTTGTCGGCGGTCACTCCGGCGACGACATCAACAAGAAACGTGCCAACGCCATCAAGATTCTTGCACGTTTCATCTTCCAGACCATGCGCCGCTACGACGGTGTCCGCCTGGCACAGTTCCACTCAGGCAAGCTGCACAATGCCATACCGCGCGACGGACAGTTCGTCATTGCCGTGCCTAACGACATCAAGGAAAATGTACGCGCCGACTGGAACGTCTTCACCTCCGAGGTGGAGGACGAGTTTCACGTCACCGACACACAGATGCAGTGGCACATGGAGACCACCGAGCCCGAGGCCGTCATCGAGCAGCAGGCGGCACAGAACTTCATACGTGCTCTGCAGGCCGTCGACAACGGCGTCTATGCCATCTGCCAGGACGAGGCCCTCGGCGGACTCGTCGAGACATCTAGCAACATTGCCAGCGCACACACCGAGCAGAGTCTGATCAGCGTCCTCTCCTCGCAGCGCTCGAACGTCATGTCCAACCTCGACAACATGTGCTACACCATACAAGCCGTCTTTGAACTAGCCGGTGCAAAGGTACAGTCGAGCGATGGATACCCGGCATGGAAGATGCGCGCCGACTCACAGCTGACGAAAATCGTCGTCGATGCCTACAAGGAGCTCTTCGGAAAGGAGCCTGTGGTACGCGGCATACACGCCGGACTGGAGTGCGGACTGTTCTCTGAGCGCTACCCCGAGCTGGACATGGTAAGCTTCGGGCCAACACTGCGTTTCGTACACACACCCGACGAGCGGCTATACATTCCATCGGTACAGAAAGTGTGGGACCACCTGCTTCTCGTGCTGAAGAACATCTGAACGATTTTTTCTCCCCCTACCCCCTCCCTTTGGGAGGGGAAGGTCGGAGAGGACACAAACGAAAAAGTTTTTTCAAAAAAAAATGCCGAAAAATTTGGAAGTATAAAAAAAACATCGTACCTTTGCACCGCGTTTGAGAGATAACCCCACGGTTAAGGTCTACAAAGCATCTTTTTAGGAAGGATGGGTGAGTGGCTGAAACCAGCAGTTTGCTAAACTGCCGTACGGGTTCCCGTACCGGGGGTTCGAATCCCCCTCCTTCCGCGAGGGATTCTCAACAACGCCCTAATGGTCGGTTCATCTAACGGTTAGGATACAAGATTCTCAATCTTGGCATAAGGGTTCGATTCCCTTACCGACTACCTCTAATTGTCAGTCAGGAAGTTATACAGCTTCCTGATTTTTTGTATGAAGACAAACATGACTGCAAAAGAGGTTTTCGAGCTGCGTAAGAACGGGCTCATCGAAGAGGCTTACGAAGCCGCACGACAGCTGTATGCGTCAGAGCAAGGACCGTATGCTTCGTCGGCAATGTTCTGGACTGCTGTCGATATGCTCAAGGCACGTGCTGGTGAGGGCTCCACAGACGAAGCCGCAAAGATATGTAGGGCTATAGAAAGAATGATGCCCAACGTTCCCGACGAGGAAGGTTGGGCAAAGAAAGCTTTTGAGCGTTGCCAGAAGTTACTACAAAATGCTACTGAAAAGAAAACGCTTCTTCAGGAGGGACCACAGCACCTGCAGACAGGCATCTGGGGCGAAGAAGTGGCAGCAGCTTATTTGCGCGAGAAAGGGTATGTCATTCTGGAGCGCGACTGGCATTCGGGACATCGTGACATCGACATCATTGCCCTAAAGAATGAAATCGTCGTCTTTGTGGAAGTAAAGACACGCCACAACACCGACTTCGGTACACCCGAGCAAGCTGTGGACTGGAAGAAGCGTCGCAACCTACGCTATGCCATCAACCACTATGTGAAATACCGCAGAATCGACAACCCCATCCGTTTCGACATCATCACTGTCGTCGGCCAGCCAGGCATTCCCAATCCCGTCATCAACCATATCGAGGATGTCGATATCATGAGGTGATTTATACTATGCAACTATCGCCCCCTTAATACACTCCACAATATACCTCACATCATCATCCGTCACATACGGCCCGGCGGGCAAGCACATGCCTACCTTGAACAATGCCTCTGATACGCCATTAACATAGGCAGGTGCATCCTTATAGCATGGTTGCTTGTGCATCGGTTTCCATACCGGCCTTGCCTCAATCTGAGCCTTATCAAGAGCCACACGCATGGCTTCTACATTGGCATTGGGTTCACAGTCTGTATGAGCAGATTCTGCAGCATGGATAACACCTGCTGCACCACCTACTGCACCAGTTACGATAGTCTTATAGGCATCCTCCTGACCCTTCACCTTCACATTCTCATCAATAGTGATGGTGCAAAGCCAGTAGTTACTGTCGTAATCACCATTATTTGGCTGAGAGTGTACGTGTATTCCGGGTACATCTGCCAACAGTTCCTCATACATCTTCTGCACGTGCTTATGATGCGCCAAGTGGTCATTCACCACTGTCATCTGGCCGCGACCAATGCCGGCACAGATATTACTCATACGATAGTTATAACCTATCTTCTCATGCTGATAGTACGGATAACTCTCGCGATACTGCGTCGCATACATCATCACCTCGCGCCACTCGTCATCACTACCCGTAATCAAGGCACCACCACCAGAGGTAGTAATCATCTTGTTACCATTGAACGACAACACACCATACTTGCCAAATGTTCCCAACATCTGTCCCTTGTAGCGAGAACCAAAGCCCTCAGCAGCATCCTCCACCACAGGGATGCCATATTTGTTGGCAATCTCCATGATGCGCTCAGCCTTATACGGCATACCATACAGCGCTACAGGGACTATAGCCTTAGGATACTTTCCCGTCTTCGCCTTACGGTCTATGATAGCCTCCTCCAACAACTCCGGATCAATGTTCCATGTATCAGGCTCCGAGTCCACCAGCACCGGCGTTGCGCCGAGATACGTCACAGGGTGCGTCGAAGCACAGAACGTAAAGCTCTGCACAATCACCTCATCCCCCGGCTTCACACCACAGTTCAGCAATCCCAGATGCACCGCAGCTGTACCTGCAGACAATGCAACGACGCGTTTTCCCTCACCTACGAAATCTTCAAGGTCTTTCTCGAATCCATTCACGTTTGGACCCAATGGCACCACCCAATTAGTATCAAAAGCTTCCTTTACGTACTTCTGCTCCATTCCGTCCTCGCTCATATGCGCGAGACAAAGGTAAATTCTCTTTCTTTCAGACATAATTTTATTATAGTTTATTATTTGTTTTCGCTTTTATTCTCAGTTACATAATATCCACCTATTGTGTCTCCATTCCCTCTTACTGGAGCCCTTGTTGAGCCATTAGTGATGCAATTCAAGAACAAATCTATCCAATGTATTTTATTTTGAATACCAATGACTTACAACCCAATCCTTTACCTCTAAACCTTGAATCTCAAACCTCAAATGATGCAATTGTGAGCCATTAGTGAGCCATTTAATAGTTGCGTATCCTATAGTATGAGCCGACCCCATGGCCAACCAACTCCAATACAGCGTCCAGCTTTTGTAATAATCGTGTTGCAGTAGGCTTGCTCACGCCCAACATCTTCTGCACATCACCGTTCGTCACTTTATGATTTTTCAGCACGTGTTCCAATATAGGTATGGCACGTTCCTCTGCACCCATAGCGTTTACCTGAGCAGCTACATCCGTATAATGCGTCACCCTTAGTCCGTCCTCAGTCTCCACGATTGGTGGTAACAGCCCTGCAGCTTCGTTCCCCCTCACTATTCTGCGATAACCTCTGCCCCACGACTCTATGTCGCCCGAGCGGAAGAAAACATTCGCCAGCGAACGGTTCAAGGGCATCGAAGGATGCTTCACAAACAATCTGCCAACAGTCCATCCCTCAGGCAACTGACCATAGTTCCATACCGACAGATGATCTGGGTAAACACTTATCTGGATTGGATAGCCTGATGTATAATCCTTGTTTGCAATAGCATTCAGCACACTCTCACGGAGTGAATCTTCGGGATATTGTATTCTCTCCCTTCTATGGTGCTTCTCATACGAGATTGCATGAATCAGATAGCGCTCTTCAAGCATTCTCATCACCTCATCCACCTGAAGCATCAGCGGTCCGTGAACCTCATCCTGAAACACCAGTTCATCATCCTCACCGGCAAAGAAACCCAACTTCACATAGGCTCCGGGTACAAACTTCTCCGGATTGGGATGAAACAGCATCACAGCAGAGCGCTTCAATTGTCCTGTTTCATCTTTCAACAGCAAGTTCTCAAGTAGCACATCGTTGCTGTCTTCTAGCACCTCTTTATCCACACGTCCACTCGCAGCAGCCTCTCTTCTGAACCGTTTGAACGCTTCTTCCGACAAATCCGCCACATTCACTTTAGGAACCACATATTCATCCCAATGGATGCCCCCACGCTCCAGTAGGAACTTGTTCAACGCAGCACCTTTCAGTACCTGCTTCGTACTGCCGCTACGGTAGTGATACTGTCCCTTGTAGTTGATGGGATTGCTGTATGGAGGCACCACTATCTCAATATATTCCTTCTCATTCTCCTTCAGCAGGTTCACATCCACAATGATGCCCAGCACGTCCCTAATCTTGTTAGGTATATCTTCCATCAGTCGCTTGGAGTCCTCCACGCCTGTCACCTGACGGTCATCATCCACACCGATATACACGCGCCCACCCTGGGCATTGGCAAATCCGCATATCCATTTCAGATATTCGTCCCGCCAACTCTCTTTATGCTCTATATTCTGTGATTCTTCAATCATATTCTTATCCAACAGCCCGTAAGTATTCCTTACTACCAGCCTCCACTCCGTTTACAAAAGCCAGTGACTCTTGGTCTTCAGTGAAACGGCAGGCATATCCGAAATTGTTGATAATCCTCAATATTAACTCTACCTACGAACTCTTACCATCACCATTTTTACCAACAATAGCAGATACACTTACCGTTGGCATTTTCAATCTTCTTCTATTTCAGTCTTTCTGTGAAGGTATTGCAAAGAAACCTATGGGTGTTGGATCAGCTTCTCTAGCTTTGCGAATACCAACCCATTTCCCATTCCACTCATATACGTCCTCATAGTCGTTATTTAAGAAATAGGTGGTTTCCGGGTATAGTGCCCGCATGATTGCTAGATCACAATACGAGAACACTCTTAGCACTATTATTCTAAAACTATTCAACTCCATACAACTCTTCTAAAAACCTTTCTGCCTCATCCTCTGTCATCGCAATAAAATCCTGTTTCTGCTCCTCCGTCATTTCCACTACGCCAAAGGTCTTGACATAATTCTTGGCAAGCGCATAAAAATTGCCGCCGTATGGTTTACTCGTCACTTCTATATAACGCCAGAATAGTCTCGTACTAAGTAACTTCTGCAAAAAACGCAGCTTCTCTATCGATTCATCTAAAATGCAATACCCATTATAAAACATCAAGTTTCTGTCCTCACTCAAAATAAAATAAGGGTTATCAGCAATATATGGGAACAGGAGTTTATAGCCCGACACATTCAAAGCCTGCGACCTACCATAAATATACCAAGGCTTTATCTTGTCCGACTTACTCCTTTCATTCAACACTTCTCTTTTGTTTTCTAAGTATCTGAACACACACGGATAGCGCTGACGCATTTCATTTTCGTCAAACGGTGACACTTCGTCTTCGTTTCCTATCCTGTATGGGAATATCAGCTTCTCTTGATTCTCCTTAATGTCCTCTTCACACCTTAATATATTACCTTTCACTGCATTACGGCAGATTTCTCTTTCTACCTGTACCTCGCCATCTTCCGACTCAAAGTAATAATACCGTTCATCTTCGCGCGTCGGTACAAACAGGTAAATATCATTCCTTAAAGTTGCAAATCCATTTCTGATAGATGCATACTTTTCCAACGGGATGCCCGCCTCTCTTACTCTGCTGATAAATTCCTGCTCTCGGATTGGTAGCAGGGACCAGGCATCTTGTCCTTCAATATTATGATAATCAAAACGTTCAAAATCCTCTTCCTGCAGTCCCTTCAGTCGGTCACTCTCGCACTTGGTATAATAGACAGATCCGTCATCCACGTTCCTTACAAAGCAGAGGCAGGTATAAGTCGAACGACCTTGGAACACTTGCTCAGCTCCGAAATCAATGATGCTTACCTCAAGCCTACGACGTAAAAAATAATGCCGTAAAGCCCTACCATTCACGCTCCGATAGAAATTATTAACAGTAATATAGCCCAGTATTCCGTTTGGAATAAGGTTCTCAATGCCTATTTGGAAGAAAGGGATATACATATCTGCCTTGCCCGTCTTCGAAACTTCCCATAGCTTAATCAGGGTTTTACTCTCTTCGTCAATCTTAGACGCACCGACGTATGGTGGATTACCAACTATTGCATCAAATCCTCCATGTTGTCTCACTTCATCTACATTCTCCCATTTGAACTTAAGAGAATTAGCATGTATAAGGTTAAACTTATATTCCTCCTCATCCTCTTCTTCTAATGCGAGTAGAGTTAGCATTAAGCGAGTTCTATCAATGCTATATTTTGCTATATCTACGCCATACAGACAGTTTGCGAATATCTTCCGATATGGGATGCCTGCCTCGTGCAGATGTCTCGCCAGCGTAATCAGAAAACCACCGCAGCCACAGGCTATGTCAGCAAACTTCTTCTCATCAAGCGGCCCTGCCAGAAGTCTTAAAACGCGACCAACAATATGTTCTCTTATATACTCCGGCGTATAAACGGCTCCATTTACCTCCTTTTCCTGCGGTGATACCACAAACTCAAAGAAAGCAATCAAATCTTCTAACCCAAGTCGAATACCCTTTCGATTCAAATATTCTACAAACTTGGCTACATTTTCATTGTCAATGGTATGCTCCAGTATCAGTCGGTTATTCGACGCACATATTTTGTTCTGTCTTAGATAGGCAGAAACGATAAAACAGTCGGTGTAATGGCTGTTCTTACAGTCACACAGCGAAGCGAACTTCCGTAAAACGAAGCTGGGTATTAAACGATTTGAGGGCATAGTGCTTTCTTTCCCACCCATCCAGTACCTGCACCATTGGTGCTTGTGATTGCATTATAGTAGGGTTCCAAAATCCGTTGTTGCGACGACTGATACAGTCGGGGAAACACGCGGTCTTGCTTTATTAATTTAGTAAACACTTCTTTTGTATGGAAATTCATCAGACAAAAACCTACCCCTAAGACTATGTCCAAAGGGTAGTGAGCTAGTCTAGGCACATTAAGATATAGCATTCCTCTTTTTTGCTGAGTGTCAAATAGCGCATGTTTCATTTGTTTATGCCCATCAAAGCAGTGCAAATGGTAAAGCGGATGCCATTCCATTGATTGGTTTGATGTATCTTTCTCCAAATGCATTCCCCAGCTGTAGTTCCTCCCTTGACAGTCGCCATAAACTTGTAGATGGAATGAATAGGCTGTAAAAGGGTCGCAAGTCTTATTGTAGTCTGCCACTTTTGCCTTGCACTCACATCCCATGTTTAATCTTACAATAATTCCTCCCGGTTCTGTATTTCGAACATCTCCCACA
>Ga0310697_10005704_pt1 | contig 11975 bp, 8 predicted proteins | sample 172DNAGHGlowgp2_FD_203883 | JGI IMG/M metagenome (GOLD analysis project Ga0310697, IMG submission 203883) | Sheep rumen microbial communities from Palmerston North, Manawatu-Wanganui, New Zealand - 1728 DNA GHGlow gp2 (v2) (version 2) | ecosystem: Host-associated > Mammals > Digestive system >... | reverse complement strand
GATCTTCTACCTCGACAAGCTCCAGCTCAAGGATGGTCCCGCGAAGGGGCTCTTCTACCACGCGCCGGACGTGCCGTTCGTGTGGGGCCGCGGCGACGGCTGGATGGCGGCGGGGATGGCGCTTCTACTCGACCAGCTTCCGGAGGACAGTCCGCACCGCGCGCGCATCATGGACGGCTACAAGCTGATGATGGAGACGCTCCTCAAGTACCAGCGCAAGGACGGGCTCTGGAGCCAGCTCATAGACATGCCCGACGACCCGCGCAACTGGGGCGAGTCCTCCTGCACGGCGATGTTCGCGTATGCGTACCTCGTGGGCGTGCGGCGCGGCTGGCTCGACGGTACGAAGTACGGTCCTGCGGCGCGGCGCGCGTACGATGCTCTATGCGCGCGCATGGACAAATGGGGCAACGTGGCGGGCACGTGCGAGGGCACGGGCAAGCGCAACAACCTCGAATACTACTTCAAGCGGCACCAGGTGAACGGCGACCCCCATGCGCAGGCACCGATGCTCTGGATCGCTTCGACGCTCCTCGCGGACGGCGCGGGCGCGGTGAAGGGCGTGAAGTCGCCCGCCACGTCCAAGCTCTTCGAAACGCGCGTCGATCCCGAGAGCGGCGTCGTCTCGTACGCGCTCGTCTATGGCGCGCCGGACGACAACCGCCAGTCGCTCTACTTCATCACGAAGTCGATGACCGAGGACGGACGTTTCCTGCTCTTCAACTACACGGTCGGCAACGAGAAGAAGCCGAAGCGCAGTCCGAAGATACTCATGGTCGCCGACCTCCTCAACGACACGGTGAAGCCCGTCGCGCGTGCGGAGAAAATCAGCCGCGAGAACATCGAGAGCCGCACACCGTTCGTGGGAGACCCCTTCATCGAGTGCAAGGAAAACTACATCGTGTTCGGAAGCCCGAAACTCGGCGGGTTCTTCCGCTGCGACCTCGCCGAGCCGTCGAAGGCCGTCAAGCTGTGCGGACTTCCGAAGGGGCTTGACGACGACGCGTACAAGGCCGAGCGCTACTATACGCATCTCACGCTCACGAAGGACAGGAAACGCGCGTTCCTCGATACGGCGCTCGTCAACGCCGAAGGGAAGCATCGCTGGGTGCAGGGGATGCTCGACCTCGCGACGGGAGATTTCGACAAGTGGGGCGAGACGCCGTTCTGCTGCAACCACGGGCAGGTCAACCCGGCGGACGACACGCTCGCGATGTGCGCCTGGGAGGCGTGCTGGGAGAAGGACGGGCAGGAATACCGGAAGAAGACCGGCTGGTATCCCCGTATGTGGCTGATGCGGAAGGGGTGGCGGGAGATGATCCCCGCGAAGGACCGCAACTTCGCCTCGCACGAGATCTGGGACGACGACGGGAAGGGCTTCAGCTGGTGCGGGCGGCCCGGCGACTATGTCTATCACCATGATCTTGCTACGGGTAAGCAGGAAAGGTGGTGCGGAATTCGCGGCGCGCGGCACAACAACGTCTCGCCCGACAAGAAGTACGTCGTCTGCGACGACGCGCCGGAGAGGTGGTGGCGCGGCTGCAAGTGGCGCGTCGGGTTCTGGAACCGCGAGACCGGCAAGCACGTGTGGCTCTACTCCACGCGTCCGCCGCTCATGCCGCAGAACAACCAGAGCAAGATGCACCCCGATCCGCATCCGCATTTCGTGATGCAGGGCCAGTATGTGGTCTGCACGGCCAACAACGCCGACGGGCACATGGACCTCTACGTGACGCCCGTGGCGCCGATGATCGAACTGACTTCTAGCAAATGACAAAGGTCACTTATCTTTCAATGGTTCTATCGGTAATCTGCAATGGTCTTACGGGTTTGGTGGACGTTCTGCATGAAATTGACGCATCGCAACTGATTTTGGTACAATTCGCAACGCCCTGAGAGTACTGTTAATGCCCAAGGGAACAATGGAATGAACATCACAGACATTGCCAGGTTCTTGTTCGTGGCTGGCGCGGTTATTGCCAGTGCCGCGTCATTCGGGAACGAGGCGTGCGTGCGGGAAAACTTCGATCTGCCGCGCGCTGAGTTCGCGAAGTACTACCCGCGCACGGCTGAGAACTTCCGCAAGGTCTTGCGGGAGGTGGAGGCGCTAAAAGACTAGAGGAGCTAGAAGATCTAGAAAACTAGAAAAAGTTGTTAACGAGAAAGGAAACCAATGAACCTAAAGAAAATGAATAAAGGGCTCGACTTCCTGCGCGAGAAGTACGGCGCGAAGGCGGGCGAGATCACGATCAAGGACGGCCACTGCTACGTGGGCGCCACGCCGCTCCTGCCTGGACGCATGGAGCGCAAGATCGTCGAACTCAAGAAGATGACCGAAAACGGCACGCTCGAGGGCGTCTCCACGCTGCGCTTCGCGTCGTTCGCGCAGAAGGGCGCGGACGCCGAGGCGCTGCTCGCGAAGGAACTTGACCTCGCCGCGTACCTCGGCGCGTCCGACGTGACGCGCGTGATGGCCGTCGCGAGCGGGAACGCGATCAACGTGCTCGCGAAGCTCGCGAACGACGTGAACGTGTCCGTGGAAGTGGGCGCGGGGCTGCCAGCCGGTAGGGCGCGATCACCGAGCGCGCCGCAAGCGTACGACCGCCACGAGATCATCGCGAAGCGCGGCGTCGCGTGCGACCAGACGGTCGATACGCACACCCCGCACGCCTCGATCCGCGTGTCGAACGCGCAGGGCATGGAGGAGTTCACGGACGTGGACACCGAGCTTTTCGGCCTCACCTACGAGGAAATCTGGAACGTGCGCGCGGCGTTCGCGCTCCTGCAGGGACGCGCCTCAGCGAAGGTGTGGAAGGCCGCGTGGGCGAAGGCCACGAAGGCCGCCGCGCTCGCGTTCGCCGCTGACAAGTCGAAGGCCGCGAAGACGATTGCCGTCAAGAAGGGCCTCGACACGAACCAGGCAATCAAGACATCGGAGGTGCGCTAATGAAACCAGTTAAAATCGCGATGATGGGAATGACGCACGGTCATACCCGCAAGTACTACCAGACGCTCATCGAGAACAAGAAGCTCGACTGGGTGGCGTCCTGCGCGCAGGACGAAGAGGCCAAGAAGGTCTACGAGCTCTACAAGACGGGCGTGCCCTGCTACCTCGACCCCGAGGAGATGTACAGGAAGCACCCCGACATCGAGGCCGTCGTGATCGCGTCCGCGAACGATCGCCACTTCGAGCAGATGAAGTGGTGCGCCGAGAAGGGCATCCATATCCTCTCCATGAAGATCCCGTCGTTCGACATGAAGGAGTACGACGAGATGATCGCCCTCTGCGACAAGGCGGGGATCGTCTGCCAGATCGAGCTCGAGATGCACTACAACTCCGTCGTGCGCCGTCTCGAGAAGCTCGTGAAGGAGGGGGCCGTCGGCAAGATCAAGGCCGTGCAGATGACGAACATCACGCTCTCGCCGGTGTGGGCGTTCCCGTGGCAGGGCGACCCGAAGGCGAGCTTCGGGAGCGTCGTGCCGCTCAAGAAGGGCGATCCGCGCTTCCGCGGCGGCGCGCTCTGCGACCACCCGCACATATTCGACCTCATCCGTCACCTTACCGGCTCGGACTTCGACTACATCTACGCCGAGGTCGCGCCGAACCTGCGCGACGGGCTGAAGGTGGAGGACATGCTCATGGCCGTTGGCAAGATGAAGGACGGCACGGCGTTCCTCTTCGATCCGTCGTGGAGCCGCCTCGAGGAGAAGCTGAAGGTGCCGGGTCCGGGCTGGGAGCGTTTCCCCAAGCGCATGGAGGTGAATGTGACGATCACGGGCGAGAAGGGCATGATCAGCTGCGACTGCTTCGGCCCGAACGTCTACCACAACGGCGCGCCGAACGACCGCTACACCGTGCAGTACACGTACTTCGACGAGTGGGTGGGGCTGATCGACGAGTTCGTCGACTGCATCCGCAACCACAAGACGCCGCTCATCAACCTCAAGTGGCACAAGCAGACCATCCAGGCGATGCTCGGCTGCTACGAGTCCATCCAGAGCGGCAAGATCGCGTACGTGGGTTAGCGTTCGCCCAAGCGCGAACGGAGGGCAAGGCGATGAAGAGGCTAGTGGCCATTGCGTCAGCCGCTGCGGCGCTTGCGTGCTTCGCGGCGAAGTCGCGCGTGATCGTGTTGCACACCAACGACACGCACACGCACATCGACGACGGGCGGGTGGCGTTCTCCGAGATAGCCGCCGAGAAGGCGCGGTTCGAGGCGGCCGGAGAAAACGTCATCCTTGTCGACGCAGGCGACTACGTGCAAGGCACGGCGCTCGGCGGTTACGACTCGGGACGCAGCGCGATCGACATCATGAACGAGGCTGGGTACGCGGTGGCTACTCTCGGCAACCACGAGTTCGACTACGGCATCGACGCGATGTTCGCTAACGCCGCGCGCGCCAAGTTTAGCACCGTCAGCTGCAACTTCATCAGCCGCAAGTCCGCCGACGATCCCGGACGGCTCGTGTTCCCCGCGTACACGGTCGTCACGAGCGGCGCGGTGCGTGTAGCCTTTGTGGGCGTCACCACTCCCACCACGCTCGTCTCGGCGAAGCCTTCCACGTTCCTCGACCCCACCGGATCGTATCGCGCCTACGACTTCATGGCGGGCGAGCGCGGCGTGGCGCTGTACAGGGCGGTCCGGCCCGGCACTGACGGCATCCCCGTCCTCTCCTCGTGCAACTCGCCACTCGCGTCGCTCCCGAACTATCCGATCAACTACGAAAAGCCGCAAGGTGCCGACCGCATCATCCTAAAGGGTCTGCGTTATGGAAACGCCAAATGAACAGAACATAATCGACAGGACGGTCGGAACGGCCGGACGCATAGAGCATTGGACGCAGAAGCTGCTGGACTTCTCCGCGCGGAACCGTCTGCTCAACATTCCCCAGAAGTCGCGCCAGATAGTGCCGCTGAAATGCGCCGACCTGTGCGCGGTGGAGGATATGCTTGCCGACGGAAAGGCCGTATCGATCCGTTCCGCAGAAGAGAAGGCGGGCGCGAACACTCTCGCCGCCGAACTGGCGCCGGAAGAGGTGAAGCGCAGGGTGACGAGCCTTTTCAGAGACGCGCGCCGCAACCTTGAGGAAAGCGGCGTCAACACGCTCTTTCTCGCGCTCGGCGCGCTCCAGTGGCTGGAGCCCGGGCGCGGCGCGGGCCGCAAGAAGTATCGCGCGCCGATCCTGCTCGTGCCGGTGAGCCTGAAGCGTGCATCTATGGCGGAAGGCGTGAAGATGTACGCGCTCGACGAGGAGACGGCCGTCAACACCACGCTCGTAGAGTTCCTGCGCAGCCAGTGCGGCATCGTCGTTCCCGGGGTGGATCCGCTGCCTTTGGACGAGCATGGCGTGGACGTCGCCAAGGTGCTGGATTCATTCCGCGCCGCGATCGCCGGCCAGGAGGGGTGGGACGTGCTCGACGACGCCGTCCTCGGCTGTTTCTCGTTCGGCAAGTTCGTGATGTGGAAGGACATGACCGCGCGCGCGGACGAGCTTGTGAAGCATCCGCTCGTGGACCACCTCGTGGGCGGAGGCGGATTGTTCGACGACGGCATCGAGGTGTTCCCGCCTGAAGAGGTGTCGGCCCACGCCAATCCGGCCGAGCTGTACTGTCCGGTGACAGCGGACTCGTCGCAGCTCACGGCGGTGCTCTATTCCGAGTTGGGCAAGACGTTCGTCCTGCACGGCCCGCCAGGAACCGGCAAGTCGCAGACCATCACGAACATAATCGCGCACAACCTCGCGAAGGGGAAGCGTGTCCTCTTCGTCTCCGAGAAGAAGGCAGCGCTCGACGTGGTAAAGGACCGTCTGGATAAGATCGGCCTCATGCCGTTCTGCCTGGAGCTGCACTCGAACAAGACGGAGAAGAGCCATTTCTACGCGCAGATCAAGTCCGCGCTCGAGGTCCCCGAGACGGCGACGCCCGGGGAATGGGATCAGGTGGTGGCGGATCTGGAGAAGTACCGCGCCGAGCTGAACGGCTACGTGCGCGCACTGCATCGCGTTCAGCGCAACGGCCTCACGGCCTACGACTGCTTCGTCTCTCGCATGGCGGACGGCCCACAGACCGTGAAGATCAACGCGAAAGCGCTTTCGATCTCCGCTGAAGACGCTGCTGCGTTGCGCGACAACGTGGCACAGATGGGGACGGACTGGCGGGCGACCTCGGCAGAGGCGGTGTCCGCCCTTGCGCCGCTTGCGGACTTCGAATGGAACCCGGTGGCTGAACGCGAGACGGGCGATGCGATTGACCGGCTCGTGGCGGCTATCGGGACGAACGGCTTCGCCTTCATACGCAAGGACAACAGCGGCAAGATGCGTCCGCTCGACCTGGCCGAGATGCGCGCAGCTGCGGAAGGGGCGGAGAAGCTGGCGGCGAGGCCTAAGTTCCTCAAGGGACTGTTCTCGCTGATCGCAGGCATTGGAAAGGTGAAGGCGGAGGCGGCGCTAGCGGAGAGCCTGGCGAAGGCGCGTCCGTACATCGACGAGTCGCGCGGAGTGATGCGATACAGGGCGTCGCGCGACGCGGTGGTCAAGCGGATCGGACGTCCGCTAGTGGATGCGCTGGAGAAGGGGAACATCAATCCTGAGAGCATACGCGAGGTGTTCGACCGGTCGTTCGCGGCGCAGTCTCTCGACGAGATACTGGCGTCGACGCCTGAGCTGGCGAACTTCACCGGCCTCGCGCAGGACGAGCGCGTGGCACTCTACCGGGAGCTTGACGGGCGGCAGACGGAGCTTGCCCGCAAGGTGGTGTTCGCCAAGCTGGCGGCTGCGCTGCCCCGGCGGCGGAGCGGCCCGTGCCCCGAGGGGAGCGAGCTCGGCATCATCAAGCGCGAGTGCGAGAAGAAGTCGCGCCAGAAGGCGGTGCGCACCATGCTCGCCGAGTCGCGCACGCTGCTGCCCGTGCTGAAGCCCTGCTTCCTGATGAGTCCGCTCTCCGTTGCGCAGTACCTGCCGGTGGACGCTCCCGCGTTCGACCTCGTGGTGTTCGACGAGGCGTCGCAGATACCGGTATGGGACGCCATCGGCGTGATCGCGCGCGGGAAGCAGCTCGTGGTGGTGGGCGACCCGAAGCAGATGCCGCCAACGAGCTTCTTCCAGAAGGGCGACGCGGAGGACGAGGACGACGAGCCGGACGAGGAGGAGATCGCCGACCAGGAGAGCATCCTCGACGAGTGCCTCGTGGCCGGAGTTGCGGCCACGTACCTCAACTGGCACTACCGCAGCAGGCACGAGTCGCTTATCGCCTTCAGCAACGAGCACTACTACGAGAACCGCCTCTTCACGTTCCCTGCGGCGGCGGACTCTCCGCGCCTCGGCGTGAAGTTCATGTTCGTGCCGGGCGGCCGCTTCGAGAAGGTGGGCGCGGGCTCGCGAGTGAACAAGGCAGAGGCGCAGGCGCTGGTGGACTACGTGTGCGCAGAGATGAAAAAGCCCGGCTACAAGCCGCGCCGCGTGGGCATCGTCACGTTCAGCATCTCGCAGCAGCGCCTCATACAGACGCTCATCGACGAGCGCAGGGCTTCGGACCGGACGTTGGAGGAGCGGCTGCCCGAAGACGGTCCCGACGCGTACTTCGTCAAAAACCTCGAGAACGTGCAGGGCGACGAGAGCAACGTCATTCTCTTCTCAGTGGGGTACGCGCCCGACGAAAACGGCCGGTTCACGATGAACTTCGGCCCACTGAATCTCGTCGGCGGCGAGCGGCGCCTAAACGTGGCCGTCACGCGCGCCAAGGAGCAGGTGGTCGTGTTCTCGTCGATACACGGCTCGCAGATCGACCTCGATCGCACCAAGGCCGTAGGCGCAAGCCATCTCAAGGCGTTCCTGGAATATGCGGAGAAGGGCGGCGGCACGCCGCAGCCCGTGGCGGGAACGGCGGCGAACGAGGCGTTCGGCGACGTGGTTGCCGCGTTTCTGCGGGAGAACGGGTACGAGGTGGACCGCAACGTGGGATGCTCCAACTACCGCATCGACGTGGCGGTGCGCGACCCTGCCGACCCCAAGCGGCACCTGCTCGGCATCGAGTGCGACGGCCCCGCATACGCGGGCCAGCGCACGGCGCATGACCGAGAGGTCAACCGCACCGGCGTCCTCAAGGGCCTGGGCTGGCACATGTGCCGCGTGTGGAGCATGGACTGGGCGTACGACCGCGCTCGCGCCGAGGCGCGGCTTCTGGAGCGGATCGACAACGCGCGGAAGGGAATCGACGAGCCGAAGCCGAAGCTGGTCTTGTCCAAGCATGCCGACGGCCTGCCTCCCACTGGCCGCGAGCCACTGCCTGCGAGCCGCGAACATGAGACGCCGATCACCCACGGGCCGTACAAGGCGTGGAAGACATCGGCCCGTTACCAGTCCGCGAGGATCAAGGATCCAGACTCGAGGATGAAGCTTCGCCAGCAACTTGAGGATCTGATCACGATCGAAGGGCCGGTGTGCGAATCGCTCATGCTCAAGCGCATACGCAAGGTTTGGAACGTGACGCGCGTCACCGATGCCGTGAACGAGGCGTTCGAAAGGGCGTTGCCGAGCATCGGGTTCGTGACCCAGCGCGGATCCGAGCGCGTGTTCTGGGCGCCGAGGCAGAAGCCCGAGACGTGGCGCGTGTATCGCGTGCCGGGGAATGACGAGGCGACGCAGCGCGCGATCGACGAGATTCCGCCGGAGGAGATCGCGAACGCGATGCGCGAGCTGATCGCCGATCTCGGGAGCTGTCCGCAGGACGCCCTCTACCGCGAGACGATGAAGACGTTTGGCCTCGGGACGGTGACTCCCAAGGCTCGCGAGTTTTTGGACACGGCCTATGCCCTTCGCGGATGAGATTATGGTATAATGAAGCCATGAAAATCACGTTCTACGGCGCGGCACAGACAGTCACGGGGTCGATGCACCTCGTTGAGGCGAACGGCAGGCGTATCCTGCTTGACTGCGGTCTCTACCAGGGGCACCGCAAGGAGGCGTTCGAGATAAACAGGAACATCCCGTTCGACGCTTCCAAGATCGACGCGGTGATCCTCTCTCACTCGCATATCGACCATTCCGGCAACCTGCCGCAGCTCGTGCGGCACGGGTTCCGCGGCAAGGTGTACGCGCGTCCCGAGGCGGTTGACCTATGCGGCATACTGCTGCGCGACTCCTGCTTCCTGCAGCAGCGCGACCTGCAGTACGTCAACAAGAAGCGCCGCCAGCAGGGCAAGCATCTCTTCGAGCCGCTGTACACGGAGGAGGACATCGACGCGCTCATGCCGCTCATGACGTCCGTCCCGCTTTACGCGCCGCGCGAGATCGCGCCGGGCCTCGTCCTCGAGTTCAGCAACGCGGGGCACATCCTCGGCAGCGCGTGCGTGACGCTCGACGAGATGAAGGGCCCGCACCGCGCGCATCGACTGCTGTTCTCCGGCGACCTCGGCCAGCCCAACCAGCCGATTCTCCGCCACTACGACTATCCGCAGGGCGCGGACGTGCTGCTCATCGAGTCCACCTACGCCGACCGCGTGCATCCGTCGGCCGACGACGTGGAGGGCCGACTGAAGGGGTACATCGACGACATCATCCAGCAGAAGTCGAAGCTTATCATCCCCGCCTTCTCGGTGGGGCGCACGCAGCAGATCCTCTACTACCTCAACCGGCTCCTTGCGGCGGGACGCATCCGGCAGGTGCCGGTGTACATCGACTCGCCCCTGTCGCAGAAGGCTACCTCGATCTACGAGAAGGCGACAGACTGCTACAACCCGGAGGCTAAGGATCTCCTGCAGGCCGGCGTCAATCCGCTAACGTTCCCGGGCCTGCAGTATGTCGAGACGCCGCAGCAGTCGATGTCGCTCAACGACCTGCGCGGGCCGATGGTCATCATCGCGGCGAGCGGCATGTGCGAAGGCGGGCGCGTGGTGCATCATCTGAAGGCGTCGGTTGGCGATCCTCGCAACATCGTGCTGATCGTGGGTTTTCAGGCTGAAGGCACGCTTGGGCGCAGGCTCGTCGAGTACCAGGACGACACGGTGAAGATCCTCGGCGAGGAATGTCCGCTCCGCGCGCGCGTGCAGACGATCAACGCGCTCTCAGCGCACGCCGACAGGAACGGTCTCATGGACTGGTTCGACGGAGTGGGCAAGACCGTACGGCGCGCGTTCGCGGTGCACGGCGAGCCTGACCGCGTAGACAAGATGGTCGAGCTCCTAAAGGAGCACGGCTGTCCGACGGCCGTCGCGCCCGTGAAGGGGCAGACGTTCGTGATCGACTGAGTCCCGTTCCGTGCGGTCACGCGGGACGCGTGACCCTACCGGGCGTCCTTCATCTGCTTGATGCGGGGAGATGGCGTCTGGTTGTATACGCGCGAGAATGGCGGGATGGACTCCATGAGCCACACGTTGCCGCCTATCTCGGAGTCGTGCCCGATCGTCGTCTCACCTCCGAGGATGGTGGCGCCGGCGTAGATGACCACGTTGTCCTCCACGTTAGGGTGGCGCTTGTGTCCTTTCATCAGCATGCCGGTGGACTCGTCCTTGGGGAAGGAGAGCGCGCCTAGGGTGACGCCCTGGTAGATCTTCACGTTCTTGCCAATGACGGTGGTCTCGCCGATGACGACTCCAGTGCCGTGGTCGATGAAGAAGTGCTCGCCGATCTGCGCCCCGGGATGGATGTCGATGCCTGTCTCCGAGTGGGCGATCTCGCTCATCACGCGCGGGAGGATCGGCACCTGCAGGGAGTGGAGGGTGTGGGCGAGGCGATGGACTACGATGGCGCGGAATCCGGGGTACGCCATCACGACCTCCATCTTGCTGATGGCGGCAGGGTCTCCCTCGTATGCGGCCGAGATGTCCTCCTGGAGCATCTTGCTGATGGCGGGCAGCTCCGCCATGAATATCTCTGCGATCGCACGGGCGCGGGCGACGTTCTCCTCGGAGGAAACGCCGTCGTCTTTTTCCCGAGACTGGTAGCGAAGCACCTGAAGTATCTGCGCCTCGATCTCTTGCGCGATCCGCGCGAAAAGCTTCTCCACGTTCTCGTGGCACTGCTCGTGGGGCACGGGGCCCGCGCCGTGGCAGCCGGGGAAGAGGAGCGAAAACAGGTCGCGAAGCGTTGCGGCCACCTGCGCAGTTCCTGGCAGGTTGACCGTCTCCGCCTTGTTCGCGAGCGCGCACTCCTGGCAGGGAAGAAAGTTCTTGGCTAGTTCCTTGATGTCCATGGGCGGTTATTATAGCATAAGTTGGCCTCGGACAAGGAACCGCGAATTGTGCTACAATATGCGCGCTGTCCGCATGGTGACACTGTGACAATCTGACGCGCCGTTTTTGGCGCATGATGACACACTTTTGCCCTTGGCGCACGTCCGTACCGGCTTGGCACGGCGTGTGCTTTTTTCTTTTCAGATTTAAAAATGAGCAACCGAGCGAGTGAGCGAACGCGCAACGAGCGAGGGAGCGAAAACCTTAACCAGAAAGGAACACAACAATGAGCACACTGACAGAACTGAATCCGTGGAACCTGCTGGACACCCTGCTGGACACGAACAACCGGGTGTTCCGCAACGTCTGCAACCGAGCGGCGGGACGCTTCCCGCCCGTGAACGTCTACCTGGACGACAACGCGACGATCATCGACGTCGAGCTGCCGGGCCAGAGCGCGAAGGACGTGGACCTGACGCTGGAGGCGCAGGCCGTAGTCATCGCCGACAAGCCCGCCGACACGGTGGACGAGCACGGCAAGCCCGCCCCCGCCAAGCCCGCCTGGTCGCGCCGCGTGGAGCTTCCGTTCCGCGTGGACCACGACAAGGCCAACGCCAAGTTCATCAACGGAATCCTCCGCATCGAACTTCCGCGCGCGGATGCCGTCGCATCCCACCGCATCAAGATCGGCTAAAGCGAGAACCACTAACCAGGAAGGAGATTTGAAATGAACAACGAAAACACAAAGTACATCGTCCCGACCGTGCGCATGAACGAGCGCCCCGAGGACTACGAGTTCACGTTCGA
>Ga0310697_10005703_pt1 | contig 11977 bp, 6 predicted proteins | sample 172DNAGHGlowgp2_FD_203883 | JGI IMG/M metagenome (GOLD analysis project Ga0310697, IMG submission 203883) | Sheep rumen microbial communities from Palmerston North, Manawatu-Wanganui, New Zealand - 1728 DNA GHGlow gp2 (v2) (version 2) | ecosystem: Host-associated > Mammals > Digestive system >... | reverse complement strand
TCAAATACCAACCGGCTAGGAGGAGCATCCGTGTTCGTCCCCGCCATCTCACATACCATGGGCTCGACTGTGGCCCAGACCACCGGTATAACCACTGATACTAAGATATTCCCCTTGTGGGGCAAGCCGGGCTTTCCGCCCGTAAAAAAGCTGGAAGATATCCTGCATGATAACGGCTACAATCAGGTATATATAGAAGGCTCTAAAGGCGCATTTTCCATGTATGACACATATGTCGGCAGATACGATGACAGTCTGGTCTACGACAGGGAAAACCTTGCAGAACTCGGATACTCCGATGAGAGTGCCGATTATATCTGGAAATGGGGTATAGAGGACAGGAAGCTGATCGACATAACCAAGGAGCTGATCACCGAGGTATCAAAGAAGGATAAGCCTTTCTTTGTCACCATGTACACTATGGATACCCACACCTTTGAATGCGGGCACCGCTGCCAGTATTGTGATGAAGGGATATATAACGACTACTTAGCAGCAGTTGATTGCTCTTCAAGCGCTGTCGCAGAGCTTGTAGAATGGATAAAACAGCAGCCTTTTTACGCTGATACGACCATAATACTGGTCGGAGACCACCTCGGTAATCAGAAAACCTCAAAAGTAGATATCGATGATGACTATATAAGGACTACCTACAACTGCTTCATCAATCCGGCTAAAACACCGGTAAATACCAAAAACAGGATTTTTTCATCACTTGATATGTTCCCTACCACACTCTCAGCCATAGGTGCAGATATAGAGGGCGACAGGCTCGGGCTCGGGACCGATCTTTTCTCCTCTACACCGACATTATGTGAAGAATTAGGAGAAGACCTGTATAAAGAAGAACTTGAAAAGAGCAGCGGTAACTAAACCACTGCTCTTTTTCATTTAACCTTCCGGTACCATTCTGCCGTAAAGTCATATCTTTTATTTATAAAATCTCTTCTTTCTGCCGGGCATTCCATTATCCTTATATATCCGGGAGTCGGGTCTTCCTCCGGTATCAACCTGTCCAATCTGTCATCATCGGCATACATGAATGTGGCAAGATCTTCATTTTCTATATCCGGATATATATTCTCCATCCCGATATACACTATAGCCTTAGGGAAGAAGAACTTCGCATAATCATACATATTCTGCTCTAAGACATTATCTGTGAAAACCACCAGGTTAAACTCGTCAGTCTCTTTAAGATCATATTCACTAAGCGTGTCTTCCACATAAGATATCAGATGCTTCATCGGCTGGATATACCTGAAATAGTTGAACGATCTGTGCTGCTGCGAAAAGTTCAGCAGTCCGATAGCTATCATAAACACCAGGACTATGCTTTGGATAAATACAGGTATCCTTATATCATGTTTTTTAAGGAAATTCATCAGCACCATAAAGATACCTGTTAAAAGTACCGGTATCACTATCATATTCCTTTGCAGTATCCAGGCTTTTTCGTAAGCCGTGTAGCCTGTCATATGATCTGACATAAATACTACTGCAAGTACCCATAAGCTTATCAACGCGTCGTGCAACTTAAACGATCCCGCTATCGAGAGGATCATATACAAAAGCACCAGACCGCCGAATATACCTAAAAACCTTGCATTCGCATCCGTAAAGAACTCCTTCCAGGATGTAAACATGCTGTTAAGTACGGAGCCCTCTTCCCTGAACTCGGTGATCCTGTCGGAACGTCCGGGTATAAAAGTGGCAAGGAAGAATATGATGATATTAACCGCAACACCTATCGAGGCGATCATATCCGACGATAATACTCTGCTTTCCCCGCGGCACATGCGGTTGAGGGTATTACTGTTCTTATCCGCTGTACTAATACTTTTTGTGCCTACATTACCTAAAAGTTCATCTTCTGCAATGTCCTTCTCCGCTTTCCGGTCACCGGTATCTTTAAAAGAGGCATCTTCACGATTGACCGGATTATTATTTATGGAAATATCTCTAAGTATCTCGTCATTATAATCCGGGTCCAAAGGAGCTTTTATATCCTCTTTAATTTCTTTCTGCGGCTTTTTTCCCTTAAGTCTTTCAAGTAACAGGATGAACACTGTTAAAAGCCCCATCGAAGCAAGTACAGGAGTATACGAGTCAGCCATAAGGCATCCGGTCCAGGCTATAGCTATATACAGCTTTATGTCATTATGTATAAGGAGCTTCAGATACAGCCCGATGGCAAGCATGGTCAGTGACACCGGTATTATGGCCTGTTCAAAGTTCTGGTAGTATTCTGTGATAAACGGGAAACAAAGAAGTGAAAAGCAAGGCAAAAGTGCGTACTCTTCCCGCATGTCCCTGCTCTTTAGCCAGGTCCTCAGTCCGAAGAACAGTACGGTAAGCCCCACTATAAAATATAATCCGAACCCGGCATGAAGTGTCCATATCCCCCTGCCAAGTATAAAAGCCGGGATAGCCGCTATGGTATATTGTCTGTCGGGGTAGCCTAAGAATGCCTTTCCCGTATAATTCAGATCGGCATAAGAAAATGAGTCAAGTCCCGCAGCTGCCTGCTGAGCTGCATCGGGATTGATATCCGAATATGATATATTTCCGATAAAGCTGAAAAAGAGGAGCACAAGTACGAAGAACCCCAAAGAAACAAAATATTTCTTTCCTTTGATATCGCTATATACCTGCTTCCCCGTATAATACAAAAACAGTCCGCCAAAAAAAAGTGCAGTCAAAAGCCAGACCCATGCCGCCAGAACGGAAAACACCCCGCCGGCGGCATAAGCCAGTATTTCAAGCATAGAGCTTATAAGAAAATAAATTATCAATATTTTTGATCTGTTACCTTCTTTTATAAAACCCATACTCCCTTTCCACCCCAAATTACTCCGACATGATACGGCTTTTCCATGTCATCCTGAGCGGCATTTGCCACGAAGGATCTTAAGATTCTTCGCTTCGCTCAGAATGACAAAGTAATATATATATCTTCAGTGATATATTTTCCCGTTCTCAATTAAATATACTTCATCACATACTCTTGACACCAGTCTCATATCATGTGATATCAGGATATAGGTAAGTCCGAATGCTTTTTTAAGCTTCATCAGCAGGTCAAGTATCTGCTCCTGTATGGTAACATCGAGTGCCGATACAGGCTCATCAAGGATGATAAGGCTCTTCTTCTGGATCAGGGTCAGTGCTATAGCTATCCTCTGCCTCTGTCCGCCGGAAAGCTCGGATATTTTCCTTCCCAGTATCTCCTCGTCAAGCTCGGTTTTATGGAGCATGGACTTTATCTCGGTAAGCATTCTTTCCCTGTTTTTCTTTTTCCATGAGTACCCGAAGCCGTTCTTTAGACGGAGCGGTTCCTCCAATATACGCCTTACCTTAAATGCAGGGTTAAGAGATGAATACGGATCCTGGAATACCATACAAGGTCTGTCACAGCCAAGCTCCAGCTTTCCTTCGATATATCTCTGCAGCCCGGCTATGGCTTTTACAAGCGTGCTCTTTCCGCTTCCGCTCTCACCCACTATACCGGCAGTGATACCTTCTTTTATCTCAAACGAAACATCATCTATAACTTTTTTAAGACCCTTCTGCTTTCTCGAAGCCATCTTATATGATACACTTAAATGCTCCGCTTTGACAAGTGTTTTTCCTGTACCTTTCTGTCTGTACTGTTTCTTTGAAAAAGCAGCATCAAGCAGTTTCTTGCCATAATCTGTCTTGGGAGTCCCGAATCTTAAGATGCAATCTTCTTCCGAAAGCTCTGCTCCCTTTTTATGACCTTTGTCCGCACTGCCGTTACCCTCAGCTTGTACTGTATCCATCTTCAGTTCCATCGTTTCCACGATGTTTCCGTCCTGCATGATTAGTACTCTGTCGGCAAGCTTTCCTATGACTCTTAAGTCGTGGGATATCAGCATGATCGCGGTTTTGTACTTTCTGTTGATATGCTTAAAAATATCAAGTATGATATCAGCCACACCCGCATCAAGCGCTGTGGTAGGTTCATCCGCCAATATAAGATCGGCTTTGGCGATAAGTGCCATGGCGATACATACTCTCTGTCTCATGCCACCCGAAAGCTCAAACGGATACATATCATAGAGCTTATCGGCATCCTTTAAGCCGGTATCCTCCAAAGCATCAAGCACCAGCTTCTTCTGCTCATCCTCAGACAGATGAGCCGCATGTATATCCAGTATCTCATCTATCTGGACACCTATCTTCTGCACCGGATTAAGACTGGTCATGGGCTCCTGGAATACGTATGCGAGTCTTCCGCCGCGCAGCTTTCTGTATTCTTCTTCAGACAGCTTTGTTAAGTCTGTCTTTCCATCTAAGATTATGCTTCCGCCTGTTATGGCAGCTTTTTCGGAAAGTATCCCCATGATGCTCATGGCTGTTAAGCTCTTGCCCGAGCCCGACTCTCCTACTACGCCCAATACCTCACCCTTATGTATATCAAATGAGATACCGCGCAATGTATCATCTATACCGTCATCCTCGATAAAGCCGACCTCAAGGTTACGTACACTGATCATAGTAACCGTTTCCGATGCCTTGATATCTTTTTTCTCTATATCAGCAGCTCCCGTATTATTTATTGTACCTGCATTATTCTTATCATTAGCGTCTTCTGCTTCCTTTTCTGCTCTTAACTTCTCTATCTTTCTCTTTACCGCATTTAATGATACGCCTGATACTCCGAAGTTATCACTTACCAAAGTTAACCCGAGTATGAACAATATCATCTCCAAGCACGGGAACAACTCGTACCAGGGGGCATTAAGAAGAAAAGTCTTTGCTTCCGAAAGCATACGTCCCAAGCTCGGGTCAGGAGGCTGTACGCCCAATCCTAAGTAACTTAAGCCCGCCTCAGCAAGCACTGCATTATTGATGCCCACAAGTATTGCCGAGAAAAGTATGGGCAGGGTATTCGGAAGTATATGAATAAATACCACGCGCAGATGCCCTGCTCCCATGAGCCTTGCATTCTGTACGTAATCACGGTTTTTCTCTTTTAAGTATTCCGATCTCATGATCCTGGCAAAGCTCGGAATAAACACCAGTCCGAGTGCGATACAGATATTCCATGTACCCTTGTCTATAAGTGATACAACTACCAGTGCCAATAGTATACTCGGGAACGAAGCCAGGCAGTCGTTTACCCTCATCAATATTTCGTCGACTATACCGCCGAAATATCCGGTAAGTGCACCGATCACGGTACCTATCACCGCACCCATGGTCACTGTGAACAATGAGATACCGAAGGTGGTAGCCGCGCCCTTCATCACACGGGTAAAAATGTCGCGTCCGTAGTCATCGGTTCCGAACAAATGCTTAAACGTAGAATGCTTTAACATCTCCGAGTAGTTTACTTCATTCGGATCGTAGAATTGCACAAAAACGGTAAATATCACCGGAAGCGTCGCAAAGCCAAGTAATATGAGACCTACGATCAAACGTATATTTTTATTGTTGTATTTTAATTCCTTATTCATAGGCCCTCCTCCGTCTGCCTCGGATCGAGCAGCCTGTACGCGATATCAACCAGGAAGTTGACCGTGATGACTATCAGCGCTATGTACATAACTATAGCCTGCACCACGGGATAATCCCTGTTTGATATGGAATTGACGAGCAGCAAGCCCATGCCGGGAAGGTTAAATACCTTTTCGATCATGATACTTCCGGCCATGACTTCTGCCACTATGAGACCTATAAATGTTATAACGGGAAGCATTGAGTTTTTAAGCACATGCTTCCACATGATCCTGTTTACCGAACATCCCTTGGCCTTAGCGGTCCTTACATAATCACACTTAAGCTCTTTTTTTACCGAAGTCTTCATAAACCTGACCGTCATGGCTATCTTGGGAAGTGCTACCGCTAACGCAGGGAAAAACATGCATTGTAAGAATTCCGGGAAATCAGTCAAGGGTGACACGTATTTTCCGGGGACAAAAAGGCTGAACACTATACCGAATACAAAAGATATAAGTATACCCTGTACAAACGAAGGAACAGCCATAAAAAGCTGTGCTATCCAGTCGGATACTATGTCTACGATCCCGCCCGGTTTTTTTGCACATATAAGGCCAAGCGGTATGGATATCACTACGATCAGGATGATGGATAAAACTCCCAGCCATATAGTAACCGGCAGTCTCGCGCCGATCAGCTCCGATACCTTCATCGGTCCGTATTTTATGGAGACTCCGAGGTCCCCTGTGAATATCCCGCCGAACCACGAAAAAAAGCGTGCAAAAACATTACGGTCATAGCCGTACTGTGCACGCAGTTCCTCTACCTGCTCGGGTGTAGCCTCTATGCCGAGTTTGGACATAGCGGCATCCCCGGGTATTATCTGGAATAAAAGAAAGGAAAGCAGCGCAACACAAAAAAGCGTGATCAAAAATGATATCAGCTTCTTTATGTAATAATTCATGCGCTGCCCTCCCATGATTATTTTTAAGATCCTTCGCTTACGCTCAGGATGACAAAATTAATATCTATTACTTCTTAAAGTACACAGTGCTCATATCCTGTACATAGATAGGATAGAATGTGTATCCGCCAAGCTTTGAATTTACTGCTACAAGCTGAGCGGGACTCTGGATGTAAGCTGCTGCAGCATCCTCTGTTAATATCTTCTCAGCTTCTCTGTACAGATTTGCTTTTTCGGTCTCATCGACTGCTGCCTTAGCCTTTGCAAATACTTCATCAAACTGTGCATTTGAATAGTTCATGAAGTTCTTGGATGAATCTGTAGGATAAAATCTTAAAACATCCGAAGGTGCCATCTGCGAGTCAAGACCGATGATAGTTGCATCATGCTGTCTTCCCTTATACACATCAGAAAGCCATGTGCCCCAGTCGATAAGCTGGATCTCAGCCTTGATGCCTACCTTGGCAAGCTGTGATACTATAACCTGGCCGGTCTTTACATGGAAGTCATAGTTTGAAGGGATCTTGATGGTAAATGTAAATCCGTTCTCGTATCCTGCTTCCTTTAACAGTTCCTTAGCCTTGTCAATATTTGTCTTATAGTTATCGACAAGTGATGCATCATAATATTTTGCGAAGCTGGGGAACATATTTGTTCCGATCACATCGCCTCTGCCACCTGCCGTAACGTTGATGATCTCGTTTCTGTCAAGTGCGTAGCATACAGCCTGACGTACTCTTACGTCGTCAAAAGGCTTTACTGCATTGTTGAGGAACAGAGCCTGTACAAGGTTCATGGTTCCGTCAAGTACATCCATCTTACCCTCTAGCTGAGCTGCCTGCTCATTGGTAAGATAAGGGAAGATATCTATACTTCCTGCAAGGAGCTCCATAAATGCAGAATCTCCGCCTGAAGTGATCTTAAATGTTACCTTGTCTAAATATGCTTTTTCGCCATAATAATCATCATTCTTAGCCATTACAAAGCTTACTAAGGGCTCGAATGATACGAATTTGAAGGGACCTGTTCCTACAGGTGCCTTTGCCTGATCGTCATAATCGTTGGGTATGATGCTGCTTGTGAAAAATCCGATAAGCTCGGTATTGGGCTCGGATAAAACAACTTCTACGCCGTCATCAGTCTTGTTTATTTCGGAGATAATAGAAAAAGCCGATACAGTTACTACTTCTGGATCAGAAGTCTCTAACTTACCGGCAGCGCGTTTAAGTGAATATATTACGTCATCAGCTGTAACAACCTTTCCGTTATGGAACTTTACGTTATCACGGAGCTTAAACTTATACTTTAAACCTCCGTCCGTAATCTCATACGAGGCTGCAACAGCCGGAACAAAATTTCCGTCCTTGTCGACCTTGATAAGGCCTTCAAAAATGTTATACAGAACTTCCTTCGTTCCTGCCGCAACTGCTTTGTGTGGGTCAAGACTATCTAAATCCTGGCTGATACCTACTACTATTTCTCCTCCGTAACTGACTGAATCGGAGTCTTGCTTGTTGTTATCTTCCGTATTGTCTTTGCATGCGCAAAGTACCATCGAAAGAGTAAGCAGCATCATGAGTAAAAATACTTTCTTCATGATGTTCTCCTTTTCTTTTTATCTGTTACGAGATGGATTATAAGTTAAAGTAGTTTGTTTGTCAATATGAATATTATACAAAAAACTTTTCAATAATTGAAATTCTATTGACAATTTATTCCCATTACAATTTTGTACAAAACTTGTAAACGATAATACATTTGTTTAAGAAATATTAAGTGCTAAAATGAATGCCATAGGGGGGAATGCACCAGATGAGTGATTCAGTAAAAAAAGCCGGTGAAAACATTCCGGCAAAAGGTAAGTCTGAAAAGAACGCATCGGTTTCCATGAGCAGATTTCCGAAGACGAGACTCGGATGGCTTTGGGAAAACATGGAAGGAAAGCGCGGACTTTTCAAGGTAGCTCTTATAGGCACGGTTGTATATAATATCATGCAGCTTGTAGTGCCTTTCTTTTCGGGTAAGATAGTTGACCTGTTAAGAGACATTGATGTAAACGGATGGAACCTGGCTGATTATAAGCAGGACTTTATCCGGCTTATAGCGATCATGGTCGGACTTACGCTTATCCGTGTAACTATAGTATATCTTGACTGTATGGCTTATGAGCATGTATCTCAGAAGACTCTGTACAGGATAAGAAACTTCTTATATGACAAGATCCAGCGACAGGATATGAAGTTTTACAGTACATACCGTACAGGTGACCTGATGACGAGAGTAACGGGTGACCTTGATGCCGTACGTCATAATATCGCTTGGGTAGTACGTATGATAGTCGAATCGATCACACTTTATACTGCTACCGCCGTATATTTCTTCATTATGAACTGGAAGCTTGCGATATGCCTTCTTATAGTAACTCCCATTATATTCGTTATAGTATTCAGATTCAGGAAAAGCGTAGCTCCCAAGCATGCACTTTTACGTGAAAAACTGGCCGGAATGAATACCGAGGCACAGGAAAACATCTCAGGTAACAGGGTTGTACGTGCTTTTGCAAGGGAAGGTTACGAGATTGATAAATTTGATAAGGCCAATAAGGACTTTGAAGAGACCGGTATCAATACACACATGACTTGGCTCCACTTTTTCCCTGCAGTTGAAACTGTAGCCAATGCCCTTCCGGTCATCCATCTGGTCGTCGGCGGTATCTTCTTCATGAACGGTGAGATATCCATGGGTGATTATGTGGCATTCTCAGGACTTATCTGGGCTATAGCAAATCCCATGAGACAGATGGGTAATATCATGAATGAATTCCAGCGTTTCTCAGCTGCATCTGCCAAGGTTATGGAGATATATTATTCCGAGCCCGAGATATTGGATAAGCCCGATGCCATACCGCATCCCGGCAGATTCGACGGCAAGGTTGAGTTTAAGCATGTGTCATTCCAGTATGATGACGGTATATATCCTGTACTTAAGGATATTTCATTTGTGGCTGAGCCCGGCGAAACCGTAGCGATAATCGGTGAGACCGGCTGCGGTAAGACTTCACTGATACAGATGATACCGAGATTCTTCGAGGCTACTTCCGGCCAGGTGCTTGTGGATGACGTGCCTGTAGAAAAGTACAAACTCGAAGACTTAAGAAAGAATATAGGACTTGCTACACAGGATGTACTTCTTTACTCTGATACCATAGAGGGTAATATAGCATATGGTGCATCTACCATGAAGCCCGATGAGGTTACAAAATACGCGAAGTATTCGGCGGCAGCAGACTTTATAGAGAAGCTTCCGGAAGGTTATGATACCATAGTCGGCGAGCGCGGCGTAGGTCTGTCCGGCGGTCAGAAGCAGAGGATATCCCTTGCACGTGCACTTGCTATCAGACCTTCGATACTTATCCTTGATGATACTACTTCGGCTGTAGATATGGAGACAGAGAAGGTGATCCAGCATTCGTTAAGAAATCTGGATTTCCCTTGCACTAAGATCATCATAGCACAGCGTATCTCGACCACTAAGGCAGCGGATAAGATCCTGGTGCTTAAGGACGGTAAGATCATAGAGGCCGGTACCCATAAGGAGCTCGTGGAGCAGAAGGGTTACTATGCGGACCTGGTAAATCTTCAGATTGGAGAAATGACCGCGTGATTAAGATCCTTCGGGCTATAGCCCTCAGGATGACAATTTAATGTCATTCTGAGCGAAGCGAAGAATCTTTCATAAACAAATATAGAGGAAGAAAACATGGCAGGAAAAAATACATACAAGCAGGATGAAAGACTGGATGAGCCGTTTGATATACGGCATCTTCTGCTTGCATCCGCTTACATAAAAAAATATATAAAACAGATGGGACTTGCGCTTTTCTTAAGTATCCTGGGCGGTGCTTTGGGACTGGCGGCTCCCATGATCACACAGAAGGCGATAGATGATGCGCTCATCCCGCATGATATGAAGCTGCTTATCACTCTGGCAGTGCTGCTCGTATCCGTATATGCAGTCAGCATACTTTTTACCACTATACGTTCGAGGATGATGGTAAAGGTATCCCAGCGTATCATTTACGATATCAGAAAAGACCTTTTTGCACATCTGCAAAAGCTGTCTTTCCAGTACTATGATGACCGTCCTCACGGCAAGATCCTGATCAGAGTCGTAAACTATGTAAACTCCGTATCGGATATGCTTTCCAACGGTCTTATAAATATAATCCTTGAGACCATCAACTTAGTCATCATCGTGATCTATATGCTGCTGGTCGATGTCCAGATGTCGCTCGTCGTTATGTGCGGTGTGCCGATCTTAGCGGTATTCATGCTCTGGATGAAGAACAGACAGCGTAAAGCATGGCAGGCAGTATCCAACAAGAGTTCAAACTTAAATGCCTACCTTCAGGAAAATATAGTCGGTGCCCGTATCACCCAGATATTTGCAAGAGAGAACGAAAACGCCGAGATATTTGCGGGACTTTCCGAGGATTGCAGAAAGACATGGATGAAGGCCGTACAGTGCAACAACCTTATGTGGCCCGGTATCGATGCGATATCGGTACTCATCAGGGCAGCTATATTCATATTCGGTATCATGGTATTTTCAAGCGGAGCTAAGTCCATAGGTACCATTATAGCCATATCAGGTTATTCGGCACGTTTCTGGCAGCCCATCATGAACATGGGAAATATATTCAACAACTTCCTTAACAACATGGCATACTTAGAGCGTATATTTGAGACCATGGGCGAGAAGGTAACCGTAGCTGACGCAGAAAATGCTACCGAGATGCCTCCCATCAAGGGACATGTTGAATTTAAGAATGTCAGTTTCTCATATGAAGAAGGTAAAGAAGTACTGCACAACGTATCCTTTGAGGTTCAGCCGGGAGAGAGCATCGCGCTCGTAGGTCCTACCGGTGCGGGAAAGAGTACGATAGTAAATCTTCTGTCACGTTTCTACAATGTAGGAAGCGGAGAGGTGCTTATAGACGGACAGGATATATCAAAAGTTACGCTTCATTCGCTCAGAAGCCAGATGGGTATCATGATGCAGGACAGCTTTATATTCTCAGGTACCATCAAGGATAACATCAAGTACGGAAAACTCGATGCTACCGATGAAGAAATAAGGGAAGCGAGCCGCAGGGTATGTGCGGAACCGTTCATCCTAAAGATGCCGGACGGATATGATACAGAGGTAAAGGAGAGAGGTTCTCTTCTTAGTCAGGGGCAGAAACAGCTCATATCCTTTGCAAGAACACTGCTCTCGTCACCTGCGATACTGGTACTCGATGAAGCTACATCAAGTATAGATGTTCAGACAGAAAAAGCTCTGCAGCAGGGACTTAATACCATGCTTAAGGGCAGGACTTCATTCATAGTTGCCCACCGTCTGTCCACCATCAGAAACTGTGATAAGATCATGTATATAGATGACGGCGGCATCACCGAGGTAGGAAACCACGAGGAACTCATGAAGAAGAAGGGTGCATATTACAGACTGTATACTGCACAGATTGAGGAGATCGCATAGAACAAT
>Ga0310697_10005702_pt1 | contig 11979 bp, 10 predicted proteins | sample 172DNAGHGlowgp2_FD_203883 | JGI IMG/M metagenome (GOLD analysis project Ga0310697, IMG submission 203883) | Sheep rumen microbial communities from Palmerston North, Manawatu-Wanganui, New Zealand - 1728 DNA GHGlow gp2 (v2) (version 2) | ecosystem: Host-associated > Mammals > Digestive system >... | reverse complement strand
ATTTAAGGTCGTATTCAATTTTTTCTGCCTTGATAAAAGTTGGTTCGTTTAAATCAACAGACAGCCCAGCAAACGCGGGTATCGATGTAAAAAATATAAAAAATGCGAAACAGAACTTTCTCATTTTCTGACCAACATTATAGTTATTATTCCCAACAAAACAAATTGTCCCAACGCCATAAACACCAGATGTGATTCAGTGTACAACATATTAGACAAAGACATAAAAGACGCCATAACAACCGACATTGCCAATACTGCGATTGCGGGTGCAAAACTTGTGCGTCGCCGCAACAGAGAAGACCGCAATAATATTGCCAAACATAATAAAGCCAAAACCAAATTCATAAATGGCCCCAGAATACGATTGCACAGTTCTGCCAAAACAGTTTTATGTTGTTTTTCTGTTAAATCTTGGTTTAACGATTGAATTAAATCCATTGTTCCCATACGACGCACCTTGAACGTGGAAGAACCGCTTTTTTCGGTGACACTTAAATCCATATCAAAACTGTCGAAAGTGCCGATAATATCCCCGTTTCCGGTTGCCTGGAGTGAACCATCGGTCATAACAATAGATAGCCCACGCATCGTTGTCACCAATTTGCCATTGCGTGCAAAGATTGTCATTTGTGAATTATTATTGCGAGTATCAGACAACATAACCTGGCTTAAATCATGGCCTGAAACTTTATCTACATATACAACCAAACCGTGCGACATTTCTGTAAATGCGGCCTCTTGCAATTTAAGATGCGCCAATCCATATCGCAAATTCCACTGAGTATCATAGAACTTTGCCTGGGTTGCCGGTACAATCCAAGTATTCAAAAACAAATGTGCAATCGTTAAAATTCCCGCCAATAAAATTGCCGGTCGTGCGATGCGCGCGGGCGAAATTCCAGAACCCGCAATAACAACAACTTCGTTATCGCCAATCATCTTGTTATAAACAAATAAAATTGCGATAAATGTCACAAATGGCACAATAATAGAGACAATAAACGGTATCATCATCGCGGTTAAACCCAAAAAGTTCGTAAGTTTAACCCCATAATTCATTAAAAATTTCATCATAGACATAATCTGGACCATCCACGCCAGTCCAGTTAATACCAGCAACAGCATTACAAATATTCCCACCAACTGTCGCGAAAAATATTTATCTATGATTCTCATATGTCTCAGTATAGAACCCCAAAACCCAACCGTCAAATATATTTACTAAATATATGCAAAAAACAGTTGCAATTACCCGATTCGGTGTTATAATCAATGTGTTCTTAAAAGATAAATTTTAAGGGCGGGGCGAAAAACCCCGCCCTTATAGATAAACCAAGACGAAAAAACAAATACCAAGGGAGAAAACGCAAATGTCTTTTGTTTCTATGCCACGTCAAGATTTATTGTTGGCCATCGATTCTTTGGCCGCCGAAAAACAGATTGACCGTGAAACGGTTTTTGAATCGCTTGAGGCTGCAATCGCAAAAATTGCGAAACATAAATATGGCGAAGAATTCAATATTGTTGCAAACATCGATCGTAAAAACGGTGCAATTTATGTGAAACGTTTGTTCGATGTCATTGAATCGCCAGAATCGGTTGGTGAAGATTATAATCCATCGACAATGTTGACCGTGGCCCAGGCAAAAAAGTATTCAAATAGTCCGTCTGTTGGTGACGTTGTTGAAGATTCTTTGCCGGAACCTGAATTTGGTCGCATGGCGTTTCAAACTGCGCGTCAAATTATGACTGCGCGCGTACGCGATGCGGAAAAAGGTCGTCAATATGAAGAATTCAAAGACAGTATTGGTGATATTATCAATGGCGTTGTTAAACGTATCGAATTTGGTAACGTCTTTGTTGATATAAATGGCAAGGCCGAAGGTTATATTAAAAACACCGAACTTATTCCGGGTGAACGTTTGGCGGTTGGTGACCGTGTACGTGCATTGATTATGGACGTTGCGCGTTCTAATTCTGGTCCGCAAATCTTCTTGACCCGTACACATCCGTTGTTTATGGAAAAACTGTTTGTCCAAGAAGTTCCGGAAATCTATGAAGGCATCATTAAAATTAAATCTGTATCCCGTGCACCGGGTTCACACGCAAAAATCGCTGTTGAAACAGCGGACCCGTCTATTGACGCGGTTGGTATGACTGTTGGTATCAAAGGTACGCGTATTCAACCGGTTATCAATGAATGCCACGGTGAAAAAATTGATGTTATTTTGTATTCTGAAGATCCGGCGGTGTTTATTGTTAATGCTATGCAGCCGGCCAAGGTCGCAAAAATCATTGTTGATGAAGACACGCGCAGTGCGGTCGTCGTTGTGAACGAAGACCAACAATCTTTGGCAATCGGTCGTCGCGGTCAAAATGTTCGCCTGGCATCTCAATTAACCGGATGGAATATCGATGTCGTGAACGAGGCCGAAGAACAAGAACGTCGCGCCAAGGAAGTCAAAGAAAAGACAGAATTGTTTATCCGTGGTCTGGACGTTGATGAAATGATTGCTCATTTGTTGGTGTCCGAAGGTTTTCGCACTATTGAAGAAATCGCTTTTGTTGAATTAAAAGAATTAGAATCAATCGAAGGATTCAATACAGAATTGGCGGTGGAATTACAAAATCGTGCCAAGGCTTATTTGACCAAGGTTGAACAAGACTACTTTGATGAAGGTCATAAATTGGGTATGAGTGACGACCTGTTGCGGTTTGATTTTATCAAGCGTCCAATTATTATGAAATTGGGTGAGGCAGGCATCAAGACTTTGTCTGATTTGGCGGATTTGGCGTCCGACGAATTGGTTGAAATTTTGGGCGAAGAAACGATGAGTGCGCGCTTGGCGGGTCGTGTTATTATGAAGGCGCGTGAAATCGCATTTGGTATAACAATATCCGAAGAAGAACAATAAATAATAAAAACAAAGGTTGAAATATGGCAACACTGACATTGGGAAAATCTGTCACACTGGGTGCGGTACAAAGCAAAAAGGGCGACTCGGTTTTTGTCGAACGTCGTCGTCGCGTTGTTGCCCCCGGAAGCAACGAATTGCGTGAAGAACCAGTTGCTCCGGTTCAACCGCGTAATAATCCAGCGGATGAAAAATTGCGCGCCGTTCTTGAGGCTGCACACGCCCGCGAAGAAGAACGTAAAAAACGCGAAGCTGAAGAAGCCGCTGCTCGTGCCGCGCGCGAAGCTGAAATTGCACGTGAAACCAAAGAGTATGAACAGGTCAAAGAGCAATTGGCGGCGCGTGAAAATGCCGCCACAGCGGTTGAAGAAGAACCCGAAGTTGTGCCAGATGTTGCGACCCCGCGTCAAAATCAATCTTTCAAAAAATCTCAATCGCGTCGCAATGATATTGATGATGGTGAAGATTCACCGATGAATTCGCGCCGCAATTCTAAATTCGGTGGCGGTAAAAAAGAATTTACCAAGACCGGAAAAATATCGTTGCATGATATTGTTATGGGCGATGACGATGATGAAGATTCAATCGGAATTCGCGGTGCAAATCGTCGCCGGTCCGAAGCGTCTTTGAAACGTTTTCGCGAAAAAGCACGCGCAATGTTTAATGCACCGCAAAAGGTCGCACATGAAGTTATATTGGGCGACACAATTGTTGTCAAAGACTTGGCGGCTGCGATGGCGGAAAAGGTTGGTAATGTCATCAAAAAATTGATGGAAATGGGCATGATGGTTTCCCAAAATCAATCTATTGATGCCGACACGGCGGAAATTATTGCTGGCGAATTTGGCGCAACCGTAAAACGTGTAGAGGTTAAACCATATGCCGACCAAATTGAACGCGCACCAAATCCAGAAAATTTGAAACCGCGCGCTCCTATTGTGACCGTCGTTGGACACGTTGACCATGGAAAAACATCGTTGTTGGACGCTTTCCGCAATGCGAACGTTGTCGCAGGCGAGGCGGGTGGCATTACTCAACATATTTCTTCATATGAAGTAAAAACAAAATCTGGTGCGATAATCACTTTCTTGGATACACCGGGACATGAAACATTTACTGCAATGCGTGCGCGTGGCGCCCAGATGGCGGATATTGTCGTTTTGGTGGTTGCGGCAAATGATTCTATTATGCCCCAAACTATCGAAGCGATAAATCATATTCGTGCAGCCAAGGTTCCGTTTATTGTAGCGATAAATAAAATCGATTTACCCGAAGCCAACCCGCAACGCGTTAAAACAGATTTATTGCAACAGGAAGTCCAGGTTGAAGAAATGGGTGGCGATGTGCAATGTGTCGAAATTTCTGCTAAGCAAAAAATTGGTTTGGATAAATTGGAGGAAGCAATTTTACTTCAGGCCGAAATGATGGACTTAAAGGCGGACCCGGATATGCCGGCCGTTGCCACGGTTGTCGAGGCAAAAATGGAACGTGGGCTGGGTGCGGTTGCAACTGTCATTATTCGCCAAGGCACATTAAAGATTGGTGATGTGTTTGTTGTTGGTGAAACATTCGGCCGTGTTCGTGGTTTGATTATGTCGAACGGTGAACGCGTGAAAATGGTGAAACCGGCACAACCAGTAATGGTGTTGGGATTGGATTCTGTGCCCGCCGCCGGCGACCAATTAAATGTTATGGAAACCGAGGCTCAATGCCGTGAAGTCGCCGCTTGGCGCACACAACGCGCGCGTGACAAGGCGAATGCGGTTAAACGTTCATCACTGGAAGAATTGTTTGCGCGTCAAACATCGGATGATAAGAAATTAACTTTGCCGATTGTTTTGCGTGCCGACGTCCAAGGCAGTGTCGAAGCCATAACCGATATGTTGCGTGGTATTAAAACCGATAAAGTCGGTGTTGACATCTTGTCTGCCGGTGTTGGTCAAATTACCGAAGGCGATGTGCGTTTGGCAATTGCATCTGGTGCGGTGATTATCGCGTTTAATGTTCGTGCCGATGCTGCGGTTCGTGATATGGCGCGCAGTGGCGGTGTTGATATTCGGTACCACAGTGTTGTATATCGTATTACTGATGAAATCAAAGAAATATTGTCTGGAAAATTGGCACCGGAAAAGAAAGAAAACTTTATTGGATACGCCGATGTTATTGCATTGTTCACTGTGGGCAAGGGCACACGTGTCGCCGGTTGTCGTATGACCGAAGGCACGATAAAGAAAGATGCGTTTGTGCGCCTGTTGCGTAATAACGTTGTTATATACGATGGCAAAATCGGTGAATTGCGTCGCGAAAAGAACGAGGTTAAAGAAGTTTCTGGTGGCGTTGAATTCGGTATGAGTTTTGATAAATATAACGACTTGAAAGAAGGTGACCGCGTCGAATGTTACGAGGTTCAAGAAATCAAAGCCCAATTATAATGATTGGGGTACAGTATAAAAAAAGGCGCGATACGCGCCATTTTTTTATAAAAAGATGTCATCAATTCAAATTTGTTAAAAATTCAGGAAAAGGATTTTCTTCTTCGTCATTTGTATCATTTGTATCTGACGAATCAGTTGGTGACACATCAACCGGTGTCTTATCTTTTGGGTCGCGGGTTGAATCAATCTTGCCCTGTTCTTCATTAACAATGCGCCCATAGTGTTCCGCCGCTTGCAGCAAACGTTCACGTTCTATTTCGTCTGTGGCCTGGCGTGCTTGGTCCATATATTGTTTACGTTTTTGGCGCCATTTATGACAGCGTTGAATCATCATACCGACGGCCGTTTGATTTTTTTTATTTTGCATTTTCTTTCTTTTGTTTTTATGGAAATGAACTTTGAACAAATCTATCGAGTTGTTCTAACAAAGCACATTAATTCTAAAACAAGTTAAAACCGATTGCAATATTTTTTTTCAATTGCTATGCTTTTAACAACAGGGGGGATTTTTCGGTTGCAAACCCAGCGTGGAAACTTTTTATTACAGGCATTATTGGCGCTAACACTGGTGTTCGCGTTTATTCCATTTTTTGCGCGACGCCTTGCATTGCGTGATATTGGTGCGCAAATGTACGCCACCACGCGCCAGGTTGATGTTGCACGCACCGCTGCAAAGATTTTCATTCGTGAAAATGCAGACAAACTGCCATATGACCGCAGTATTGTTTCGGGCGATAACTTTTCTGATATGCTGGAACCGTACGGTTTGCCTTTGGGGTTCGTGCCACGTACTGCATTGGGCCAAGATATCGTTTTAATCATAGATAAAACGAATACAGATATTTCTGCGATTTTACGTCTGCGTGGCGGCGATTTAAGTATGGTGCAACGTGCGGAATTGGCACGCCGTATAGGGTTCTTTGCGGTGTATGATACGGAAAATCCGACCGGGGATATAGATATCGGAATTCAATTGGCGGATATGTATTCTGACGTTGTGCGCCGCAATGACAAGAATCCAGATGCGTCGGGATTTTTAACAGATTTAGATATGGGTGGTTTTCGATTGGATAATGTGGCCAACATGTTGGCACATCGCGCGGCGTTTCAAACTGCGGATATAACAACGCTGGCGATTTCTGGAACCGAATCCGGTCGCAAAGAACGCAGCAAAATAGAATCCATTAAAACAGATAAAACTGTTTTTCAATCAGGTGCGGGCGAATCAGCGTTATCTTTGACGCGTGGAACTTTGACAATGGATTCTTTATCTGCGCGTACGATTTCAAAATTTGGTGATACGGGAAATATGACATTTTCAGATGCTGCAATTGATACTTTTGAAATGGTGGCGGGGCGCACCAGTTTTTCTGGTCCAGAAAAGTGGAACGTCGGTGGCAATGTGGTGACAAGTCGCATTGCAATAAGTGTTGACCGTTTAGATGTTGGTTCTTTTATAAACGCGACCCGTGGTCAAGACGTGTTTATTGATTCTTCATCTTTGTCGTACAGCAGTACCAGTGGAATCGATACAGACCGAATTTATGCTTCGAATATAACATTGCGTGACCAAATATCTGACAGTTTGACCCGTGGTGGCGACGGTGCAGTTATTTTAGAGGTTCGCCCGGCGGGAACATCACTTTTGCCGGACGCGTTGGTTGATACAATAAATAACGGCGCTTTTTCAATTATTGCAAATCCAATCGAAGATGATGATAAAACGGTTGATTGTAAATCTATTATTTTGGGGCTTGGGAACGTGTATAATCAGAAATCTTTGGCCCAGTATATTATTTGCCAATACGTTTTTTGGCAAAGGTTGGAACATAGAATAGATGTTAAACAATGTTTGATGGGGGGCGGCGATGCGTGCAGATAGGTTCAGAATTTTTGCATATAAATCTGAAATCGCGGCTCAACGTGGTGGTGGATTGGTAGAAGTTTTATTGGCATTGGTTATTATATCTGTGGCAACACCGTTCACATATTCTATGATTGCTGAAACAACACAAACTATGCACAATATGGCGATTGCTAATGACATCATCAGTATGCGTGATGGCGTGTTAAACTTTGTGCGAATTAATCAAGACCTTTGGCCAGATGTTGCACAAATACAAATGTCGCCTGATGAATTGATTGAATTTTCTGATTCTATATCAACGGGTTTTATTGATAAATATGTTGTGCATGGTGGCACAATCATAGATGTGTATCTGGCTTTTGAATTTCCGTCTATGCCATATAAACGTGTGGCACAAATTGCGAACAATATTGGTATAGACGCGGCGGTTGTTGGGCCGGACGGAATTGCGTATGGTGATTCTTGGGCGGTGACCGCGCCGGGATTTCATGAGGGAAATTTAATATATAAAATATCACGAAATTTATCAGATATTGATACATCGCGATTTTTGCATCGCGGGTCATCGGGTGAAGACGAATTAAATGTTATGATGCGTGATTTAAATATGGGGGGGCACGATGTGTACAATATTGGCGGGGTTGATGGAAAATCTGTGCGAGTGCGAAATTTAGATGCTACATTTGTGACGGCCGGTACGGTTGATGCGCGGACAGTATATTTTTCTTCGGGTGCGAATATCAACGGAGATAATATTAAAATTGGCTCTATGCGTGTATCTGGGGATATAAATGGTTTTAGAAACATCACGGCAAAAACGTTAAACGGTTCTTCGTTTAATGTCAACGGCCGTATGATTGCAGACCGCGCAACAATAAATAAAGTTGTAAATGTTGGAAGAAATCTTAATTTAAAATCAACATCGTTAAAAACGATAAGCGGTTTTTCTGGAATGTCTGTGGGGGCGGTATACGCGCCATATATTTTGGCCGGACAAATAGTCTTTAATGAAAATTTTGGTTTAACTGTATCGGGTGAATTATTGGTTTCTACGAATTCTCCGATAAGGTTTGGTGCATGGTCTTTTCCATCGACAACACCGCCATCTTTTTCAAATTTAACATTAACGCGTGCATCAATACCGACCGCGCCACGCTCAGACGAATTTCGGGCAATTATGACAAGTGGGTGGCAAACAAAATGAAAAACATAATGCGAATCTTTTTGGGGTATAACGAACATCGTGGAACGGTGTTAATAGAATTTTTGCTTACCATTGCATTGGCGGGAACTTTGTTGCCATTTATATATGGTTATCAAAATCGTGCGGTCATTCGTGCCGAGAATGTTCGCATTACACGCCAAATGCAAAAAATACAAAACATATTTGAAAAATACATTACAGAGAACAAAGATACAATGTTAAATACCGTCGGTCGCAATATTATCAAGGTAAAATTATCAGACTTGGTCGATTACGGTCTAGAAGAATCTTTCATAGAATCGGCCGGCGATAAATATCAATTGCGCGTATTAAAGTCTAATGATTTTGGGGACCAGGCAACTTTACAAGGTGTCATAGTTTTATCAGATTCTGAAATTACGCCGATGCGTACGCGTGAAATCGTATCAATGGGCGACGACAAAATAGGCTTTGTTGACGGCACGCGTGCGTACGGTGGATTTGGAACGTGGCGTGCAAATACTGCGGATTTAGGAGTTGATGCAACAAATGGCATTGTGCAAACAACGTCAATAAAGCGCGAAAATTCATTATATTTGTGGCGCGTGCCATCTGATGGCGCGACCGATGCCACGATGTTGTCTGCATTGAACCTTGGGGGGCGCGATATAATAAATTCGTCTTTCGTGAATACCGGTGGATTGTCTTTGGATGAATCATTAGAGGCGAACAAGATTGTTGCAAATGATTTGATATTTCAAAACCGCACAACAATTGACAGTACAAAATTTACAACTCAGACCGCGATTGTTTCTGGACCAATGTCGGGGGATTCTAAAAACATATCGGTGGTTGGGACACTAAGTTTGGCGGAATCGGCCAAAGCGTCTTCGTTTACGGCGGATAATTTCTGGGTTAATAACTTGACTTTGGCCGGATTGTCCACGTCATCGTCTTCTGCAACATTACGTTCGGGTGGCTCGCTGGACATGACCGAAGGTCGTATAAGCGCGATGTTCATATCGGTCGGATTTACGGGTTCAATCACGTCTAAATTAAACGTCAAGGAAAGGATAGTTGATTCTGTGAATTCAGATTACTATTGGGATGTTAAATCGCGTGTTGCAAATCTGGTGGACATAAATTCACCGACATTATCAGATATGGCGTCACGCATATTGCGTAGGGAATCCGTATCCGGGTCATCTGCGACACGAATATTTTCATCTGTTGCATCAAACAAAAATGCGACTATGGGTGATTATTTGAACGCGATTCGTGAAATTGGGCAAAATGTCCGCGCAAAATATCAGATGTTGAATTTGGAATAAATTGTGGTATAAAGGTTATAGGTTATGAAAATACAATGCGAAGTTTGTAAAACAGAATATTCAATGCCGAACGCGCCGTCCGGTCGTGTGCGTTGCGCGGTTTGCGGAAACGTATGGAACGTTTCGAAAAAAAATCGGCGAAGTGGTTTGATGGTATTCTTTGCGTCTTTATGTGCATTGTTGGCGGCGACGGTGTTCGCGGTCGCGGTTATTGTTTCATCGCGTCGTGATGACCCGGCAAAGCGTCCACTGGTCGCAACCATTACGAACGTCGCAACCGAAACAGATGGCGATGCTCCACGTATTATTGTTGATGGTACGGTTACGAATCGTTCTGATGATATATATGCATTTCCTGATTTGATAATCATTTTGTATGATGCGAACGGTAATCCCATTTCGCGCCAGAAATTTATGCCATCGGCCACATTATTGGATGCGGGGCAATCGGTTCGTTTTTCGCATACTCTGTCGGGGAATATGACCGGGGTAAAGCGTGTCACGGTTGAATTATCTGATGTAAACATGGGGGGACAAAAATGAAGAGAATAATTTTATGTCTTGCGATGGCAATGATTCCGTGGGTTGCAAATGCGGCGGACAATCCACCTGTGCCGCCCGTTCCACGTATAAGTCTTTTTTCTACGACAACTGATTGGGCGGCATTGACGGGCCTGCCTTTGCGTCAGTTCACAGGTGAATTCAAATGGTCAAATTCAGACGTTGGTCGTGGCATGGTTATGTATTACCTTGATGCGTTCCCATGCTATGGCGAAGCGGACAGTGTTCGCATTTGGCTTGGGCCGAATAAACAACACGAGGGCAAATTGCGCCTGGTATGTGTTCACGCGCCTACGGAAATAAGTTTCACTTGGCGCGATGCCACGCGTGATGCGGACCAGTCCCAAAGTACTGGATTATTGAAATGCCCGGTCACCGGCGATTATGAATTGACCATAGACATGTCGAAATGCACGCGCGGGCCGGATTGGAAGGATTATAAGTAAAAATGACAGATACGCGCGAATTTGTTGTTGAAAATGAATCCGCGGGTGTGCGCGTGGACCGATTTTTGGTTTCGCAAATGCCGGAATTTTCGCGCAGTGAAATTCAGCGCTTTGACATTTTGCGCAATGGCGCGCCGGCAAGGTTGTCTGATAAAGTCAAAACAGCAGATAAAATCACAGTTCAAATTCCTCCGCGTCAAACAGACGTTGCAACCGATAACATATCAGATGAATTAGATTTGGAAATTTTATACCAAGACGACGATATAATTGTCGTGAACAAGCCTCGTGGGGTTGTTATGTATCCTTCGGCGGGGAACAAAACGGGAACCTTGGTTCAAAATTTGCTGTCAATAACCAATCTTTCGCCTTTGGGTGGTGCAACGCGTCCGGGTGTGGTTCACCGGTTGGATAAAGATACCAGTGGTGTTATGGTTTTTGCGAAATCAGACGCGGCATATCGCGGTTTGGTAAAGATGTTTTCCGCACACGATTTGACAAGAAAATATATCGCGTTTGTTTGGGGTGTTCCTAATTGGACTGGTGCAGATATCACCGGAAATATCGCACGTTCTTCGCGCAACCGCCAAAAAATGACAATGGTAAAATCGGGGGGCAAACCGGCGCACACATCGGTCGAAGTATTAAATGCATGGACACGTGCGGGTGTGTCTGAATTTCGTTGCACACTTTTAACCGGTCGTACACATCAAATAAGGGTGCATTTATCGGCGCACGGTTTTCCGGTTCTGTGCGACCCAATATATGGCCGGGTTGCATCGCGCCTTGGGTCGGTTCGTGATGCCGATTTATTGGAATTCATAAAAACGCACAGTGGTCAGATGCTGCATGCACAAATTTTAGAATTTGCACATCCGGTAACGGGCAAGTTAATGAAATTCAAAACCGACTTGCCAGATGATATGTTAGAATTAAAATATATTTTAGACAGTGCAAATTAGTAGTTAATTTTCGCTTTTCTTTTTTTTATGCATATGGTATAATAAATTGATACCAAAAGGGGAACGAGAATGAAGATTCTTTCAAATTGTATTGGTTTAATGGCGGTTTTCTGCGTAATTGGCGGCGCAAATGCGGAGCTTCGTGCGGGTGGTGAACGTGCGGCTACGAATTCGACGGGGCGTGTATCGTTGGCGATAAATCCGACAATGGGGGCGATAAACCGTTTGCCAACGGTGCGTCAGATTTCATCGACAGCCACAACATCAACGGCAACA
>Ga0310697_10005701_pt1 | contig 11979 bp, 10 predicted proteins | sample 172DNAGHGlowgp2_FD_203883 | JGI IMG/M metagenome (GOLD analysis project Ga0310697, IMG submission 203883) | Sheep rumen microbial communities from Palmerston North, Manawatu-Wanganui, New Zealand - 1728 DNA GHGlow gp2 (v2) (version 2) | ecosystem: Host-associated > Mammals > Digestive system >... | reverse complement strand
GAGCTACGGCACGTACATAGTAAGTGTTAGGATATGTCGGCTTCGTGGTTGAGTATTCACCGAATGCGGTTGAATATTCAAGATAAACGAGTGATTCATCGTATCCGTCAGCGACACTTATAAGATTACTGAAATCGTAATCCTGACCGTAGTACAAATCTGAAACAGTACCGAAACTGAATGGATCATCAAATAACTCATTTGGATTTTTATTGGAAATAGTTCCTGATATTTCTTTTGTTGCCTCACCAACCTGAAGAGTGAATTTGCCTCCATTATTACTGATATTAGTATAACGATCAGCAATGACAGTACCAGGAACATCATCTGATCCGTTGGTAAAAGAAGAGAACACGCTAATGGTTGAAGTAGCACTCGCAGGATATTCAATGACTGATAAATCGACTGAATCAATAATAACAGAACTATTATTGGTTAATATAAATCTGGCTCCGTCAGCTTTTTCAATACTGCCGCAATCAAAAGTTGCACCAGGTTCTACAATTATTTGAGTCCACTCATTGGAATTAATTTTGGAACAGGTAAAAGAGCAATTACCATCGATGCCGACAAGGGTTCCATCTGTAATTACAAGGTTGTCTATCGTAATATCAGATTGAATATTCATTTGAACACTTTCATAGGTGTTCAATACTGATATTTTCTCAAAAAGATAAGATTGAGCGTTATCTGCATCATCTGTATAGGAAATTACAATTCCGCCGTCGCTATCAGCTTTGAAATCAAAAGCTTCATATGCCTGTCCACCTGTTATATTGACTATGGTGCCATCTGCAGTTTCAGTACTCGTTACGCTTGCAGCATTAACACTTTTGGTTTTTATTCCCCATCCGATCTGCATGGTAAGTGCGGAGCAAAGAATTCCGCTTAAAATCTTGGTAAATGTCTTAGTCTTCATAATCTTTACCCCGCTTATCCTTTCCATTCAATCGTTGTGTCACGATCAATGGGTTTCTTAAAGTCGTAGTTCCAATTTCCTTTGTCGGAAGGGGAGAGCGCAGGTATCTGCGCATACTCGCCGTTGTTTACGATCTGAGTTCCGAATTCCTGTCCCTTATATGTGAATGTGACATAGAAGGGGCCTTCAAGGAGTCTTGTGAGTTCTTCGTTGGAGATGGAGAGATTGTCGCCGTTGATATCGGTGATATCCTTCAGATCTTCGAGAACTTCTCTCGGGAGAGTGGAGTAGTCGATGTCCTGCGGTTCATCGTAAAGATAATCTCTCGTTGTTCCGTCATCGTAAATGATGACTTCCTTACCCTTTATTACGGGCACTTCCTCAACAGCATATGTGCCGTTCTTATATACAAGTCTGGATACTACCTCGCCTTCGAAGCAGCATGTTTTTGTATACTTAACGCCGTCAATCTCATATACAGTCGTATAGAAAACAGTTCCTCGTACAGACATCGCCGAGTTAGGCGTATTGACTTCATATGTGGATTCGGCGGAGAGCTTGTTCCTGATGTCGCTCGTAATGCCGCCTTCGAGAAGCTCTATCGAAGTCTTGCTCTTGTCACTTGTTCCGGTGGCGTTGAGCTTGATAGTAGTATGCTGGTCCAAGTGGATGAACTTGTCGTCATCGGCCTGGATGGTCATGACACCTGTATCAAGTTTGACCGTGTCGCCGTTTTCGAGGACCATGTTGGCATAAGGCGTGATGGCACCCTTGTTCTCTCTGGTGACGGTTCCTGAACCGCTGAACTCGAAAAGCTTCAGCAGGCGGTAAGACTTGTCTTTAGGAATAACAAAAAAGAGAGTAACGGCAACCGCAATCAAAGCGACTGCCGAACCTGCAATTATAGCTATCGTTTTCTTGCTCATATATCTTCCCCCTCAGATTAAGAAAATTTCAGCCAAATATTATATATATTACAAATATATTGCTATTATATCAGATGTAAGACGTTCATATGCTAATTTGTCTAATATTTAAGCCTTTTGAATAATCACGCATCAAATGTTGTCAAAAACATCGATAGTAATCTTGGGAATGCGCGAAAGGTTTAAAGAACAATTCTAATAATACTCTTGTATCGTTTATTGTTCGTCCGTAGAACGTACAGTAAATAACTTCATTTACTGTATGATTTACGTATTTTCCCTCGAAAATACGTATTCTGTACAGTAAACGTGATGGTTTACTGTACGATTTAGGTACTGGATCTACATAGGATTACTTCAGCGGTGAATGAAAAAACCTTCTGCAATCAGTTTTGCGTCAGCGGACTGTTCGTATGTTGCAGAAGGTTTAATTTTTGGTGGAGATGAGGAGAATCGAACTCCTGTCCGAAACCTCTTCCTCCGGGACAATCTCCGGGTGCAGTCAGTAGTTGGATTATTCCAATTCCCGCGTCATCTGCTGACAGATTGCGGTTCCTGTAGCTTCATAAAGATTAAAGTCACTATCCGGCGCAAAGCTTAACCGGCAGGACTGCCTGCTTAACCTCTCTCAGGCGAGGTCTTCGGTGTACGTACACTCCCGCGAGAAGATAGGCGGAAGGACGGTAGCCTTAGGCTGCTACGAGCTCTGTGTTGTCTGCAATTACTTGCAATTCCTCGTTTATTAAAGAGGCCAACGAGGATCCTCTACCCGCTTTCCCGACCTCAGAAGCCCCGTCGAAACCAGTGCATCCCCAGATCTGAAATAAATTGCTCCGGTCACGACAACATGTGACCGAAGCAATAAAGCTTACGCGTGATTATACATACTGTGCAGTTAAAATCAAGTCTCTTCGTCGAAGTTCAAGTCCTTTGAAACATCGTAGGGCTCAAAGCTCTGGCTAATAATGTCCTGGGTTTCCTTAAGTTCCTGAGCATCTGCCTCAGCATCAGAGATGTAGGGAGCAGGTTCCTCCTCAGGTTCTGCATAGTTTGTATTATAAGGATCTAGACCGTCGTATTTCTTATAAGGATTATTCAGAACTTCAAGACCACAGTAGTAGCACTTTGAAGTAAAGAGCTTATTCTCGAGTTTCTGGAGTCCCTTGCCGCAGTTAGGGCAAGAGGAGACGTTCTTATAATCTTTTCTGTTAGCAAGAAGAGAAGCCTCAGTTAATGCCTTGTCGAACTCTTCATTTGTAGCGCCCTTTTCTTTAAGCATTATCCAGAATGCGTGGATGAGACAAGATTGCTTTTCGACCATTCTCTTGAGATCTTCAACTTCCTTGAGAGCCTTGTATTCGCTCTTGATCTCGCCTTCCTTGGAACCGCCTTTCATGTCATTAAGAAGAGCATCTGCCTCGTTGACATTCTTGAGCTTAGCCATATCCTTCATGCTGAAGGAGTCAAAGTCCGTCATAATAACTTACCTCCTCGAAAATATTGTTTGCCTCGATAAAACTAATATATCAAACTTTTTGTATTTTCAATCTCGAAAACGGTAATGTTAACAATTACTCGCCAAGGAATTCTGAAACGGCTACCGCGACCTTATAAGGAGTGTCATCAAGGTTCAGGACGGAATCATCATCGCTGTTTGAAAGATAGCCGACTACGAGCTGATAAGACTTAACAGAATCTGCATGATTAAGTCCTGTGTACATGTTGGACTGAACGGATCCGAGAGAGGGAAGACCGATGGCTTCAGCAACAGCATCTGCAAGATCTTCTCCGGTCGAAGCAATACTCGAAGAATAACTTCCCGTTGAAGGAACATAAACTTTGACACCGCTTATCTCGCTGTCAGGTGCGCTGTCTGCATGGATCCTGATGAAATAATCCGCATCGTTATCTATCGCAATCTGCGCTCTCTCGATATTTGAGATGTCGACATCATTTTCGGTCCTTGTAAGGATTACTTCTGCGCCGCAGCCTTCAAGATATTCCTTAAGAACATTCGCATATTCGAGTGTCAGCTCGTATTCTTTAACACCACTGTTAATGCCGACTGCACCGGATGTGGCGCGTTCTTTTTCAGCGGTTGTTCCGGGGATGGATTCCTCAAGTTCGGTATCTGCTTCCTGCTGGTGTCCGGGATCGATTACGATTACCAGACCCGTAAGATCAGGATGGTCATCTGCGAGCGGAACCGGTGTCGGTGATGGCGTGGGTGTTGCCGGGATGGGTGTGGGAGTGTCGGTAGGGAAGTGCATCGGGTCATCTCCCATGATGATGCTGCCGTCAGGTGTAGTGTCAAAAGTCTCCGGAGGGGGCATGCCGAACATCTCGTTAAATTTGTTATCTATTGTTTGCTTATTAAACGCATAAATGAAATAACAAACACCTGCAACGAAAAGCGCAATGAGTAATCCCAGGAAGATACTCTGTACGCCGTTCTTGGGCTCTTTCTCTTTCTTTTCTTCTACAAAATATTTCTTATTAAATTCTGCGATATAGTTTTCGCGTTCATCAGGCGGTAAGGACTGAAGACGCTTATAAAGAAACTTCCGCTTTTCTTCCGGAAGCTTGGAAATGATCTTTTTGAATTTGGAAAGTTCGTCCTGCTGACTCATATGTTCCTCCGTCAGAGAAGATAATAACATTCTTTATTTAATAGACAAAACGTATTGAATTGAGTGAATTTTTCGGCAAATGGAATTGTTTAAGATTTAGTATTGAACAATAAACAGTAGTGTGCTATAAATGGTAGTGACGGCGGGGCGCTAAGGAATAGGGGGCGCCCCATAGCCCGTCAAATCGGAATGAAAGGGGTATTGCCAATGAACAGCCAAATCAAGAAGGGCATTCTCGATTTGTGCGTGCTGGCTTTGCTTGAGAAGGGTGACAGTTACGGTTACGACCTCGCAGGCAATCTTGCACGTAAAGTCGAAGTAGCAGACGGCACTGTGTATCCGATACTGCGAAAGCTTGCTTCTGAAGGTGTGGTATCAACTTACCTGCAGGAATCTCAGAACGGGCCGCCGCGCAAATACTACCATCTCACCGAAGCAGGACGTAACAAATTAAATGCTGAACGTGATGAGTGGATTAAGTTCTGCGGGGAAGTGAATGATATTCTCAGCAAGGAGACTGGAGGAAAAGCCGATGAATAAAACGGAATATGTTACAAAGCTCACCAATGAATTGGGGCACATGCCCTATGGTGATGTAAAAGACATCATCCAATCTATTGAAGAGCATTTTGAAGAAGGTTTAAGTGAAGGCAGAAGCGAAGAAGAGATCGCAGCAAGCCTTGGTGATCCCAAGGAACTCGCAGCAGAATTCAAGGACGGCGTTAAGTTCAAGCAGATCATGAAAAAGCGCAAGATGTCCGATAACTTCAAGGGACCTGACGGAAGAGGCAGGATCTTCGTAATCATATTCAACGCTTTCGTAGGCATCGAGTGCTGGCTCATTCTTCTTTTCGCTATTATCGCGGCATTCTGCTGCCTCGCAGCTGATCTCGCATTTATCGGACTTATCGTTGCAGGACTGATCACCGGCGTATTAACGGAATTCCTGGTACCTTTCATCTTCCTGATCCTTACGATGATCTGTGTTGCAGTCTTCCTTGTCATATTGCTGATCCTCGGCATCAAGTACTATGCCAAGGGTTTGAAGTCCTACATCAGATGGAACAAGAACGTATGGAATTACGGCTTAGGGGAGGACTAAACAATGGAAAAGAAAGATATTAAATTATTGATCACAGGTGGAATTGCCCTTTTTCTGGCTTGCTTTCTGGGTATTATTACGATTGTTCTGTTCGCTGTTAAGCTTGGCGGAAAAGCTATGGAATATGACTGGAAAGGCACTTTTGGCCAGGTTACGGAACAGGTCCAGGACCTTGGAACTTAATTAAATATTTATCAGTAAGTTTTTGGGATAGGGATGGATTTGAGGCTGTCTTGATGTGATAAGGCAGCCTCAACAATTTAAATTCCAATAATTGGCATTGTGGTAATGACCTCTTGTGTTATCTTAAAAATACATGAGGATTTGTTGGGAGGGTACCACGATGAAACGATTATTGTCTTTGAAATTCACTTCTTATTTCCCGTCAATTGAAGAAAACGGTGATAAGTTTTTGGGGTAATGTCACCGGAAACGGAGAAAGAAAATGGAAACTGACAAAGAACTTGAATCGAGGATAGACGAGATCCTCATGGCGGAGAAGGAGAACAAGCTCCACCGCATGACCAAACGCGACTACATTATCGCAGCCATCATTACGGCAATATCCCTTTTGGGAATCATAGGAGGTTTCTTCTTATGAGCCGTAAGCATGACGTAAACAAAGAGATCGAAAATGAAGTTTATTGCGGAACATTACCCGTTCTGCCCAAAGAAAGAAAATACGGATTCATTGATGCGCTCCTGGTACTCTCAGGATACTGCATCGCAACTTGGAGTTACACTCAGGGTTCATACCTTGCAACGCTCGTAGGATTTAAGCAGCTCCTGATCGGCGCGTTCCTTGCGGCAATTTTCATGCTGATGGTATATCAGCTCCCGGTAATCCTGTCGGTCAGATACGGTATCGATATCTGGATATGGCTTCGAAGCGTTTTCGGACCTAAGGGCAACAAGATAGTTACGATAATAATTATTCTCGTAAACTTCCCCTGGTATGCAGTGTGTTGCGAACTGTTCGCAGATTCGATGGAAAACCTTCTGGGACTGTTCGGAATTCAACTCTTTAACGGGGCACATCTTGTACTTAGTTTATCGTGTGTTGTCGTCGGAACTATCATCGCTTTGCGCGGTGTCGGCACGATCACATGGACTACCCGCATTCTCGTACCGCTCCTGCTTTTAGTCGGTGTGGCTGTTGTCGTAGTAGGCTTCACATCCGTACCTATGGATGTCATCTGGAACTACCAGCCTCAGCTTGCTGGCGATGCCGATAAGACAGTCAATTATGTTCTTAACATCGAAGCAAACTTTGCATTCGTTATCACGCTTGTCGGAGGCATGGCTGAAGTTCCGCGTCTCTGTAAGTCCGAGAAGTCAGGTTACTACGCAGGTGTTCTGGGCCAGGGCGCTGCAGGCTCTTTCTTTGTAGTAGTCGGCGCAGTCATGGCGATCGCAATGCAGTATGTAACAGGCCAGATGGTAGACGATCCTACGCTTATGATGGCTACCTTGTCTGCTCCTATCCTGGGTCTGTCTTCGCTGCTTCTCGTTGCTTTCGCGAACATCGGAACACAGGCCGTCGGATCTTACATCTACGGTGTAATGCTCAAATCCACATTCAAGAAGATCTCATATAAGACTCTTGTTTTGGTGTTGGGTGTATATGTGGCGCTCCTTTGCGTATGGGGCAAGATCACAGAATACTTCGGCAGCTTCTTGACGATCGGCGCATGCGTTTATGCTCCACTCGCAGCACTGCTGTTTGTAGACTTCTTCCTTATCAGAAAGCAAAAACTCGATCTGAAGAGTGCTTATGAGCTGCCCGGCCATAATGCTTACCGGTATTCCAAGGGCTTTAATATCGTCGGCATCATCTGCCTGGCTCTCGGATTCGGATTTACACTTGTAATTTACGATCCCATCCAGGGAATAATCCACAACAAGATACTGTTCATGCTGACACCTACGTTGGCATCTTTTATCTTCACGGGTGTTCTTTATCTGCTCCTCAGCAAGATCCCCGGCATCCGCCGTTATATCAGAAGGGATACATATGTGAGCCCGGACAAGAGACCTTTTGACAGGGCAAAGGTACCGCCCAGGCAGAACATCTTTTTCCTGCCTTTGATGTGGCTCCTTTGTAAGATGGCAGTATCTCCTTATAAGCTTAAGATCGATAAGTACAACATGGAAGGCATCAAGCCGCCGTTCCTGGTATACGGATCACATAACTCCTTCATGGATTTCTATGTAACACCTCTGGCCTTAAAGCCTTATCGCGCAAACTATATTTCCGAGCTTGAAGGCTTCGAAAACTTCGGCGAATGGATCTACCGCCAGGCCGGGTGCCTCGGAACCCGCAAGTTCATCAACGACCAGTCCCTGATCCGCAACATCGCCAGGGTAATCAAGCGCGGCGACATCATGGTCATCTATCCTGAAGCAAGATACGCGAACGTTGGAACCAATTCACACCTGACGCCGTCCATCGCCAAGCTTGCCAAGATGCTCAAGGTGCCAGTCGTAACTCTCAACATGCAGGGCAACTATCTGCAGCAGCCCATCTGGAATCTTAAGGAACGCAAAGGCGCAAGACTTCACGCCGACCTTAAGTGCGTTGTAACTGCCGAAGAGGTAACTAAGCTTTCCGTTGATGAGATATTAGGCCGCATCTCCAAAGAACTAACTTACGACGAATATAAGTACCAGCTCGATAACAAGATCGTCATCGACGACGAGTGGAGAGCAGAGGGACTTCATTACCCGCTCTATAAGTGCAGAAAGTGCGGCAAGGACTTCGCCATGACTTCATCCGGCAGCAAGATCACCTGCAAATTCTGCGGCGATTCATATGAAATGGATGAACTTGGTCAGCTGCATTCTTCCTCCGGCGAAGTTATCCACATTCCCGACTGGTATGAGTGGCAGAGAGGCTTTGTTCACGAAGAGATCCGTGAGGACCGTTACAAGCTCGACATTCCGGTCAGGGTAGAGGCTCTGCCTAATTCCGTTAACTTCGTCGACTGCGGTATCGGAAGATTCATCCAGGATAACGACGGTTTCTCTCTTGAGTTCGACAACTACAGGACCGAGAAGCATGAGATCCTGAAATTCCCGGCCAAGTCGATGGTATCGCTTCACACCGAATACGATTACCGCGGTAAGTTCGGACCGTGCGTCACCTTGTCCACCTACGATGACACATTCTTTATCTATCCGACCGAAGAGAGCAAAGATGTGTTCAACCCGACAAAGATCCAGTTCGCGACGGAATATCTGGGCGGGTTATACAGCTGATAGTAATTTTTGTTTTGATTGTACCGTCCCAAATGGAATTTTGCCGTTTGGGACGGTGTTTATTTGATTGTTGTTTTTATGGAGTACCGTCCCAAATGAAATTTTCGAGATTGGGACGGTAAGTTGACCTACTAAAACCAAAAATCAACAATTAGTAGGTATGTTTTCTCGATTTCCAGAGTGTAAAAACTGATGATAATACCTACTAAACTTTGAAAACGCAAAATAGTAGGTAATGATTTCGGAATTTCGGTGCGGATTTGTGGCTTCTGATACCTACTAAACTTTGAAAACGCAAAATAGTAGGTAATGATTTCGGAATTTCGGTGCGGATTTGAGGCTTCTGATACCTACTAAATTAGAAAAACGCATTTTAGTAGGTATAAACGACTATAGATCAAGGTGCTGATTTCCATTTACATACCTACTAAAAAGAAAAATAAAAGAATTAGGGGGTATCGAAAAAACCGGCCGAAGTACGAAACCTTCAGCCGGTATAAAAAACTTATTAATTTACTTCGCTTCGTAGTTTGTCTCGGGATCCCAGTGGAGGTCTTCCTGCTGGTGCATCCAAGTGGAGAGGGCCTCGGTCATCTTGTGGGCGTCATTGTCGAAATCTTCGCCGTGGAGAGGCTCGCCAACATAGATCCTGATCTTGCGGCGGTGGAGACCGTTGAGCGGGTGAGGCTTCTTGGATGTTCTGGGCCAGATCTGGTAAGCGCCTGCGATGTAGACGGGAACCATGGGAACGCCGGCCTTGATGGCGAGGTAAGCGGCACCGTCCTTCATCTCGGCGAGTTTACCGGTGTGGGAACGTGTGCCTTCGGGGAAGACGAAGCAGATGTTGCCTTTCTCGACTTCCTTCTTAGCCTTGATGAGACCTCTGACGGGGTTGCCGTAGCGGTCGACTGCGATGCCTCTGCCGACTCTCATGATGAGACGTCCGAGTTTGCCGTGGTTTGTCTCAAGGTCGGAAGCTGCGAGGCAGCACATATATTTGAAATGTCCCTTAGGGAGATAGTCGATGATAAGAACGCCGTCGGGGTAACTCTGGTGGTTGGATGCGACAACGTAGGGATTGTTCTTGGGGAAATTCTCTCTGCCGATACATTTCATGTCGCAGAGGATATGAGTCAGTAAGAGAAATCCGTTTTTTGCTACTACGTCCCAAAAACCTCTTTTGGTAGGATATTTCTCGTCCAGGTGCTTATGGTGATCTGCTTTTGACATGGCAGGCTCTGAGGCCTGTTTTACAGTATCTTCGGTCTTAATGTTTTCTTCAGACATATAATCTCCTGAATTTCATCTGTCTTAAAATACGCACATATTATACTCATAAATAGGATTTTAGCGAATTATTGCGTTTTTGTTATCAAGTATGATATATTTTTTTAGTTATTCATGCATTCGCTAAAAGTGGAGAGCATGGACGGTGGAGGTAATAGTATGGATCCTGTACAGGGTACGCCTGTCTTTAAAGCTGAGAAGTTCAATGACTTAAGAGATTTAGTTGTTCAAACGTGTGCAAAATACTCTGAACTTGATGCTTTTATCTTCAGACGTTCTCCGAAGCTCTCGGAGGTTCACAGAAGCTTTTTCGAGTACGGGAACGATATCAAGGGCCTTGCTACTTATATCCTTAACAGTGAATATGCAGGTGAGCGTCTTGCCGTAGTAGGTGAGAATGCTTACGAGTGGTTTGTTTCTTATAATGCGATCCTGTCTTCCGGTGCCGTTGGTGTGCCTTTGGACAGAGCACTTCCTGAAGACGAGCTCATCCAGCTCCTTGTGAGATCCAAGTCACGCCTTATCTTCTACCATCACAGACATCACAAGATGATGCTTTCCATTGCTGCGAAGATCAAGTCGGGCGAGCTCGATATTCCGCTCAATAAGTTTGTTATTTTCTATAAGGACGGTCTCTCGGGCAAGACAAAGGACGATACATGGCCTGAGGATGACGAGCGTTTCGTTGATATCTATGACCTTATCAAACAGGGTAATGACTTTGTTGAGGCCGGCGATACCAAGTTCATGGATACTCCGATTGATACCGAAGCGGCTAAGATCATTCTCTTTACTTCAGGAACTACTTCAATGAGTAAGGGCGTTTTGCTCTCTCATAAGAATATTGTCTCGAATGTGTATTCAATCTCACAGACACTTGATGTAAGAAGGGGAGACAGAGCGTTCTCCATCCTGCCTTTGCATCATACTTTCGAAAATACATGCGATTTCTTTATCCTCTCCTGCGGTGCGTGCATCTGCATGTGCGACGGCTTGAGATACATCGTTAAGAATATGGAAGAGTGGAAGCCGAATGTATGTATTTCGGTTCCGCTTCTTTTCGAGAACATCTACGAGAAGATCGAAGACGGTATCAAGGCTTCAGGCAAGGAGAGGATTATTGCCATCGCAAGACCTGTTACGAGATTCCTTAAGAAGTGCGGTATCGATGTAAGACGCAACGTATTTAAGGATATCCTTGACAAGCTCGGCGGCAACTTCCGTATGATCGTCATCGGCGGTGCCGGAATCGACAAGAAATATATCGATGCATTCACGGACTTCGGTCTCCAGTTCTATATGGGTTACGGACTTACCGAGACATCACCGGTTATCTCCGTTAATACTGAGGTTTGCGACGTTCACGGTTCAGTAGGACGTCCTATGGCCGGAATTACGGTAGCCATCGATGCTGAAGGCACAGGTCCCAAGGCAATAGGTGAGATCCTCACTAAATCTGACTGCGTCATGCTCGGTTATTACGAGAATGAAGAAGCTACAAAGGAAGCCATCGACGAAGACGGCTGGTTCCATACAGGCGACATGGGTTATATCGACAAGACCGGTTCCATCCACATTACGGGCCGTGTTAAGTCCATGATCGTTCTTACAAACGGTAAGAAGGCATTCCCTGAAGAGATAGAGGCAGTCATTACTGAGATCAAGGGTGTATCAGAGGCATTCGTCTGGGGTAACAAGAATGAGCGTGAAGCGATCGACATCTGCGCTAAGCTCCTTATTAACCGTAAGGTAATAGGTGCTGAGCTCGGCCTTGCTACAGAAGCTGACGACAGCCAGATCGAGACATATCTTAACGATAAGATGCATGAGGCTAACCATAAGATGCCTCAGTACAAG
>Ga0310697_10005700_pt1 | contig 11980 bp, 15 predicted proteins | sample 172DNAGHGlowgp2_FD_203883 | JGI IMG/M metagenome (GOLD analysis project Ga0310697, IMG submission 203883) | Sheep rumen microbial communities from Palmerston North, Manawatu-Wanganui, New Zealand - 1728 DNA GHGlow gp2 (v2) (version 2) | ecosystem: Host-associated > Mammals > Digestive system >... | reverse complement strand
GCAATAAAGCATGTTGAAAGCGATCCTGAGTATACTCGTAAGCTTGATAATAGAAATGCAGATGTAAAATATCAAGTGCGTATACCTAGCTTCATCGCAGAACGCTTAAGCACTTTCTATTGGCTGCTAGTATCTCAGAAAGTTCCTGTGTTTCCAGCTAGAGTTATGCTAATGGATCAAGGTCAAAAGATTTAATTAATGTGTGGCATGAATTGGTAAAAAGTGGTTTCACCAATTACATTATATGAATATATTAAATTACGTGCAGGCATTGGAGGGGAATAATTAATGTGTGAATTCTGTGATAATAGAGATAAACGATTTGAGGACAATAAATTTGGTGAATATGATTCAAGGATACCAAAGATAATATAATTAGATTATATAATCAAGGCGGATGGGATTTCGTTGAATTAAACTGTAAATTCTGTCCAATATGCGGAAAGAAATTAAATAAAGAAGAGGAATAAAATATGATATTTGAAACAGAAGAACAAAAAGAACTAAACGAAATATTTAAAGATTTCAAAAAAACCTTCACAATAAACAATATAGACTACAAAATAGAAATTTTAAATATTATGACGGTTAATGGAAATATGATATCATTTATACTTCATGATATAGTTCCAGAAAATCATAAATGTTCATTACTTAAACAGAATGGTATAATTTTTAATATTGAAGAATTAAAGAAAATGGATAAAGATAAGTTAAAAAAAGAATTTTGGGAACCAAGAATTATGTCATTAATACATGATACTTTTAAAGGTGATAGAGAAAAAATTAATACAATATATAATCAATTAAAAAAATGAGGATGGTTGTCTGACTACATTTTTTCCTTAGTTATAGGGTTGACGAAAGTCAATCCTTTTTCTATATTATACATCGTTAAACAATTAACCAATGAGGTAAAAAATGTCTATCGAAATCGGAACAATTCTCGTTCGTACCTATGGCTGCACTGCTCTTGGTCACGAATTCTTCAGAGTAGCATCTGTCTCTAAGACTGGTAAGTCTATTACTGTTGAACAGATTGGTTCTAAGGTAGTAGAAAGCGACTGTTATGGACAGAGCGGTAAAGAAATCCCGGATGAAACTAAGTCTCATGGTATTGTTACTTCTGGTAAGCATAAGCTCATCGATGGTAAGTGGGTATATGATGATAAGCCGTTTCAGTTTAAACTCAATTCCGATGGTTCTTTTGGTTCTTTATATAAGAGAATGCAAGTTTGGGATGGTAAAGCTTGCACGTTCTACTGTGATTAATTAGTAACTTGCCATAATAGAAGGGTGACTGCGTTAATCCTTCTATACCTCAAATGGTTGACGCAGAACACTCTTTTTACTATATTTGAAATATGAATATGAACGTAACAGAAGATAATTACATGAAAATCGCCACGAAGAAATTTAAGGGTCTTCGTAAGGCTTTCCTTAACGTCTACAAATATATGAGTATGTGCAATGAAGTCGTATATAAGACTTTCTGCCTTCAAGTTGCTACTGGCAAATATGATGGTATGACAGTTGATGAAGCTGTTGCTGCGTACAAAGACTGGGACGATAAAACTGCTAATTTATTAGAAAATAAGGAGTTCGCATAATGACTAAACAATTAGAAAAAATCAAAGAATTATATGAGCATTTCAAGAATATGCCAAACCCTACTGAATATGATAAAGGGTTTATGCATCAGCTTGGTTTGGCGTATATGAATTTGAGATGGAAATAATAAAACCCCTGGTGATGAGCCAGGGGTATTTAATTTACTTATTTGGATTCTTCCAACCTGTATTTCTTCTATATTTACGATTACTAGCTTCTCTAAAGTATCTGTTAGTTTGTGTATCGTTCTTATATTTAGCCCAAAGTAACGGGTCATTCATCCAAGAATGATATAAATCAGGAACACCGTAGATTTCAGCAAATTTCTGTCTTATTTCAATGTCGTCAGGTAGCACTGAATATTGTTCACGCAATTCCTTCTCTACTTGTCTATTACCAACATCTTTCCATTTGGCATTGTCTTTCAGTTCACCTTTCTGATTAGCATAATAAGAATTAAATCGTTTATCATAATTTGGATAACCAGGATTAGTTGTCATTCTAGGCTTATCATCACGCATTACTCTTTCTGCAATATCTGGCCTCCCCTGAGCTATAGCTATATCTGCGATATCCTGTTTAGATATAACTCCCTTTCCATTATATGTAGGTCTCGTCTTGTTAATTAAGTATTCCCATTTGTACTCGTTCTCGTTAATGACATCATTAAGCTTCCTAACATATTCGTGTTGTGCTGGGTCTAGCTTCTCCAATGCGAAAGCCAGACCTTCTTCAGTATTAGCCAGTCTTCGACCAGGTGGGTACATATCGCCTTGCCAGCCACGTGCTCCATTAAACGCTCCTTGTATATGGCCGGTTCTGGTAATAGTATTATTATTTACTGCTTGCTGTCCATGGTTAATGATATCGCTACCGGTATTAGTAGCCTGATATGGACCTGCTGGAACCTCTATAGCTTCTCTTGCGTCATTTGTTGCATCAACTCTTGAACGTGTAGAAATACCTCCTTCTGTATTTCCACCCGTATACATCGTTCTACGTGCATTAGGATCGGCATAAAGTTTCCTTGTACCTTTCTTTAGCTTATACTTTGCTGTATTATAACCAAGATTACCAAGTCCTTCTTTCAAATTATTCGGAATAGCCTCACCAGCCTTAGGATGTCCTTTAGGGAATCTGGTATAAGGCATTGGAATACCGAAGATTGCAGCTTCCTTCAAAGCCTGTTCAGTATCAATATCATCGCCATTAATTACAGGCTTAATAAGAGAGCCATATAAAGGAACAAAGTCTTCGGCGGCTAAGTCTAAAGTCTCAGAAATAGGCCCTTCAGGATTGTCGTGAAAATTTTTTAATGCTCTATATCCTGGAATTAAGCCAAGAGTAGCAGCAATAAGCTCTTCCTTTGTTGGAAGATTAACAGAAAACCAAGGTTTGGATGGGTCATATGGTTTTAATTCTGCCATATTGTCCTCTTAGATACTGTAATAACCAGAATTAGTTACACACCATTGATCCGTTCCTTCTACATTCTGCCATACCATATTTGCATAGGCTCCAGAACCTAATACAAAGTTCTGACCGTCAATAGTGGCTGTAAACATAGAAGGTCCATAGTAGTCATAAGGTGTAGATAAATGAACTTCCTTATAATCACCGCTCTTAGTCGTGCTCATAGATGGTGTTCCTGTGCTAAATGCATAGCACCAAATAGGGGAGCTATTGATATTAGCTGTCGTGATAGGACCGTTACCAACTGCATACAATACACCAGAGCCAATATTAGTAGGAATCATAGAGAATGTTTCAGTGTTATTATTTTCATTAACAACTGACATCTCATAGTATTGCATTGTAACTGGCGACATGATTTTAGTTAGCCCAATCTGTGCAGAAGCTGGACCGTTATCAGTTCCGCCAAGAACTTTAGAGAACTTCAGATTATCATTACTTGCTCCGCCGCCATTTGCGAAGATAACGTTATTTGAATTTACGATTGCGCTCATTTTAAAAACTCCTTACTTATTTATTTAAACCTTTGTAAGTTTATATTGTGTAAAAAATCCTGGGTACATTCCATAAGCTGAATAATATGGTGAACCCATACCTGGAAGCCACGCTTGAACAATTGCCATTTTATCAGAATCATTAAAATCAATAGTTGCATGAAATTCAGATCTTATAGACCTATTAGGTAATTTACTTCCAGGAGTATAGCCAGTCTCATGAGCTCTTATAAATGGAATTATTCTATCATCTGCTTGAACGGTGCTAGCTTGTACAGCTACATAAGAATTAGCAGTATTAACATATTGTCCATGAGTAGAACCAGTATATGTTAAAGCAGCAGAAGCAGGTGTTCCAATTGGAGTGTTATTAGAAACCCATGAATATGATGTTATATCTAATTTCCAATTACCATTGAATGCTGTAGTAGACTCTAGACCATTATAAGTTTCCCACCATTCAATATAAGCATAAGTAGGCTGATAAATACCAACATTAGCCCATGTTTCTAATGGTAATAAAACCTGATGGCCATAATCATAGCGTGGAGTAAACATAGAATATTTGTTATAAGTAGAAGCTGTCCATGGCTCTGTTTTTCCAGTACTGTCTGTACTGATAGGAGCGTAATAACCATACTCTTCTATTTCATAAGCCATATTTGGAACATCAACAGGCTCCAAAAAAGTATTATTAGATACTAATGGAGCTGTTGTATAACCAGTATGTCCATGCTCTTCATAATATGAACTGTGAACTAAAATTGACATATTTTAACCGTTAAACCATCCTACAGTAAAATTAACAGTTTGCTTATTAGCTGTATATCCACTAAATGGTGCCCATTTATTTAGTGCTACTGCTTGATACCATAAGAAATTATCGATACTTTCAATACATCCAAAATTACTATTCCAACCATCGGTAATAGTAGCATTAAGCGGTGTATTAAAATGACCTGTAGTAGTTATAAAATCATTCGCTACTCTATTCCATTCATTAGTAATATAAGGCTGTAATTTATCAAAACAAATAGATACAAATAATTGCCATGTATTACCACTTATATTTAGAGCACGTAATGTTGCAGCATTAATTCCAAATCCAGTAGATTGGAAAGCTCCAGAATTGATTTTAAATCCAAAATAATTATTAGCAGTGTTAGCAAACCAATTTGGATTATTATAGCTATCATAAACTTTAGAATTATTTAACAAAGCTGCATCATATTGTGCACTACGCTGCTGAATTACATATGCACCTTCATTCCAAAAAGCGCTATTTGATGTTACTAAATTACTTGCAACATCCCAATTAATTTTGTTCATACCAGTTACATTGAGTGTAACACCAGTTGAAGCTGTAGACATAGAAAGATAATTACCAGCGTATAATGGAATAGTATATGCAGAAATTTTATTTTCTGTATTGTTTACATTAATCGGGTAAACTCCATCGTAAGTTCTACCTTGACCGCCTGCAGTAGCCTGATTATAAGCATAGCTAGAAGCAGCAGTAATTGTATTAGTCCAATCCTTTCCAGAAACCGTAAAGGTATTACCAGCTGTAGATACGCTAATGTTAGAACTAGCTTTAACATCATAAGTATTACCTGCGAAAGCAGTTCCATTATAACCAGTAATCTTTCCGTTAGCAGTTTCCCAACCACCAGTTACGACAGCTGCAGTCTGAGAAGATATAGCACCATTTGCAGAAGTAGAAGATACAGCATAACGGCTACGTTCAGAAGACAATGCAGAACCGTTATATCCAGTGATATAACCATTGCTAATATTTAAAGCACTTTCATACATTACACCTTCAACTTCAGGAAGTCCAGAAATACCGATAACTGTTGCAGAAACAGAATCTTCAACGAAGTATAATGGTTCCTGAACTCCTAATTTAGCAGACTGTGCAGAAATCTTATGTTCAACATTGTTTACAACAATCGGTGCAATACCTTCATATTCAACACCTTGTCCGCCAACGCTAGAAATCGGAGTACCGTTAATACCCGTTACGTAACCATTCGCACTATTGATCGCCGAATTTGCGATAAGTGCTGTAAGACTTCTTCCATCAGAATCCTTCAACGCAGTAAACGATTCAGCAGCTACCCTAGCGGAAATACCGGAACCACTGAAACCTGTAATGTATGTGAGCATCCCTGGCATTGGTGTATCGATACCCATTGCAGAGACTGGGATATAATCTCCTGTAAGATATCCCTGATTGTATACCCATGCAGTAGCGGCGTTATATGCCGTGGCATCACCTGATTGTGCTATGTTGCGGATATATCCGTCCCAGTCGCGGCCAGAGATTACGTGATTTGTAATATCGATATTCGGACCCGCTGTATATTCCTTGTAGCTAGTTACCTTGAGGTAAGTATTAGCTATATTGTTTCCGTCACTGTCATACGTTGCCGAATTAGCAGAATTTGCTGTAGAGGCTTTATCAGCGGACGGGACGGAACCAGTGACGCTTATAACATGATTAGTAATATCGATGTTATTCCCAGCGCTATATTCAACGACAGAAGCAGCATTGATAGCAGATCCGTTAATGGCTGATATTTTACCGTCTTCTGTTCCTTCGAAGGTCGGAAATGCAGAATCATGAATACCGATAACAGTAGCTGTTTGACTATCTTCTACAAAATATAGAGGATCCTGAACACCTAATTTAGCAGATTGTGCAGAAATAATACGCTGTTCATTGTCAACAACAATCGGAGAAATACCAGAGTAATCACCGCCTTGTCCAGCTTTAAAAGCTGAGCCATTATAGGCAGTAATTGCAGAAGTTTCGTCATATTCCCAACCGTTAATAACTAGGTCTGCACTGAAAGCATAATTAGCAACATCAGATCTATTAGATGACAGAGAAGAAGTTGCAAATTCAGCCACTTGAGCAGATTCAACATAATCAGCAGAATCAGCATGCTCAGCACTATCGGCATAGGTTGCATGGTCAGCATCGTCTGCATGATAAGAATTGTTTGCAGATTCGGCAAAGAAACCGCTACCAGAAATAGATGAAATTAGATTACCATTATAGCCTAATGCAGAATTCTGAACATATGGTAAATTAGTTATATCCTGATGAGCTGTTAAATAATTCTGTTCATCAACCCAAGCTGTAGACTTATTAAAAGCAGAATCGACTATTGCAGCCGAATCACATGGACATTCTTCACCTGTATAAATTGCAGAACCAGAGTAACCGGAAATTTCTCCTTCTGGCGTATATTCCCAGCCAGAATTGTAAACATCACCACCAGCTGTTGGAATTGCTGCGCCTCTCAATAAACGGTTATGGTTAGATACTATATTCATGTCTAAAAACTCCTGTAATTATTTATACTACCTAATAATTATAAGCATCAGCATAACTTGTAGTTCCAGCTATTCTTATATTTGAGAATTTTTGCCAAGAATTATCCGATTTCCAGTAAAGTTCATTAATTTTCGTAATATCATCTGCAGTTTTTGTAGCCGTGTCAACGATGTTTATGGCATAGTTAAATGTAAATGTCTTACTATCAATTAAATTATTGTTATAAAATGCAGAACCTCTATGAGCACTTCTGTCTATTATAAATTTAAATGCGCCAGTGCCGTTATAAGTTCCTAAGCTTTGAATTAGATTACCACTAAAATAATGTGTTCTATCACCTGTATATGAATGATAGCCGATAGGCAATAAAGCTTCATTTGTATATAATGTAACTCTAGGACCTTCAGAAATTATTGCACCACCAGTATAGCTATCTACATCATATTTTATAACTGCATAATTCATAGGTGTTATATCTATGTTTGTGGTTAATGTATAAGCAGTTGGCACAGCTTGAGTGCCAGGTTTCTGAACACTGTAAGTATTATTATTTGTATAATATGTAGTTCCTGTCAATCTGAAATTAGCCTTGGCTGTTACGTCACTTCCAATAAAATTAAATTTATTACTAGTTAATGTAGCTCCAGTAATTGTATAATTATTGAACACATAATTTGTAGCCGGAGTATTACTCAAAGTAACCTGATCGCCGATAAATCCAGAATTTTTATTTGCTGCAATACTACCATGGCCATCTGTTTGTAAAGTCAAGTTCTTAGCTGTCTCATAATTAGCCTTAGCAGTAACGTCATTATTAAGAATAAAGTTATTACCAGTCAACGTTGCACCAGTAATAGAATAAGAACTGAACTTTTCATTCCAAGCAGGCTCATTAACTAGTGTAGCTTCAGTGCCCTTGTAACCAGATTCAGGAACAGAATGACATCTGTTTGCGGAGACTTCGTAAATATCTATATACCTAGCTAATTGGTGATTGCCGTAAACTCTATTGACGTAATGCTTCTCTTTTATCATTTCTTACCCTCCAATAACATCTGGATATACTTAAGGCTGGTTTCAATAGAAGCTAAACGTGCATCCAAATCCAAGTCTTTCAGTCTCTGAATTTCAGCTTCCAACAGTTTGACTCTTGTGTCCATAGAGTCTGCTACGGTATCTCTGGACTTCTTGGTAGAATTACGCTGCAGTGCGATAATCAGATAGACTACCGCAGCCGAGACTATACCTACTGGACCCGAATTTAGAAATTGCGTCAAAATGTCTTCCATTATTTAAGCCTTTCTGTTGATGCCGATGACTTTGTATATCCTAGGACCAGAAGATACTGGCGTCGTTGAAGCGAGCTTTCCAATGTCCTGATATCCATTCAGCAACCTGAAACCAGTTGTGGTAATTTCCCAGCTACCCCATCCAAACCAGTTATATGTTGTTCCAGCCTTTCCGTTGTCCAGATAGGAGAATACCTGAGCAACGGCCTGTAACTCAACATATTTGGCTTTGTTATCAGTAGCCGAATTCCAAACATACAGAACCTTTATTCGTTCAAAGTTCTCAATGGTTTCACTAAATATTCCAGTAGATTGTCCATCCGAATCATCAAACAGCACCGTTTCATTATAGCCAGGCACCACACCCAACGGACTATCAACAGTTCCGTTTCCACTCAATGTATTATCGTGATTAACGATTTCGGCTCCTTCCGTAATGAAGCCACCAATTTCCATTAATTCTTTTGACATTAGACATTCTCCTTACGATTTACGCCGATGACTTTAGTTAATGCGAAGGCAGTATTTGTTTGATACTGCCACTTAGCACCCCAATAACCTAGAAATCTACCATTTTTAGTTTCTACAGTAGAACCATTAAATAAACATGGCATAAAAGCAATAATGTTGTAAGTACCATCGGCTTCGCCAGTACTCAACATAGTTGGTTTAGATAATGATAGTTCATGAATGGACGCAGCACTTAAATCATCAGAATAAGCCTCATTACTTACTGCACCATTACTACATGTACCAGCAATTCTAATTCGTTCAAAATTTGTATAAGGTTCACTTAATGTAGCAGTTGAATTTGTACCAATAGAACCACTCCACAGCACCGTCTCGTCAGGTCTCCAGCCAACATAGACAGCATCGCCACTATTGGCAGTGAATAGAGGTTCTTGAACATAGAGCTTCTTGGCGTCTATATTATGCAGGATAAAATTGTTTGTTGCGATTGCGTTGATTTCACTCATTATGCGTTACCTCCAGAAATTCTGTTGATGCCGACGACTTTAAGAATATGAATTCTTTGTGCAGCGCCATTTACTCTTACAGATCCAGCAAGAAGGTTGAATTCATTATCTTCAATGTAAGTTATCGATGTATTAGTTAGGGTGTAATTTGTGGGCTTTATCCAAAGCTGTACCTGTGAAGACAACATACCAAAGGTATAAGATACTAATATCATTCTTCCGCCTTGATTTGCAGTAATAATATAATGAATGTTTGTGTTATTATCATTATCTTTGAAGTATACAGCCATAATAGCGAAGTTCTTATAGCTTTCACTAAATGTAATACTTCCTGAGTTAGTATAGTCTCCTTCCCACAGCACCGTTTCATCGTTGGAAATCCTTACAGTTCCTTCCGATGGCTGTGTAATGGAAATACCCGGACCTGCTTGATATGTTGTGGCACTTGTGTTGCCTAAAACGAAACTACCATCATATATTGTATTCATTCTTTAAACCTCCCTAAATAGTCTTCCTGATCAAATAACCACATTCAACTTTACATTCAGCTGTGCTTGTGTGATTTCCACCATAAACACCCCAAATAGATACAGCAGAATCTGTTATTCCACCAGGATATACAGAACCAATCCAGCCAACAGTCCTACAAGTAGTCCATGTCATGAATTCCCAACCATCTGGAACATCTGCTGTTACTCTAGTAACAACCTTACTAATTGCTCCTGCATTACCTGTAGCTGTAATATTTGCTTGAGCTACGCCTGCGGAAATTGGTGAAACATTCATTAAAGTCTGAACAGCAGAAACGTTCACGCCGAATGCGTATTGAGCACTATTGGCGACATGGACAATAGTGTCGTCATGCTGTAACCACTGTTTCTCAGCACCATACTGAGCAATAGCAGAACCGTTATAGCCAGAAATTTCATTGACTGCATTGTATTCCAGTCCGCTCTCGACCATTACGCCTTCAGGAACATCAGAACCGCCAGCAAAGGCAGAACCATTATATCCGGAAATCTTGTCGTTTGCGTCATAACCGAATGCACTCTCGTTCATCGTACCAGCAGGAACTTCAGAAATAAAGCCGCTTTCGTTTGCTGTTGTATAGAAGTTTGCACTGTCAGCCGTAGTTAAATATGCTCCAGCCGGTTGATAGGCAGTCATCCCAGAAATATCTTGTTTATCAGAACTTAATGTGCTAATTCTGCCAGCCAGTGTATTGATACGTGCATGGGCTGAATAGTCATATAACCCGCTATTGTCTATTGCAGAAATAGCTGTATCATTATAACCAAAAGTTAATGTATCTTGTTTAGCTGTTACAGTTTCCCAATTACCAGACAATTCGTCAAGTGCATTAGAGCTCAAATAATTTCCAGCTTCTTGATAAGCGGTCATCCCTGCGATAGTCTGATAGTCACTCAAATCCTGGTGTGCGGTTAAGAACGTTCCAGAGACATTACTAAATGCTGTAGTATCGAGTTTAGCTGTTACACTTCCCCAAGTTGCACTATTATCAATAACAGCCTGTTCAACTTCTGGATTACCACCCTGTGCAGTAACAGAAATAACAGTCTTCTGTTCTAAAGGATAGTCTACGATAGAAATACCAGAACCAGCTGAGAGTTCAAAGTCACCACTTACTCCGCCTTGACCAGCAAAAGCAGTGCCATTATATCCAGTAATCTTATTATCTGCAATTTCAAGAAGGTCAGCACTCATTAAGCCATCAAGAGATTGATGAGCTGTAAGATAACCTTGTCCAGTTACCCAATCTTCTGTTGCGTAATCACTTAAATCAACACCTGTTAAATATGTTTCTGAAATATTGCGACCAAGACTGTCTTTGGTGGCAACTTCAGCTGATAATGCACTTTGTGCAAAGAAACCGGAATCAACAATTCCTGATACTAATTTCATTCTTCCTCCCAACGACAATGGCCATGGCGTTTAAACCACGTATATTCAGTACGATATAATTTCAAATTATCCATTTTGTGTAATCCAAAATGTGAAAAATATTTTTTACCAAAATCTGTAGACATTTTATTTACACTTATAGGGTTGCGCATATTCATTTTATGTGTAACTAATTTCAAATTAGATAACCTATTATCAGTTCGGTCTGTATTATCATGGTCTATTTCAAATTCTCCTGTAATAGGTCCATTAAAGGTTTCCCATATAGCTCGATGAACAAAATATAAATGTGTTTTGCAATGAATACTACGGCCGAAATGTAAATAACCATCCCATGTTTTATTTAATTTACACAATACTAATTTATCTAATTTCTTGTCGTAACGATAAACTAAACCTTCTTTGGAGAACCATCTATCATATTTAGCATTATATTTCATCTTAAACCTCAATGTATCTTAAATCACTAAAAGATATAAAATTTCCTGAAGGTTGTAAAGCAGATGTTGCAGAAATAATTGAGTTTTCTACCCAACCTGTATAGGCTACATCAGCTGGTAAAGCAGTTAGAAAAAGAGCTGACTGACTAGAATAAACATTAACATCAAGCTTAGAGCTATTAAGAGAGCTAATAGCATCATTGAAATCAGTTCTTTTAGTGTATTCATCTAAATCTCCTGAAGTTACATATTCTCCTGATGGCTGAAGTCCCGTTACATTAATAGTATTACCGTCAATATCAATGTAAGATCCTGCTTCATAAGAATTTCCCGCACTGAATGCACTTCCGTTATAGCTTGTAATCTGCCCATCTTCATAACCAAATGCACTCTCATTCATTGTGCCTTCTGGAACTGGAACGCTAGA
>Ga0310697_10005699_pt1 | contig 11980 bp, 16 predicted proteins | sample 172DNAGHGlowgp2_FD_203883 | JGI IMG/M metagenome (GOLD analysis project Ga0310697, IMG submission 203883) | Sheep rumen microbial communities from Palmerston North, Manawatu-Wanganui, New Zealand - 1728 DNA GHGlow gp2 (v2) (version 2) | ecosystem: Host-associated > Mammals > Digestive system >... | reverse complement strand
TGCAGATCCTCCATCATCGGATAGGCGTTCCGGATCAGCGCGACATCCTGAAAGCGCTGCTTCAGGGCGGTCCTGACCGCATCGCACATGCTTTTGGGAACCTCCACAATCAGATTCCGGCCTGCATCCGTGACGCAATGGTCCATGCCCACAAAAGCCTCCGTCAATGTCTCCGCCACGGCCCTCATCCTGGGTGTTATGATGCACTTGTACTCCATATCTATGTGTTGGAACAAAGATAAACGATTTTGGCAATATTTCAAAGAAATTGCCAATAATCACTTTGGCGAGATTCTCTCACAAATATGAGAACGGTGCTCGTACAGGTCCATAAACGGGACCGGTACGGGCATTTAAGGGGTGTTTTTGCTTGTATAGGTCCCGCTGGAAAATCCTCTCGAAAGTGACCCTATCTTTAGCAAAGGTACTACTTTTCTCTTAAATCACAACGCGACATCCCACATCAGAGGATCGACATAATGCACGGCAAACTACACCCAAAGAACTAAAGACAAAAAGTCAAGGAAGTGTTTCCGAGCTATATGATTGCGAAATGAGGCGCATTGCAATCGCCAAGGTCCGCTGGAGTATATATATACTATATTTATAGTGCTGGATTGTTGCATTTTACGCACATTTGCATTGCCAGTCGGCCCTGACCAGGTGAGGTTGGCCCCTGTCGCTTCACGCCGGTCACGTGAACATAGGCGGCGGTACGAGTTCAAAGAATTGTAAAACGCTTTTAAATGACTTTTCAAATCATGGAAAACGAAGACAGACTCAGACAGCTGATTGAGGATGCCGTGTCTAGGGCTGTGGCCCGGTACATGGAACCCAAGAATCCGAAGCTTATCAGTCGCGAAGAAGCGGCTCAGCGCCTGAATGTGGATATCTCTACGCTCTGGCGCTGGGACAAGGTTGGCTACCTGCCAGTCGCCAGCCGCATCGGGAAGCATGTTTATTATTCGGAGGAAGCAATCAAACGCATTGAAGCCGGTGAAGCCATCTCGCCGATGCGGCGACCGATGGCGCCTGTACGTCCTTTACTGACTCCGTCTCTGAAAAAGTATTGAGTCGTTCACTGAAAGTGCCTGAATCATGGAAAACGAGGAGAGACTTATACAATTGATCGAGGAGGCTGTGGAGAATGCCATGGCTCCGCTCATGGAACCCCAACAGACACTTCTGATTAGCCGCAAGGCCGCTGCAAAGCGCTTGAGAGTGACTGAGCCGACACTGTGGCGATGGTCTAAAGTGGGTTACCTGCCTGTTACGGCCTATCTCGGCAGGCAGGCGTTCTATTCGGAGGAAGCCATCCGCAATCTCGAGGACGGTGTGCCTTTGGCACGTGCGCGTCATCTGACCCCTATACAACAGCCCTTGAGTCCGTATGTGAAACGCCATTGAACGTGAAGAACCGATATAGATGAGTTTTGCGATGGTGGGTGAATCATGCAATGAGGGCCGGCCTCCAAGAGATCGGCCCTCATTTTTAAATGAACGGACCCGCCTTAACCCCACTCATCCATTTGAATTACAGAATAACTCGATTACAAAAGAAGAAATCGGAGCCTTGCTAGCAGAATAAGAGTCAGGTCGAGGTCATTCATTTACGACCCCGGCCTGACAGGTGCCGGTTCTTTCACGCTCACCAGTTGTTCCGGCAATGATTCTCAGTCTTTGGTGACGAGGTAGATGATTCCTGCCACTGCAGCGGCCCCCAGAACGTAGGGTGCGGCGGCGAGGGCGATGGGAGCGACAGCCTCTCCTACGGCGACGGCCGCAGCAAGGGTTTCCTTCGGATGGGTGGCGGCATGAATGCCGACGTGGTGGACTAATTTCTCAAACATTGCTTATAGTACTAAAGGTTTCTATTTCTTATAGTTGCGCTTTCCTTCAGCGAATGCGTCCTTGATGCCTTTCTGGTCGTCCTTGAGAATGTCAGAGACGGCATCCTTGAGGGCACTTTCGGACTTGTTGCCGGATTCGTAGAACTTGCTGAGCGCCTTCAGGTAGACCCATCCGGCTGCGACGGTCATTCCGAAGACCGTGGCGGCCATGAGGCCACCCCCTACGACCGAACCAACTCCGGGGATGAACTTAAGCAGAGAACCTACTGCAAAATAACCGAGATTTGCGGTCAGGTTACCGATGACGGCCGAGCCAAGGCTCTTCATGAAGTTCTTGGAGAAGGAGATCCCCAACTTCCTGTTGATCTGGGTGTACATGATCCACATGTCGGCGGTCACTGCGGCGACGTCGAGTCCCGGGACTGGGATGAAGGCGGCCGCCGCTGCTGCGGCAGCGAATCCGTAGATGAGGTTGACGATCTCGTCGGCGACTTGCGCGCGAAGTTCCCTGTCGAGACCTCGTGCGGTCATCATGGCCATAATGGTGAGTCCTGTAGCAGACATGGCTTTATCCGTATTTGAGGGTTAAACGATAATAGGTTGTGTGGTTTCCTAATTCCCCCTTTCAAAGGAAGGTGGAGATTGTCAGGACAATCAGTACGAGCGCGGGAACGAGCGCGAGGAGGATGGATCCGCAGTAGCAGAGCTTCTCAAAGGGGGTGGTGAGCGTTTTCATGGTTACGGTGATTTGCGTTTCTATTCATATAGAGGGTTTCCATCATGAAAACTGACACCCTGTACGATAAAAAATTACAGTTTGTGCCCGCAGTGTCGGCAATATACCCAGCCCGGTTCCACTTCCTGGTGGCAATTGGGGCAGACACGGACGCTACCCTCCAGGAGTCCGCTCGCCATCCGGTAGCCTTCGGTGCGGGTCCAGTTGAGCGCCTCCCGCACCCGGACGGCGGCGAAGGGATGGTCGAGGGTCATCGTTGCACCCGTCTGAAGGATCTTGTTCCAGAGGCTTCCACCACGGATCTCCTCGTACTGCTCGGCCTGCCTCGCCCATTCCTCGATGTTCACCGACCCCGTAAGGCTCTTGGGGCCGCCGGCAAGACGTAGCTGGGTACGGACGACTGTGTCCACTCCGCAGACAAGGGCTGCGGCACGGTCCGCGCTCAGTTCGCTCTTGCGCTCCCAGTAGAAGATCGCCAGCTTCAGAGGCTCCGCCAGGCTGCCGATGAGGCCGGTCACCCCCGTGCGGAGGAACTCCGCCAGTGTGTGGTAAAGGACATGATGGCAGAGGATGTGCCCCGCCTCGTGGGCAATGACCGAATTGATCTCATCTTCGTCCAGGTAATCGAACAGCCCGCTGGTAAGGACCATGAAGATGTTCGTGTCGCCGTAGGTGTACGCATTCGGGTAGGGAGACATTTCGAGGTAGACTTCGGGACAGGTGATTTCGAGCTTGTCGCAGATCCTCTTTACCCGGTGGTAGATTTCCGGAAGCTGGGTTTCGGAAAGGCGGATCTTCGACGCCATGTTGACGCCGTGCAGGAGCGTCTCATAGCCGACCTGCATGAATTTCTTGACGAGGGCGTCAAATCCGGGGACAGCCTTCATGGCGGAGAGGGCCTTGTCGTCTTCCGGGTGGATAAAGTACATGTTGGAGATCATGGCTTTGTTTGATTGTTTGCAGTTTGACTTCAAAGGGAGGCCCCACAGTGCGGGCAGCAGGAATAATCCCCGATTATCTGGCGACCGCAGTTCGTGCAGAACGTAGGGCGGTCGTTGGAGAAGGTGCCGTAGGCGGCGTCAATGACCCTGATGGCTTTCTCGTCCAGACCCGACTGATTGATCATCCCGATGATCTGTGGGATGATGACCGGCCAGAAGAAGCAGAATGAAAGGATTGATGCTGCCAGTTGGTTCTTCAAGACGGTCCCGCGGACCTCGACTGCGATGCGTCCCCCTTCGTTTTCGATGGTGATCTCAAGGCCCTGCCTCAGACCGACGACACTCTTGACGAGGTTGCTCTTCGTGACTTCGAGGACGGTCTTGTTGCAGGCGCCGGGCTTTTGGCTGACTTCGAATCCGTCGGCGGAAAAGAATTCGCGGATGCGGGTGGCGGCGAACGGGATGAACGTTGCCGAGGCATCATAGTTTTTGCAGGAGGTGAACGTGCTCATGACAGTAGTTTTTGGGGTTTCTACTGTAAAAGAGCGGACACTCCTGTAAAAATGACACAAAAAAACCAGCCTTTCGACTGGTTATTCTAAAATAGCATGGGATATTATTATTTGAAGTCCTCCCAGGTCAGGGCCTTTCCGCAACCGGGACAGAAGCAGAACCCGGGTTCAAGGACCTCCCCGCAGTCGGGACACTTATACATGTTGTTGATATTCACCAGGCGGTATCCGAGTCGTTTCACTAGTTTGATTGTATTGACAGCCATGTCGCGATCGTAATCCTTCTCGCCCTCCGGCAGCATGGAATAGGGGACGAGGTCCGGATTGTGCTTGAGATCGTCGTTCCGAACAGGGCCGTAGGTATACCCTTCCTTGAACCGTTTCACGGCCCAGACGTCATGGACATGCTCCGCTATCATCTCAGTCAGCTCCTGCAGGTCTTGGTCCAGGCTGACGCCCGTGAGATCCACCGGATGGGGCTCGTACTCCTGCGGAAACGTCTTTCTGCGCGCTGTTACCATATATTTCCGTGACTCGTCCCAGGCGCTCAGGAAACGGTCCAGCGGATACTTCTTTTCCTCTTCCGCGCATGCGGGATTGTACAGGGTAACGGAATCTCCTTCGATGGATATGGACAGGACGACCACTGCGTGGTTCGCCTCGTTTGCGAGGCCTGCCGCTGCGTCGTCCCTCCTCCCGGGTTCCAGCACGTCCCCGTTCACGACCGCAATGACCGTCCTGTCTGCCAGGAGCCCGACGAGTTTCTCTAGGTCGGCGTCATAGATCCTGGTAACCAGGAATCCGTTCGACTCCAAGAGGCGGCCCATATTGTAGAGCGGGGTGCCCAGGTTCTGAAGCCAGTAGTTGCGCCTTGACGTGTTCATCAGGTCATCCGCCTTCACTTCGACACCTTCCTTGCGGAGAACGTATAGCTCGCACTGGAAATCGCACAGGTTCTGTCCGTCGTCCGCCGCCATGCTGCCCGCCGGGATGAAACTGCCGTATTCGTCGAGCCGTTCCTCCTCGTAGTCGAGACGCATCTGCGTGATGAAATACTCCTCCAGGTCTGGATTCACGGCAATCTCAGATAGGACGGCCATTGTCTCTTCGGGCGTCGTGCCGCCAGACAGGTATTTATCGATCAGGTTATAGTCAACTTCCATGGTATGATGAACTTTTATTTGCTGATGGTTGAAACGGTCTTGTTTTCTTCCTTCTTCGCCGCCTTCCGAGAATTCTTTTCCTCGCGGGTGGTCCTTTTCATTTCCTTTACGAACTCCGTCCGGTCGTGCTTGATCACCTTGACAAGCTTGATGTAGGCCTTGGCGACCGAATCCTCCGAAAGGCCTGCCGCCCCATCGAAGAATCGGTCAAGGAGGTCGGCCTCATCGTGGGAAACGCAGTCACGGTGGTTGTGGAAATAATGCGCGCAGTTCTTCCTGATGTCCGGAAGGACTACCCTTGTGAGGGCAACCTTCGCCCGTCGGTGGTTCTGATCGACATTGGTGATCCCTAGTTCCTGCTTAATCCTTTCATGGGACCAGCCCCAGATATCTACCGCGTAGAGTACCTTTCGGTAGGTGTCGCAGGAAATCCGGCCGATATATTTCTCGACCAGCTCTGACGCCAGCTCCTCCCGGGTCTTGTCTCCCGGCTCCACATCATCGTTTCCATAAAGGAGAATGACAAAGAGATCGATTCCCTTCTCCTCCTCGTGTTCATCACGTATACCCGAAGGCCCGACCCCTTCCTGGTCCAGCGACACGTCCCTGTCGTTGATCCCCAGACAGTCATGAATAAACTTCCGTTTCGAATTGGCGCAGTTGCGGGCTAACCTGAAAAAGTAATAAGGAAGCTCCTTGATGCCGTCCATGGCGGAGTCAGACGCTTTCCATATGTCAGCACAGACGAGGGAAACCAGCGTGTCGTAGATTTCCTTCCCCATCCCGCGGTACTTCGGGCCTCCATAGCAGATCCTGATGACTTTATTCAACTGCTCTTTGAGCTCGTTACCGCCCTTTCCATAGAATACGTCGGATACCCAGCGGTTTTTGACACATTCGTCATCAGAACGGAGACCACGGATTATTTCCTGCTCGCGGACATTCATGCAATCGGATTCTTTTGTCTTCGGCAAATATAGGAAACCTGCGCAGATATAACAAGCCTCCTCCGGGATAACGAAATAAGGAAGCGACGGCTTCAGGAAGCGGCTGAAGGGATACTGGTAGAGGCTCACTTGACCTTCCTTTTGATTTCAAAACCAAGCGCGAGTATGAGTCGGACAGTCTCCATTGAGGTGCGTCGGTCGTACTCCTTCTCCTTTTCTGACAGATCGCTGTAGGGCATCAGGCATGGATGCTGCTTCAGGCCGTCATCCCGAACTGGGCCCCAGGTCCAACCCTCGGAGATGCGGCCTTCGGCCCAGACCTCATGGGCGTTCTCGGCTATTCTCTCGGATAGGATGGTGAGTTCCTCGGGAACCGATACTGGTGTCGTGTCAATCGGCTGGGGAATGTAGGTGATGTGCTTTTTCATGTCGCTTTTTCTCTAAAGAGAGGCGACACTGACAAAAATGACACTTTCGCACCAACGTGAGTGAAACTACGCCCTAAAACGCAGGGCGGAGATCGCCTCCTTGAGGAGAGCGAAACGTTTCCTGTCCAGTTTCTTTTTCTCTTTCAGGTCCTGGCTTCCGCTTCTCCCGCTGGAGTTCCCGACCTTCATCATGGCTCCGGCATTGACCTTCCCTCCCGAAAGGATTCCCAGGAGTAATCCGCCGAGGGCACCTCCCCATTCCATGATATCGCCTCCGTTTTTCTGCCAGAAAGACTCCTGATACACCGCCTCGGAGACGCTCTTCTTCAGGGCTTTCACGACCTTCTCCTGTCTGAGATGGTAGAAGACGAGCATATCGCCGAGAAGATAAAGGAGCCGTTCGATATTCTTGTTCTGAGCCTGGTTCAGTTCTTTCCTGAACTCGGGAATCAGTGTGGTGAAGAGCGTCCTCCGGATGTCCTTCGAATCGACATCCATGATCTGGCTCAGTCCGTTCAGGACGGAGGTGGTCTCCTCCACTTTTTTCTTATACAGATCTGGCTCGAAGGAGATGAAGAGGAGATGGTACTGCTTGATCCCGACCGCAGGGTCCGGGGAGAAGACCGACCTGACCCGGCTCGAGAGGGACTCCCCATGGACATCGACGTCCTCTTTCACGGGGACGGATGACACATTCCAGATGACTGGGGCGATGCGGTCCTCGACGAGCTTGTCCATGGACTTCTCGAACAGTTGCCCCATGGAGATCTCGGATATCTGGATACCCTTAATGGACGAGAGGTCCTGCGGGAAATCCGCCGGCCAGGCCTTGAAGGACCCGTCCGGGCAGACGGGGATTATCTTGCAGTCGTTCGACAGGGCGGCACGGAGTTCCCTGGCGACCCAGTCCCCAGCACGGGCGCAATCGATGAGAGCATCCCTGGAGAGGAGGAGAAGGCATATCTTCGAAGAACCGATCGCATCGAGGATGACCTTGTCGAACTCGTCATCCTTTATGTCGCTATTGTCAAGGAATACGGTGAACTTCTTGTCAAGTTCCGCCTTGACGGCTCGCGCGATGCTGAGGCCGCTGTCCTGGCTGTTCTTGTCGAAATGCCTGTAACTGATGAAGATGTCGTACATATGTTGTATGATTCCTCCCAATGTCTGCGTTTCCGTCACTAGAGTCGTTCCTAGGTGAAACGTACCGTGAATATAGCAAATTAATCTAAAACACTGGTGGGCGGGTGTCATTTTTCCGGTGTCCATCGCTCTTTCCCTATGAACGAAAACACTATTTCACCCATGAAAGCAAACTTCAAAAAGATCCTTGGTGTCACCTGGAAGGTGGGACTGGGGCTGATCGGGATCGCCGCACTCGTGGTCGCCATCCTGATCGTAAAGGTATGGTACGACCAGCATCGCGGCCGCGACCTGTGGGAGGATGAAACCCTCTCGACCAACGTTATCGTCGAAGGATACTATGACGGACGTGTGCGCGTATGGAACAAGGAGACCCGCCGACACACGACGCCGAAGCTCAGATGGGTCTCGGGTGTCCCCGAGCGTGACAGTCTCACGGTATTCTGCGACATGGACGGCAAGCGTGGCTTCATCAACGTCAACGACGGCGAGGTTGTCGTCCCCGCCCAGTACGACAGGGCCTGGCAATTCTCCGAGGGTCTCGGCGCCATACAGGGGAAGAACGGGAAGGTTGGATTCATCAACCGTGACGGCGAGATCGTCATTGGCTGCGAGATCCCTTTCGAGCCGGGATTCGACTATATCTTCAAGGACGGCGCCTGCACAGTCTGCCGCTGGGACAGGGACTCGGACGGGTACATCTACGCCGTTTACGGAAAGGACGGCGGGCTCATCCTGCCCTGGGGCCTCAACCGGGTGTCAGACCCGAACGGAGACGGATACCGCATCATCGGCGACGCCGAAGGGGAATGGCTCTATGACCGGGAGTTCCGCCGGGTCTCGACGGAACCCAGCGAGAATCTCTCCTTCGCCGAAGCGAAGGACGGGATTGAAGGAGTCTACCGCGTCAGGAACCATGTCAAGCAGCTGGTGGATTACTCGGGCAATGTCATCGAGCCCTTCGTGATCGACGGGAGCCGTCCGCTCAAGTACATGGTCAGTTACAACGAAGATGAAGCGGACGAATATGAGTTAGTCCCGGATATAGCCGTCTACATCGTCAACAACTGGGAAGGACTCCTGGACCTGCGTACGGGCAGGCCCATCACCCCGGCCGAGTACTGGTACATCAGCATGGTCTCGAAGGACCTCGTCGAAGCGAAACTCGGATTCGGTACTGAAACCGTCATCCTGAACAAGCGCGGGAATGTCATCAATCAATAAAACATGGAGGAATCATCATGAAACGAAACATCAGCAACGCTGTCAAAACCGTACTGGAGGCTTTGGAACTCCACTATAGCCATGACGGGTGCATCTATCACTTCGGTATCTCGGACGAGATGGCAGACTTCACCATCAGGATTATCGCCGAGGAGGAGAGGGATCTGCTCATGATTATCGGGTACTATCCAGTGAAGGTCCCGGAGGAGAACATGGACACGATGTGCCGGGCTATCAACACGATCAATTACAGCATATCGGTAGGCGCCTTCGTCATCGACCCCGAGGACGGCGAGATTGCCTTCCGCATTGCCCAGAACACTGAAGGCGGGGCCATCAGCGGGGATGCCGTACGAATGTGCCTGATGCAGGTGATCTCGCACCTCACGGACAACTACCAGGAAGTGATGGAGACCCTGTTCGGCGGCTCGAGGATGAATTTCTCGTTCGCCCCCGAGAAAGACGCCACCCTTTCTTGAGACCGATGCCGATACTGAACAGGTACGGACCCTTCCCGCCATGCTGATCATCCACCCGAAAGACGACACGACCACTTTCCTCCATACCCTCTACGAAGGGATGGAGGGAGCCGTGACGCTCACGGGGGACGAGAGCAGGAGCCGTCTCGCAAGCCGGCTCTATCACTTGCCTCCGGGTGAGCCCGTGATGCTCCTCGGACATGGTGGACCTGACGGGCTGTACCGCCTGGAAGGCGGCCTTTTCCGATGCTACGTGGGGAATTCCATGCGGTATCTCCTACGCAAGCACCCCATCGTCGGAATCTGGTGCCATGCGGACCTCTTCGCGAGGAGGAACGGTCTTCACGGGCTCTTCTCCGGGATGGTGGTCTCGGAGAGGGACGAGGCCCGGGACTGGGGAATCACGACCACGGAAGCCGAGCTGGATATGGAAAACCGGCGGTTTGCAGCCACGCTCCGCCGCCTGTTGGGCTCGGGCGAACCGGCGGGACGGATTCCCGGCCTTCTGAAGGAGGAGGCGGGGGAAGGCCCTCCCGTCCGGTCGTTCAACTACAACTCCCTGTACTATCTATGAACTCCAAATCAAATAACCCGGACATCATCATGAAACCCTTATATGCAATCATCGCGGCCCTCCTCGTCAGCGCCTGCGTCCTGCCGGGACGCCCGGCGGACGCGGCGGACCTCAAGGACAAGGAACTGGTCATCTCTCGCTACGAGCTGTTCTGGGACCTGCTGAAGCAGGCCGATAGTGTGTGGAGGACGATCCCGGACACCACGGTGCAAACGACGGTCAGGTCGCATCTCATGCCATACCTCGAACATCTCACCAATATCGCAGAGGAGATTACGCCATGATACTCAAGCGTCTGTTCCAAAGGATGACCCGCGCCTCCCGTCCCAAGGGAGAGGCCGGACGTGCTACCTCAGAAACAGTTTACGAGCTGTGGAGCAGGGACACCTTCGAAGGGAGGACCTTTCTCTGTAACGTGTATGACAACTACGAGGAGGCAGTTGCCACATTGAGCCGATGCCGGGAAAGCGCATTGACCCAAGATGAGGAGCTGCGGGACACCTACTGGCTGGTGGGAACCGATTCCGCCAGAGTCGCCGAACGCGAGCGTATTGAAAGTGAAAAGTTCGAGGCATGCCGACAGGAGAAGCACTATGACCCTGAGCATCTCCGCTCGGTATGTGACCGTGCGATGGACAAGTTCGATGCATTCCTGCTGGAGAACAAAAAACACCCTGTCCTGGACAAGAGTGTGGACACCGTATGGCACCATTCGGACGACTGCTTTGATAGGGTAGGACTGAAACTGGGACGAAGCGATTCTCTCGGAGTATATTACGTCACCCTCTGGGTCTGGATCCGGGCATCCCGTCACTACCAGGGCGGAGGAGACGCGACCTTTGTCCTGGATGGAAAGACAATAAAGGAGTTGCGTTCGGGACTACTGAATCCAGATGTGCGTGACAGGATCTACCGGACGGCAGGCAAACTCATCAAGGAGCATTATGACAGCAATCGGCCTTGATGTACAGTGATTCCGTTGAAATAATGGTCAAGTAACGAAAAAAAGACCTATATTTGTAATAGCCGATAAATGCATTATCTTATTTTCTGGGCGAATTGCAATCATGTATTATTGCCATTGACGCTCTTGCTGTCACTGATAAAGGTGGTGTTGAACTACATCCCGACCACTTGGGATTATTCATGTTGACTGTTTGGAACCATGAACCACGTAAGTATTTGATTGTCATCATGTTGAGTTTGAGGGTACCTCACCCCATGAATACAAGTGAGGAACCGAGGTTGTTGTAAGTTGTTCATTGTCAACACACTAAGGGAAACCGAGTGCCAATCCTCCATGAGAACGTTGGCACAACGGTCGATAAAAAGAAATCGCCAGCGCAACGGGAAAACGGTGACGGGGAGGGGTAACGTGGAGGCGCCCTCGGGCGCGAGAACGCAGGCACGACGGTCGATAAACGGAAAAACGTCAGCAACTTGCAGACGATGCTACGAAGTGCTGACGATATCCGTTCTCGTGCCCAGAGCGGGGCTCGAACCCGCACGTCTTTAAGGGACACTGGATTTTGAGTCCAGCGCGTCTACCAATTCCGCCATCCGGGCAAGGATGGTCTCGGGGAGAGATGGGTTGCAAATTTACCTCAAAATCGGGGATTTGCCAAATTTTTCAAGTATCTTTGTATTCTTATGGAGAAGGAGTATATCGTTACCGTCGATGGGAAGCCGGCCGGCCGGGTGGTCGGCCGCGAACGGCTGGGGGAGATCGCCCCGCTGGTGGCGGAAGAGCCCGAAGTGTTCGTCGTTTACGATGCGAACGCGGCGGAGGTGGCGGCCGAGGTGATCGAGGCCGTGCCCGGCGTCCGCGGGAGCATCGCCCTCGAGACGTCCGAGGAGGACAAGTCGATGGACACGGTCCTGCTCATCGAGCGTTCGCTGCTGGAGGCGGGGGCGTCCCGGAAGGCGCTGGTGCTCGCCGTCGGCGGTGGCATCACGACCGACCTCGCGGGTTTCGCCGCGTCC
>Ga0310697_10005697_pt1 | contig 11985 bp, 12 predicted proteins | sample 172DNAGHGlowgp2_FD_203883 | JGI IMG/M metagenome (GOLD analysis project Ga0310697, IMG submission 203883) | Sheep rumen microbial communities from Palmerston North, Manawatu-Wanganui, New Zealand - 1728 DNA GHGlow gp2 (v2) (version 2) | ecosystem: Host-associated > Mammals > Digestive system >... | reverse complement strand
GGCGGATGTCCACCTGCTCCTTGTCCTTCATGATCTGATTGTACTCGCCGCCGGTATAGCGCGCAGGCTTCTGCACCCGCGGCAGGATACGCTCCAGTCGTTTATCCATGCGTTTCTCCTGTCTGACACGCTGATTACGAATCAGCTGTTCTTATCCATAATATTTTATATCATTTCCCGCCGCTTGGCAAGTACCGGCCCGCTTTCCTGATACAGCAGGACCCAAATTGAGGCTGCCAGCAGTGCTGCTCCCTTCCCGCGCAGCATCACCCAGAGTCCAAGACCCATGAGCGCCGTGCCGATAAAGAGGCTGACAGCCTCGCAGAGCCGCGCGCCCTTCTGCTCACCAAGCACAGCGCAGGAGAGATTCAGCACGATCCGTCCCCCATCCAGGGGCATGGCCGGCAGCAGATTGAAAAGGCTGAGGAGCAGACTCACCCCTGCCGAGAGGCAGAGCCAGTCCGCCTGCAGCCGGCTTCCCAAAAGGGAAGCCGCTCCTGCCCAGGCAAAACCGGCCAGCGGCCCCGCCGCCGCTGCGAGCGCCTGACCAAGCGCCCCGCCAGCGCCGTAATACTCGATGCAGAAGCCCCGCAGCTCCAGCCGAAAGCGCCGAATCTGCATCCCCAGCAGCAGGATGGCAGCTACATGCCCCAGCTCATGGCAGACAGCCGGCAGCAAAAACGCCGCGATCTCCGCAGGGTTTCCCAGGTAGAGGAGCAAAGCCGCCGGTGCAAAAGCAGAGAGACTTACAGGAAAGCGTTCCTTCATGCAGTTTGGGAAAACAAAGCCCGGCGGAATGCCTCAGCCAGCTCCTCCTGCCAGCTGTCCTGCGCCGCCGCCCTGCCCAGAGTCTCCACCAGCTGCAGCTCGTTCAAGTCCGCCGCGAGGATGCGTGCCGCCTCCCTTCTCGTCCTCTCAACCGCCGCCGGATAGCAGAGCCTGGCCAGGATCACAGTGGAGAGCAATGCCGCAAAAAGAAGCATCCCCCATTTTGTACGCAATCTCCATTCCCCCTTTTCCTATTGCTTCCATGCTATGTGCGAATTTGAGAGAATATGAAAAGGCCTTCTCCCGTGAGAGAAGGCCTTGATGAATTCTTTCATTCTTTACTTCCACTGGAAGGTGAAAATCCCGTACAGATACAGCCCGGCCACGCAGATGGGCACAAAATACTGGAATACGGGTTTCATCCAGTTCTGCACCTTCATGCCCTTGCCGGCGTTGGCCTCAGCCAGGAACTTATCCCAACCCCAGCCGATCTTGTAGCAGCAGAAGATGGAGAAGATCAGCGCGCCCAAAGGCAGCAGGTTGGTGCTGACGATGAAATCCCAGAAGTCCAGCCAGGCGGAACCCTCCGCGAAGGGCTGGAAGTGGAACACGCTGTAGCCCAGCGCCGTGGTCAGCGCCAGCAGGAAGATGCCGACGCCGCAGGCGATGCAGCCCTTGAGGCGGTTCCAGCCGGTCAGCTCGCGCACGCAGGCAAGGATGTTCTCAAACACGGCAAGCTCCGTGGAGAAGGCGGCGAACACCATGAAGAGGAAGAAGAGGCTGCCCCAGATCCGTCCGCCGGCCATGTTGTTGAATACAGTGGCCATGGTGTTGAAGAGCAGGCCGGGGCCGGCGTCCACTTCGATGCCGAAGGTAAAGCAGGCCGGGAAAATGATGAAGCCCGCCATGATGGCCACAAAGGTGTCCAGCAGAATCACACTCACGGATTCGCCCAGGAGCGAGCGCTCCTTGCCGATGTAGCTGCCGAATATGGCCATGGAGCCGATGCCGATCGACAGCGTGAAGAAGGCCTGGTTCATGGCCGCCACCACGACTTCGCCGGTGATCTTGGAGAAATTGGGCACCAGATAGAACTTGAGCCCTTCCTTCGCGCCCTCCAGCGTGGCGCTGTGGATGCCCAGCACGATCATCAGGACAAACAGAGCCGTCATAAGATACTTGGTGACGCGCTCCAGGCCCCCCTGGAGATTGAAGCTCAGTACCACGAAGCCAAGCAAGACCGCGATGAACAGATAGGTGACATTGACGCCGGGGTTCGTGATCATGCCCACAAAGCCCAGATCCGCCGTCTTACCGGTGAGAAAACGCACGAAATAGTACATCATCCAGCCGGTGACTACGGTGTAGAAAGCCATTAGGGCGATGTTGCCGAGCAGAGCGAAATAGCCGTGGATATGCCATTTCTGGCCCGGCTTTTCCAGCTTTTGATACATTTTGACAGGGCTTGCCTGCGCGGCGCGGCCGATGGCAAACTCCATGGTCATGGAAGGCAGGCCCAGCAGAAGCAGGCACAGCACATACACCAGCACGAATCCGCCGCCGCCGAACTGACCGGTCATCCACGGAAACTTCCATACGTTGCCGCAGCCGATGGCGCAGCCTGCGCTCACCAGAATAAAACCAAGCCGAGACTGAAAATTCTCCCGTTCCATCTTATTTCCTCCCTTTACTTATCAATTTAAACGCTTGTCACTGTAAATGGATGAATTGTGTATCATACTACCATAGACTACCACAGTTTGGCAATCATTATTTTACAATTTTGCGCCTTGATTTTTTCGATGGAACTGTGTAGAATTCGGCACTTGAAACGGAGCCCGCTTCCGTATATAATTTGATTTAATGAGATAGACCGTCTTATCGACCGTCTTTTGAGGATCTATATATGAATCTTTTCAACAATCCTGACCGCGAGCCGTTCCGCCTGCCGCATATCGGGCAGCGCATCACAAAAACGGCCATTGCGGTTTTCCTGTGCCTGTGTGTCTTCTATCTGCGGGGCATTGAGGGCGCTTCCCTCTCGTCGGAGGCCTGCATCACCGCCATCATCTGCATGCAGCCCTACGTGCGCGATACCCGCGAGTTTGCCGTGAACCGCGTCGCCGGGACGCTGATCGGCTCCTTCTGGGGCCTGCTGTTTCTGCTGCTGTGTCTCTTTTTCCCGAGCCTTGCCGATCATAGGCTGCTCCTCTACGCGATGATGGCTGTCGGCATCATGGTCTCGCTCTACGGGGCGGTCGCCATCCGCATGCCCGATACCTCAAGCCTTGCCGCCATCGTCTTTATCTGCATTGTCATCGCCTATCCGGAAATCGAATCGCCGCTGGAGCAGGCCTTTTACCGCATTACCGATGTGCTGCTCGGCACCTTCATCGCCATTGGAGTCAACGTCTTCCGCCTGCCGCGGGACAAGAACCGGAACCTGGTCTTCTTCATCCGCACGAAGGATCTGGTGCCGGACCGCTTCTCCCAGCTCCCCTCGGCGGCGCTCTTTCGCCTCAATTATCTCTATAACGACGGCGCCAAGATCTGCCTGATGAGCGAGCACGCGCCCGCCTTCTTCACGCTGCAGATGAACGGCACCCACCTCTCCGTCCCCCTGATCGTGATGGACGGCGCCGCGATTTACGACGCCAACGAGAACAAATACCTCTATCACTGGAACATTGAGCCCGAGATCTCGGCCTGGCTGCGCGATTACCTGGACCACCAGGGCCTGAGCTACTTCATCTACACGATCCACAACAACAAAACCTGCATTTTCCACCAGGGCCGCATGACCGAGCAGGAAAAGCCCGTGTATGACCGCATGCGCTCCTCCCCCTACCGCAGCTATCTGGACGGCGAGATCTATAAGGATGAGGAGCCGGTCTATTTCAAGATCATCGACGATACCGACAGGATCCAGGCCCTGCGCACCCGCATCCACAAGCAGCTGCAGGAGCAGAAGCTCCGCTCCGTGATCCGGCCCCAGGCCGGCGCGCCGGGCATCAGCGCCCTGTACATCTACTCCATCCAGGCCAACAACCACCGCGCCCAGCTCAAGCTGATGCAGATGCTCCATGAGAAGGAGCCGGAGCTGGAGGATATGCGCGTCTTCCTGCCGGACAAATACCGCAGCGAATCCGATGCGATGCACCTGCTGCACACGGTCGGCAACTACTACGAGCCGCTGAAGATCATGCGTCTCTTCCGCAGGAAAGAGAAGAATCAGAAAAGCTGACACGCCATAACGACGAAAAGCCGCCGGGATGTTTTCCCGGCGGCTAGTTTTATGAAAGATTCTATTAAGGCCTTATTCCCAGTCTTTCCAGATCTCGGGGCAGTAGCCAACGGTGGCCTTTTTGCCGTTTCGCACGATGGGCGTGCGCAGCATCTCGGGTACCTCGAAGAGCTTTTCCAGCTTGGCGTCATTTCCGGAAAGATATTGAAACAGCGGGTAATCCTGATCCTTCGGATCGGCCAGATTGTCAAGCCCCACGGCGTTCTTCACGCTGGTGAGCTCTCCCCTGCTGATGCCGTATTTCACAATGTCGATGTACTGATATTTGATCCGGCGCTCCTTGAACCAGCGCTCGGCCTTCTTGGTATCAAAACATTTGGACTTGCCGAAGATCTGGATGTTCATGCTTCTCTCTCCGAATCAGACTTCCGAAATGACGGGCAGGATCATCGGGCTGCGGCGGGTCGCCTTGTACAGATAGCCCGAGACATTGTTTTTCACCTTGCTCTTGATGGTGGTCCAGTCGGTGATGTGCTGGGCCTCGCAGGCCTCGACGGACTCCAGCGTCACGCGCTTGAGCTCCTCCATCAGCTCCTCAGCCTCCTTCACATAGATGAAGCCGCGGGTAACAATCTCTGGATCACCGAGCATCTTATGATCATAAGAGGAAAACGGCATCACGACGACGACCATGCCGTCCTCGGCCAATTTATGCCGGTCGCGCATGACGACGCTGCCCACTTCGCCGATGCTGCCGTCCACCAGTACAGCGCCGGATTGGACGTTTTCTTCGGCCCGGATGGATTTCTTGGTCAGCTCGATCACGCGGCCGTTTTCCGCGATCACAATGTTCTTCGGCTGCACGCCCATGATGCGGCCCAGCTCCGCGTGCTTGATGAGCATGCGGTACTCGCCGTGCACGGGGATGAAGAACTTGGGCTTTACCAGCGCCAGCAGCATCTTCTGCTCTTCCTGGCAGGCGTGGCCGGAGACATGCAGATCGGTATGCCGGTCGTAGATGACCTCGGCGCCCTTGTGGAACAGCTCGTCAATCACGCGGCTGATCATGTTCTCATTGCCGGGGATCGCGGAGGCGGAGATGATGACCCGGTCGCCGGAATCCACCTGGATCTGCTTGTGCTCGGAGAAGGCCATGCGGTACAGAGCGGACATGGCCTCGCCCTGGCTGCCGGTGGAGATGATGACCACCTTGTTCCGGGGCAGCTTGTTGATCTGGTCAAGATCCATCAGCACACCCTCGGGGATGTTCATGTAGCCCAGCACCATGGACACGCGCAGTACATTCTCCATGCTGCGGCCGGTGACGGCCACCTTGCGGCCGTATTTTACCGCCACGTCGATGATCTGCTGCAGGCGGTGCACGTTGGAGGCGAAGGTGGTGATGATGATGCGCTTGTCGCAGCCGAGAAAGAGCTTGTTGAAGCCCACGCCCACCTTGCTCTCGGACTCAGAGTGCCCCGGCTTCTCCACGTTGGTGGAGTCTGCCAGCAGGGCGAGGACGCCCTGGTTGCCCAGCTCGCCCAGTCGGACCAGATCCATCATGCCGCCGGAAATAGGCGTCACATCAATCTTGAAGTCACCGGTGTGAATGACAGTGCCGATCGGCGTCGTGATGGCCAGAGCCACCGCGTCGGGGATCGAGTGATTCACATGGATAAACTCAATGGTGAAGTTTCCGAGGCGGAAGACGGAGCCCGCCTTCTTGGTAAAGATCTGCGTATTGTAGAGAAGATCAAATTCCTCCAGCTTGAGCTCCACCAGCGCTGCGGTCAGCGGCGTGGTATAGATGGGCACGTCCAGCTCCCGCAGGACGTAGGGCACGGCACCGATATGGTCTTCATGCCCGTGGGTCAGGATCAGGCCGCGCAGACGCGCGGCGTTGTTGCGAAGGTAAGTAATATCGGGCAGGACGACGTCCACCCCATACATATCCTCATCGGGAAAACCCATGCCGCAGTCCACGACAATGATATCATTCCCATACTCAAACGCAGTCATATTCTTGCCGATCTCGCCGAGACCGCCAAGCGGGATAATTTTCAGTTTAGAAATCATGCATTACTCCATTCTCAGTTCAATATGTAAAACGCGTGCGGCTGTGGAAACAGATAAAACAGTGTAGCCATAATGCACGCAAAATATTCGCGCCCTTACATTTCCGTGCGGCCTTCCATGGCGCGATTCAGCGTCGCATCGTCGGCAAATTCCAGATTGGATCCCACGGGAATGCCGTAGGCCAGACGGGTGACCCGGATGTCAAAGGGCTTGAGCAGCCGGGACAGATACATGGCCGTGGCCTCCCCCTCCGTGTCGGGGTTGGTGGCCATGATGACTTCCTCCACATCCTCAGAGGCAATACGGTTAAGCAGTTCCTTGATGCAGATATCGTCGGGACCGATGTGGTTCATGGGCGAGAGGACGCCATGCAGCACATGATAGGTCCCGTTGTATTCGTGCCCGCGCTCAATGGACAGCACATCACGCGGTTCAGACACGACGCAGATGGTGGATTTGTCCCGCCGGTCGCTCTGGCAGATTGAACATACCTCTCCCTCTGTCAGGTTCTGACAGATGCTGCAGCGGTGGACGCTGCGCTTGGCATCGGTGATCGCGGAGGCGAAGGACAGCGCCTCCTCATCCGAGAGGGCCAGCACATGAAAAGCCAGCCGCTGTGCGCTTTTGCGGCCGATGCCGGGCAACGATGCGAATTTATCGATCAGGTTTTCCAGAGAGGCGGGAAAGAAAGCCATAAGAATTACTCCGTTTCCGAATTCCGAATTGCGGCGATGGCAGCGGCTCGGTCGGCCTTGCCGAAGACCGCGCTGCCTGCGACGAAGACGTTTGCGCCCGCAGCCTTGGCAACAGCAGCGGTTTGATCGGTAATGCCGCCGTCCACCTCCAGATCGCAGCCGGGATTGACGGCGTCCAGCATGCTGCGGAGCGAGCGCACCTTGTCCATCATGTCAAACATAAAGCTCTGCCCGCCGAAACCGGGCTCCACCGTCATCACGAGCACCAGATCTACCTGTTGCAGATAGGGCGCCGCGGCCTCCGCCGGCGTGCCGGGTTTAAGCGTAACGCCGCACTTTTTGCCTTTGGCGCGGATCTTTTCCAGCGCTGCCAGATTATTTTCCTCCGTGTCGGCCTCGAGGTGGATGTTCACCAGATCCGCCCCCGCGTCACAGAATCGTTCCACATAGCGAATAGGCCGGTCGATCATCAGGTGCACGTCAAGAAACATGTCCGTCGCTCTGCGCAGGGATTTGAGCACAGGTATGCCGAAGGAGATATTGGGAACAAAGGCGCCGTCCATCACATCAAAATGCACATAGTCTGCGCCGCCGCGCCGGATTTCCTCCACCTCGGACCCGAGGCACGCGAAATCCGCGGACAGTATGGACGGCGCAACTTTGATCATGGCAGTATCCTCCAAAATCCATATGCTCAATTTTGAATATTATACTACAAGTGATGTGCAAATGCAACATTTCACATTTTTGTATCAATATGGAAAAAAGCGGCTGATAATGCAGCCGCTTTTCTCTTTATTTTACTATTTCCAGGATTTTCGCGTAATTCTGCCGGCAGGCTTCCAGCGTGATCTCGTTCTCGCGCTTCACGATGTAGCGGTAGGTCTCATCGCTGTTCTTCGCTCCCAGATCCAGCACATAGCGCATGCTCGCGCGCACGGCGCCCATGGCCAGGTCAGCAGAGGCGGCGACGAAGCGCTTCGCCTCCTCGCTGCAGATCTCCGCCAGCTGCGCAAGCAGCTCCAGCAGCTGATTCATCATGTTGATGATCTCATTGGCGATGGCGGCGGCAGGCTGACGCGCAGCGTCGATCGTGCAGGGATCGCCCTCCTTCATGGCCTTGCGCAGGGGGCCGCGGCTCTTCACGTCCTCATCGATCAGATGGATCATGTAGGAGCGCAGGATCTCACCGTTGCGGCAGAGATAGTCGAGCTGTTCGGTGTTCCCCTTCTCCTCCGCCGTCAGGGCGGCGGCACGGATCATATAGGCTGCTGCCGTGGCGGCGCTCAGCGCGGCGCCGCTGCCGATGTCGGTGCGGCTGTCAGGCTCCGACAGGGCCTTCGTCAGCTCGTCCGGCAGTTTTTTGCGAAAGATTTCGATTTTCAGCGTCTCAGCCATCTCAGCATCTCCTCAGTCTTTGTTGAATTCCCGCAGCTGCAGGCCTTCGTTCTTCTGCAGGGCCCAGTTGATGCACCACTGGGAGGTAAAGAGCAGCAGGTCGTTGCCCTTGAAGTCCTGCACCCACTTGGTATCGCTGGTCAGGTTCAGCGAGCGGATGTCGATCCCCTCGGAATCCACCCAGCGCACCAGCTCATAGGGCATGGAGCGGCGGCGAATGTCCACGCCGTACTCGGTCTTGAGTCGGTACTCCAGCACCTCGAACTGCAGCACACCCACGACGCCCACGATCACTTCCTCCACGCCGGTATGCGGCTCGTGGAAGATCTGAATGGCGCCCTCCTGGGCAATCTGCTGGATGCCCTTTTCAAACTGCTTGCGCTTCATGGTGTCGATGCGCTCCACCGCGGCGAAATGCTCGGGTGCGAAGGTGGGGATGCCCTCGAAGCAGACATTCATGCCCTTCTCACAGATCGTGTCGCCGATGGAGAAGATGCCCGGGTCGAAGACGCCGATGATGTCCCCGGCGTAGGCCTCGTCGATGATCGCGCGCTCCTGGGCCATCAGCTGCTGGGGCTGGGCCAGGCGCAGCGCCTTGCCGCCCTGCACGTGGAAATATTCCTTATCGCGCTCAAAGCGGCCGGAGCAGATGCGCATGAAGGCGATGCGGTCCCGGTGGGCCTTGTTCATGTTGGCCTGGATCTTGAAGACGAAGGCGGAGAAGCGCTTGTCAAAGGGATCGAGCACATCCTCGCCGGGGACGCGCGGCAGCGGCGGCATGGTCAGCTTCAAAAAGCTCTCCAGGAAGGGCTCGACGCCGAAGTTATTCAGCGCGGAACCGAAGAACACCGGGCTCAGGCGGCCGGAGCGCACTTCCTCCAGGTCGAATTCAAAGCCCGCGCCGTCCAGCAGCTCGATATCGTCCGCCAGGGTCTGGCGCAGCCGGGAGCCGATCAGCTCATCCAGCTTCTCCGTCTCATCCATCGTGCACTCGATGGCGCGGATACGGCTGGTGCCGCGGTGAAACTCGTTGAAGGCCAGGATGGCCTGCTTTTCCCGGTCGTACACGCCCTTGAACTCCTGGCCGCAGCCGATGGGCCAGTTCATGGGATAGGTGCCGATGCCGAATTCGTGCTCCAGCTCCTCCATCAGATCGTAGGGGCTGCGGGCCTCACGGTCCAGCTTGTTGATGAAGGTGAAGATGGGGATGTGCCGCATGGCGCATATTTTGAAGAGCTTGCGGGTCTGCGGCTCGATGCCCTTGGCTGCGTCAATGACCATGACGGCGGAGTCCGCCGCCATCAAGGTGCGGTAGGTATCCTCCGAAAAGTCCTGGTGACCGGGGGTGTCCAGAATGTTGATGCAGTAACCCTCGTACTCAAACTGCATGACTGAAGAGGTGATGGAGATGCCGCGCTGTTTCTCCAGCTCCATCCAGTCTGACACCGCGTGGCGGGCGGTGGCCTTGCCCTTGACGGAACCGGCCATCTGAATGGCTCCGCCGTATAGCAGCAGCTTCTCTGTCAGTGTAGTTTTGCCGGCGTCCGGGTGCGAGATGATCGCAAAGGTCCGGCGCCGTTCGATTTCCCGTTGTAAATCACTCATAAATCATATCTCCGTTCCTGAAAGATTTTTGTTTCCGTTATTTCTCAGGGCGGAGAAAGGCGAAAATGCTTCATACCGAAAACCCTTTTTATCAAGATAAACTGTAACTTTTTTATATTAGCATATTATGTGGGAAAAAGCAAAACTTTTATCCCACAATCTCTGAAAACATCACGTTCATATCCACGCCGCCGCTGATGCCATCCACATTACCCCGGTCAGTAAACTGCCAGATCCGGTAGCCGCGGGCTGAAAGAGGCGGCAGTCCGTCATTTGTATAGCTGGCCATCCAGATCTCATACCGGCTCAGGGGCTGATAGTTGATGGAATCCAGGTAGAAATACTGTCCGGCGTAGATGCCGGCACGATACCCGGCGCTTTCGATGACCCGGCAGAAAGCCAGCGCGTTTTTTGTCCGCTCTCCGGTACTCAGCCGGTCAGCCCTCCCCTTCGGGTACTCTCCGGACAATTCAATGTCATAATAGACCGGGAGATCCAGCGCGCGGCCCTGCAGACTTTCCAGCACGGCGGTCGCCTCCGCAGCGGACTCCTGTTCGTTAAGAGCGGTGGAGTAAAAATATACGCCGACCTGCAATCCGGCTTCCATCGCATCCCGCAGGTAACGCTCAAAGCGTACGTCGCCGTAGATGCTGCCGCTTGTCCACCCGCGGCCGCCTGTACGGATGACGGCAAAGCCGATCCCCTGTTCCCGCACGCGGTTCCAGTCGATGTTTTCATTGTAGGTGGAGACGTCCACCCCGACCGTTTCGGCCTTGACGCCGCTGCGGTCGAAGTAGCAGTATTTCCCGTCAATGAGCCGCAGCCCGGTCACGGCGCCGCCGCCCTGCAGATAGAAGAGCTTGCCGTCCGCAGTAACCCAGCCCTCGTCGCCCCGCATGGAGGGGTCGTAATGCGGGATGCCGCCCGTCTCGCGTGTTTCCGACTGGATCACCACGGCAAGATTCTCTCCCTCTTCCGCCTCCGCGTTTTCCGTCATTTGGGGTTGAGGGTCGGCAGCCTTCTGCAGAAAGGCCGCAAGCCACAGCCCTCCAAGGACAGCCAGCGTCAGGCCGAGCAGAAGAATTCTCTTTGCCGACAAGTTTTTTTTCTTATTTTCCATTTATAATACACGCTCAAACAGGCGAACGCTTATCTTCCCGGTATCCGGGTAAAACACATCGCGCTCTTCCACGAAGCGAAAATCATGCCGCAGGTAAAGCCGCTCCGCCGGCAGATTTCCGGTCACAACATCGAGCCGCAGCGCGCGTTTCCCTTCCGCTTTTGCATGATCAACCATTGCTTCCAGCATGTGGCTGGACAGCCCCTTTCGCCGAAAATCGGGGTGCACTGCAAAAAGGTGAAGCACACATACTTTGTCCGCGCAGGCCGTGGTAGGCCATGTGGCGTCGGCGTAAATTGGGTCGTCCCCTTCCGTCATGACGGCGGCCGCAGCAAGGCAATCCTCAAGCAGCAGGAGAAAGAACGTGCCCTCTCTCACATGCATCTCCAGATCCTCCGCGTCGGGATAGATCCCGAAGTGCCAGGAAGGACTGTAGGGGCTCAGTTTCTGGGCTTTGCATACTTGCTCATAGAAATTCAGCAGCGCGGGAACATCCTCCGCTTCTGCTTTTCGGATCGTTCTTACCATATCTGTCACCTTCTTTTCACACTCTATCAGTTTTTTGTCTTCGATGCAAGAAATAAATCGACATAGGGTGAATCTGACAAGAAAGCAAAAAAGGGACATTCTTCGGTTCTGGCTGCGTGGAAATCGTCTTCCGCCCAACTCATCAGCTCCTGCTCGGCAATTTGTTGTCCTCCTGATCGAAGCGAAAGATCTCGCCCCGGCACTTTGCCAGAAGGCCGCGCCCCGCGACGCCGCTCAGGATGACAGATTTACAGTAAGACGCGCCCCGGAGAATTCCGGGGCGCGTTGGTGGTTATTGCTTTTTGTTCGGTTTGGTTACGATCAGCCGTGGAAGTAGTTGTTGGCAGCCTGGTTGTAAAGATACAGGGCCTTGCAGGTGTTCTGCATGTCTGTACTCAGCAGGCCTTTCTTCAGCACCGTGTAGCAGTACGCCAGCGCGCTGGTCTGGATCTCCATCTCCTCGCTGCCGCTGCTGACCTTCACCGTGTACATCGTATCCAGGTCTTTCGCTGCGATGTTCTCGATGGTCAGCATGTAGTCCTTGCCCGCAG
>Ga0310697_10005696_pt1 | contig 11987 bp, 7 predicted proteins | sample 172DNAGHGlowgp2_FD_203883 | JGI IMG/M metagenome (GOLD analysis project Ga0310697, IMG submission 203883) | Sheep rumen microbial communities from Palmerston North, Manawatu-Wanganui, New Zealand - 1728 DNA GHGlow gp2 (v2) (version 2) | ecosystem: Host-associated > Mammals > Digestive system >... | reverse complement strand
CTTGTTGTCCATAAAGCGATTGACGTTGAACCTGCCCGAGTAGCGGTCTTCCGTGCCGTAGGCTCCGTCGAAGTTGCCCACCCATCCGTCCTTCATGCCCTTCTTGACAGAAAGGTCGAGAACCGTCTCCTCTTCGCCATCATCAATACCCGTAATGCGCGAATAGTCACTCTTCTTGTCGTACGACTTCAGCTTCTTGATAAGTTTGGAAGGCAGGTTCTTCAGCGCCATCTTAGTGTCGTTCTGGAAGAATTCCTTACCGTCGACCATTATCTTGGAAATGTTCTTGCCATTAATCTTGATGTTACCCGATTCATCGATTTCCGCTCCGGGCAATTTCTTGACGAGGTCTTCGAGAGCAGAACCTTCAGGCAAACGGAACGCATCCGCATTAAAGACGAACGTGTCAGCACTCATCTCCACTTGTGCCAACTTGGCTGTCACCTCCGCCTCTTTCAACATCTTGCTGTTCTCTTGCAAGGTTATTTCGCCAAGGTTGACACTATTATTCTGTTTGGGCAATACGATATTGCGATAATAGGTTTGGAAACCGATGAAACTGATGCGCAGAATATAGTTGCCCGCCTTGACTGCCGGAAGTTTGAACTTGCCCTCGAGGTCTGAAGAAACACCTGCTGCCTGCACGCTATCCTTGGGCTGAAGCAGCACGACAGAAGCACCCGGCATGGGTTCGTTCAAAGAGCCGTCCACGACAGATCCGCTCACGGTAACCTTTTGTGCCATTGCGAAATAAGAGCTAAGGCATAATATGAGGAGAGAAATGAAACGTTTCACAAATTAGGGATTTGGGGTTAAAGTTATATTTATTTCGTCGTTTCTTTGACTCGATTAATGTATAAAGGTTTATTCAGGAGCCAAAATTAACTCTTTTGCCTTGAGGTTGTTGCGAGACAGATGTCCCATCCCATACAAGATTGCCATTCACCCATGTCTTTTCAACCTGCCAATCGAGCTTTCTTCCCTCTAAAGGGCTCCAACCACAGCGGCTCTCTATGCAATCCTTTGTCACCTCCCAAGGATTTTGGCGCACCAAAACAAGGTCTGCCCAATAGCCCTCGCGGACAAAACCGCGCTTCTCGATGCCATAGAGACGGGCTGGATTATGGCACATCAGTTCGACAAGTCGTTCAATGCTAAGCACGCCGTCTGTCGTCAAACCCAACATTGAAGGCAAAGAGAACTGTACCATAGGCATTCCGCTCATTGCCTTACAACAACCGCCTTCTTTCTCGCTTAGCAGATGCGGAGCATGATCCGTGCCAATAGTACGGATGCGCCCGTCTGTAAGGGCTTTGCGAAGGGCTTCCCTGTCAGCGGCCGTCTTGATGGCAGGATTGCACTTAATGCGAGTGCCAAGCATCTCGTAATCCTCATCTGTGAAAAGAAGATGTGGCACACAAACCTCTGCAGTAATACGCTCATCATCGGGCTCAAAGAGTTCCAATTCCTTGGCCGTCGTAATGTGGGCGACGTGCAGTCGGGCTCCTTCTTCTTTAGCAAGACGGACCGCCAGTTCTGTGCTTTGATAGCAGGCTTCATGATCGCGGATAATGGGATGGTAACGGACATCAGGATCTTCACCATATTGCCTTTTAACTTCCGCCATATTGGCATTGATGCGAGCCGTGTCCTCGCAATGTGTCATGATGAGCGAAGGCGAAGAACGGAATATTTGTCGAAGTGACACTTCTTTATCGACAAGCATTCCGCCTGTACTACTACCCATAAAGAGTTTTATACCAGGACAAGCAGACGTGTCAAGTTGCTTGATTTCCTCGATGTTATCATTCGTGGCACCAAGATAGAAACCGTAATTCACATGACACTGATGTTCAGCAAGTGCATAACGCTCTTCAAGAAGTCTGCGTGTCGTTGTCTGCGGGATGACATTTGGCATATCGAACACCGTCGTAACTCCACCTCTTGCAGCAGCTCTAGTCTCACTCTCCATCGTAGCCTTATGCGTAAGGCCTGGCTCACGCATGTGAACGTGACCGTCGATAACACCCGGGAGCAGGAACATTCCTGTAGCATCAAGCGCCACATCATCTCCACTTCCCTTCGAATGAGGATGGCAATCTATCTCAACGATTCGGCCGTCATCAATAGAGACGGATGCTTGGTAACACCTGCCCTCATTGACGATTGTTGCATTCTTTATGGTGAAACGGCCTTCCGTCATGCGTTTTATTCTCCAAGTATCTTTTCGAAAGCCTGTATCAGCACGTTGGCCATAATCTGCATACCATCGTCATTGGGATGCAAAGCTGTGTCGTAACTCCAATTGTCCAGTTGGCGCTGGCCACCACATTCAGCGAAGAAGTCGGCCACGGGGAACGACTCGTAAGCTGCTATCTGACGTATAACATTTGCATACTCCTCAAGGTAGATACCATTCAAAGGGTCGTACCAATGGTCAGGCAGGTAGCCGTTGAAACCATAAGCTTTTCGCGGAGTACAAAGAATGACGCGAGCTTTTTTGTTACGCGAGAAGATACGGTCAATGACTTGCCTATAGATAGCAGCGAAGGTGCCATTTTTCGTGTTGTTGATATAGTCATCAATGGTACCTACAGGCGTAGAATGCCCCCAATCGTTGATGCCGTGCTCTATGGTATAGTAGTCGGCAAGGACAACCGACGAGATGGCTGAAGAAAGGGTGCCGCCATTGACTGCCTTGTTGCTGAAATTCTTGAAGGCAATTTTCTCCATAACGCGTGTCTGATAGCCTTTGGTAAGGGGATAAGAGGCTGTGTTCTCGTTGAGCCATGAGATGGATGTTCCCAACGAGCACCATCGGCCATTAACTACGCGAGGCTCAGGAGTAGCTGCTTGCGCAGGATCAGGGCTAAACACGATGCTGTCCACATCTACAATGTTATATCCATGGTCTTTATCTTTCTCGTAGACCGTGAAACTCTGCGCCATAGCTACAGAGGCTACGGCGCAGAGGATAATAGTTGAAAATGTCTGTTTCATTGCTTATTTAACAAGAATCTTTTTCCCATTAATAATATTGATACCTTTTTGCATCTTGCTAAGACGCTGACCAGCAAGGTTGTAAATAGCTACAGGCTGAGAGGTCTCGGATGCCTCCACTTCATTGATACCTGTGTAAGTGCCATCTTCATTGCGGACGACAATTCCGTGGCTCTCATTGAGAACCGGGAATTTATCTTCGCCAATGTTCTGATACCAATAGATATTACTTTGGTTGCCATTAAGCTTGTAGCAAACCTCGCCATTCTGGAATTGCTCAAGACTCATTTGTGTGCCTTGAACTGTTCCAACTGCATTGAGATAGTAGCAGTTGTTGAGTTGTACTGTACCACGGCAGAATGTGTAACAGTAATCAGTGCCAGTACCCTCGGTAAGTTCACAAGCTGTATAACAATTGTTGAGCGTAGAAGAGCCACTTCCTGAATATGCGACGAAGCCGCAATACATCGAGCTACCTGGATTACCCATCGAACCGAGAGTAGCACAGTTGTTAAAGGTGGCTTCACCCTCCATACGTCCGAACATGCCGCCATCGCCTGTCACGCCGCTGTGTTCGCCTATGATATCGACATCCGTGATGACACTTTCCACGAGAACCGTATTGCTTGCCCAGCCTACAAGTGCGCCAAAGTGGATAGTTGTCACAATAGCATCGCCTTTAACACGCAGATTACGAATAGTGCCGCCGTCTACATAACGGAAAAGTCCACAATAATTATCGTTGACTTCGTAGCTGTAAGTCACAGTATGTCCTTGTCCATCAAAGATACCGCCGAACTGTGAATCTGATGTACCAATCATGAGGTTGGGATTGTCACCCTCATTCAAATCAATGTCCGTAAGCAACTTAGCGTTGATCTTTGTGTTGCCTCCATTGACCATGGCTGCAAATACGATGTAATCGTCAAGGTCGCGAAGCAGATAGTAACCATCCTCTTCATCAGGGAAGAAATCAATGTAATCATAAATGTTGATGGCAAGTATCTCCTCTGTTGACATGGTACCGTCAACGTATCCGCCAATGAGAGTAGAATACAGGTCTTCCATCTTATCGAATTCATCTTCGGTGAGGATCTCGGCGAACGCACTCTCCAGTTTGCTCACCTCTTCAGCCATATCCATGAGCTTAACATAAGCCTGCTTGCTCTCATAGATTTGCAGGAAAAGTTCTGAGAACTTCTCGATGAGTTGATACTTAGCTTCTGGTTCAGTTGTAGTAGCTACAGCATCGAGTGTCTGTCGAAGTTCGTCCTTAAGAGCTTGGCTATAGTTGGGATAAATGGGATAGTCATCGTCTATAGCAATAGCCTGTTCATATGTATCAAGAATGGTGCGAGCACGAGCCGATTGTGATTCCAAAACACGGTCGAGGCTCTCGCCTGCTTCATCCATCTCTCCAAAGTAACGCACCTTAATGTTGCCGAAACCAAGCCAGTCACGAGATAGTCCTGTTCCTGGTTGGCGAACGCCAATAGTCAGTTGGCCATCTGTAACGTTGCAAAGCACGTAGTTGGGATAACGACCTGCCTGGAAGGCATTGCAGCAGCTGACGATGCCCTGCATAGTGTAGCCGATGACATTCTCGTCTTCATCCACGATTGGGAAGTCGGCAACAGGACCGTTGATGTTGCAATTCTCACCATCAATGGCGTCATCCACACTAATCATGTCTTCGATGTTAGCTTGGAAGAAGTTGTGTATGTCGTTCGCATATAGCGTTGCAGCATAATTGACATTGTAGAAGTCATTGTAAGGAGTCGGGCGGAATGCTCCATTTATCTGCAACTCATAGATGCCATTCGGCAAATTTGTTATTGTTTGGTACATATCCATCGTTGCAGCAAGGCACTCACCTGCATGCAGGGAACTTGTTTCCGAAGTACCCCATCCTGTAGGAACTTGGCCTTCCCATCCGTTAAAATGGTCGCTCAGGTCGGCATTGGTGAAGAGCATGGTTATCTCGGTTCCAATAGGTGTGGTATAAGTAATGGCCTCAACCAGTTTCTCTTCTATGAAGGCAGTCTCAGCAATGATCTCTTCTTCAGTAAGTGTGCAGTTGTCGAGGATATAAACAGCAGATCCATTCGGATAATCTTCACTTGGTGCATCAAACTCGGTAAGGTAGCTTGCCAAAGCCTGACTCTTTACATTATCCAATTCGGGATGTTCTTCCAGATATGTCTTTGTCTCTTCCACCTTAGCGATGTATGCAGCGTAGGCATTTGCACAACTTTGGATAGCCTGACGTTGCTCTTCAAGTTCATTGTAACCTGCCATGAAAGTATCAATGTCATCTGAAGAACTCAAAGTATTGAGCGCTTCAAGATAAGAGTCAACAAGGCTCTTCTGAAGCTTGGTTTCCTCAAGACGCTCGGTCTCTTCCTGAATAACACGAGTAATGAATTCATTGAGGCTAGCATTGTCTGTGACGTTCATGAAGACACTGCCAGCACCATAAACTCTCAGGTGGCTTGGGTCTGGCACAGGCATATCGTCCTCGCCAAGGGTCTGGTACCAGCCGATTTCGCTTTGGTCGCCATTGAGCAGATAGCAGAGTTCGCCGCTTGCAAGTTGTTCATCTGTTATCTGAGCTTGATGTATATTGTTGCCCGTCAACACCTTTCCGATTGCATTGAGATAGTAGCTGTTGTTGATGGTGACTGTGCCGCTTTGGTGTGTCATGGTGAAGCAGTTGCCCGTACCTGTGCCTTCGGTGAGCTTGCTGGTTGTGTAGCAGTTGTTGAGCGTTGTCTTGCTCTCGCCGCTCGACCATCCGGAGAAGGGGCTGTACATCGAACTACCCTCGAAGCCCATTTCGCCGAGGGTGGCGCAGTTGTTGAAGGTGATGTCGGCATAGTTGGCGCCAATCATGCCAGCATCGCCGGTCACTTGGTTCATTGCGCCGGTGATGTTTACGTCAGTGATGACGTTTTCCACGAGTATCGTGCCATTGCCGCGTCCAATGAGTGCGCCGTAGTGAATCTGTGTCACGTAAGCGCTGCCTTCTACGCGAAGATTGCGAATTGTTGCATCCTTAACGAAAGCAAAGAGGCCGCGCCACTTTTCTGTTACTTCATCATAATCATAGTGAATGGTGTGGTAGCCACCGTCGAAGATACCTGTGAACGGTCTGTTTTCCGTGCCTAACATCAGACTCGGATCAACACCATCGTTCAAATCGATGTCGTCGGTCAAAAGCACTTTCAGCTGAGCATCACTTTCCTGGATCTTCAGGTAAAGCCAATACATCTGCTCTGCATTACCAATGAGGTAGAAGCCATCTGCGTTTTGAGTGACTGCATTGGGGTCTGTCATACCACAAACTGTGCAGATTCCATCCATACCATACTGGTGGTCAGGCTTCACAGGATAACTCTCAGTATTAGAATATGTGAGAGGACTACCTTCCAACTCAGCGCCGTCACAACGGACAGTACCCGACGCATAGACACGCTTGCCTTCGGGGTTGGGAACGGGGAAAGGTTCGGAACCGTCGAGGTTTTGCGTCCAGACGATGTTGCTTTGGTCGCCATTCAATTTGTAGCAGAGAGCGCCGTTAGCAATCTGTTCTTCAGTTATCTGCGTACCCTGTACCTTATCAATATAGTTGAGGTAGTAGCAGTTGTTGAAGACGCATGGGCCACCGGCATGTGAGAGTGTAGCGCTGTTGCCGTCAATGCCCGTGCCTTCCTTGAACTCGCAAGTGGCATAACAGTTGTTGAGCGTTGTCTTGCTACTGCCGTTCGACCATCCGGAGTAAGGACTGTACATCGAGCTGCCAGGATAACCTAAAGGACCGAGTACGGCGCAGTTGTTGAAGGTAATGTCTGCGTAGTTAGCTCCCAGCATACCAGCGTCGCCGGTCACACCGCTGCGCTGTCCGGTGATGTCCACGTTGGTCACAACGTTCTCAACGAGCACCGTGCCATAAGCCACGCCGATGAGTGCGCCGTAGTGGATGTTGGTCGACACAGCACTTCCCTCTACGCGGAGGTTGCGGATGGTTGCGCCATCGACGGCACGGAAGAGTCCGCGCCACTTCTCGGAGACTAATGCATAGTGGTAGGTGATGGTGTGTCCCTGTCCGTCGAACGTGCCCGTGAAGGGCTGGCTTTCTGTGCCTATCATCAGGTCGGGATAATCGCTATCTGCCAAGTTGATGTCGGCCGTCAGGACGCCATCCGTGGCTACGCCGTCCTGAATGATCTGCGCGAAGTCATACAGGTCCTGAGCTGTGGCAATTTCCATCACGTCTTCTGCCGCCCTTAGGCTTCCTGCCGCTGCCAATAGGAGCAGGATAATCGGAAGTAATCGCTTTTTCATAATAATCGTTATTTTAGTTGTGTTTAAGTTGGTCGTTCTTATTCTTATACGCTGCAAAAATACGATTTTCCACGACAAGATACAAATTATTTATGCTCTTTTTATTGTTTGATATTGCTTTTTCGCTCACTTTTTCGTACCTTTGCACGCAAATTAATAGTCCGTAATAGTCCGACAAGGGCAAAAGCACTTACACATTATATTATATGCAGCAACAGAAAATCATCATCTTGGACTTCGGTTCGCAAACCACTCAGTTGATTGCACGCCGTTTGCGCGAGCTCGATACCTTCTGCGAGATACTGCCTTACAACAAGTTCCCAGTATCGGACCCTGATGTTATCGGCGTCATTCTGGCAGGCAGTCCTTACAGCGTCTACGACCCTGAAGCGTTCCGCGTTGACCTGAATCAGTTCAGGGGACGCATGCCTATCCTCGGCATCTGCTATGGTGCGCAATTCATGAGCCATACTCTTGGAGGCAAAGTGGAGCCTGCAGGAAGTCGCGAATATGGTCGCGCGAATCTCTCTACGATTGACTTCGACAATCCGCTCTTCAAGGGCTTTGACGAGAACAGTCAGGTCTGGATGAGTCATGGCGATACCATCACGGCTCTGCCTCAAGGTTTCCATGCAATCGCAAGTACGGAGAAAGTGAAATATGCCGCGTATGCTGCTGACAATGAGCCCATTTGGGGTGTTCAGTTCCATCCCGAAGTGTTCCATACTCTGCAGGGAACTCAACTGCTGAAGAACTTTGTGGTTGACATTTGCGGCAGTCGTCAGGACTGGTCTGCAGCGAATTTCGTGGAAACGACCGTTGCCGAATTGAAAGCTCAGATTGGGAACGACCGTGTCATTCTCGGCCTTTCTGGAGGCGTAGACAGTAGTGTGGCAGCCGTTTTGCTCAATCGCGCTATCGGAGATCGACTGACCTGCATCTTCGTGGACCACGGAATGCTTCGAAAGAACGAGTTCCAAAATGTCATGAAGGACTACGAATGTCTGGGCCTGAACGTCATCGGAGTGGATGCAAGCGCTCGCTTCTTTGCCGACCTCGACGGTGTGACTGAGCCGGAGAAGAAGCGCAAAATCATAGGTCGTGACTTCATAGAAGTCTTCAATGCCGAAGCGAAGAAGATTACGGATGCTAAGTGGTTGGCTCAAGGCACGATTTATCCCGACCGAATTGAGAGTCTGAACATTACGGGAAAGGTCATCAAGAGTCATCACAATGTAGGCGGTCTCCCAGAAGAAATGCACCTTTCCCTGTGCGAGCCTCTGAAGTGGCTCTTCAAGGACGAAGTGCGTCGAGTGGGCCGTCAGCTGGGCATTCCAGAGCATCTCATAGGTCGTCATCCTTTCCCAGGACCAGGTCTGGCGGTCCGAATCCTTGGAGCTATTACGCCAGAAAAGGTTCGCATCCTGCAAGATGCCGACGACATCTTCATCCAGGGACTGCGCGACTGGGGACTCTACGACCAGATCTGGCAGGCTGGAGCTATCCTGCTCTCCGACGTTCGAAGTGTCGGCGTGATGGGCGACGAACGCACCTACGAGAACCCCGTTGCATTAAGGGCAGTAACGAGCACAGACGCGATGACAGCAGACTGGGCTCACCTACCCTACGAATTCATGGCAAAAGTCTCGAACGACATCATTAATAAGGTTAAAGGAGTCAATCGCGTTTGCTACGACATCTCGTCGAAGCCACCATCGACAATCGAGTGGGAATAAAACATCACACGTGACGATTGCAATTTACTAGTGTGACGATTGCGATTTACTAGTGTGACGTTGGCAATCGTATAGTGTGACGTTGGCCAGTTTCACGTGTGACATTTCGCAAGATAATAGGCCTCACAAATGTCAACAACCGTTCGAAGTCGTTAAAAATACTAAAAGTATTTGGTTATCTGCAGAAAATGTCGTACCTTTGCACACGGAAACGTAGAAAACGCCTTTACCATAAAGGATAACACGCGACTAAACGAAACGCTACGAAATGGAAAGAACCCTGGTGTTGCTCAAGCCAAGTACTGTAATGAGAGGCCTGATAGGTGAAGTCACCAGCCGCTTTGAAAAGAAAGGATTGCGCATCGTCGGCATGAAAATGCTGCAACTCAATGACGAGATACTCAACGAGCACTATGCTCACCTAGTCGGTAAACCATTCTTTCCTGCGCTGAAAGCATCCATGATGCGGACTCCCGTCATCGCCATGTGCCTTGAAGGAACCGACGCCATCGAAGTGGTTCGTTTCATCACGGGCTATACCAACGGACGAAAGGCTGAACCCGGAACCATCCGCGGCGACTACTGCATGAGCAATCAGCAGAACATCGTACACGCTTCCGACTCACCCACATCGGCAGCCATCGAGCTGAAACGCTTCTTCAAGCCCGAAGAGTTGTTCGACATGGGTGACCTTAACATGGACCGACTCTACGCAACAGACCTGTCCTAATACCATTATAAAAAAGAAAACCAACCACCTGAATGATGAAGATAACAACCACCCTTTCCCTGCTCTTCGCAATCTGCACCAGCAGTTTAGCACAAGACCGACTCGCCGATATCGCACCCATCGACCGAAAGATGCGTGCCATCGACAGCATCGCGCTGGTCCGCCTCAACGAGCAGGAATCGTTGGCAGACATGCAGAACCCCGCTGCATCACTCTATCCCAATTGGAATAACGACTATACACGTTCGTATGGCGTAGCACTCCCCAAAGAATACAGAATCGACCTCCGCAACTTCCACATGCCTTGCGACAGCCGAATGGTAACCAGCCACTACGGCTATCGTCGCTCTTTCCGCCGTCAACACTACGGAACAGACATTAAGGTCTTCGTGGGAGACACCATTCGCGCAGCCTTCTCGGGCAAAGTGCGCGTCGTAGCATTCGAGCGTGGCGGTTATGGCAACTACGTCATCATCCGTCACTCGAACGGACTCGAGACAGTTTACGGCCACATGAGTCGCCATCTTTGCAAGCCCGACCAGATTGTCAGGGCAGGCGACGTCATCGGTCTTGGCGGCAATACAGGACGTTCCACAGGTTCTCACCTCCACTTCGAGACACGTTTCCTCGGCCAGTTCATCGATCCTGAAAGACTCTTCGACTTCGATGCACAAGACGTCAAGGGCGACTTCTACCTCTTCCGCTCAAGCGGTCGTGGTACAATGTTGGCAGCTACCGATAACGTCGTAGGCGGTGAAGAGGAAATGGACGAAGAGGCTGCAAACGCACTTCTCGCAAAGGAAGCTGAAAGCGAAGCATTCCAACAGAAGAAGATTCAGCAAATGCGAAACAAGCCTCGCACACGCATACATAAAGTCAAATCAGGCGAAACGCTTTCTTCCATCGCACGAAAATGCGGAACAAGCGTAGACCGCCTATGCCGCATAAACAACATAAAGCGTAACACAGTCCTGCGTCCAGGACAGATATTACGCTATAGCTAAAAGATTCAAAGCTTTCTCGACACGCTCCTCCAAAGGGAGCGTGCTTTCTATCCAATGGATTGTAAACCCGCGACGTTCCATTCCGCGGAACCACGTCATTTGCCTCTTGGCAAACTGATGGATGGCAATCTCCAACTTTTCCACCATCTCATCGTACGAAAGCCTGCCCAAACAATAAAGGGTCAGGTATTTGTATTCCAATCCATAATATATGAGATCTTCGGCAGGAACACGTTCCATTAACCGACGCACCTCCCCAACCATATCCTCTTGTTCAAGCCTGTGACGCAATCTCTCGCTAATGCGCTTTCTGCGTAACTCGCGATCTATGTTGACACCCAAGATAATACTGTCTACCGCAGGGAAGTCTCGCGTCAAAGTTCCGTGCTCACGATAGTAAGCTTGGATCTCGATGGCACGAATGGCACGCTTCGGAGTATCGAGGTCTGTCACGTTGTGCAACGTCTTATATCCCTCTAGAATCCTTTTGAGTTCCTGCAACGAGCAGTCCCTCAACTGCTCACGCAATTCAGGATTCTCGGGTACAGCCTCCATCTTGTAGCCCTTAAGAACAGACTCTATATAGAGTCCCGTCCCGCCACACAGGATTGGTTGGCAATTGCGGGAAAGGATATCGTCGTAAGCAACACGGAAATCTTGCTGAAAGCGAAAGAGATTGTACTTCTCGCCTGCTTCACAGATGTCAATAAGGTGGTATGGGATTGTTTTCCCTTCTACAGTATAGTCGGCCAAGTCCTTCCCTGTACCGATATCCATGCCGCAATATACCTGCCTGCTATCGCCGCTGATAATCTCCGCATTACCTATTCGTGCAGCAAGATGAGCAGCAAGAGCAGTCTTTCCTGAAGCAGTAGGACCAAGTATTGTTATAAGCTTACCAATCATATTTGATAAACGTTTCCCCACCACTTACCATAAGAAGCAAGCCGTGGGGAAACGTATTGAGAGCAACAAAAGCTAATTACTGTTCTTCTTCACCCCAGAAGTCCCAGTCCTTGTCCTCCTTTGTGAGAACATCCTTATCGGGATCAGCATCCTCGTTAATAATGCTGACAGCCATCATATTCTGTACTTCTGCTTCGTTGACCTGCAGCGCAGGCACCATATATATCTTCTTCATATTACTTGAGAATCTTTTTGCCGTTAATAATG
>Ga0310697_10005695_pt1 | contig 11990 bp, 12 predicted proteins | sample 172DNAGHGlowgp2_FD_203883 | JGI IMG/M metagenome (GOLD analysis project Ga0310697, IMG submission 203883) | Sheep rumen microbial communities from Palmerston North, Manawatu-Wanganui, New Zealand - 1728 DNA GHGlow gp2 (v2) (version 2) | ecosystem: Host-associated > Mammals > Digestive system >... | reverse complement strand
CCTAAATACATAGAGGTTTTGGGTCTGTTTGTTCCTCGGGGCGGCATCAGCATTTTCCCGTATGCCAACTACGGAAAGCCTGGTACTAAATATGAGCAACTAGCAGCCGACCGGTTACTACAACACCAAATCATCAGATAAACAACACCATGTCCAGACAAAAGATTATCTTCCCCTTGCAGTTGGAACAGGCATTGACCGAAGCCATCAGCAAGTGCCAGCCCGACCGCATCTTTGTGCTGGTCGATGAAACCACGCTGCGTCTCTGTCTGCCCGTAGTAGCTCACTTTGGCTGCATGAAAGACGTGCAACCCATCGTCATCAATGCCGGCGACCTGCATAAGGACTTAGAAGCCGTAGCTCATGTATGGAGCGAGCTACAGCGTATGGGGGCCACTCGCCATTCACTTCTCTTGAACCTAGGTGGTGGCATGGTTACCGACCTTGGAGGCTTTGCGGCCTCCACGTTCAAGCGTGGCATCTCGATGATAAACATTCCCACCACGTTGCTCTCGATGGTCGATGCTTCTGTAGGCGGAAAGACCGGTATCAACTTTGGAGGATTGAAAAACGAGATTGGGGTCTTCCGCAACGCTTCTACTGTGATTCTCGATACCGTGTTCCTCAAGACGATGGACATGGAGAACATCCTTTCCGGTTATGCCGAGATGCTGAAACACGGACTTATCAACCAATTCTCTTCTCCCTCCGAGAAAAGCATGATCGACGAGCTACTGGCTTTCGACATCGAGCATCCTGACCTTACGGAACTGAAGCGAATGGTGGCCGATAGCGTAGAAGTTAAACAGCGCATTGTGTTGGAAGACCCTACGGAGAAAGGCATCCGCAAAGCACTTAACCTTGGTCACACCGTCGGTCACGCCTTCGAATCATTAGCACTGGCTTCTACTCTTCCCCAAGTAGAAGGACACTTGCAAGGCAAGAACCCACCCCCTTCAGCTCTCAAGCCCGTCCTCCATGGCTACGCCGTAGCGTGGGGACTCGTATGCGAACTGTACCTGAGTGTGATGAAGGCAGGATTCCCTGTTGACAAGATGCGTCAGACGGTGCGTTTCATCTTCGACCACTACGGCAGGATGCCTATCACCTGCGATGACACCCCCACCCTGCTTGAACTGATGACGCATGACAAGAAGAACGTGGCTGGCCAAATCAACTTCACCCTTCTTGGCGACATAGGCGACATCCGCATCAACCAAACTGCTACGAAAACAGAGATTGAAGAGGCCCTCGACTTCTATCGCGAGGGCTAATCGCGCCATCTTCAAACATTACTCTAATAATTGTTTGACCATCTTCTGAGCCTGAGCACGTGCGGGTTTTCCCGTCTCAGTCATAGGGAGATGGTCTACTTGCATATAACGGCGAGGACGACTGTGCCTGCCTAACAACTGATTGCATATCGCCTCAGCCTCTTCCGTCGAGCCTTCAGTCAACAGTACCATCGCTTCGCCCAATTTCACGTCGGTCATCTTGGTAATCATGAAGGGTGCCGCCATACGGCCCTTCAACTGCCGTTCCACTTCTTCTATCTGAATCTTTATGCCGCCCGAACAAATCACATTGTCCTTTCGGCCCAGTATTCTGAAACGACCATTGTTTATCTCTGCCATGTCATTCGTGACAAGCCGTTCAGCACACACCTGTGGGGCATCAATAACCAAGCAGCCATCGTCCGTAAGCGAAACTCCTACCGATTCAAAGGGCGTGTACCACTCGCTAGCATTCTGCCCGTTCAGTCTTCTTAGGGCGATATGTGACAGCGTCTCCGTCATACCGTAAGTGCTCCACACTGCATGAGGAAAAAACCGCAACTCCCTAACCATGGAGTCATCAATAGCTCCACCGCCGATAATCAGATGGCGTATCTGTCGCAATCGATCACGCTCTTCCGGTACCTGCAGGGAGTTATAAACTTGTAGGGGAACCATTGCAGCAAAGTCGATACATTCCTTCGGATTGTCCAAAGAAAAAACACTCTCCAACTGCTCCTGCAGTCGGTGGGAAGCAAGAGGATGCCCGTCAGGGGGGACTTCTATCAGCCGCAGACCACAGGTAAGGGCGCGAACCACCATCATCTTTCCGGCAATATAGTCGAGCGGCAGGCAAAGCAGCGCGGAATCACCCTCGTGCAGACCCAAGAACCTGCACGTGATGCGTGCCGATGCCTCCATACGCCGTTTATCCACCCACAAGGGCTTCGGCCTCCCGGTAGATCCGCTTGTATGTACTAAAAGCGTAGAACGCACATCGTGCCATTCTGTCAAGAACTCTTCTAAAGTCAAAGTATTATTCACCTTTAAATCAACAACCCGACAGTTACCAAAACACCATAGATGAAGATGTTGCGAGCCGTATCGCTCAAGCACTTGTTCAGTTCACGTCCCTGCCATATCTTCCTCATCTTCATCCATGTAATAAAGTGTAATACAAGGTAAAACAAGGGAAGGACGAAGGCGAGCCAGTGACCGTTCAAACCGAACACCAATCCCATGAGACAGGCCGCAACGCCAACTCCTAAGTAGAGCGAGAGAGCGGCCTTAGCCCCGATGCGCACCACCAATGTCTGCTTATGGGCCAAGCGGTCTGTATCACGGTCGCGGAAATTGTTGACTAGCAGCAGACCGTCGATAACCAGTCCGCAAGCCAGCGAAGCTATGATAACCTGGACCGTGACCGTATGCAACTGTATGTAATAGGTAATAGCGACGGGTACCAATCCGAAGAACACAAGTACGAGCAGGTCTCCCAACCCCACGTACGAGAGATGAGTGGTGTAGAGGAAACAGAACAGAACGCACACCATGCCCACGGCAATCATCTCCAGCCCGCCGAAGAGCACTAATGGCAGACCTACGACACAGGCCAGACAGGTGGTAAGGGCGATGGCATGCTTCATGCGGTCGATGCTCACCCACCCCTGTGCGCAAGCCCGTTCCGGTCCTAGCCTCGTCTCACGATCGTCCGTACCTTTGGCATAGTCATAAAAATCGTTTACAAAGTTGGCGTCTATTTGCATGATAAAGGCAAAGAGAAGGCAGAGCACCGCCGCCGTCCAGCTGAACACATCATAGCCATACTCCTTTGCATCCACCCAGGCCAATACCAGTCCTATCATCACCGGCACGGCTGCACCCGTCAGCGTTTTAGGACGGGCCGCCAACACCCATGCCTTGAAAGAATCTTTCTTCACTTCTTGAGTCATATAACTTTCACTTATTTTCTAAACTACATCTTTTCTTTTTTTATGGCAAAATTACAACATTTTGCTGACACACCAAAGTGTTTGCATGAGATTGTCGGTAAAAAAAAGTGACAAACAGTTGCAATTCAGACATAATCTTTGTAAATTTGCACCCAACAACCACTGAAACTCACTTTAATTCTGTACTATTATGACAAGAAGATTTGCTTTTAAGATGTTCCTCAAGCCAGGCTGCGAGGAAGAGTATGCCAAACGCCATGCAGCCATCTGGCCCGAACTGAAACAGATGATCAAGGATCAGGGCGTGGGCAACTACAGTATCTACTGGGACAAGGATACGAATATCCTCTTTGCCTATCAGGAGTGCTCTAAGATGGGCAACTCACAGGACACGGAGAACGTAGACCCCATCACGCAGAAATGGTGGGACATGATGGCAGATATCATGGAGGTGAATCCCGACAACTCTCCCGTCACCATTCCTCTGCTTGAACTGTTCCATCTAGACTGAAAACTAACGAAAAAAAGAACTTCAAGGTTTAATAACGTTGTAAAACGACTTAAACTGTCAATAATCAGCAAAACATGTTATATAACATATAAAAAAATTTGTTCAATTGACGTAAATCAAGTAATTTTGCAACTGTTATCCTGAATACAATCTTTTTACCTTAAAAAGACTAATACCTATTGGAATAAGTGGTTCACGCTGTGAAGTGCGGACCATTTTTTATTTTATGCCTCTTTGATTGAGGGCTTTGGCATAGCGAGCCGCATTCTTGAGATGCTCCTGATAGTTTGAGGCAAAACGGTGAGTTCCGGAGAAATCTTCGTTCGCACACATGTAGAGATACTCATGCGCCACCCTGTTGAGCACCGCATCGATGCCTTTAATACTGGCAATCTTGATGGGACCTGGAGGCAGTCCTGCATTCATATAGGTATTATAAGGACTGTCGAAGGCGAGCATATCTTTGTAGATACGCCGCAGTTCGAATCTCTGCAACGCAAATTTCACCGTAGGATCGGCCTGAAGAGGCATGCCCAGCCGCAGACGGTTGAGATACATGCCGGCAATCATAGGTTTCTCAGCTGTATTGGCCGTTTCCTCATCGATGATACTAGCGAGGGTTGCCACCTCATTAGGACTGAGTCCCAGGACCTCCGCCTTGTGCAACCTTTCGTAGTTCCAGAAGGCATCATGCTCCTTCTTCATTCTTCTGAGCAGTTTTTCGGCATTGGTGTCCCAATAGACCTCATAGGTGTTAGGCACAAACATGCAGGCGACGGTGCAAGAGTCATAGCCAAGCGAATCGAGCAGGGACCGACTGGTCAGCGCGTTTAGGAGCGTAAGACTGTCGAGCATCAACTTCTTTGAAAGCGTCCCAGCCAGCCTGTCGAGGGTGCGGCTCTCAGGGATGGTAAGCATGAGCGCTTTCTGCTGACCGCTCTTCAGTTTCCTGTACACACTTATCACGCCGTCATCAGGTTCGATGGCATAGCGTCCTGTACGGATATTGTCATTGTATCCCTGATGACGGAGTAGCGTGGAGAGGGCTGTCAAGCCATGGGTAGAGGCCAAGGGTTTCAGTTTCACCATGACCGAGTCTACCGTGTCATCCTCATCGATATAGATAAACTGCGTTTCCTTCTGGTCAGAGAAGCCTGTAAAAAAATAATAATAGCCCACGCCGATGATGGCCAGCAGGCATAGTGCAGCAGCGGCAAGATAGTATTTTTTCTGATTCAGCAATTTCATAGATATCAAATATTAAGTGATGAGTAAGAAATCTTTCAGTCCATACGGTTGCGATAGTCTTCATAACCGAACTTACGGAGAACTTCCAATTGTCCGTCTGCATGAAGCATGCCTAATGAGGGATGGGTGATACCATTGAACACCGTGGTCTTCACGATGGTATAATGAATCATGTCTTCGAAGATGATTTCTTCACCAATCTCCAGTTTATGGTCAAACTGCCAGGCCGACATGAAATCGCCGCTCAGACAGCTGTTGCCACCCAAACGATAGACATGCTCGCCCACTTCATTTTCCACATGCTCTGCCCCACGCACATCGGGATAGTAGGGCATTTCCAGACAGTCGGGCATGTGGCAAGTGAAACTCACGTCGAGAATTGCGGTGCGAATGCCGCCTTGCCCATGCTGACGTGCTCCCTCAGAGTTGTCCTCCACGATATCCACGACATGAGCCACAAGCGGTCCCGTCTGCCAGGCAAAGGCACTGCCGGGTTCCAAGATAATGTGCAACCAGGGATAACGATTGTGCAGACCTTGCAGGATAGCCACCAAGCGGTCTACGTCATAGTCCTTGCGGGTCATCAGGTGACCGCCACCCAGATTGAGCCACTTCAGCTGCGGGAACCAGCGTGCAAACTTCTCTTCGATATGCACTAGGGTTCGTTCCAGCACATCGCTACCGCTCTCACAATGGCAATGGCAGTGAAAGCCTTCAATGTCGGTGGGAAGCATACCGGGCAGTTTGTTACACGTCACGCCAAACCTGCTGCCCGGCGCACAGGGGTTATAGAGCAGCGTGCCTACCTCCGAATACTCGGGGTTGACACGTAAGCCGATGGAAGCCTTTCCACTCACCCTCTGGTGGAAACGCTCGTACTGCGATAAAGAATTGAACGTGAGATGACTTGAGCACGCCACAATCTCGTCTATTTCCTCATCGGTGTAAGCCGGAGAGAACGTGTGGGCCTTGGCTCCAAACTCATCCAGAGCAAGACGCGCCTCACAGAGTGAGCTGGCCGTCGTGCTCTGGATGTACTCTCGGAAAATAGGGAACGTCTTCCACAGGGCGAATGCCTTGAAAGCCAAGATGATTTCCACATCGGCCCGCTGCGCCACATCGGCTATCAGCTGGAGATTACGTCTCAGTTTCCGTTCTTCTATAATATAAATAGGTGTAAGCATACCTTGCCGTTTTTCTGCGAAATGTTCTGCAAAGGTAGTTTTTTTTTCTGACACCTGCAAATTTGCTGCTATTTGTTGTAGCAGCTGAAGATAGATTCAACGGTTTTGTCGTTCATTTTCTTTGTAATGAGACTCACCAGCACCACCACGACGAAACCGCCCGTCATGGCGATTGCACCGCAGTTGATGGGGTTGATGGGGTTGCCCATCAGCATGTTAATCACCGTGATGCCCACCCCCCAGACAAAGCAGGCCCATACGGAAGCCGTGGTCGTGCCCTTCCAGTAGAGTCCCAACATGAAGGGAGCGAGAAAGGCACCTGCCAGTGCGCCCCAAGAGATGCCCATAAGCTGGGCAATGAAGGTGGGCGGGTTAAGGGCAATCATCAGGGAGATGACGATGAAGAACACAATGAGCACGCGCATCACCACCACCTTGCGACGCTCAATCTTCTCCGCCACAATATCATCGATGGAGCCTTCTTCCACCTCGCCTGGTGCCGACTTCTTATCACGATAGATAAGATCTAGCGTCATAGTGCTCGACGAGGTAAGCACGAGTGAAGCCAGCGTAGACATCGATGCCGACAGCACCAACAACACCACGAGGGCGATGAGCACATCGGGCAATGTTTCCAGCATTGAAGGGATGATGGAGTCGAAGTCCAACCGACCGTTGGGCAGCTTGGGAGGCATTTCGAACAATCGACCGAATCCGCCAAGGAAATAGCAGCCACCGGCTACGACGAAGGCGAAAACAGTAGAGATAATCGTACCGCGTCGAATGGCATGCTCGTCGGTGATAGAATAGAACTTGCCCACCATCTGCGGCAGTCCCCATGTGCCTAATGAGGTGAGCACGACCACGCCCAGGAGGTTCCAAGGGTCAGGTCCCCAAAGCGAGGCAAAGCCACCATTCACCGCAGGATCAGCATCGCCGGGCAGAGCGCCCATCTTGTCGACGGCAGCCATCAGTCCGCCCTGCGAGTTGAGCACGGCCGCAATCACCGTCACAATGCCAAAGAGCATGATGATGCCCTGAATGAAGTCGTTCATGGCCGTTGCCTTATAACCGCCCAGAATGACATAGACGGCTGTGAGCATGGCCATAATCACCACACAATACTCGTAAGGGATGCCGAACCCCATCTCGAAGAGGGTGGATATGCCTTTATAGACACCAGCCGTGTAGGGAATGAGAAACACAAACACGATGATAGATGCAACGATGCGCAGGCCTTCGCTCTGGAAGCGCGTGCCGAAGAAATCGGGCATGGTACGACTCTCTATGTGCTGGGTCATCAGCTTGGTACGCCGTCCCAGAATAATCCATGCCAACAACGAACCGATGACGGCATTGCCCACGCCAATCCACGTGGCCGACATGCCGTATTTCCATCCGAACTGACCGGCATAGCCCACGAAGACCACAGCCGAGAAATAGCTGGTGCCATAAGCGAAAGCTGAGAGCCACGAGCCTACCGACCGGCCACCCAGTACAAAGCCGTCGACCGAGCTGGCCTGCTTCCGTGAGTAGATGCCCACGCCCACCGTTATGGCCAGGAAAACAATGGTAAGAATTATTTTTATAAGCATGTTTCTTTGAGAAGATGTTGAGTTTTTGAGTTTTTGAGTTAGAATCCCACTTGCACCTGTGCCTGAATCCAGTTGTAGTCATCGGCAAATTGTCGCCAGCAACGCGTGTATTGCAGTTGCAGACGGCATTTCTTCATGAACCAGTACTGCAAACCCACGGTGGCGTTGGTCTGGTCGTATTCCATCTTAGTATTACGGTCGAAGAACTCACTGGAGGCCACCACATCAAAACCATTGCCTACAGGCACACAGGCCGTGAGATAACCGCCCTGACTGCAAACATCACCGTCCTTGCCGCCCAGCCATTCACCGCGCAGGCCCAAGGTGGGAGTCTTCCATTCAGCACCGATGCTATAGCGATTGCGACGATAATTGTCGCCTACCTGTATCGTGGGGTTCCAGTCGGCTGTGCCCACGGCATTGCCCGTACCCAACTGCCCAGAGGCCACCAGGCGCATCCCCTTCACTGGCTTGTATTCCAGTCGGACTATCACGTCCTTCTGACTATTATTGTCGCGGCGATTGATGCCTTGTCCGCTCATCAGTGCCAGCTCGTAGTGTATCTGATTGTCGAGCACGTCGCCAAACACCATCAAACCCTGGTCGCGGCCGTAGTTCACACCGTTCAGGGGATCCGGTCCTTCACCGGCCAGATAGAGCACCGCCTGTGAATAGACATCAATGAGTTCCAGTTGGGTTGGCGACATGGGGTTTTCCATGGTATAACTGTGCTTGAATTGTCCGAAGCGTATGTTCAACGAGTTGTCGTTCGTCACCCTGTAGTCGGCGTAATACTCTTGCACCACACTCGAAAAGTCATGCATAAAGAGGAACGACCAGCGGCTGGTGATGCAGGCCTTCGCCCAAAAAAGGGTCCGCTTCAGATTAGTAGAATTAGGCTTGTGTCCTTCATAGTCTTCGTAGGAATAGCCTGCTTGCGCATAGCCGTGCAGTTCTATACGCTTGGTCCAGTCGTTAGCCCACTCGGGCAGCTCGTATTGCTGCCCCATGGCAGCCGTACTGCTGAAGATGGCCATCAGCACGGCAGCCGTCACAAATCGCATTCCTTGTTTTTTCATTTTTGTTTGGTTTAATAATAATGAATGAAAATACAATGTGTTACACCTCATCAGAGCACATTTCGCCTGCAAACTTACAAGAAAAAAACGAGAAACGTGCAAATTCTTCTTAAAAAATGAGAATTAATTGTTATTAAAATGATTTCTTTAACCTATTTTACTCCCAAAAATGTAACTTTGCTAAAAAATTAACTGCGCAAAATGAATAAAGATGCAATACGCGAATGCATGAAAGCAAGCCCCCGACTGAAGCGCTTGCTCAACTGGCTCATCATGAACCCCATCCAGACGCGTCCCCGCTGGTATGTGCGAATGCTGGCTCCGCTCTATCAGCATCGGGGCCGCGGCTCAGTTGTCCACCGCTCTGTGAGGATGGACACGCCGCCCTATCGCCATTTCTCTCTGGGCGACCATAGCGTAGTAGAGTCGTTTGCCTGCATCAACAATGCAGTAGGCGACGTGGTGATAGGTCATCATACACGCGTCGGACTCCACAATACCGTCATCGGCCCGGTGACCATCGGCAATCATGTCAATCTGGCACAGGGCATCACCGTCACCGCCCTCAACCACAACTTCTCCGACCCTTGTCTCACTATTGATGAGCAGGGGGTGAGTACCTCTCCCGTAGTGATAGAGGATGATGTGTGGGTGGGAGCCAATGCCGTTATACTGCCCGGTGTGACCATCGGTCGCCATTCGGTCATCGCCGCAGGGGCAGTGGTCACTCGCGACGTACCTCCGGGATCACTCGCAGCTGGCGTTCCGGCATCTGTAAAAAAATGCATTTTATGAATCCACAGGAAAAGTAACACACTCAAATGTTGCGTAGACAAGAGAAAAATTGTAATTTTGCACTTAAAATGCAAGAATGCAATGATTGATAAAGAAACCCGTCAACGTATCATACAGTTGGTACATCAGGAGGTGGTGCCTGCCATCGGATGTACGGAACCTATGTGTGTAGCCCTCTGTGTGGCCCGTGCCACAGAGCTGTTAGGCTGCAAACCCGAACATATTGAAGCACGGCTAAGTGCCAACATCCTGAAGAATGCCATGGGGGTGGGCATTCCCGGAACAGGTATGGTGGGACTGCCTATTGCCATAGCACTCGGTGCTCTCATTGGCAAGAGCGCCTATCAGTTGGAGGTGCTGAAAGACCTCACTCCAGAAGCACTGGAGGAAGGAAAACAATTTGTAGCAGAGAAACGCATCGACATAAAACTGAAAGAGAATATCCGCGAGAAATTGTATGTGGAGATTGTGGCCACGGCAAGTGAAAAGTCAGCCCAAGCTGTTATAGCCGGCAGTCATACCCATTTTGTAGACTTCAATAATGGTGAGACGATAAGTCAAGAAACCGATGAGCCAAAAGAAATTACTCTGAACATGCGGTTGGTTTATGACTTTGCTACCACAGCACCTCTGGATGAGATACGTTTCATTGAAGAGACGAGACGCTACAATATGCATGCTGCCCGTGAAGCTCTGAAGGGCAACTACGGACATAATCTGGGAAAAACCATCAACAGGCCACTATCGAAGGGCATCTTTGGAAATACCATATTCTCTCATATTATCTCACGAACGGCCTCTGCCTGCGATGCCCGTATGGGGGGTGCAATGATTCCCGTCATGTCCAACTCCGGATCGGGTAATCAGGGAATCTGCGCCACCAACCCCGTTTGCGTATATGCCAAGGAGAATGAGAACACCGAAGAGGAACTAATCAGGGCTTTGATGCTGAGCCATCTTACGGCAATCTACATCAAACAGTCGTTGGGAAAGCTGTCGGCTCTTTGCGGGTGTGTAGTGGCTTCAATTGGCTCCAGTGTGGGCATTACCTACCTGATGGGTGGCGACTACGAGCATATCTGCCGCAGCGTGAAAAACATGGTGGCTAATCTTACAGGTATGATTTGTGATGGAGCCAAGCCGTCCTGTTCGCTGAAAATCACATCAGGTGTCTCCACGGCTATCCTGTCGGCTCTACTATCCATGGAAGGGATGTGTGTTACCTCAGCAGAAGGCATCGTTGATGTCTGTGTGGACAAGTGTATTCACAACCTCACTTCCATCGGAGCTGACGGCATGGGTGTCACAGATGACATGGTTCTGAAAATGATGACGAGTAAGGAGTGAGTTGATATCGTCTCTCGCTTCAGACTCTCTTTGAATCTCGAGTACAATGCTAAACGAAATCGGGAAAGAGGTTGAGAGACAGGTCTTCTGTATTTTTTCCTGTTTCCTCTGATAGTGTGGATTCGTTCTTGAAGTGAAGCATCAACTGACGCGCATCGGCAGAATGCTCAGTGTTCAAGCGATAGTAGCCGCGCTTGCCCGTACTCTCGATGAGCGATTGTAAAGATTTTGAGTTGCGCAGCAAGTATTGACCAACATATTGCCTTACCTCTCCATAATCTGGGGTGTAAAAAAAGGTGCAATTCTGGTTGTAAACATGCTTGGCCAATGAAGAAACACTGATGCCCCGTTGCCCTACATCCATAAGAATTTTCAATATCTGCTGATCGTAGTTCATTTGTGTGATATACAAAACAATAGCCAATAGTCGTAGTTCTAAAACATGCGACTATTGGCTATCGCCTTTCATTAATTGTTCCGTATGCATTATGCCAGAACAACCTTATTGTCCTCTGCGCTCAGCAACTTGCCCTCTTTGAAGAGCCAGCCGAGACCAAGCAGTGTTTCTTCGTTCGAAATGCTTGCAGCCTGTGCAATCTCTTCAACGGTCAGAGCTCTCTCTGCCGCTGCCAGAGCCTGATAAACATCTCCTGCCTTAAAACCGATATTCTCAGCGTTTACTGCTACCACATCCTTAACGGCAGCCTTCTTGGTGGTGGTTGACTTCTTTGCTGCAGGAGCCTTTGTCTCGGTTGCAGCCTTCTTCGTTGTAGCTTTCTTTTCTGCCATAATAACTAAAAATTAATACTCTAATTGAAGTAAATTCTAAATTCGGGCGCAAAATTACTTTTTTTCGTCAACTAAGTAACTGATTATTAGATATTTTTACAAAAAGCACAATGATTCTTGACGTAAATCAACCACAAGAGTTGCAACCCTTCGGCTTATGTGCCTATCTGCGAGTTGCAACTCTTTAGTCTATACTCCTATTCCTTTAGATTGTGT
>Ga0310697_10005691_pt1 | contig 11992 bp, 6 predicted proteins | sample 172DNAGHGlowgp2_FD_203883 | JGI IMG/M metagenome (GOLD analysis project Ga0310697, IMG submission 203883) | Sheep rumen microbial communities from Palmerston North, Manawatu-Wanganui, New Zealand - 1728 DNA GHGlow gp2 (v2) (version 2) | ecosystem: Host-associated > Mammals > Digestive system >... | reverse complement strand
AAAAAGAAGAAAGTCGACGAAAATCAAGAAATATTGAGTATCTTTGCACTGCCAAACAATCAAGGGTGGCTCTGCATTGTCCATTGTCATCCAAGTTGACAAGCAATTCAGTATGGCGTGACAAGCCAATCAGTATGACTAGGGAATTTTTGACAAGCAATTCAGTATAACCAGCAAAAATCTGTCAAGCGATTTCAGGAAAAGTCAAAGTATATGAGAACGATATAAGTACGATATAAGTACGATATAAGTACGATATAAGTACGATATAAGAAATGCCGAATTATGTACCTCTTCGACCCCTGTCGGAGTGGTCGCGGAAAAAAAATTTTCGCAGGTGCATACCAATATGGATTTTTTTTCGTTATAGAGTTGTTTTTTCTTAAACAGACAAACGGAAAATTTAAGGAGAGAAAGAATTATGAAATTATCGCAGTTCAGGTTCAACCTGCCGAAGGAGTTGATTGCCGAGAAGCCGCCGCGGAACCGCGACGAGGCTCGGATGCTGGTGTTGCACCGCGACACGGGCGAGGTGGAGCATCGGATTTTCAAGGATTTCATCGAGTATGTGGACGAGGGCGATGTGGTCATCGCCAACAACACGAGGGTCTTCCCGGCCCTGCTGGAGGGGGAGAAGGAGAAGACGGGTGCGAGGATACAGGTGTTCCTGCTGAGGGAGCTGAACGAGGAGATGCGGCTGTGGGACGTGATAGTGGACCCGGCGCGCAAAATCCGCATAGGCAACAAGCTGTACTTCGGGACGAACGATGCGCTGGTGGCGGAGGTGGTGGACAACACGACGAGCCGCGGGCGGACGATAAGGTTTCTGTTCGACGGGAGCCACGAGGAGTTCATCTCGCTGGTGCGGGGCATGGGCCGCACGCCGCTGCCCGAAGAGCTGCGCCGCCTGCGCGACATCGAGAAGAGCGACGCGGAGAACTACCAGACCATCTACGCGAAGAACGAGGGCAGTGTGGCGGCGCCGATAGCGGGGCTGCACTTCAGCCGCGAGCTGCTGAAGCGGATGGAGATCAAGGATGTGGTGTGGAAAGAGCTGACGCTGCATGCCGGCATGGGCGAGTTCAAGCCGATAGAGGTCGAGGACCTGTCGAAGCACCGCATGGACGCCGAGGAGATGCACCTGGGCGAGGATGTGTGCCAGGCGGTGCACGACGCCAAGGAGAAGGGGAAGAAGATATGCTGCGTGGGTACGACGACGATGCGGGCGCTGGAGAGCGCGGTGACGATTCCGGGCAAGATATGCGCTTTCGACGGCTGGACGAACAAGTTCATCTTCCCGCCGTACGACTTCACGATTGCGGACATGATGGTGACCAACTTCCACCACCCGATGAGCAGCCAGTTTATCATGGTGAGCGCCTTCGCCGGTCCCGAACTGCTGATGGAGACGTACCAGACGGCCATCAAGGAGAAGTACCGCTTCTCGACCTACGGCGACGCGATGCTGATCGTATAAATTAGTGTTCAGTGTTTAGTTGGCTGGCGCGGTCACTGCACACTGAACACTAATCACTGAACACTAATCACTAAACACTAAACACTGAACACTAAACACTGAACATGCCCCCTTTAGCCGAGATACTGAGGCCGAAGAGCCTCGACGAATACATTGGACAACAGCACCTGATAGGACCGGGTGCTGTTCTTCGCACATTGATAGAGAGCGGGAACATTCCGAGCATGATTTTCTGGGGTCCTCCGGGCATCGGCAAGACGACGCTGGCGATGATTATCTCGCAGACGCTGAAGCGACCGTTCCACACGCTGAGCGCCATCAGCAGCGGCGTGAAGGAGGTGCGCGAGGTGATTAATGCGGCGCAGGAGGAGGAGGGTGCGATACTGTTCATCGACGAAATCCACCGTTTCAACAAGGCGCAGCAGGACTCGCTGCTGGGCGCGGTGGAGCGCGGCACGATCACGCTGATAGGAGCGACGACGGAGAATCCGAGCTTCGAAGTGATTTCGGCGTTGCTGTCGAGGTGCCAAGTGTATGTGCTGAAGGAGTTCGGCGAGGAGGAGATGCGGCAGTTGATAGCGAGCGCGGTGAAGCACTACGCCAACGAAGGCCTCGACATCGAGGTGAAGGAGGCCGACGCCCTGATGCGCATCAGCGGCGGCGACGCGAGGAAGCTGCTGAACGCTGTGGAACTGGTGGTGAACAAAGGTGTGAAAGGGAGTGAGAGGGGAGTGAAAGGGAGTGAAGGGGGAGTGAATGGGGGAGTGAATGGGGGTGAGGGTACAGGTGCCCATATAGTCATAGACAATAAGACGGTGACGGAGGTGATCCAGCAGAACCTGGCCTTCTACGACAAAGGGGGCGAGATGCACTATGACATCATCTCGGCCTTCATCAAGAGCATGCGGGGCAGCGACCCTAACGGGGCTGTGTACTGGCTGGCGAGGATGATTGCCGGCGGCGAGGACCCGCTGTTCATTGCCCGGAGGATGCTGATTTTTGCGAGCGAGGATATCGGCAATGCCAATCCGAACGCTTTGTTGCTGGCCAACGCGACGTTTGAGGCGGTGAGCAAGATTGGCTATCCGGAGTGCCGTATCAACCTGTCGCAGTGCGCCTGCTACCTGGCCTGCTCGGCCAAGAGCAATGCGACGTATATGGCCCTGGCCAATGCGGAAGCGGCGGTGAAGCGGTGGGGCGACCTGCCGGTGCCGCTGCACATAAGGAATGCGCCGACGAAGCTGATGAAGAACATGGGCTACGGCGACGGCTACAAGTACGCCCACGACTACGAGGGCAATTTCACCCAGCAGGAGTACCTGCCCGCGGGGCTGGAGGGCAGCCGCTTCTACGAGCCCGGCAATACGCCGCGCGAGAACGAGACGCGCCGCAGCCTGCACGAGCACTGGGGCGCAAAGTACGGATACTGAGGCTGAGTGACTGGTGACTGAGTGGCTGGGTGCTCATGTCTCCCGCTGCGCGATCTTGGAAATCTTGGAAATCTCATCTGGATTCTTTGGGATTTCCAAGATTTTGTTTTTTGCAAATCCTAGAAATCTATTTGAATCTGATGATTTCCATGATTTCCAAGATCTCCGCCGGAGGCGGGGAGAGATTCAGTCGGCGAGTGCGTCGGCGATGAGGAAGATGCTGCCGGTGACGAGGACGAGGTCCTGGTCATCGGCATTCTGTTGGGCGTCGGCGATGGCGTCCTTGACGTTGGGGAATGCGGGGCCGTCGATGCCGAGGTCGCGGGCGGCGGACTGGAGGTCGGCCACGGGGAGCTGGCGGGGGACGGAGGGCTGGGAGAAGCGCCAGGAGAAGGGTTTGCCGAGTTTGGCAAATTCGGTATGGAGGTGGGTGAGGATCTTGCGGTAGTCCTTGTCGTTGACGCAGCCGTAGATAACATGGAGACGCGCGAAGTGCATGGTGGCCAGTTTGCCGAGCATGGCGTCGATGCCGGGGGCGTTGTGGGCAGTCTCGCAGATGGTGAGCGGACGGTTGGCGATGACCTGCCAGCGGCCGTGGAGGTGGGTGTTGTCGACGACGCGGGCGATGCCTCGTTCCACAATGTGGCCATTCAGCGGCAAGGGCAGCTGACGGACGGCCTCGAAGACGGTGGCAAGGTTTTTGAGCTGGTAGCTGCCTGCAAGCTGGGATACGAGGCCGCAGCGCCACTGGGGTTGAGGGGGCTCGCTTGTATTGCCGGCAGGATGCCGGCGCTCCACGTCGAAGAGGAGACGACTTTCGTCGCGGTTGCCGGCGCTGGTGCGCACATGCCAATGCTGGTCGGCGAAGGTGATGGGTGCGTGGCGCTCGGCGGCGACGCGCTCGAAGACAGGCTTGGTTTCGGGTTGGGTCTCCCCTATCACAACGGGTACTCCCTCTTTGATGATACCGGCTTTCTCGCCTGCAATCTTCTCCAGCGTATTGCCGAGGAACTGGGTGTGGTCGAGACCGATGTTGGTGATGACGGAGAGGAGCGGCGTGATGACGTTGGTGCTGTCCAGGCGGCCACCCATGCCGACTTCGATGACGGCGATGTCGACCTTCTCGCGGGCGAAGTAGTCGAAGGCGAGGCCGACGGTCATCTCGAAGAAAGAGAGGTGTTTTTCAGTGATGAGTGATGAGTGATGGGTGATGAAGTCGACGACTTCCTGCTGCGGAATCATCTCACCGTTGATGCGGATGCGCTCGCGGAAGTCGACGAGATGGGGCGAGGTGTAGAGGCCCACCTTGTAGCCTGCTTCCTGCAGGATGGAGGCGAGGAAATGGGAGACGGAGCCTTTGCCGTTGGTGCCGGCCACGTGAATACTTTTGAACTTGCGCTCGGGGTTGCCGAGGGTCTCCATCATGTCGATGGTGGGCTGGATGTCGGCCTTATAGGCAGCAGCGCCGATGCGGTGGTACATCGGCAGCTGCGAAAACATGAAGTCTAAGGTTTCTTGATAGGTCATTCTTTTGTGATGAGTGATGAGTGATGAGTGGTTAGTTATTTGTGGGGGATGGTGTAGGTGAGTCCGAGGATGAAGAGGCCGCGCTGGGAGGGGTAGTTGGTCCAGAGGTTGTAGCGCTGGAAAGCGAGGTTGTCCATCTTGAGGAAGAAGGAGAGGGCGCGGTTGTGGCGGTATTCGACTTCGGCATTGATGCCGTAGCGCATGGGGAGAGTCTCGCCGAGGTCGCCGTCCATCTGGCCGAGGAGCTGTCCTTCGAGGTGGAAGAGCCACTTGTCGTTATAGTTGACATCGGCGGAGAGGATGAAGTCCCAGTCGGGGCGATAGAGGAGGACGGAGTCGTCGCCGGTGACGGTGTAGTGGTAGTAGTGTCCGGCGGCGCGGAGGGTAAGCATCTCGTCGTTGACGAAGGCTATGTCGGCGCCGACGGTGAGGCGGTTGTTGTCGACGTAGGCGGTGCGGAAGACGTTGTTGAGGGCGTAGTCGTTGTCGAGGGTGAAGGAGAGGTCGTCCTGAAGGAGGCTGTAGCTGACCTCGGCGTTGGCCTCGAGTTTCTTGCTGATGGTCCAGCGGGCATGGGCGGTGAAGTCGTAGTGGCGTGTGGCGCGCTGCTCGACACCGGGGGCGACATAGGGGTTGATCTTGCGGATGACGTCCCAGTTGTTGGCGCTGAAGCCACCGGTGGCACCGAGGCTGAGGACGAGGGCATCGTTCATAAGGTTCTTGCTGACAACGACGTCGGGAAAGAAGCGGAAGGTGACGCTGTCGCTGGCGGTGAAGGCGTCCCATCCGGCGGTGAAACCGGCATGGAAAAGGAGGCCTTCATACATGAAGTCGACGTAGGGGTTGAGTTTGACGATGTTGCGGCTGCCGCGAACGGTGTCCCAGACGGCTGGCACATTGTACCCCAAGGGCCATTCGGCGGCGAAGTTGGGGCTGACGCTGTGGGCGTAGCCGTCCCATTCGGCATGGAGGTAGGCCACACCCATCAGTCCACGCAGGGGGGTGAAGCCGTAGTGCACATCGCCGCTGAGGTTGAGATTGAACTCGTTCTGTCCCCAAGAGGCCCAGAGGTCGGAGAGGCGCAGGTTGGCGGCATAGCCAAGGGCGTAGGCGTCGAGGTTCATGCTGCGGACACCGAGGTTGAGGCTAGCGACGTTGTACTTGGCACGGTAGTCGGAGACGGAGATGTCGTCGCGGGTCTTGCCCAGGACGGCCTGCAGGGTGGAGTCGGTGAAACCGTAGTAGAGGTTGTGGTCGTGCTCATAGTTGGCGTCGGCGGAGAGCTGGAGTTTGTCGGCCACGATGTATTTGCCGAAGAGGGTGACGCCGGTGAGGCCGAAATGGTTCTTGCCGTAGTCGGGCAGGCTGCCCCAGGAGGAGCGGTGGTTGATGCGGACGCCGTAGGTTTTCTTGGTATCGCGCGTGGAGGACCAATAGAGGTCGGCCAGAGGCGACCAGTAGTTGCCCATGCCGAGGCGGAGATAGTTGTTGTAGAGTTTGGTGGCGGGCTCGCCGATGATGCGGGCGGCCTTGATGCGGGCAGGCTCGTAGAGGGCCTTGAGGCGCGAGGGGGAGATGGAATACTGGAAGGAGTGGTCGATGCGCTCCATGGTGTCGGTGATGACGGCAGGGAAATTCTGCTTCTCGGCCTGCTCGATAACGGGACGGAAGGAACCTTTAACGAGCACGGACTCGTTGTAGGTGTCCTCCTGCTGGGCACTTACGGAGAATTGAAAACTGAAAATGATGCTTGCGCACAAGATATATTTCAACGTGTTCTTCATATCACATCCATGTTTTAGAGTTCGATAATGATTTCGTCCTGCTCGGCGGGAGCCTGGGGCTGCTCGGCAGCGACAATGGCGTCGTACTTCTCGCGGGCCACAGAGACGAGGTCCTCGCCATCGTAGTTTTCGATGATGCTCTGCAGAGTCTGTTTGGCCTGGAGGTTGTTTCCACGGGCGTAATAGATGTCGGCCCAGAGGATGAAGCTGTAGGCCAGCCAATAGTCGCTGGTGGCGTCGGAGACAATGCGCTCGATAATCTTCTCGGCAGGGTCGTACTGCTGGCGCAGCATGAGGATTTCGGCCTGGCGGCAACGGGCTTCGCCGTTGTATTCGCCGTTGGCGGACTTGGCCAGACCTGCATAGTAGGTGAAGGCGGAGTCGAGCTGGCGATAGTCGAAGCAGATGCGGGCCATGGCCAGGGTGGCTTCGTCCTTCATCTCGGCGGTGGCTTTCTGCTCACCCATCACGCGCTGGCCAGCCTCGATGACACCGGCGTAGAGGCCACGCTTGACGGCACAACGGAGGCTGCCCATCTCGCCCTGCAGCAGGCTCTGGTCGCTCTCTGCATAGGTGGTCAGCCGCTGGTAGAGGTCGGCGGCATCGGCATACTGGCCCAGGCTGTAGGCAATGTTGGCACCGGCGGAGAGGGCGCGCTCGCTGTACTGGTTGGTGGGGGCCTGGGCGACGTATTTGTAGTGCGGCAAGGCTTTGGCATAGAGCTCCTGGCGGTTGTAGCTGTCGGCCAACAGATAGTGGGCCTTAAGGGCGAAGAGACCGTTGGGGAAGCGGCTCAGGTAGTCCTCCAGACCGGTGGCGGCCACAGCGTACTGACCCTCCTGGTAGCGTTCCTCGACGGCGAGGAAGATGGTGCTGTCCTGCTCCATGGTGGAGATTTTCAGCTTGGTGGTGCGTTCCACATAGGGGAAATACTCGGCCACGCGGTTCTGGGCAATGTAGATGTTCTTCACCGTGCCGAGGGCGTCGTGGGCCTCGGCGGTGCCGGGATACTGCGTCAGCAGACGGTCGAAGGTGGAGAGGGCCTGGTCGTAGCGGTCGGTATTATAATAGATAAGACCCTCGTTGAGCAACGCATTCTTCACATAGACGCTCTTGGGGTACTGCTTCTCGAAGTTGTTGTAGTAGGTCATTGCCATCTCGTTGTTGTCGCACATCATGTAGGTGTTGGCAATCTCAAGCATGGCCTTGGACTTGAGCGGGGAGTTGTCGAACTTTTCGAAGATATAGTTGAGGTAGGTCAGCTTCTCGCTGTTCTTGCCCAGGGCGCCGTAGGAGAGGGCTTTCTGGTAGGTGGCGTAGTCGGCATCGCGGCCCTTGGCGTCGATAACCTTGTTGTACATCTTGATGGCATCGGCGAAACGGCTCTGCACATAGAGACAGTCGCCCATGCGGTTCCATACGTCGTTCTTCATCTGGGTCTGCTTGGAGGCTCCGGCCGACGTGCCTGCAGGCATCTGCATGCGCGAATCCAGCTCGCTGAAAGTCTCATAGGCATCGGCATACTGCTTCTTGCGCATCAACAGGTAGCCGTAGGTGTAGCGGGCGTCGTTGGCGTAGGGCGAGGTCTTGCTGTAGGACGAAAGGAGGAGCTTGTTCATGCTCTTCTCGGCCTGTTCGTATTGTCCTGCGCGGTACTGTTCCTCGCCCAACAGGTAGTTGGCGTCGGCGGTGATGCGCGGAACGGCATTGATCTTGACGGCCTTCTCATACATTTCCACACCCTCGCTGGTCTTGCCGCTGTTGCAAAGTTCCATGCCGCGGTTGAGCACCGCGCGCTGGTAGGCCTGCTCGAGGGTGGCGTTGCGCTGGGGTATCTGCTCCAACAGGCGGATGGCGTCCTTGTAGTTGTTGGTGGAGCAATAGAGCTCGGTCAGTATCTCCTGCACCTCGGTCTTGTGCTTGGTGTCAGGATATTGTTTCAGATAGCTCTCGAACGAGCGGATGCTCTCGTTGTAGGCGTTCTGGTTCAGCTCGCAGCTGAGCTTGGCATAGTTGAAGAGGGCGTCCTCCTTGATGTGCGGGCTGAAGTCCATCTTCGCTGCCTGCTGGAAAGCGCTGCGGGCCTCCTTCTTGCGCCCGGTCTTCAGGTAGCAGTCGCCGAGGACATAGAGGGCGTTCTGTGCCACGCTGTCGTTGCAGGCGGTTTTGCGCTGCAGGTACTCGGCGGCGCGGCGGTAGTCGCCGGTCTGGTAGTAGCAGTAACCGATCTGGTAGTCGTTGTCCTGCGGCGTGCAGCTCTGCGTCTGCTCGCGCTTGGCGGCTTCGTCCACAGCCTTGTACTGCTCGAGGGCTTTCTGGTACTCGCCACGGTTGAAATAGATTTCGCCCACCATCTGGTGCACCTCGTTCTTGCGGAAGGCATCCCTGTCGTTGAGCAGGCGCGGCGCCAGCTCCAACAACTCGTCCTCGCGACCCAGATAGTAATAGATGCGGGCTATATAGGAGGGGGCAATCTTGGCAAACTTTTTGTCTTTCTCCAGTTCCTTGAAGTTCTTCAGCGCCAGCTCGTACTGGCCATCCATATACTGGATGTGGGCATAGTAGTAGAGGCTGGAGTTGCGGTACTTCGACTGGCCCCCCACCTGCTGGGCGAAGTAGCTCGAGGCCTTTTTGTTGTCGCCCAAATGGAAGTAGCAATAGCCCATTTTGAAATTGTACTCGCTGCGATGGTTGTATTCCACCTCGCGGGCATCGACCTCCTTGTACCACGCAAGAGCCGCCTCGTACGAGCCGCGGGCATAATGGAAGTTGCCCAGGTAGAAACGCGCCATGTTGCAACGCGAACTCTGGGGGTAGAGCCTCAGAAACTCCTCCAGACGGTAGCAGGCATCGTTGTTGTCCAGCTTCTCGGAGCAGACACCTGCATAGTAGTTGGCGTCGGCCGTCGTCAGGTCCGCACGGTCCTTCGCCCCCTGGGCGATTTCGTCGTATATCTGCTGTGCGGCAGCGTACTTCTGTTTCCCATAGAGGTCCATGGCCTGACGGTAAAGTTCGCGCTGCCGGCCTTCGTCGGTCACGCGCTGGGCCATCGCTTCGCTCGCCGTCAGGGTCATCAGCCCCATCAATCCCACAACAATGATCTTCTTCATATTTCTATCTTCAAATGTGTTATTCAAAATTTATATGTTCCCCACTCGCGGTTGTCTTCGTTCTTTATCCACGGGCCGCGCAGCAGTATGCCGCTTGCGGGGGCGGGGGTATAGTCGTAGACCTGCTTCCCTTCCGGGTCGATGAGGAAGAAGGTGGGGTAGCTCGTAACGCCGAAACGTTCGAGCATACGGTAGTTGCCGTCGAAGTGCAGCCATGTCCACGTGTAGCGTGCGCCTTTCTTGCTGCTCTTCAGCAGGTGGTACATTTTCTGGAACTCGCGGTCGCAGCTCACGGTGACGAACACCACGTCGGGCCACGACTTGTACACCGTGTCGCGGAAGTGCGCCATAGTCTCCAACTCCTTGATAGAATGCGGGTCACCCACACGCACAAAGCTCAGGTACACCCACTTGCCCTTGAAGTCGTCCAGGCTCACCATGTGCCTCTCCACGTCGGGCAGCGTGAACCCGCCGGCTTTGCCGCCGCGCTCGTGTTCGGCAAAGCTCTCCAGGAGGCTTTCGGCCAACGTGCGATGCTCCTCGAACTTGGTGGCGTTGCGCAAAGCCTTGGTCGTCGCCACAACGCCCTGCCGGTCGTATGCCTTGTCGTAGTACATCTCCTTCAGGGCCTCGAGGGCGGCCAATTCGCGCACCTGCTCGTTCTGCAGGAGGGGGTCCAGACCCAGCGTGTCGAGCCATCCCGCCACATTTCCGCTTCTCACCCACTCGGCCATCTTCCACTGCGCCACTTTCTTCGTGCCGCCGGAAATGGCATGCGAGAAAACCTCAAAGAAGAATCGCATGTAGGTTTCGTCGTGGTAGCGCTGCGGCTCCACATACTTGGCAGCCAGCCGCACACGCGAATCCATCCGCATCGCCAGTCCCATCTCCAGCATCGTGTACTTCACGTAGCGGGCATAGAACGAGTTCTCGTCCTCGCCTTTGAGGAACCGGTTTTCCACCATCGTCCGCATCTCCTTGAAGGCACGACGGTCGGTACGGAAACGGAAATCCATACGCTCGCGGTTGGCGCTGAGGAAGCTGTCCACGGCGTCCTCGTATCGCATGATTTTCAAGTTCAAATCGTTGCTGTCGATATTGAGAAATCGCAACGGCAAAGCCACAGGGTCGAGGAAAATATTGTGCTTTTCGTTCTGGTCCCAGTCGAATTCGGGCACATACACCTCGTAGTCGCGTCCGGGCTCAATGTAGAACGACTGGCTGTAGCACTCCATCTGCACAAACACCAGCCGCGGATAGTTGGCATAGCACCGCAGTTCGAAGTGGCCGCTGCTGTCGACCTTGACCGAATCGAGCGCCACCTCGCGCTGGGTGAGCATGTCGCTGTAGGCACCCAGCAGCACACCCTTGCCCGAGCCTCCCTCCACAGTGCCGCGAATCGACACATTCGTCTGTCCCTCAGCAACAAAAGACAAGAGCAGCAACGCACACAACACAATCATATGATTTTTCCATCGACAGTTTGCCATTCGATTCTTTCCTTTTACTTTAATAATAAAACATTTTTATTAACGTCTCATGGCGCTATTTATTGCATTGCGGCGAAAAAAATATTTTTTGCCCCCGCATGGCTCCCCTCCGATTGCCGTTTTTCAATACAAAAACGCCACAACAAGCAAAAATTGGAAATCAGCGGCTTACAACGATTTTTTGACAGATAACACATTGTATCCGTTGTACTTACGCAACAAACGAACATGTAACACACTAATAATCAGCACCGAATACCTATCATCTTCTTCCCATCTTCTTACCATCGTCTTACCATCTCCCTACCATCTCCTACCACGGTAAAAGATGGTAGGTCGCAGACAGGACCCCCGACTGCCGTTGGGCGGAGGTTGGTGGCTCTTGCATTCAAATTTTTTCATTCTTTAACGCAGCATAAATCAGACGATTGTAAATATTTCGATAAAAAAGTTACGAAAAAATTTGCCACATTGTTTTTTTTTTGTACTTTTGCTGCCGGATTGATGAGAGAGCATTGTGCATAAACAAATGAATAACAAACAACTAAAATACTTTACCAACATGACGAACAAAGAACAATTCCGTACAGAGAGCGACCTCCTGGGTACCAAGCAGGTTCCCGCCGAGGCATTATATGGTGTCCAGACCTCCCGCGCCATGGAGAACTTCCACATCAGCGGCCGTCTCCTTTCCTCCTACCCCCGCTTCATCATCGGCATGGCCATGACCAAGAAGGCCGCCGCCATGGCCAACATGCAGGTGGGCATGATTACCGAAAAACAGGGCGAAGCCGTCATCTGGGCCTGCGACCAGCTCATCGCCGGCAAGTACCACGACCAGTTCCCCATCGACATGATCCAGGGCGGTGCCGGTACGAGCACCAACATGGCTGCCAACGAGGTTATTGCCAACCTCGCCCTCGAGCACATGGGCTACCAGCGCGGACAGTATGAATACTGCTCGCCCAACGACGTTGTCAACGCCAGCCAGAGCACCAACGACGCCTATCCCTGCGCCATCCACATGGCCCTCGCCCTCGAGCACCTTGCCTTCATGCCCCACATGGAGCAGCTCATCGAGGCCCTCGACAAGAAGAGCCAGGAGTTCAAACACGTGGTCAAGATGGGTCGCACCCAGCTGCAGGACGCTGTGCCCATGACCCTGGGCCAGACC
>Ga0310697_10005689_pt1 | contig 11994 bp, 10 predicted proteins | sample 172DNAGHGlowgp2_FD_203883 | JGI IMG/M metagenome (GOLD analysis project Ga0310697, IMG submission 203883) | Sheep rumen microbial communities from Palmerston North, Manawatu-Wanganui, New Zealand - 1728 DNA GHGlow gp2 (v2) (version 2) | ecosystem: Host-associated > Mammals > Digestive system >... | reverse complement strand
AGGCGTGCGGTCCCCTGTTCCAAGTCGGTGCGGAGAACGGCTGTCGAGCCGGAAATCTGGGACAGTTCCTGCAGGATGTTGTCCACGGCCGTTGCCTGTTCGATATAGCTGTCGCGCGTCGCTTCGGCACTGACTTTCAATTCGTTGTAGGCATTGACGACGGCATCGTAATCTTCTTTCGGGACCGTGGTTCCCGTATGGAATTCACAGGCGGTCGCCAAAACCGCCGCCACGAGGATTATCGGGAGAGCTCGCATAGGAAATTCGTCTTTTCGAACCGGATGGTCGTGAGTTTGAGGTCGGAACGGTAGGAAACACTGCCGGAGCCCAGTTCGTCGGAGGAGACGGTGCCGTCTTCCGCTACCGTGAAGGAATAGACCGTGGGGCCGTAGACTGTCACGCGGGCAATCTGGTACTGCCGCTCCGCAATCTTCTTCACCGAGGCAGTCGCATACCGGGTCTCCCCGTCCGAGGTGAACTTCATCGAGTAACTTCCCTCGAGGTTGCCGATCTTCTGGACATCCGGGAGGAGGCTGACTTGCTGGACGGAACGCCCCGCGCAACTGCCGAGAACGGCGGCCGCAGCCAGGGTGAGAAAAGCCAGACGGAAGGGTTTCATAGCATTCTTTTACTTGAGAATCGCATCGGCAAGGGCTTCCAGGGCCGGGATGTCGCCTTCCTTGAGACGACTCCGGATGGTGACGGTATCTCCCACGATCTCCACGTCCTTCATTGCACCGAACAACTCCTTCATCACCTTTCCGGCCGTCGGGGCCCAGGTTCCGTTCTCCACGAGGGCGACTTTCTTCTTCTGCCAGGACTTCATCTGCAGGGTGTGGATGAAGTTGTACGCCGGGGAGAACAGGCCTCCGTCATAAGAAGCGGCGCAAAGCACCATCTTCCCGTAGCGGAACGCGTCTTCCACCGCCTCGGCCTGGTCGTCGCGGGTAAGGTCCGCCAGTGCTACCTTCGGGCAGCCCTTGGCCAGCAGGATCTCTTTGAGCTTCTCTGCTGCAACCATCGTACCACCGTGAATGGAGGCGCAGGCGACGAAGACGCCGTCCGTCTCCACACCGTAGGTGCTCCAGGTCTGGTACAGGTCGATGTATTCGCCGAGGTTCTCACGGAGGATGGGGCCGTGGAGCGGGGCGATGACCGCGGGCGCGAGCGGGAGGACTTTTTTCAGAAGCACCTGCACAGGAGCACCGTACTTGCCGCAGATATTGAAATAATAGCGGCGGGCCTCGCAGGCCCAGTCGTCATCCTCTTCCCCGAAATAGCCGCACTTGGAGAGGGCGCCGAACTTGCCGAAAGCATCGGCGGCGAACAGGACCTTGTCCTGGCTGTCGAAACTGACCATCACTTCCGGCCAGTGCACCATCGGAGCCATGATGAACTGCAGCGTGTGCGCACCGAGCGGGAGGGTATCCCCTTCCTTCACGGCATGGGTGTTGAACGTCTCCCCGTCGAAGAACTGGCCCAGGAAGACAAGCGCCTTCGCGGTGGCGACGATCTGGACATCCGGATACTTCCGGACGAGTTCCAGGATGGTTCCGGAGTGGTCCGGTTCCATGTGATGGACCACCAGATAGTCGGGTTTCCGGCCGCCGAGGGCCTCCTCCAGGTTCGCCAGCCATTCTGCGCCCTTGCGGGCGTCGACCGTGTCCATCACGGCCACTTTTTCGTCCAGGATGACATAGGAATTGTACGCCATCCCCTCGGGAACGACATACTGGCTTTCAAAAAGGTCGAGGTCCACATCGTCGACGCCGATGTACTGGATGTCGGAAGAAATGCTCTTGATCATGGCTTTGTAATTATCATACAAAGATAACCCTTTTTTCCGGACGAAAAAAGGGTTGCACAGGGATTTGAAAGGGCTATTCGCTGTAGTTGTGGTCCACCGTGACGAGGACCGTCTTGCCGGGGAGCAAGGCGCTCAGTTCCCGAGTCAGTTCCTGGCTGAGCGCCGGTTCGTCCCGGACCGAAATGTCGGGGACTACGTCGACGGTCACCAGGTTCTCCTTCTCGTCATAGAAGAAGCCATGGATCTGGTCCAGGTCCTTCCGGGCGGTGAGCGTCCGCAGCACCACGGACTGGATTTCCGCCCGCTGGTTCTCGCCGGTGGCGACGGCATAGACACCGACGGTCATCACGATGGCGTGGTCCCGGTACATCTGGAGGGTGATCTTGCGGGAGAGCCCATGGATGTCCTGGGCCGTCAGGGTGTCATCCACGCTCACATGCAGCGAGCCGATCATCACTTCCGGGCCATAGTTGTGCAGGATGATGTCATACACGCCGTGGACCTCGTCATAGGCCATGACCTCTTTCTTGATTTCGGTGACCAACGCGGGAGATACGCGCGAACCCAGCAGCTCCCCGACCGGCGAAGCCAGCATCTCGATGCCGGCCTTGATGATGACGGCCGAAATCAGCGTGCCCAGGATGCCATCCAGCGAGACGCCCCAGAGGAGCATCACCCCCGCAGAGACGAGTGTTGCGAGTGTGATGACCGCGTCGAAGAGGGCATCGGAGCCGGAGGCGGTCAGCGCATCGCTCTTGAGCCGGATCCCCTGCCGCTTGACATACCAGCCCAGCAGCAGCTTCACGACAATAGCTACGACAATGACGATGAGCGTGGTGGTTGTGTAACTGGGTTCGGTCGGTTCGATGATCTTCTTGACGGACTCGATCAGCGAGGTAATACCTGCTGAAAGGACGATGACGGCGATGATGATGGCGCTGAAATACTCCACCCGCCCGTAGCCGAACGGATGCTTCCTGTCGGCGGGGCGCTGCGAGAGCTTGGTGCCGATGATGGTAATGACGCTGGAGAGGGCGTCGCTGAGGTTGTTGACAGCATCCATCACAATGGCGATACTGCTGGAGAGGAAGCCGACGAGGGCCTTGAAAGCGGCCAGCAATACATTCGTGACGATGCCGACGATGCTGGTCCGGATGATTTGCGCGCTACGGTTCATATTGCAAAGATACGGATTTTATTTGCTATCTTTGGTCTCCGAAATGAAGAGAAGAACCATCTTGACCTTATCCTGCCTCGTGGCAGGGCTTTCCGCTGGGACATCCTTCGCCCAATCCCGCAATGAATCCATTGACAGCATCACCGTCACGGCGACCCGTGTTCCCGTGGCCCTGCACAGTACCGCCCGCATCGTCACCCTCCTGGACAGCATGACCATCGCCTCGGCCCCGGCCGAAACCGTCAACGACCTCCTCAAATACGCCCTCGGGGTGGACGTGCGCCAGCGCGGCGCCATGGGCATGCAGACGGATATCAGCATCCGCGGCGGCACCTACAACCAGGTCGCCGTCCTGCTGGACGGCATCAACATCACCGACACGCAGACCGGGCACAACTCTTTCGACTTCCCGGTGAACCTCTGCGACATCGAGCGCATCGAGGTGCTCGAAGGCCCGGCCGCCCGGGTGTACGGGACCTCGTCCCTGCTGGGCGCCGTCAATATCGTTACGCGGAAAGCTCCGGAGAATGCGGTGACCGCCAGTGTGGAAGGCGGCTCGTTCGGTTCCCTGGGCGCTACTGCATCGGCCGAGATCATGCACCGGGGCGGCTTCAACAGCGTTTCCGCCGGATACCAGCGCAGCGACGGCTACAACCGGAACGCCGCCGGCGGCCTGAACAGCGACTTCGGTGCCTTGAAGGCTTTCTGGCACGGGGCGCACGACTTTGGGCGGCGCGACCTCCGTTGGCAAGCCGGCGTGAGCAACAAGGATTTCGGTTCCAGCACCTTCTACAGCGCCAAGTTCGACGACCAGTTCGAACACACCCTGAAGACCTTTGCGTCCCTTAAATCGGAAGGGAAAGGCGCCCTGCACTTCACCCCCGCCCTGTACTGGAACCATGGGGAAGACCGTTTCGAGCTCTTCCGCGGCGCGCCGGACAAGTATCCGTTCAACTACCACAAGACCGACGTCTTCGGCGCGAACCTGAACTTCCGGATCGACACCCGGCTGGGACAGACGGCTTTCGGCGCCGAGGCCCGGCACGAACGGATCGTCAGCACGAACCTCGGCGAGAAGCGGGCCAATCCCCGGGGCGTCTATGTCTGCGGACTCGACCGGACGGCCTTCAACCTATTCCTGGAGCACCATGTCGTCCTGGGGCGGCTTTCCGCCTCGGCGGGGCTCACGACAGTCTACAACACCGGAAACAAGGAGGGAATCCGCCTCTTCCCGGGGATCGATGCCAACTTCCGGATCACCGACGCCGTACGCCTTTACGCCTCCTACAACACATCCTACCGGATGCCGACCTTCACGGAGCTGTACTATTCCGTGGGCGGACACCTGGCGGATCCGAATCTGAAAGCCGAGAAACTGCGCGCCCTGGAAGGCGGCGTCAAATTCCTCGGCCGGGGCGTCCGGGCCGTCGCCACGGTGTACTACAACCGGGGTTATGACCTGATCGACTGGATCATGGACACATCCGCGGGCGACGATGCCCCGTGGAAATCGGTGAACCACACGAGATTGAACACGCTCGGACAAGAAGTATCCCTACGGATGTCCGTGCCGGACATGCTGGGAAAGCCTGGCTTCTTCTTTCACTCCCTGAGCCTCGGCTACAGCCATCAGGCACAGGACAAGGCGCTGGAAGCGAACCTGCGGTCCATCTATTCCCTGGAATACATCCGCCACAAGGTGGTCGCACAGGCCGATTTCCGCTTCTGGGACAAACTGGCCCTGGATCTCTCCTGGCGCTATGTGGATCGGAACACGGCCTCGGAACTCCTGAAACCCTATTCTCTCCTGGACGCCAAGCTCGGCTATGATTTCCCGCGGATGAATCTGTACCTCCGGGCCAACAACCTCCTGAACAGGACCTGGTACGACTTCGGAGACATTCCACAGCCGGGCCTGTGGGTCATCGTCGGGGTTTCCTGCAAACTCCCCTACTGAGCCACTTCACACTCCATTTCGATCAGCCAGGAAGGCCGGCATACGCGAGCTTCCAGGAGGATGCGGGGAACGGCCGGAAACCGTTCCTGCATATAGGCGTCGATGACGGGATAATCTGAAATATCCCGGAGATAGATGACGAAATACGGCACCCGGTCCAGCCTCGATCCCCCTTCCCGCAGGAGTTCGGAAATGTTCTCCAGCAACCGTTCCGCCTGCGCGACGACATCCCCTTCGTGCAGGACGCGACCGCGGCTGTCGATGCTGGCGGTGCCGCTGATGAAGATCTGGCCGTCGGAAAGCCGGACGCCCCGCTCGAAAGCCACCCCGTAATCGTGCGTAGGGCTCAAGTGTGAAAGTGCCTTCAGGTAAGTCTTGTCCGATTCCCGGATGTCCGGGCGGGTGAGGAAGTCGATGGCAACAACCGCATTGCGCCCTTCCGACGCCCCGCCGATGCCCGTAGAAGCAATGTAATGCGTATCGTGGCTGAGACCTTCCTCAGCGAAAACATCGTTCCGGGCCTTCACGAGTCCGGCATAGTTGGAATCGATGTCCCGGACATAGATCCAGGTGCGCACGCAATGGGTTTTCAGCTCGAGCCCGAGCGGGCGGATCAAGTCGAGATACTTGCTGAACAGCAACCGGGATTGCGCATAGGAATCTTTCCCGGCAGCCTCTTCTTCACTGAGACGCAGGCTGTGGAAAAGCCTGTTGTTCTTCCCGGAAGCGGTCTGTACCAGCGCGGCAATCCGGCTTCCGTCCAGGGGCGGCTGCTCCACGATGGAGATGGCCGTCGCCTGGGTCTGGGGCCAGGCCTCCAATGCAGACCGGAGCGCAGCAATCTGGTTCTGCGCGTCGCTCAGGAAGAAACGGACAAACACAGGAAGCCGCCCTTCGGCGCGCTCGTCGCCGAAGAAGCGGTCCATCCTGTCAAGCAAGGACATTAAGGCGCCGGAAAAGGTATTTCCGATCGCTGGACGAAGGATTTCATAACGGTTCACCGTGCAAAAATACGAAAACCCGCCCAACCGGCCAATACCCACAAATGGGGATTCAGAACGGGATTTCCAGTTTGAGGGCGACGTTCCGGCCCATATTGTAGATGCCGATGTCCTTAAGTCGGCTCAAATGAGGCACATAGACCGCATCGGTCAGATTGGTGCCGATCAAATACAGCGACATGCGCTTCTTCCCGCGGATTACCAGATCTGTTCCGGCCGATGCGCCGAGAAGCACATAACCTGGTGTCGCGGTCTCCGTCGCGTCTTTCCCGTAGAAATGGTCCTGCCGCAGGGTCCAGTCCACATTCAATGCGACGAAGGCGTTGTTGAAGAGGCGTCCATCGTGCGAGATTTCCCACTTGATCTCCGAGAACAGGCGCGGTGCCGGAATGAGTGGCAGGTCGTCTCCCCCGGCCTCGCGGGCAAAAACGCAGGAGAAAGCGCTGCTCAAGTGAAGTTGGTGGACCGGATGCACGTCAAAGCCGATTTCACCCCCGTGAAGGTGCGCCATGCCGCTCTGGAACAAATAGACTGGCACCCCCTCGTCGGAAAGGGCGCCGTTCCGGGCGGCAAAAATGTAATTGTCGATGCGGCTGGCGAACAAGGCGGCCTGGACCGAAACATGGCGGGCATTGAAATCCAGGCCGATGTCCCCTTGCAGGCTGTATTCCGGCTTCAGGTCCTTGTTGCCGACTTCGAACCGGAAGGTCCCTTCGTGCTCTCCGTTCGAGCCCAGTTCGGCCAGATTCGGTGCGCGGAAACCGCGGGCGACATTGGCCCGGAAAGTGAAGTGTCCGCCCAAGGGCCGGACGGCGCCCAAGCTCGCGCTGACGCCGGGGAAACGCCGGCTGAAGGCCTCGAACCGGCCCGCCAGCGCTTCGCTGCGAAGCCAGCGGACATCGGCCCGGACGCCGCCGGACAGCGTCCATGCGCCGAGTGCCTTGGAGGCCGTGGCAAACAGGCCGGCATCCAGCAGGCCATAGGACGGAATCAGGTACTCATCACCCAGATTGTCGCTCTGCTGGGCCATGCCGGCCACACCGAACGCCGTCTTCCAGTCTTCGCCGATCGTACCCTGCCAACGAAGGTCGTAATTCAGGGTATTCAGCCGGAAGTCCAGGCCGGGCTCGTCGGGTGCCTCCTCGAATTCCTGCCGGCGGTTCTGCTGCCAGCCCAGCAGGAGTTTCAGGTTCCCGGAGCCAGCGTGGAACGTATTGTCCGAGACAACCTTATAGTGCCGTACCTGCTGGAAAGGCAGTTCGGGCGTGTATCCGTAGTTCTCGCCTTCTCCCTCGATCATGCCCGGCGTCAGGTGGAAATAGCTGAAACGGAGCCGGGAATAGCCCCAGTGGGCATTCCGGCCCAGCATGGCCGAGGCGGCCCGCTGGCGATAGCCGGAGTTGGACACGGGCCCGTTGGCGGCATTCCGGTAGGCATGGACATACTTGTCCGAGAACCGGCCGTTCCAGATCCAGCCGCCCAGGTTGCCGTCCGCAGCCAGGGAATAGGTAGCGAGGCCATTGTTCGTCTGATATTCCGACGATACGACACCGCCGACTTCCCCGGGCGCCCGGACCGATTCAGGATGGAAGATGAGGATGCCGGCCAGCGCGTCCGAGCCATACATCAAGGACGCCGGTCCTTTGAGGATTTCAACGGAATGGACGCCGGCGCCATCCACTTCAATGCCGTGCTCATCCCCCCACTGCTGCCCTTCCTGGCGGATGCCGTCACTGACCACGACGACCCGGTTGAAGCCCATGCCCCGGATGACGGGCTTGGAGATGCCCCCGCCGGTGGTGATTTCGCTCACGCCGGGCTCCGCGGCGATCGCGCTGATAATGTTTCCGCCGGCGCGGGCGGCCAGGTCGGCCGGGCGGACCACCGAGACCGGCGCCGGCATCTCTTTCATTTTCGTGTCACCGGCCAGGCCCGTGACCACGGTTTCTTCGAGCTCCAGATGCTTGTAAAATACATCCGTGGAGTCCGGATGGCTCTCCTGAGCCGTCGCCGCCCCCCATACGAAGAGCAGCGACAATGTTATCATTGTCTCTTTCATTCTGTTCAGTTAAATGGTTTGGTAAAAAGGAACCAGCACACTAACGGCAGAATGAAACAGGCGGTGCGCGGGGAGATGAAGGTTGGAAGGATAAGACGACGACATCCTCGGGAATCGGAAGGACATAAGCCTCCTGTTCCGCCGGATACGCCTGCACGGCCGTGTTCTCGGAGGGCACGAACTGCTGGACAAGCAGCTGGCAGACGAGGCACTCCCCCGTCGCCGTACCGGCCGACAGATGACCGTGATGCGGAAGATGCTGCGAACAATCCGCGCAGAAGACATCTTCCTGCTGTCCCAGGTCGTGATGGTGAAAAGGCGCGACGAAGACCATCGGCAGGATAACCGACAGCAGCCAGCAGGCAGATATGCGTCTTTTCAAGGACATAGCGGGGGCAAAGATAAGAAATAATCCGTATCTTTGAATCATGTCAGTCATACTTCATAAGAAAACGTTTTCCGAATTGACGGTGGACGAGCTTTACGAACTCCTGCGGATCCGCAGCGAGGTTTTCGTCGTGGAGCAAAACTGCGTGTATCAGGACATGGACGGGGATGACCAGGTTTCCCTCCATCTATGGCTCACGGAAGGCGACAAGGTCGTCGCCCTGTGCCGGGTGTGTCCCGCCGGGACGCATATGAGCGAGATATCCATCGGGCGTGTGATCACCACCGAGCGCGGAAAGGGCTACGGTAAGCAGATCATGCGGGAGGGCATCGCCGCGGCCAGGGAGCATTTCGGTGCCCTGGTCATCGACATTGAGGCTCAAGAATATGCGAAAGGCTTCTACGAGCAGGTCGGTTTCCGCCAGTCCTCCGAGCCCTTCATGCTTGACGGCATCCCGCATATCAAGATGACTTGGAAAGAGTATCCGATCGAGACGCAGAGACTCCGGTTCCGGCCCTGGCAAGAGTCGGATGCCGAGGCTTTGTTCAAGTATGCCGCGGACCCGGATGTCGGCCCCCGCGCCGGCTGGCCGCCGCACGGATCCGTCGCAGACAGCCTGGAAGTCATCCGCAAGTTTTTCTCCAACGACCATACCTGGGCGCTGGTGCTGAAAGAAACCGGCGAGCCCATCGGCTGCATGGGTTACTATCCCTATGGCGAAAGCAATATCGGTATCGGCGAGAACGACGCGGAGTTGGGGTATTGGATCGCCAAGCCCTATTGGAACCAGGGCATTTGCACGGAAGCGCTGCGGGCCATGATCGATTATTGCTTCAACAAAAAGGGCTTCCAGACCCTCTGGAGCGACTTTTTCGTGGACAATCCCGCTTCGGGCCGGGTCATGGAAAAGTGCGGCTTCCGCGACACGGGCGAATTCAACTGGTGCAGCCACCTCTACCGGGGTGACGAGCGCCCGGTGAAGGTCATGCGGCTGGACTACGCGCTATAATTACTTGATGCTGACAGCAGGCCAGCCGAAGTCCTGGTAGCAGGAAATGTCCAAGCCGTGGGCCTCGGCATAGTCGAGGATGGATTTCGCACGGGCGGCCTTCTTGGCAGCGTCGTCGGAATAGAGGGCCATGAATGCATCGAAACGGTCGCCGAAGATGGCTTTGGCCGTTGGATTGAAGTCTGAACCGTCACCCACCGCATCGAACTGGAAGACTTCGAATCCATCGTCGGTCTTCTTCACGTGCATGCAGCCAGGATGGCTGCCGCCGGATACGGACTTGAGGGTGTCGCCGGCCTGGTTGTAGTTCTCCACGTGGAAATCGCCCCAGACCCGGATGTCATCGGGATTCTCCTCCTCGGTGCCGGCAACCAGGCAATACGGGATGCAGTGCTCGCCGGGGTTATAGTCGGCGCCGATTCCTGTCATATAGCGGCCGATGGCGGCCATCGCGTCATCTTCCTTCTCCTGGGCCTTGTAGGCGCAGATGCGGCCGTTCACGACCTGGACCTCCGTCACGCCGGGATTGCCCAGATCGGAATAGGTCACGCGGTACCAGCCATCCCCCATCGGCTCGATGGCAGCCACGGAGGACTCGCTGGAAGGGCCGTCCTGCAGGCCGGTCCGGAACACCCAGAAGGAGTAGGTATCCTCATATTCCGTCTCCCAGATGGCGTTCAGGACGTCTTCGGAGAGCGTCTTTTGCAGGTATTTATCCGTCATGGGCTTGTTGCCCAGGACATGCTCATAGAAGTCATTGACAAGAGCAATGTCTTTCTTCTCCGGGGACTGACTGCAGGAAAGAAGAATCAGGCAGGCTGATAAAGCGGTAAGGATTCTTTTCATAGGGTATGAGTCTAACAATCCAGTATAAAAAAAGAGTCCTCCTTGTGCAAGGGGACTCTGGAGGTGCCAAGCGGAATCGAACCGCTGTAGCAGGTTTTGCAGACCTGTGCCTAACCGCTCGGCCATAGCACCGTTGGGATTGCAAAGATAGGAAGTTTTTCCGAAAGTGCAAAATTATTCCACGTACAGCAGAAGGCCCTTCAGGTACTCCCCTTCTGGATGGTAGATGTTCACGGCATGGTCGGCAGGCTGGTTGAGGCGGTCGAGGATGCGGACGCTGCGGCCGGTCTGGGCGGCGGCGGAGAAGACCGCGAGCGCGAAGGCCTCCTTGTCCACCACCTGCGAGCAGCTGAAGGTGAACACGAAGCCACCCGGGGCGACCTTCGCGATGGCGGCCGCGTTCAGGCGCTGGTACGCCCGGAGGGCGTTTTTCAGCGCCCCGCGGTGCTTCGCGAAAGCCGGCGGGTCTACTATCATCAGGTCATACTTCCCTTCCGGGACGTCGCGGAGGAATTCGATGGCATCGGCGCTGTAAGAGGTATGCTGCTCCGGCGTGAATCCGTTCAGGGCCACGTTCCGGTCCACCATGTCCATCGCCTTGCGGGAACTGTCCACGGAATCCACGTGGACCGCTCCCCCGTTCAGGGCATAAATGGAAAAACCACCGGTATAGCAGAACAGGTTCAGGACATTCCGGCCCTTGGCGAGCCGGCCAACAGCGGCGCGGTTCTCGCGCTGGTCCAGGAAGAAGCCCGTCTTCTGGCCTTCGTTCCAATTGACATGGAACTTGTTCCCGTTTTCGAGGACGACGCACTCGTCCGTCTCAAAGCCGTCGGCCTTGTACAGATAACCGTCGATGAGGTCCAGGCCGGCCTTAAACGGCGCAGTGCCGGAACTCTTGTCGTAAACCGCCTTCAGCGCATCACCATAAACGGCCTTGAGGGCCTCGCAAATGGCATTCTTGGCCTTGAACATGCCCACGGAATGGGCCTGGATGACGCACACGCCGTCATAATAGTCGATAATCAGGCCGGGAAGGCCATCGCCTTCGCCGTGGACGAGTCTGTAGCAAGTGGTCGATGCCGACCCGTGCAGGCCGCAGGCAACGCGCGCCTGGAAAGCCCGGCGCACCATCTTCTCCCAGAAATCGGGTGCGGTGGGGTCCTCGTCGAAACTCAGGATCCGGACCGCGATGGAGCCGATCTGGTAATGGCCCGTGGCCAGGTACTGGCCATCGGAGGAATAAACACCCACCAGGTCACCCTCGGCAGGCTCGCCCGTAATCTGGGCGATAGCCCCGGAGAAGACCCAGGGATGGAACCGGAGAATGGAATCCTCGCGGCGGGGACGTAGATAGACTTTTTCCATCAGGCTTGGTCGGGATAGAGCTCCGGATGGAGCTGTTGGGGGGTCAGAGGCGCCTTTTCGGACTTCATCAGGCGGAGATACATCTCGCGGCACACCCAGGCATCGGTGGCGGCATAGCGCTGCTGCGACTCGGAAAGCTTCTCGGCTTCCCAGTTGGAAAGCTGCTGGGCTTTCGAAATCTTGAAGCCGAGAATGATCGCGGCCATCTTTTTCACAGACTTGTCCCGGATGCCGTATTCCCAGACAATCTTCTGCAGGTCCACGAAGTTCTGCGGCTGGAAGCCCGCGAATTTCTGGAGGCCATGGACATCATCATGGATGGCGGCGCCTACCTTGACAATGGCGGGATTGGCCAGGATAGCGCACAGGCGACGCGGGATGC
>Ga0310697_10005688_pt1 | contig 11994 bp, 5 predicted proteins | sample 172DNAGHGlowgp2_FD_203883 | JGI IMG/M metagenome (GOLD analysis project Ga0310697, IMG submission 203883) | Sheep rumen microbial communities from Palmerston North, Manawatu-Wanganui, New Zealand - 1728 DNA GHGlow gp2 (v2) (version 2) | ecosystem: Host-associated > Mammals > Digestive system >... | reverse complement strand
AGAACCTGGCGCTGAACGCTTCGTTCAACGCCACGATCCGCGAAACGTCGGCGGGCGACGCCATCGCCCCCGGAACGGCCTACGCCTACGTCCTGCGCGCCGTCGGGAACGACGGCGAGGAGACGGCTCCCGTGACCGGCACGTTCACGACGGGCGGCGAATCGGGGGAGACGATCGGCTCGGAATACACGAAGTTCTTCGACGACGGCACGAACGCCTGCTGGATCGTGGACGGCTTCGAGCGCTACCTGCCCTTCACCGTGGAGGGCTACACGGGCACCGAGACGCTCACGAACTTCCCGGTCCTCGTCGACGTGCGCGATTCGGATATGAACGGCTTCCGCTACAGCGACTTCTACCACTACGACGGAACCGACATGGCCTTCGTGGACGACACGGGGCACATCATCCCGCACGAGATCGACACCTGGAACAAGAACGGCATGTCGCTCATCTGGGTGAGGCTTCCCCGGATGAACAAGGGGACGACGTTCACGATGTGCTACCGCAGCCCGCTCGTCAAGCCGCTGCCCGACGTCGGCAACACGTTCGAGAAATACGTCGGCGTCTGGCACATGAACGAGACGCAGAACGGCGTCACCAGCATCAAGGATTCGACAGCCAACAACCTCGCGGGCGAATCGCACGCCAAATCGCTCGCCGGCATCAACCAGGGGCAGATGATCGGCGGCAACGCGCGGCGCGTCGCGCAGGAGTCGGGCACGTCGTCCTCCAATGGCCGCATCATGGTCTACGACCACGACGACATCCTGCGCAATGGTGTCGGCAACGTGTTCACCTTCTCCGGCTGGTACAAGACGGCCGACGCCAAGCCGAACTGGGCGTATCTCGTGGCGCGCAAGGGCGACGACTATTCGAAGGGCTGGGGCGTCCAGTATGCGGACGACAATGCCAAGGACAAACTCCGCGTCTGGTCCGACCCGAAAGGCAACAAGGGACTCCATACAGCCGGAAAGGGAGGATACTACCATTTCGACATCCGGACCTACGGCACGGGAGAGTCAACCGGTTACCAGCATGGAAACTGGGCTTACTGGACGTTCGTTTTCAGCAACAACACCTTCCGCGCCTTCCATAACGGCGCGGAGCTGAATAGCACGAAGGACGGATTCACGCTCGAGGAGCCGTTCGCGAACGACGAGACCGCCGACTTCGACTATCTGGTCATCGGCGGCATGGAGTTCGGCACGGGCGCGTTCAACGGCTTTGTGGACGAGGTGCGCTATTCGAAGGGCGTTCGCAGCCCCGACTGGATCAAGGCGGAATACGATTCGACGCGGCAGAAGGACTCCCCCGTCTTCGTGGCGAAGGGGACGGTCAGCAGCGGCACGGATTCGCCCGTGCCCGTCGTCGTCTGGGAGAAGGGGGCGAATCTGCCGCTCTCGATCATCGACGTGAGCTACGCCTACGTCCAGTTCGCCGGCACGGTGACGTTCTGCGGCGTCGGGGCGGACGAGTGCCGCATCGAATACCAGCTCTGGGCGGACGGCGAGGAGGACCCGACGGTCGATGGCGAATGGACGACGCTCGGCGATCTGGCCGAGGTCCCGGCCGGGAGGTCCTTCTCGGTTCCCGTCACGGGCCTCAAGCAGGACATGCCCTACAACTTCCGCATCCGCGCGGTCAACACGATCGATGGCGGCGTGGAGCAGGCGAACCGAGAGCTGTCCGGTTCGTTCCGCACGCCCGGCAACGTCGCCGGGTCCGGCGGAGGCGAATTGATGCGCATCGACAACCGCTTCGTCCACCGCTACCGTGCGGGCTCCTACACCTTCACGACGCCGGACTACGTCACGAGCGTCGAGATCATGGTCGTCGGCGGCGGCGGAGCGGGCGGCAACAAGATCGGCGGCGGCGGCGGCGGCGGCGGCCTCTTCTACAGCGCGTCGTATCCGGTCGAGACGAACACGACCTACCGCATCCAGGTCGGCGAGGGCGGAAGCGCCGCGTCGGACCTCAATGCGCGCGGCGAAAACGGCCAGCTCTCCTATTTCGCCCGCAAGGATGGAGACGACGAGGCGGACGAGACGATCCTGATCTCCGTTCCCGGCGGCGGCGCGGGCGGCAGCTACGTCGCCAACAATGCAGCCATCGCCGAGGGCGCCGATGGCGGGTCGGGCGGCGGCGGTTCGTACGCGCTGGCCGGCGGCTCGGCCATCTCGAACGAGGTCGATGGCGTCTGGGTCGCCTTCGGTCATGAAGGCGGGCGGGGCAACGACAGCAAGACAGGCGGCAATCAGGCTGGCAAGACGGCGGCGGGCGGCGGCGGCGGCGCGGGCCGCGAGGGCGTCACCGCTTCGTTCGACAGCTATTACGGCGGCGGCGCGGGCGGCGCGGGCCTTGCCAATTCGATGACGGGCGAACTGCTCTTCTACGGCGCGGGCGGCGGCGGCGGCTACGCCTACAAGGAGGATCAGAAGGGGTACTCGAAACCCGGCGCCGGCGGGTCGGGCATCGGCGGCAATGCGGCGGACGTCCGCAACGGCACGCCCGCGACGTCCGGCGTCGAGAACACCGGCGCGGGCGGCGGCGGCGGTTCCATGATTCTCAACAACCAGACCGACCAGACCTACTGGCAGGGCGGCGACGGCGGCGACGGCGTGGTGCTCATCGCCTACGAGGTCCACGGTCGCGACCCGATTTCCGAAGAGCCGCGCATCACGATGACCCGCTGCGACTACAACCCGGACGCCGGCACGACCGGCACGGGCGTCGCCGACATCGCCTACCGCGCCTACTGGGCCGGCATCCAGACGGATCTGAACGACCTCTACGTCCTTTACAGCGTCGTCAGCTCGAACGACGTCGCGGCCGGCAACGGCGACCTGGCGAAGGTCGGCGAGAACCTCGTCGGCATCGGCGACGTGACGTTCGTCCCGCCCGAGGTCGGCTACACCTACTGGGTGCGCCTCGTCGCTCGCAAGAACGCCAACTCCTTCATGTATTCGGACGAGATCGCCTCGTTCTACGTCCCGGCCGTCTCGCTCAACGGCGTGACTTGGAAGAAGCAGAACAGCGCGTCGGACGATTACGCGATCGTCGACTACAAGCTCCACGACCTGAACGCGTCGACGCATCTCTACTGCTACTGGAGCGAGTCGCGCGAGTCGCTCGAGGGCGACGAGCGTCCTTCGGGCGACGGGGTCCGCATGTTCGACGTGGGCGCAGACAAGGCGGCGCTGGCGACATTCAACCTGCCGGCATCGGAAGGCCTGAAGCGCAACAAGGTCTACTACATCCGTCTCGCCGCCGGCGACGAGCAGGGCGTCAAGCACTTCCTCTCCGATGACATTCTCGAGCTAAGCACCGTCGAACAGCCTGCGATCAACCTTCTCGGTGCTTCCTGGGCGCCTCATGTCGCGACGCTCACCATTAAGACGGCCATCGCCACGCTCGCCCCGTCCGATGCCGAAGTGTTCGTGTTTTACTCGACCAACAAGACCGACCTGACCTCAGGTTCGCCTTGGGATAAAGGTGCTCCCCGTTTGGTTCTCGGGACGAGCGAGACCATTCCCGACAATGTCAACACGGATGTGGCGTTCCCGCTCAGTTCGACCGAGGCGACCACCTATTACGTGCGGGTTGCGATCCGCTCGACCGTCGACAACAAGCTGTATTATTCCGGCACGACGAAAGAGATTTCGGTCCCAACGCCGGTCCCCGCGAACACGCTCATTGTCTATGCCAACGCCAACCCGAAGATGGGGTGCTATGGCGACGAGCCCCAGGCGCTCGACTACACGGTGAGCTACGGCGGCCTCACGGAAGGCCCGGGCTGGGACCATTACACCAATGCGAGCATACACGTCGTCGGCGCGCCGTCGTGCACCGTCACGGCGACGTCCCCGGTCGGCCAGTACGATATCGCCCAGGGTGGGGTCGAGCTCTCGAGTGCCGAGCCCTGGACCGACCCGACGACGGAGACGACCTACCAGTATCAGTTCGTCTTCGTGGGCGCGAAGTACGCCGTCACCAACGCCGTGTTCACCGCGTCGTTCGACGACGCGGAATTCACCTATGACGGCGAATCCCATGCGGGAGCGTCGCCGACCGTCACCGGTATTCGAAACAACCGGACGGTTTCGTACCAGTATCGCGTCGGCAGCGGCGAGTGGGGCGCCGCGGCTCCTTCGTTCACGGATGTTGGCAACTACATCGTCCAGTTCAAGGCGTCTGCATCGAACCATACGGGCAACAACGGAACATTCGCCGTCACGATCAATCCTGCGCAGCTTTATGCGGAGATTTCCGCCGCGGATCTGAACTACACGGGTGCTGCGCAGCAGCCGGTGATCACAACGAACGTGACGGGCCGTGTGAAGCCGGAGCTTAATCCGCTCTCGTGCGAGTTCCGCGACGAAGCGGGCGAATGGCAGGGCGAGGCGCCGGCCTTCACGCAGCCGGGAGAATACAAGCTCTACTTCCGCGTGTCGGCGCCGAACCACGCGTCCTTCACGACGAACTGCACGGTGACGGTCAAGAGCTGGGACTTCATGGTCAACATGGACGGCCAGACCGGCTATCCGACGCCGATCCATGTCAGCGATCCCGGCTGGCTGCTGGATGTCACCAAGATGACGGGCCAGCAGTTCTCCGATCGCGACACCCGTTTGGCGAAGCTCGACGAAGTCCAGTCGAACGGACTCAAGCTCTGGCAGAACTACGTCATCGAGCGGGAAGACCTTGCGAAGAAGCTCGTCGCGGCCATCGTCCAGAGCGGCACCCGCGTGAACGACGGAAGCTTCGTCGTGCACTTCCCGGGCGTCGAAGGTCTGCGCAACACGGGGCTGGACATCCATTACCGTCTCGACCGCAAGCTCAAGGGCGAGACGGAGTTTACGCAGGGCGCGCTGAGCGACAACTACGAGATGAACGTGCCTCTCGGGCCGGAGGATCCGACGGGGCTCTACGTCTTCAACATGGTGCTGACGCCGACGAACGGGGCGGGCCATGCGGTTCTCGCCTCCTGCGCGACGGTCGGCGTCCTGCGCGTCTCGAGCCTGGCGACCAACACCGTCACGGCGGTCCCGTGGATGGCGATGTCGAAGGACGAGGCGATGAACGTGACCGTCGCCGTCTCCGAGACGGTCAACCCGAACGGACTCGCCGAGGGCACCCGCGACGGCGACGGAGACCGGATCCTGGTCTACAACGCGGCGACGGACAAGTTCCTGAGCTGGTCGCATCTCACCGGAACGTCGTGGAGCTCCGCCACGACGGTCACGAAGTCCGGCCTCGCGTCCTCCGACGCCGACACGACGACGCTCGCGCGCGGAACCGCCTTCTGGCTTGTGCGAAACGATCCCGGATCCGTCGGTTCCACGAACTACGTCTACCTCGTCGGCCGCTACACGGGCGACTCGTATTCCGTCGACCTCAACGGCGGTACGGCCGACAAGCCCGGCTACACGCTCGTCGCGAACCCGACGATGCACGACGTCGGCCTGAACGACCTCGCGTTCGTCGGCGGCTCGCCGGCGGCGGGCGACCGCATCGTTGTGCAGGACGCGGCGGGCTACCAGAGGTTCTACATTCGCCGCAACGGCGAATGGGGCCGCTGGGTGTCGCAGAAGATCGGCGGACGCGTGAAGCAGACGTGGGTCTCCGGCGCGACGATTCCGTCCGGCACCGGCTTCTGGTATGAGCGGACCGCGGACGGCGATCTTTCCATTCGTTTCGGAGGCGAGGAGTGATGGAGGGCTTCGGAATGAAGACGATGAAGCGCATGCTTCTTGCGCTCCTGCTGGCGCTGGGCCCCGCCTGCGCACAGGCCGCGAGCATCCTCTGGGTGAGCGTCGATCCCGACGCGCGGATCCAGGACCCGGACGGCGCGATTCTGGAGGAATCGCTTCGCAACTTCCGTCTGGACGGCCGATCCGTCAACGCCGCGAAGGTGAGCGCGTCCGACGGCATCGGATCGACGTCGTATCTGCTCATCGCCTACGACGATCTGGTCGGAAATGTCGTCGCCGACGATCCCGAAAGCAATACGATCGATCTCTCCGAGCTGTCCGGCTCGTCCGGCGGCGCGGGCTCCGGAGCGGGCGCCGAATACGTCGCGGTCAGTCTCCGGGACCTCATCCAGACGGCGGACCTGGCCTCGACGACCATCACGCTGGAGCTCGGATACGTCGACTGGGACGCCTATGACACCAACTACGACCCGGACAATCCCGCCACCTGGGAGATTTCGTTCACTCGGATGGCCGTCGCAACGGCGCCGCTCGGCCAGCTCGTGTCCGGGGATCACGTCTCGGAGCAGGGGAGTCTGTCCACCCCGGGCGCCACGCCCTGGACGCCCAAGACGTTCACGGCGGTTCCGGAGCCCTCCGTCTGCCTGACCGCGCTGCTCGGCGTCCTGCTCCTCTCGAAGCGCCGCCGGCCCGGGCGGAACCGTTAGGGCCCTCCCGTGCAACCTCGCGCCGTAAGCGCCGCCCGATCCGCGGGCCCGGACCGGGCGCCGGTCCCGGCGGAGGGCGCCCGCGGCCCGCGGGCGTTGCGGGCGGTCCTCGCCGCCTGCGCCGCCGCGCTAATCGGCGCGGCGGGGTGCCGGAGCGCGGCGGGGTGGCGAGCGGACGCCGATCGCGCCGCCGCGGAGCGCCTCGCCGCCGCCCGCGCGGCGGAGGGGCTGCCGGAGGAGGCGCTCGCGGTCGAGTCGCCCTCCGACACGCTGCGCCGGCGGCTGATCGTCGGGCAGGCGCTGCCCGTCTTCGACCCGGCGTCGCTCGGCATCCGCGACCTGCCGACGAACCGCTACTGGCGCGCGGAGGAGCGGCTCCTGCCCGGGGGCGATGGCGCGGACGCGGCGTTCGCGCCGGCCGGAACGAACGCGCTCGAGATCGGCCTGCAGGACGCCGTCCGCATCGCCGCCGCCAACTCGCCCGACTTCCAGGCCGACAAGGAGCGGCTCTTCGAGAGCGCCCTCGCGCTCGACCTGGCGAGCCACGAGTTCCATTCCACTCTCCTCGGCGCGCTCTCCGGCGGCGCCGACACGGCGCCCGGCGGCGAGGACGGCAAGCGCCAGGGCTCGCACGGCGAGACCGCGACGGCCGGCGCGAAGCGCACGTTCGAGAACGGCGTCTCGACCGACGCCTCGCTCGCGCTCAACCTCGCCGGCTCGCTCACGGGCGAGCGCCGGACGGCGTGGGGCGCGGTCGCGGACATCAGCGTCTCGATTCCGCTGCTGCGCGGGTCGGGCGCGCTCGTTCGCCGCGAGTCGCTCACGCAGGCCGAGCGCGACCTCGTCTACGCCGTGCGCGAGTTCGAGCAGCGCAAGCGCGCGTTCGTCGCGGACGTCGCCCGCGCCTACCTTTCGCTCCTGCTCGCGAAGCGCACGCGCCAGAACGAGGACGACAACTACCGCCGCGTCCTGCTCTCGACGCGGCGCTCCCGCCGCATGGCGGAGGCGAGCCGCCTCTCGAAGGCCGCGTTCGACCAGGCCCACCAGAGCGAGCTCGCCGCGCGCGCCAGCTGGATCGCCGCTTGCCAGGGCTACGAGACGACCCTCGATTCGTTCAAGGCGCGGCTCGGCCTGCCGCCCGACGCGCGGATCGAGCCCCGCGAAAGCGATCTCGAGGGACTGCGGGCGCTCGTGGCGGGGTATCTCGCGTCCGCGGAGGACGACTCCGCCGCGGACGGCGGCGCGGAGGCGCTCCCCGCGCCGGACTCGGTGGACGCGGGCGAGCTCAAGGAGGCGACCGACCGCGCGCTCGCGGTCGCGTTCGAGCGCCGCGCGGACGTCCTCGACGCCCGCGAGCGCGTCGAGGACGCGCAGCGGCACCTGCTCGTCGCGGGGGACGCGCTGCGCAGCGAGATCACGCTCGGCGGCGCGGCGCGCGTGGGCGAGCCCGGCTCGGCCGCGATGGCGCGCGAGGGGCGCGACCACGGCGAGTTCCGGATGAAGGACGGAACCGCGAACGGCACGCTCAAGGTCGACCTCGCCCTGGAGCGCACCGCCGAGCGCAACGCCTACCGCAGCGCGCTCGTCGCGCTCGAGGCCGCCGTGCGCGCCTACCAGAAGGCGGAGGACGACCTCAAGGCGACGGTCCGCCAGGACATGCGCGCGCTTTCGCAGACGCGCGAGCAGCTCGCCATCCAGTCGCGCGCGGTCGAGCTGGCCGCCCGCCGCGTCCGCAACCAGGACCTGCTGCTCGAGGCCGGCCGCGCGGACATGACCGACCTGCTGGACGCCCAGGCGGCGCTCGTCTCCGCGCAGAACTCGCTCTACCGCGCCATCACCGACTGGCGCGGGCAGGAGCTCGCGCTCCAGCGCGACCTCGGCACGCTCGACGCGACCGCCGACGGCGTCTGGACCGAAACCGACCTGGCCGCGCTCGGCATCGCCGGCGCCGCCGAGGAGGAGGACACCCCATGAAGAAACGATACCTGTTCGGCGCGCTGGCGCTCGCGGCCGCCGCGGGAGGCGCCGCGCTCCTCGCGCGGCGCGGCGGCTCCGACGCCTCGGACGCGGAGCCCTGGGCCCGCGCGCAGCGCGGCCCGCTCGTCGTCGACCTGGCGGAGGACGGCGAGATCAAGCCCGCCGAGCAGCTCACGATCAAGAGCGAGGTCGAGGGCCGGCACTCGATCCTCTACATCATCCCCGAGGGGACGATGGTGCGGAAGGGCGACCTCCTGGTCGAGCTCGACGTCGCGACGACGGTCGACGAGAAGGTCAACCAGGAGATCGCCGTCACGAACGCCGCCTCCGCGCTCGAGATGAAGCGCGAGGACCTCGAGATCGCGAGGAACCAGGCCGCGTCCGACGTGGAGCTGGCGGAGCAGGACCTCGCCTTCGCGCGCGAGGACCTCGTGAAGTACGAGGAGGGCGAGTACCCGAACAAGCTCGACGAGACGAGGGGGGCCGTCACGCTCGCCGAGCAGGAGCTCGAGCAGGCCAAGGAGAAGTACGAGTGGTCGAGGAAGCTCCACGCCGAGGACTTCCTCTCCGAGAGCGAGCTCAAGGGCGACGAGCTCTCCTGGCGCCACAAGGAGCTCTCGCTCGCGACGGCGCGCGGCAACCTCGCGCTGCTGGAGACCTACACGCACAGGCGCGAGCTGGCGAAGCTCCGCAGCGACGTGCGCCAGAAGGAGGCCGCGCTGGACCGCGTCCGCCGCAAGGCCGCCTCGTCGATCCTCCAGGAGGAGAGCTCCCTGCGCGCCCGGGAGAGCGAGTTCAACCGCCAGCGCCAGAAGCTCGAGAAGCTCGAGGAGCAGATCGCCAAGGCGAAGATCTACGCCCCGATGGCCGGGCAGGTCATCTACTCGACGAGCAACCAGCGCCCGTGGGAGAACAACGAGCCGCTCAAGGAGGGCGTCGAGGTGTGGGAGCGCCGCGACCTGATCATCCTGCCGACGGCGGACACGTTCGTCGCCTCGACCGTCGTCCGCGAGAGCGCCCTCAAGAGCCTCTCGACCGGGATGCCCGTTCGCGTGACGTGCGACGCCATCCCCGGGAAGGAGTTCTCCGGCACGCTCTCCCGGATCGCGCCGATGCCCGACAACGGCCGCCGCTGGATGAACCCGGACATCAAGGAGTACCCGGCCGAGGTCCGCATCGACGGCGGGGTGGGGGAGCTCAAGAACGGCATGGGCTGCCGCCTGCGCATCCTCCTGGCCGAATACGAGGACGCCGTCTCGGTGCCGGTGCAGTGCGTCGTGCGCGTGGGCGGGCAGTCGTGCGTGTGGGTGAAGACCCCGCGCGGCCCCGAGCGCCGCGCCGTCGAGGCCGGGCTCGACAACAACCGCTTCGTCCGCATCCTCTCCGGCCTCGAGGGCGGCGAGGAGGTGCTTCTCGTTCCGCCGCTGGAGAGCTCCGCGCCCGAGGGGAAGTGATGCCCGCCGCCGTCGAGTTCACGGACCTGACGAAGGTCTACGAGATGGGGTCGGAGCGCGTGCACGCGCTCCGCGGCGTGTCGGCGCGCTTCGAGGAGGGGAGCTTCTGGGCGATCATGGGCGCGAGCGGCTCCGGCAAGAGCACGCTGCTCTCGATCCTCGGCTGCCTCGACCGGCCGACGTCCGGCGTCTACCGGCTCGGCGGCGAGGACGTCTCGCGCCTGGGCGACGACGCGCTCTCCGACATCCGTCTGCGCCGCCTCGGGTTCGTGTTCCAGAGCTTCAACCTCGTTCCGCAGCTCACCGTCGCGGAGAACATCGCGCTGCCGCTCTACTACCAGGGCGTCCCCGAGCGCGAGAGCGCCGCGCGCGCGGCGGAGTTCGCCGCCGTGGTCGGGCTGGAGGGGCGGCTCGGCCACCGGCCCTCGCAGCTCTCCGGCGGACAGCAGCAGCGCGCCGCGATCGCCCGCGCCCTCGCGACGGACCCCACCGTGATCCTCGCGGACGAGCCGACCGGCAACCTCGACACCGCCACGAGCGTCGAGATCATGAAGCTCTTCCGGGCGCTCCACGAGCGCGGCAAGACGATCGTGATGGTCACGCACGAGCCGGACATCGCCGAGTGGGCGGAGCACCGCCTCGTCCTGCGCGACGGGCTCGTGAAGGAGGCGACATGACGAGGCGCGCGTGGGCGGTGCGGGCCGCGCGGGACGTGCGGCTCGGCGTGAAGAACCTGCTGCTGCACAAGCTGCGGTCGCTCCTGACGATGCTCGGGCTCGTCTTCGGCGTCGGCAGCGTGATCGCGATGCTCGCCATCGGCGAGGGCGCGAGCGAGGAGGCGATCGCGCAGATCCGCCGGCTCGGCTCGCGCAACATCCTGCTGCGCGCCGCCAAGCCCGCGGCCGACCAGAACTCGAACACGGGCCGTGCGTGGCTTTCGGTCTACGGGCTGCTCTACGACGACGCCGTCCGCATCGCCGAGACGATCCCCGGCGTCGTCCGCGTCGTGCCGGTGAAGCAGCTCGAGCAGACCGGCCGGCTCCGCGCCCGCGACCTCGAGATGCGGATCGTCGGGACGACGGCGGACTGGTTCGACCTCGTGCGCCGGCCGCTCGTCGCGGGGCGCGTCCTCTCCGCGGCGGACGTCGCCGGGCGCGCCCACGTCGCGGTCCTCACGGAGTGGGGCGCGAGGCGCCTGCTCGCCACCGAGCACGCGCTCGGCGAGACGCTCACGCTCGGCGGCAACGCCTACGAGGTCGTCGGCATCGTCCGCAGCGAGGAGGGCGACGGGCAGGGCATGCAGGCGCCCGACGCCCGGACGGACGCCTACATCCCGCTCTCGACGGCGCGCGAGCGCCACGGCGACGTCTTCGCGAAGCGCACGCAGGGCTCGCAGGTCCGCGAGCAGGTGCAGCTGCACCAGATCCTCGTCGAGACGGCGGACGAGGCGCTCGTCGAGCGGACCGCGCGCGCCATCGAGCGCGCGCTGGAGACGTTCCACAGGAGGAAGGACTACGAGGTCTCGGTCCCGCTCGCGCTCCTGCGGCAGGCGCAGGCGACGCGCCGGACGTTCTCGATCGTCCTCGGCGCGATCGCCGGCATCAGCCTGCTCGTCGGCGGCATCGGCATCATGAACATCATGCTCGCGACCGTGACGGAGCGCACGCGGGAGATCGGCATCCGGCGCGCGATCGGCGCGCGGCGGTCGCAGATCGTCGCGCAGTTCCTCGTCGAGGCGCTCGTGCTCTCGGCCGTCGGCGGCGCGATCGGCATCGGCCTCGGGGTCCTCATCCCCCGGCTCGTGACCGTCTTCGCGGGCATGCCGACGATCGTGACGGCGTGGAGCCTGCTGCTCGCCTTCGGCATCAGCGTCGGCGTCGGCGTCGTCTTCGGCCTCTATCCGGCCGTCCGCGCCTCGCGCCTCGACCCGATCGAGGCGCTGCGGCACGAGTAGCGGCGCCTCCCGCGCGCATTTCGCTGGCGGCGCGGGGGGCGGGTGTGGTATCCTCCGGCGCATCGGCCCGCGAACGGGCCGGCGAAGCATGGGCAGGGATCCCTCCAGGCGCGAAGGCTACGAACGGGTGGTGGCGCAGTACGGCCGCCCGCTGCTCGTCTACGTCGCGCGCCTGCTCGGAAGCGCCA
>Ga0310697_10005686_pt1 | contig 11997 bp, 12 predicted proteins | sample 172DNAGHGlowgp2_FD_203883 | JGI IMG/M metagenome (GOLD analysis project Ga0310697, IMG submission 203883) | Sheep rumen microbial communities from Palmerston North, Manawatu-Wanganui, New Zealand - 1728 DNA GHGlow gp2 (v2) (version 2) | ecosystem: Host-associated > Mammals > Digestive system >... | reverse complement strand
CGTGTTTGAATTTTATGTAGTATTGTGCGAATCGAGACATAATATCAAATCATCCAAAAAGAGATAACTGCTGGTATTCTTTTCTGCCAACCATAAGGTCTGCAATACCCTTAACTGGCGTTTGCATCAACTCTTTTGGTTCCATCTTTCGGAGCCCACCACCATAAAAACGACCATTTCGAGAAAGCGTTTCTGTTGGTATGGCATTTAGTTCTTGCCAGATTTCTTCCAATACTTTCTCATCTTTTATGCAGTGAGCATATTGTGGTTTCGGATATAGTAATAAGTACACATTGGTAGTAATAGCCTTAGAAGTATTTAATATAAAACGGAACAAACGATTACTCGTTTCTGAACGTCCCATATAGGGCACGACAATGGCTGCGGGTTCACGCTCTTCACATGAATACCAAGGTGTTCTACGGCTGCAGATATAGCCTTTCTGAACCCCGCGCTCATAGCCCAGGCTAACGTACTCCCAAACTTTGGGATATTTCTCTTTTAGAACACTCTCAGGCAGGCTACAGCAAAAGAGAAATTGCTGTTGCTTTACGACAGGCATACCTTGTTCATTATTAATACGGTTACCTTTAATGTGGCGAGGACTGGGAAGAACTGGGCGCAAGAATTGCTGTGGAATTTCGTAACGTTCAACTGTGTCCTTATCAAGGATGAAGAAATCATTGTCGCCTGTAACAATACCACGCTTTACTGTAAAGAAATCGCCGAGTTTTGCCAGTTGCTCGTCATGCTGTACTTCTTTTACGAAAAGATTTGTCCACTTTTCATCAGCCTTTAACTGCTGCGTGCCAATCTGCCTGATAATTTCAGGAGCGTTTATACTACCGCCAAGGGTGAATTGTATCTTATGCTGTTCTCTAGGCTTGCTGTTCCTAAAAACAACAATACAAGAACTAACCAATGCATCCGCAAATTGCAAATCATCTGCCTTAAAACGGTGAATGTGTATCAATTCTACATTATGTAGGAGATATTGCTTTACGGCCTCTCCGTAGTTTACATCCATAAACTCGCTTGGAACAAGCCAACATGAAATGCCGCCCTCTTTCAACCATGCAGAAGAAAGCATCATAAAATAGCAGTAAAGTCCTGCAAGCCCAGAAATTCGAATACCCGTCTTATGAAGTGTCTCGCTCTGTAGTCTAACTTTGGTTTCGTTGTCAATATGGTGATGGCGAACATACGGAGGGTTAGCCACAAGCATATCAAACAGTTTGTCAGGCTTTTGGGCAAGGAAATCAGAACACCTGAGTTCTATTGGGAAATCTTTCCAAAAATCCTTCGTCGGATTGAAATAATGTGGATCTATCTCAAAGCCCAACACTTGCTGGCCCTTGTTTCCAAATGCCTCTGTAAAAGCAGAGTAGAAAACACCAGTACCAATGGATGGCTCAATAAATGAAACCTCATCAGTGCCAAGCAAATTCCGCATATATTTCATCATGTCAAGAGCCAATGGGAACGGCGTGGAAAATTGCCCCATAACATTTCTGTCCTTCTGCGTCTTTTGCGCATCAAGATGGCCTTGCATTTCCTTTCTTCTTATCTCTCTTTCGTCCATAGTTTAGATACCTGATTTATCTAAATCACCAATACGATGCTCCCATACCCAATCGATGCCCTCAGCGGCTTCATATCCAAGATAGCCACTGTCAAAGTAGCCACAAAGGAAAAGTATCAATTCGACATCTTTGCCATATGTGTATTTAAGTTGTTCTATTTTCGTAGCCTCCTCCTTGCGCCGTTTATTAGTGTTTGTGAAATCGCCTGCCGATTTACATTCTATGAGCAAAGGGAGTTCACCCTTTACTGCTGCTTTACGCATGATGACAACATCAATTGGCATATTGACGTTCTGTCGTCTCCCCATTTTTACAGGCACGTTCAAATGATATGTAAATGTTCCAGGTTCCATCGTCTTGAAATCCGTTATGTTTTTGGACTCAACAAATCTGTAGCCCTTATTCTTCAGAAAATGACTTATACTTCCAAGTTGTCTGCGCTCTTGTTCATTTCGTATAATCGGGTCAGCCAGAGAACCACATACGCGATCACCAATTACATGAGTTGCCAACAACCTATCCATTTCATGTGGAAAGGTCCCTGATGTCAGCCAAGGCATAACGTCAACATCAAATAGTTTACTGATAACTAGAATTATACGGTTTAAATATTCGTCAAGCATATCTGCTGACATGCGCTGTGGTAATCGACCTTCTTCCATTCCTTTAATAAACGCTCTGGGAACGTCAGCAAGACCCATCAAACGGTCACGAGCCAAAGGGGGCGTTGTAGCCATACGGAGAATCGTGATAGTCTCTGGGGCAGATTTTAGCATATCAATAGAGAGTTTGTTGAAGCACTCTGTTTTATTAAACGCATTCTCGACTTTGTTGATAGCATCTTGGCGAGCATCAACATATGTAGAAGGTGCAAAATTCAAGAACCATTCATTATAGAACATGACAGATTTTTGAACGTCTTTCTTCCATTGCCCAGTATTATTCCTGTTGATCGAACACTTCTTCATAATAGCTTTGCTAATAATAATGACCTTTCAATATATTATATCACCCTTGCCCACAAGCCAGAAAGCAGGTGTAAAACTTTGCAAAGTTACAAATTATTTCCGAGACCGCCGCAAGGGCGGATGTGTTTTTACACATTATTAATAGAAGACTCGGGAAAAGCGACTTTGGCCACACCGAAGCAGATCACGCGGGCATACAGGCTGGCATGACGGCGCTCGCCAAACGTGACTTTGTGACATGTGACTTTGTGACATGTGACTTTGTGACATTAAGGAGGTTCATTATGTGTGGGGAAAAAGTCGGAATAGATTTTATTATTATATTATATATATATATAATATAATAATAATTTTTTCATGGCGGCGTTCTGCACTTTTTCGCGAGGTGCTTAATGTCACAAAGTCACATGTCACAAAGTCACGATTTGCGCAGAAGATAAAGCCTCTTATATTTCCCCCCTGCTATTTGGTGGTTGAGCGGGTAAAGCCAGCAGGGCTTACAGAACTTAGACCGCACACCGTGCAGGCCTGTATTCAGAAATCCCCTGCGGGGATAACGGAAATGCTTATAAAAAATCTTGACACAAACGACACCCTTGCATCGTTGGCTGAAGAAAATACATAAATAACGAAAAACATCATTTAGAGGCTAAAAATAATCGCGAAAAAATTTGCGTAATTCGGAAATAATTCGTATCTTTGTACCCAGAAACCGAACCCCCTGCCGAAGCAGTTTCTCGCCCCTGCCGAAGCACGTTTTCGGGCCTCGCAAAGGGCTTTGTCGGGCGAGCCGAAGCACCTTTTCGGGCTGGCCGAAAGGCCGTTTCAAGGAGAGAGAAAAACAAACTATTTAAAAACTTCGGGCCGAGCTCCTCCCTATCCGTCGGGGCGGCCCCCAAACAAATGAAAGGAAACAAAACTATGGCAATCAAGTATCGTCTCTATCAGGAGAAGCGCGATGGAGCAAAGAACAAGGGCATGTGGTACGCGCGTGCCGTGACCACGGGCACGAAGGACCTGCGCGCCCTCGCCGCTGACATTCAGGAGAACGTCTCCGTCAAGGAGTCTGACGTCTACGCCGTGCTCATCGAGCTGGTGAACGTCATGAAGAAGGAGCTGCAGATGTCGCACGCCGTGAAGATCGACCGCCTCGGTCACTTCCGCGTTGGCTTGCGCACGTCGCCTGCTGCCTCGGCAGCTGCCTTCCGCACCGGCACCAACGTGAAGGGCTATGTCGTCAACTTCCTGCCCGAGAAGCAGTACCTCTCCGGCACGGGTAAGGGCAAGCGTCCCACCTGCATGATGCTGGCAGGTGCCAAGGTGGAGGAGCTGGAGAAGAACAACGTCGACACCACGCAGCCCGTCGAGCCGTAAGCGAAAAAAATATGGATAAGGCAAATTTTTGGAAACAGCTCATACAGGTCATCATCACCATTCTGACCGCCATTGCGACGACGCTCGGCACGGCTTCCTGCATGGGCTTGTAATCATCATCATCGCAATGCTATGCTTAAGTTGAACAACCCGGGCAACATAAGGATTTCTTCTGACTCGTTCCGAGGAGAGGTGCGACCCAGTGCGCACCCCTCCTTCTGTCAGTTTCAGACCATGGCCGACGGCTATCGGGCGATGTTCGTCATCATCCGCACCTACATGCGGAAGTACGGACTCCGTACCATCGACGGCATCATCAGCCGATGGGCACCGCCGACGGAGAATGACACCCGGAAGTATATCGCCACCGTCGCCCGCCTCTCGGGCATCAATGCCTGTCGCTCATTGACATTTTGTAAACAGGACTTAGCACCCGTCGTCAGCGCCATGTCGCTCGTGGAAAACGGCGTGAAAGCCGACCCCAAAGAGGTGGAAAAGGGGTGGGAAATGGTAAAAAAATCATAAAGGGGTTTCTGTTTTCTTTGTCTTTTGAGCGCTTCTTTGTATCTTTGCGAAGAGAAACAGGAGAAAAGGATGCGGAAGATGATTACCATACTCGGACCTACGGCCAGCGGAAAGACGTCGCTGGCGGCACGGCTGGCCTACCGGCTGTCGCTGACGGGGACGGTGGCTGAGATACTCAGTGCCGACTCGCGGCAGGTCTACAGGGGTATGGATATCGGTACGGGGAAGGACTTGAAGGACTACTCGGTTCAGGGCATCGAGGTGCGTCACCATCTTATAGACATCTGTGAGCCTGGGACGAAATACAATCTGTTTGAATACCAGCAGGACTTCCACCGGGCCTATCAGGAGATTTTGGAGCGGGGCTCCCTGCCTATCCTCTGCGGCGGTACGGGTCTGTACCTCGAGGCGGTGCTGAGAGGCTATCAGCTGTCGCCGGTGCCGCAGAACCAGGCTCTGCGCGACAGGCTCGAGGGCAAGTCGCTGGAGGAGCTGACGGTCCTTCTGGCGGAACTCAAGGAGAGGAACCACTCAGCGATGCATAACCGTACGGATGTGGACACGGCACAACGTGCCATCCGCGCCATCGAGATTGAGACCTACTGCCTGGAACACCCTGCGGAGCTGCGACGGCTGCCCCCCGTGGAGTCGGATGTCTTCGGCATTACGGTTGACCGCGACGTGCGTCGCGAACGTATCTCACGCCGCCTTCGCCAGCGTCTGGACGAAGGAATGGCAGAGGAAATCAAGTCGCTCCTGAACAGGGGCATTCCTGCGGGCGACCTGCTCTACTATGGGTTGGAATATAAGTACGTCACGGAATATGTCATCGGCATCCTGTCGTACGACGAGATGGTTCGTCAGCTGGAAATCGCCATCCACCAGTTTGCCAAGCGCCAGATGACTTGGTTCAGGGGGATGGAACGCCGGGGAGTCACCATCAACTGGCTTGACGGGCAGCTGTCGGAAGACGCAATGATTGACAAGATTTTAGACTATGGTAAACGAGGGTAAATGGGGCATTCTGTATTGCCCGAAGACTGGCACGCTCAGGCCCGGGAAGCGCTGGCAGCAGATTGAAGAAATCCTGAACCGGGAGGGGATTGTCTTTGACTATGTACAAAGCGAGTCGCGCGGAAGCGTCGAGCGGTTGATCAAGATGCTCATCAACAACGGCTATAAGACGATTGTCGTTGTCGGTGGCGACTCGGCGTTGAATGATGCCGCCAACATTCTGATGGAGATGGACTCCGACGAGCGGAAGGACATCGTGCTGGGGGTCATCCCCAACGGAATGATGAACGACTTCGCCCGCTTCTGGAACGCCCACGAAGGGAACGTAGAGCAAACGGTGAAGGCCCTGAAGGCTCGTCGCGTCAGAAAGATTGACCTGGGATGCGTGCGCTATCACAACAAGGAAGGCGAAGCCTGCCGACGCTATTTCCTCAACTGCCTCAATATCGGGCTTGTCGCACGGATTATGGACATCCGTCGCGCAACCCGCCACTATATGTTCGGCTCACGAACGCTGTCCTTTATCCTTTCGTTCATCCTTCTGATTTTCCAACGCATGGAGTATGCCATGCATCTGAAAATCAACACCGACGAACTGAAACAAAAAATCATGACGGTATGTATCGGCAACGCATGGGGCTACGGACAGACACCCAGTGCCGTTCCCTACAACGGGATGCTCGACGTCACCGTCGTACACCACCCCGCCCTCTTCACACTCTTCGAGGGCATCTATCTGTTTATCCGCGGAAAGTTTCTCAACCACAGAAGCGTACGTCCCTATCGCACGCAGGAGGTGACGGTTGAAGAGCTGCAACATGCTCAGGTAAGCATCGACGGGCGGGTGATGAAGACTCCCGTCGGACGCTTTACGGTCGGTGTGGAGCAGGAAGTCATCAACTTTATTGTTCCTGCCTGATTTTCTCCACATACTTCCAAACCCTTTCCATCTCGGACGGTATCAGGATGCGCTGCGGACACTCCGGCAGGCAATGGCCACAGCCGATGCAATGGTCAGCCTGACGCAGGCGGGGGACGCTACGGTCGTAGCCGACGAGGAAGGCGCGGCGGGCCTTCCGGAAATCCTCCGAACGGGTGTTCTCGTTGACATATCCCTCCTTGATGCAACGGTTGTAGAAAGAGAAGATGCCGGGAATGTCAATGCCGTAGGGGCACGGCATACAGTAGTTGCATTCGTTGCAGGGTATGGTGTTGAGGTTGTAGATGTCGTCGGCAATCTGCATGAGGAACAGCCTCTCTTCGTCGCTGACAGGCTGAAGGGGGGCATAGGTGCGGATGTTCTCACGCAGATGCTCCATATAGGTCATTCCACTCAACACCGTCAGGACACCCTCGGGGGTTCCTGCAAAACGGAAAGCCCATGAGGCCACGCTGTCCTCGGGCTTGCGCTGCTTCATCTTGTTGACGATCATCGTCGGAACATTGGCCAGACGACCGCCCAGAAGCGGCTCCATGATGACGGCAGGAATGCCCCGCTTTGCCAACTCACCGTAGAGATAGACGGCATCGGTATTGCTGGAATTGATTTCGTCGGCATATTCCCAGTCGAGATAGTTCAGCTCTATCTGGCAGAAGTCCCAGTGATAGCGCCCTTCATCATGCCATTGCATCAGCGTGTCAAACACTTCCACGTCACCATGATAGGAGAAGCCGAGGTTGCGGATGCGGCCCCTGGCTTTCTGCTCCACCAGCCAGTCGAGGATGCCGTTTTCCATGTAGCGGGCATTGAAGGCCCCCATGCCGTCCATATCCTGGGCGTGCATACCACAGCCATGCATCAGCAGATAGTCAACGGTATCAACCTGCAACTCTTTCAGAGAGTTCTCAAACATGGCCTGCGACTCCTTGCGAGGCCATGTGTCGGGAGAGAAATTCGACAACTTTGTGGCGATGAAATACTTGTCGCGAGGATGGCGGCTCAGGGCGATGCCCGTTGCCCGTTCCGACCGCCCCTGGCAATAGGCCGGGCTGGTGTCGAAATAATTGACTCCATGGGCGATGGCATAGTCCACCTGACGGTTTATCATCTCCTGGTCAAGGGCGGCGTCAGGGTTTTCGCGAGCCGCTCCCTGCCCGCCTTCAATGGGTAGGCGCATCATGCCATAACCCAACAATGACACCCTGTCATTCGTGTTAGGATTGACACGGAAGGTCATCTTGTCGGTGGGAGGCTCGACAAGGGCCTCCGTCGTCTGCTTATTATTACCACAACCGGTAATGACGGCAGCCGTCGTCGCTGCTGTCCCTGTTCCGAAAAGCTTCAGGAATGAACGTCGTGATATCTTCTGACTCATAGCTATTGGCTGAAATGATTATACTTCCTTATGTACTTCGTGGCCTTCCACATAGATGGCAGGGAACGGACGGGCCGGACAGAGGTGCTCACAGGCACCACAACCGATGCAACGCGACTCGTCGACGGCCGGCACGAAGACTTCCTCTTCATCGTCAAGCTCCATTGGCACCATCTCGATGGCACCTGCCGGACAATGACGGGCACAATTGCCGCACTCTACACGATCCTTCACGGCAATACAATTGAAATGAACCCAAACGGCATGACCAATCTGAGTGGCCGTCTTCTCTTCACGCGTTATCGGCTTGATGGCTCCAGCAGGACAGACCTCAGAGCAACGCGTGCATTCCGGACGGCAATAGCCGCGTTCGTAGCTCATCGTTGGCTGCATCAGCTTCAACAGGTCGGTGGAGGGACGCAGCACGCCATTCGGACATTCTGCCACACAGAGCTGGCAGCCCGTGCAATGGCGCGACATGTTCTTTGCACTCAGCGAACCTGGAGGCGTCAGAGGGGTGACACGCGTGGGGATGAGTTTTTCTTCTATTTCGGCCAGGCCGCCGTCTACTTTCTTCGCCGTCTGCGAGAGGGCTGACGCTGAAACGGCCGCTGCCGTTGCCAGCAGGAAATTTCGTTTTCCGCTATCGGCGGGCTTTGCTTCCTCCGAATGGCCTTTCGCCGCCGGCACCTTTCCATATTTCAACGCGCCCCATTCACATACACCCAGGCAATCACCACAGACCACACAACGGGAATAGTCAATCTTATGGGCTTTGAAGTCAATGCATGCTGACTTGCAATGGCGGGAACATTTCGAACAGTTACGACATTTATCCGTATCGATATAGACCTTGAATAAGGAGAAACGCGAAAGAAGACCTAAAACGGTTCCTACAGGGCAGATGGTGTTACAATAAGAACGGCCATTCCTCCAGGCAAGAACTGCTATCAGCACAAAGGTTACTGTTGCAATAATGAAGGTCGGAACGCTCTTTATCCATACGTCTGCACTATAAAAAGCATAGCTGTCAAAACGTTCGGCAATAGCGGCCAGCAGATTGTTTCCCCAGAGATAAAGGGGCTGGAACAGGTTGGCGGCAATTCGGCCGAACGAAGAATAAGGTGCCAACAACGCCACAAAGGAACCGATACCGCCGACAAGGGCAAACACGAACAGGCACAATAGAGGATAGCGAAGCCAGTCCTTCGCCTTTGAATACTTATAAGGCAGCCGTCTGCCCGTTCGCCCGATACGGGCGATAATGTCTTGCAGCACCCCCAACGGACAGATGACCGAACAGTAGAGTCGTCCGAAAAGAAGGGTGAGGATGACGAGGGCCGCCACAACCACAAAGTTCAGTGCCAACACTGCTGGCAGAAACTGCACTTTTGCCATCCATCCAAGCCAGTGATGAAGCGTTCCTGTGAAGTCAAGGAACAACAAGGTTATCCCCACAAAGAAGATAGTGGCAAGTATCGTTCTCGTTTTTCTTAACATAATAATTTGTATAATAGCTAATCTTCGTCGTCTTCATCATCCTCCACATCGCGCTCTGTGGCCTTGACGATGAGGATGCTGGCCTCATAGAGAAGCCAGATAGGAATGGAGACCAGTGTCAACGTAAACACATCGGCCGTAGGGGTGATGATGGCCGCAATAATCAGGATGACTACGACGGCATGTCGGCGGAACTGACTCATCCACTTGGCCTTCAACAATCCAAAGACGGCCAGAAGCCAACTGATGACGGGTATCTCGAAGACGATGCCAAAGACAAGGCTCATCATGAGCATCGTGTCCATATAGCTTTGCAACGTCAGCATGTTCTCCACCTCTTCGCTCACCTGATAAGTTCCCAAGAACCGGACGGTAAGCGGAAATATCAAGAAGTAGTTCACCAGCACTCCCACGATAAACATCACATAGGCACTCCCCACTACGCGCCCTGCATATCGTTTCTCACGCTGATAGAGGGCAGGGGCAATGAATTTATACAGGACATACAGAACATAAGGGGAAGCACAGAGCAGACCAAACACCAGGGCGGTCTTCATGTGTATCATGAACTGTTCGGTCAGACCGATGTTCATCAGATGGACATCAAAGGCTTCCACCCCCATCAGCCGATAGGTGATGAAATCGCTATTCTTCGGAGCAAGGACGATGTCGAAAAGCGTTTCCTTGAAACAAAACGCCACTATACCACACGCGACAGTCACTCCGATGATACGGATAAGGCTGTCGCGTAATACGTCAAGGTGTTCCCAGAAAGTAAGTTCAAGATCTTGTTCTTCGGCCATTTACTCCGTCTTCTTATCTTCTTTCTTCGTGTCGGGATTTATATCTTGCTCTATTCCGTTCACACCGTCCTTGAAGCTCTTCACACCTTTGCCAAGTCCCTTCATGAGTTCAGGGATTTTCTTTCCGCCAAATAGCAGCAGGATAACCAGTGCTATAATGATAATCTCTTGTGTTCCTAACATAATTGGGTTGAGTTTTATTGTTGTTATTATTTCTGTTCTTCATCCAGGCTGACCAGTTCATATTGCTTTGAACCCAGCCCGATCTGTTCGGCATAGTCAACGATATAGGTGCCATGCTGACGGTTGATGCGCTCCTGAAGAGGCTTCGCATCGTCGCCTTCCTGACTCCAGTGTTTGGAAATATCTTGCCGACTACCGCCATAGGCTGTACAGCATTCAACGATGGTTCCATCGACTAGTTCCACCAGATTGCGGATGAGCGTCGGTTTTAAATAGTTGTGACCACCACTCTCGCCCGTGGAAATCTTCACGGCCACTTTTCCTTGAGGTGCTACGCCCAAGGCCTGAAAAGCCTTCACGAGACCTTCCGGCGAAATGTCTTTGGTAAGGAAGACCTTCGAGGCCTGAGTTTCCTCTGCTGTTGCGGATGTTCCCTTCCTTTCCGTGCAGGCAACGATTCCCAAGGCTACGAAGCCCACCAACATCAATCGAAAAATCTTCATAATAGTATTATCTCTCAGTTTATTTTGCAAAATTAATAAAAAAAACAAAAGCAGGTCCGATTGTTACACTTTTTAACGAGTCTTAAACCGTTGAAGCCAAGGCGAAAAGCCCCTCCCCCCTTATTCATAGTCATCAACCACGCTATTGACAAAGTCCAGCATCGGTTTGCCGACCATGAAGACTTTTGCCATTTCATCGAGCCAACGGTCACCCTCGAAGAATGTTTCAGGCACGGCCTTCCAAGCACAATAGTCCTTCATGCGCAGATATTCCACATGTTCATAGTCGCGAGGAAAGCCACTCGGAGCCGTCTTCAAATGGTCTAAGCCAAAGCCTTTCGGCGAGTCCCAGTTACCTTGCGCCGGGCGGCCGAAGAACTTGACAAACTTCGGATTTTCCACGCACCGCAGCCATTCATCGATGTTTCCCATAATCTCATTGCGGCAGGAAGTGAGGATGTCGGTCGGCAACCAATAGGTGCCAACGGTCAACAGACAGTGGTCGGGTTCCAAATGAATGTAATAACCTCCATGCAACGACTTCTTTCCATGAGCCGAGATATAGCCGCCGAAATGGTTCTTATAGGGCGACTTGTCCTCGGAGAAGCGGGTGTCGCGATAGAAACGGTAGGTGCAGTCTTTCACCGAAAGGTGCGCCACCGTATCATCGAAAGCAGTGATGCGGAGAATGGCTTTTGCGATGCCGTCCTCAAAGTCGGCCCGAACCGCCTGATACTCGTCCTTGTGCTCATTAAACCACGTCCGGTCGTTATGCGCCGAGACATCTTTCAGAAACCGAATAATACGTTTTGTATCCATTGTCCTTCTTTTATTCTTTCTCTCCCACCCTTGAGCTTTCAAGAAGTTTCGGGCATATCGTCTCAAATTCACACTTGCTGCATTTAGGGCGTTGGCTTGTACACACATACCGACCATGCAACAACAGCCAGTGATGGGCCTTCGGGATGTCTGCTTCTGGTATGTGCTTTGTCAGTTCCTTTTCCACCTTATAGGGTGTATTGTCTTTCTTCGAGACAAGCCCCAACCGACGGCTAACCCTGTAGACATGCGTATCGACGGCCAGCGTTGACTTTCCGAAGGCCACGGCCTGAATGACGTTGGCGGTCTTACGCCCTACACCGGGCAAACGAACCAAGTCATCGAGATTGTCGGGAACTTCTCCATTAAACTCCTCGACAAGCATTTTCGACATCTCTGACAGATGCTTT
>Ga0310697_10005685_pt1 | contig 11997 bp, 6 predicted proteins | sample 172DNAGHGlowgp2_FD_203883 | JGI IMG/M metagenome (GOLD analysis project Ga0310697, IMG submission 203883) | Sheep rumen microbial communities from Palmerston North, Manawatu-Wanganui, New Zealand - 1728 DNA GHGlow gp2 (v2) (version 2) | ecosystem: Host-associated > Mammals > Digestive system >... | reverse complement strand
GCAGGTCATCAAGTTCGGCATCCACGCCATCGGCGATGTAGTTGCCTTTCGAGAGTAAGGCAGGCGCATCAGGATTCAGGTCCTTTTTGATCCTTTCGCGAATGGAAGCACATGGATTAAACTGTTCTGCAAAACGTTGAAGAGCAGGATATTGACTATCCTCACAAGCCTTTTTCAGCACTTCGATTTGATCCAGCGCGCGACCGACTTGCAACAGTTCGCGAGGATTCACCCGAGCCAGCGACACCTTGGATATTAATCGCTCCAAATCGCCCACTTGCCGGATGGCATCCTGGAACTTCGTGATTTGGTCACGATGTTCGACGAAATAGCGCACCACCTCATATCGCGCCTCGATTTGCTCCTTGTTCTTCAATGGCAGGCTCAGCCAACGGCGCATCAGTCGTCCACCCATCGGCGAAACGGTCTTGTCGATGACGTCGATCAAGGTCTTGGCATTGAGATTGGACGTGTGCAGCAATTCCAAATTGCGGATAGTGAACTTGTCGAGCCACACATACTGTCCTTGGTCAATACGTGAGAGCGAGGTGATATGATTCAGCTTATCATGTTGCGTCTCAATTAGATAATGAATGGCTGCACCAGCTGCCACGATGCCTTTCGGGAAGTCGTCGACACCGAAGCCCTTCAGCGAAACAGTATGAAAATGCTTGTTGAGAATCTCGTTGGCGTAGTCGTCGGTGAACACCCAGTCGTCGAAGACCGTGAGGTAGTATTTGGCGCTAAACAGGTCAATGAAATCCTTACGTTTGTTTCGTTGCAGCAGCACTTCAGAGGGATTGAAGCTTTGCAACAGTTTGTCGATATATTCGTTGGAGCCTTGTGTCAGATAGAACTCTCCCGTCGAGACATCCAAAAATGCCACGCCTGAAACCTCCTTGTCGAGGTGCACCGAAGCCAGGAAATTGTTCTCTTTCTGTTCCAGCACGCTGTCGCTATAGGTAACACCAGGCGTCACCAGTTCCACCACACCGCGTTTCACCAGTTTCTTGGTCAACTTTGGGTCTTCAAGTTGTTCGCACACAGCCACTTTCAGTCCAGCACGGACCAACTTAGGCAGATAGGTGTCCAAGGCATGATGCGGGAAGCCAGCCAACTCAATGGAATCGGCAATGGCGCTCGACCTTTTGGTGAGCACGATACCCAAAATCTCGGAGGATTTCACGGCATCTTCGCCATACGTCTCATAAAAATCGCCCACGCGAAACAGCAGCATGGCATCGGGGTATTTCGCCTTGAAGGAGAAATACTGCTTCATCAAAGGGGTTTCGGTCGCTTTTTCTGCCATAAAAACTTCGGATTAAGGGGTACAAAATTACCAATTTGTTTGAAACTTTCGCTGCATTCATCCAAAAAAATTCCACACTTCTAACAGGGCAAAGCCTTTTTTCGCTTATTTTGCCGCCAAAAGGAAAAACCATGCGCAAACTCAGTATGGACGAGCTGAACCGAATCAGCAAGGAAGACTTTGAAAAGGCGGAGAAGCTACCTATTATAATAGTGCTCGACAACATCAGATCGTTGAGCAACGTGGGGGCCTTCTTCCGCACGGCCGACGCTTTTCGAATAGGAGAATTGTATTTGTGCGGCATCACGGCATGCCCGCCTCATCGCGAGATCCACAAGACCGCATTGGGTGCCGACGAAACAGTAAAGTGGCACTACTTCGACACAACCGAGGCTGCTTGCCAAGCACTGAAGTTCGAAGGCTACAAGATTTTTGCCGTCGAACAAGTAGAAGACAGTATACCATTACAAAAATTCAAATTTGAGTCTCACACCGCCTACATTTTTGGCAACGAAGTGGAAGGGGTAAGCGAGGAGGCTTTACCCTTTTGCGACGGTGCCATCGAATTGCCACAGGAAGGCACCAAGCACTCCATTAATGTGTCGGTTTGTGCCGGAATTGTCATGTGGAAGCTGTTTGAAATGTTGTATTTGAGGGAAAAATAAGGGCATTTTGAGGGTTTTTTGGCAAAAAATTGCAAAAAAATGCATTTTTTTTCAACATTTTGTGTTGGCAATTGAATTATTTCCTATTTTTGTTCGCTATTTAGAATAAATAGAAGGATTAAAAAAAGCGAAAACAATTATAGATCACTAATTAAATTACAAACCTAACACAATTACATTATGAAGAAACATTTGACTATCTCAAAGCTCATGATGCTTATCGTCATGGCTATCCTTCCCTTCAGCATGTATGCTCAGGAAGAAGGTAAGAAAGAAGGCAAAAAGCATTCCAAACCTACTGAAAAGTACTGGTACATCCAAGCTGACGGAGGTCTCTCCATCAACCATGGTGACCTGGCCAGCTACAACGGTGGCATTTGGGACGACTGGAATCACTTTACCAACATGGCTTTCAAGAACTTCCCCAATAGTTGGAATGCCCATCTCGGTTTGGGTTATCAGTTCAGCAAAGTCGTTGGCTTTAACATCAAAGGCGGTTATGGCGTCATCAACGGCCACAAACACTTAGACAAGCAAAACAACATTCAGTGGCTGTATTTGCTCGATGAGCCCGAAGGCTTCCTCGATCGCAAACCTAACATTGCCGACGACCATGCAAGACACGACCTGGCTCTTGAAAAGACCGACTACATCGAAGGTAGCTTCAACTTCACCTTCAACCTCTTCAACATGTTCAAGTACAATCCGAGAAGAGTCTTCAACCTGATCCCTCACGTTGGTATCGGTGGTTTGTACTACAAAGCCTACGAGGTGAAGAATGTTAACTACGAACCTGAAAACGTGGGTAACGAAGTTGTCGGCGACGTTGTTGCCAACGCTAGAGAAAAGCGTCATCTCAACTTCAACGTTCCCGTTGGTATGGAAGTCAACTTCAACATCGCTCCCAAGTTCGACATGTTCTTGGATTACACCTACACCTTCACCGGCACCGACAACCTCGACCAAGTTGCCAAGACCGACGAAAGCCATCACATCATCAACGACAAGGATATGTACAGCCAGTTCAACCTGGGTCTCCGTTACAAGTTCAACAATCCTTGCGACATCGAAAAGATGGCTCGCGAGTCCAAGAAGATCACCTACCGCGTGAATCCTGACCCGCTGGTTGAAGGCGAAGATGGCAAAGTTTGCTTCGATGTCATCGTCACCGTTCCTGGTGAATACTTCGAGAAACAAGCTGTCATGAACCTGAAGCCCTACCTCTCCTACAATGGCGGCCAAATCGACCTCGACCCCATCACCTTCGTTGGTGAAAAGGTTAAGGGCGAAGGCGACTTCCGCGTCAACTACAAGGAAGGTGGCGAATTCACCAAGCACTACTGCAAGGACTATGTGCCTGAGATGGAAAACTGCGAACTCATGGGCGACCCGATGTTCTATGTCTACGATGGCACCATCTATCCCACTCAGGAAGAAATCGTGAACAACACCTACTTCACTCAGGGTGCTACCGAAAAGCTGGCTGACGGCGTCATCCCGCAGAAGAAAGAAGAATGGGTTGACCAAGAAGTCACCGAAACCGTTGAAGAGATGCAAGCTGTCAAGAAGCTCACCTACTTCTTCAACAAGGACAAGTACAACATCGCCGACAGAAAGAAACTCAACAACGAAGCTGACGCTGCTTTCAAAGACCTGATGAACGCTGGCGTGACCAACTTCGAAATCAGAGCTTGGGCATCACCTGAAGGTGAAGAAGGCCACAACAACGAGTTGTCCAACAACCGTTACAACGCTGCCGAAAAGCAAATGAGCAAGCTCGCCAAGAAGGCTGAAGTTGAAATCACCGGTAAGGGCTACGGTCCCGACTGGAACACCTTCATGGAACTCGTTGCCGCTTCCGACCTGAAGGACAAGGATGCCATCGTGAGCAACGTCAGAAATTCGAGCAACAAGGAGCAGACCATCCGCGAGATGTGCGACATCTATCCGCAACTCGAAAAGGACATCCTGCCTCAGCTCCGTCGCGCTGAAGTCTATGTGAACGAGCCTGTCACCAAGACTGTCACCAAGACCGTCAGAGTGAAGGTTGAAAAATAATCCGTTTCACCTATCAACAAAAAAGCCGCTCGATTGAGCGGCTTTTTTTGTGTCCATTGCCAAATAAAAAAATCACAAGGCCACCCTGTGCAGCCCGATATCGTAAGGCTGGTCAATGGCCTCGATGATACGCTGATAGTCTCGCTCGTTTGCCACAAAATCAAGACGGCTCGTGTCAAGCAACAGAATCCGCATATTGCCCTGCTGCTGGTTGAGGAAATTCAAATACCCCTGCTGTATGTCAGCCAAATATGCATCACTGATCTCCTGCTCATAGCTGCGTCCACGTTTATGAATGTTATGCTGCAGCCGATCCACATCGGCATAGAGATAGACCAGCAATTCGGGTTTAGGCATGTCGGAAAAGATGATATTGAAGAAACGAGAGAACAACTGGTACTCGTCTTCCTGCAGATTGTTGCGCGAGAAAATCAAAGACTTGGCCACATAATAATCCGAGATAATGAAATCGTGGAACAAGTCAAGCACACCCAATTTATCCTTAAGCTGTTGAAAGCGCAAAGCTAAAAAAGTCATCTCCAACTGGAAGGAATACTTCTCCGGCTCCTTGTAAAATTTAGGAAGAAACGGGTTTTTGTCTCCCTCGAACTCCTCCAACACTAGTTTTCCGTTGAAATCATTGGCGATACGCGTGGCCAAGGTAGTCTTGCCCGCCCCAATGGTCCCTTCTATGGCAATATAATTGTAATTCATATCGTTCTTTCGTTTTCGATCCTTCTGACGACGCCGTTGTCGGAGCATGACTGCAACAATTCCTCTTGAGTCTTTCCAAAAACAGGATGCACTAGGTCGGGCGACACCTCACATAGCGGCAACAAGGCAAAGCGACGAAGATGCAAGCGTGGATGCGGCACAATCAACGTCTCGGAGCAGATGATGCGGTCGTCGTAATACAAAATGTCAAGGTCTGCTGTACGAGAGGTATATCCCTTGATTTCAGGATGACGCACACGCCCTAATTCCCTTTCGATTTCTAGCAACTCCTGCAACAACTCATCCGGCCCCAGGTCCGTCTCCAAGACAACGACACGATTCAGAAACCATTCCTCGGCATTAAAGCCCCATGGCTCCGACTCGTAGGCAGCAGAGGTCCTCACGACACGGCCACACCTATTATTAATTAATAGGCAGGCCTGGGTAAAGATTTCGTTTTTTTCGCCCATATTGGAACCAAAAAGCACATAACCAATGGCCATCGTCAAGATTTTTGTGCAAATATAGCGTTTTGATACAAACCATTATCAAGAAAATGTTACTTTTGCGGTCTATAAATAGGCAAATTCAAAAAACAAAACACAAATACACAGCATCATGAAATTCGGAAAAATCTTATTGGCAGCCTTCTTAGGCACCTTGATTGCTTTGGTAATCAATTTCTTCATCAAGGTTGGTGTGGTTTCGTCCATGATTTCCAACTTTTCGAAAACTGAGGAAATGAAAACAACAGTAAAGCCCAACTCTGTGCTTTACATGAAGCTTGACTATGAAATACCGGACCGCTCTATCGACAATCCCTTTGGCGGCATCAACTTCCGCTCCATGGAGTCGAAAGACGCCACGGGTATGACAGAGATTTTGCACAACATCGAACATGCCAAGACCGACCCCAACATCAAAGGTATCTACATGGAACTGAGCAGTATCCCGACGTCTACTGCCACCTTACAAGAGATTCGTGACAAACTTATCGAATTCAAGGAATCGGGCAAGTTCATCGTCACCTATGGTGAGAACTATTCACAAAGTGCCTACTACATGGCCTCCGTTGCCGACAAGATCTTCCTGAATCCTGAAGGTGCTCTCGACCTGCACGGCATGGCCTCGCAAATCATGTTCTACAAGCACCTGCTCGACAAACTCGACATCGAAATGCAGATTGTGCGCGGTCCCAACAACCGCTTCAAGAGCGCTGTGGAGCCTTACTTCCTCGACAAGATGAGCGAAGCCAACCGCGAGCAGATGGACAAGCTGCTGGGCACCGTATGGGGACAAATCCTCATGGGCATCAGCGAAAGCCGCAACATCAGCGTAGATCAGCTGAACCAGATTGCCGACAACCTCGAGACCATGTTCAACGCACAAAAGGCTTTGGACTATGGCTTGGTCGACAACCTCTACTACAAAGACCAGGTGCTTGACGAGCTGAAAGGCCTCACCGGCAGCAACAAGGACATCAACGCCATCGGCAACGCCAACTATGCCAAGAGCTACAAAGACAAGAACACGAGCAAGAACGAAGTGGCCGTCATCTACGCCATGGGCGAAATCAACGATGGCAAGGGCAACGAAGACCAAGGCATCTATTCCGAGAACCTCTCCAAGACCATCCGCAAGGCCCGCGAGGACGAGAACGTGAAGGCCATCGTACTGCGTGTTAACTCACCCGGTGGTAGTGCTGTGGCTTCCGCCATCATCGGTCGCGAACTCGACCTCACCAAGGAAGTGAAGCCCGTCATCATCTCCATGGGCAACTATGCCGCTTCAGGCGGTTACTGGATCTCCGCCAAGGGCGACTACATCTTCGCCGACCCCACCACCCTCACGGGTTCCATCGGCGTGTTTGGCACCTTCCCCAACATGCAAGGCTTCTTGAACGACAAGATCGGCCTTACCTTCGACGTGGCCAAGACCAACGAAAACGCCGACTTCGGTAGCATGTCCCAACCGCTCACCGAGTTCCAATACAAGAAACTGCAAGAGATGGTGGTGAAGACCTATGACGACTTCACCAAGCGTGTGGCCGAAGGCCGTGGCTTAACCCAAGCCTATGTCGACAGCATCGGTCAAGGCCGTGTGTGGGCTGGCGCCGACGCCATTAACCTCGGCCTCGTCGACCAACTCGGCGACATGGAAGACGCCATCGCCTACGCTGCACAGAAAGCTGAACTCGGCAACGACTTCAAAGTGACCGCATGGCCCAAACAAAAGGACTTCTTCACCCGTATGATGGAATCGATGAATGGCAACAACACCGACAAGCTCGACGCTGCGATGAAGCAGAAACTTGGCGTTTATTATAACTACTTCCAAGGTTTGGAGAACCTGCAAAAGAACACGGGCATCCAAGCACGGTTACCATTTGACATGGTTATCGAATAATAGAAAAAGGGGCTTAAGCCCCTTTTTCTATTTCTTCACGCTCCATTTGTTTCTCGCCCCAGTCGTCCATCAAGTGTTGGAGCTGTTCTTTCTTCTGGCCGTAGGCCCAATACCAGTCGTTGTCAACTTTGACATCGGGATGCTGATCGGGGTTGGCCATGATGGCATCCTGCTCGGCTAATTCGGCTTCGAGCTTGCCGATGGCTTCCTCCAAGCATTGGATTTCCTTGTCAACCTTGCGCAACTTGGCGTCGATCTGCTTCTTGCGCTCGTAGTTGATTTTGTTTTGGGAAACAGGCTCAGCGACTTTTTGTGGTTGTTGCTTGGCTGCAATTTCAAGTTCCTTCAAATGGCCCAAGTTCTTCTGCTCCAAAAAGTCGTAGATGTCGCCGATATATTCCTTGATGTTCGGCTTTCGGAACTCATAAACCTTGTTGGTCAGCCCTTGCAGGAAGTCACGATCGTGGGATACGATGATTAATGTGCCATCGTATTGAATCAAGGCATTCTTTAAAATGTCCTTCGAGAGCATATCCAAGTGGTTGGTAGGCTCGTCGAGGACCAAAAGGTTGGTTGGGAAGAGCAGCATCTTGGCCAAGGACAGACGGGCTTTCTCTCCACCCGAAAGCACCTTCACTTTCTTGTCGATGTCGTCGCCACGGAAAAGGAAGGAGCCCAACAGCGCCTTCACCTTCAGGCGCATGTCACCAACGGCCACATCGTCCAAGGTCTCGAAGACGGTTTTGTTCATGTCGAGCATATCCTGCTGGTTCTGGGCATAATACCCAATCTTGACCTCGTGACCAAGTTTCACCTCGCCCTCATGGTCGAGCACACCGCAGATAATCTTGGACAGCGTGGATTTACCCTCACCGTTGCGACCGACAAAGGCAATCTTTTCGCCTCTCGGAATCAAGAGGTTGATGTCTTTGAGAATCACTTGTTCGCCATAGGATTTGCCCACATGGTTCAGCTCCAAAGTGACCTTGCCAGAATGCGGCGCAGGCGGAAACTTGAAGTGGATGGCCGTGCTGTCGATGTCGTCCACCACAATCTCATCCATCTTCTCCAGCATCTTCACGCGGCTCTGCACCTGCTTGGCTTTGGTGGCCTTGTAGCGGAAACGTTCGATGAAAGCCTCGATGTTCTTGATTTCGCGCTGCTGGTTCTCGTAGGCCGAGCGTTGCATGTCGACGCGCTCCTCGCGCAGCCCGACATATTCGGAATACGGCACTTTGTAGTCATAGATCTTGCCGTTGCTGATCTCCACCGTGCGGATGGTGATGTTGTCCAAGAAGGCGCGATCGTGCGAGACCATCAGAATGGCACCGTAATAGGCCTTCAGGAAACCTTCGAGCCATTGGATAGACTCGATATCAAGGTGGTTGGTAGGCTCATCGAGGAGGAGGAGATTGGGCTTTTTCAACAGGATTTTGGCCAACTCCACGCGCATCTGCCAGCCGTTGCTGAACTCACGCATAGGACGGTTCATGTCCTCATGGTCAAAGCCCAAACCGACCAAAATCCGTTCCGCCTCGCCTTCGATGCTGTTGACGCCGAGCAAAGCCAAACGGTCGTTCAAATTGTTCAGCTTGACGATGAGTTTCTCGTACTGTGGGCTTTCGTAGTCGGTGCGCTCGGCCAGTTCCTGCTGCAGACGTTCCGAATCGCGTTCCAACTGATGGTATTCGTCGAAGGCAGAAAGGGCCTCATCCAAAACGGTCTTCGTGCTGTTCACGTTCTTCTCTTGAGGCAGGTAGCCTATGGTAACGCCCTGTGGGATGATGACATCGCCTTTCGAGGGCTGCTCCAGTCCACAGATGAGCTTTAACAGCGTGGTCTTGCCCGCGCCGTTTTTGCCCACCAAACCGATGCGGTCCTTCTCGCGAATCAAGAAGGAAATGTCAGTGAAGAGGTCCTCACCGGTAAAGTGCATGCTTAGGTTTTGGATTGAAATCATGGCTTACCGTTTTAGGCGGCAAAGATAGGAATTTTAAGGCAACACTCAACGGTAAAGCACGAAACGTCGTATTACCGCTCCACCTTGCGAACTCACGCGCAGCCAATACAGCCCAGCCTCATAACCAGACAAATCAAGCAGCAAATGGTCGCCAATAGCATCTTTGCTTAACAGTGTTTGTCCTAAGACATTGTAGACCGTTACTCTCTGTATGCTTTCACTTTCAATGTTAATCAAGCCGCTGGTCGGATTGGGATACAGCTTCAACGAAAGCCCTTCCCTCTCCTCCATCGACCAATGGTCGTCGACATACACATACTGCGCATCGGGGTCATACAACGAGGCAGCGAAATCGGATTCACAAGTTTCTCCATCGTCGGAGAGATAGACCGCCGTCAAGCGATAATAAAACTCGCTATGGTCATCATCGACAAGCATATCGCGGTATTGGTAGAAATTCTGCCCTTCGACGGCAGGAATGGTGGCAATCTGCTGGTAATCGATGTTGTCGTAGGCACGATAGAGGTTGTAATGCTGCAAGGAATAGCCACCTTCGTCCAGGGGCTGCAAACGCCCCGAACGATTGGTCACATAAGCGCGCAACATCCAAGTGTAATGCATGTTGAAAGCCACCAAGTCAGACCAATGCTCACCATCCAACGACACCCAACGCCCATTGGGGTTCCCCATATCTTGACATGCGGCGGCAGGACGGCTCAAACCTTGCTGTCCCACGACAACCCAAAGCGGTTCGTTTTCAGGAATCTCAAAGCCAGGATTGATACTTTCCTCATGCCAAGCATGTGCATTATTCAATGTCATATTTTGAGACCATACCAAGGTGCGCGGAGCCGTTTCGCCACCCACATAAATCCACAACTGATAAGTGCCCGCCCCCACATCGAAGAGTGAGATTTTCTTTAATGAGGTACCTACATAAGGTTCCAATTCTGCTGCTTCATAACGAACACTCCAAAAGATGATTGGCTCATTATCGCCGCCCAAAGAACGTTTATAAACCCCATCATCATAATACAGCCAGCTTTGGATGGGTTCAGGGCGCTCGCCCCACGAGATCAGGGCACCATAATCCGTTTCGTTATGATAATAATTCTCGCCTTCCAATTTCACTGGTGGGTCGCAAAAGACTGGGAACGAAGCCACGACACATTCCTCACATGACATGGAGTAATAGGTGCCATCCTCTGGACCATCATACACCAGCCTCATGCAATAAGTCACTTCGCCGTGCATCACCACCGTTTGATCAAGGAAAGAGTTGCCTTCAACGAGACCAAGAAACTCGCCATCACGATACAAACGAGCGCCTATGACAGAGTCGCCTTCGGGCATGTTCCACGAAAGCAACACTGCATCGTTATTCAGCGACCATTGCAGGCCATCTTCACTACCAGGAAAATCGGAACACGGCTGATACACCCATTCCGCCGAGCGCCATGCGCAGGTGTCGGAGAGGTAGATGGGGCGCACCTCAGCCCAGCATGTATCACCTGGCGACAATGCATCGACATCAAACTGGAATGCAGTTTCCATCGAGGTGCCTGCCGCTTCACCATTCAGCCTCAGCTCATAATACTGCAAATCGCGGTTGAGTGAGTCGCCCAGGTGCCATAGCGCAAAACCCGTGGAAGAAACATACAAACTGTCGACCCCATACGCAGCCTCTATGAGTTCAATATTGACCTGTTGTGGTTCCATGACTGGCAAGGACTCGCTCGAAACATAATCGACATAGCCATCAAGATGCACGCGAAGGTCGTAAACATCACGATAGACATCGGGCAACACCAGATGCCCATTGGCATCGACAACGGCTTGATAGTTTTGTCCGGTTCCGCTATGAGACGACAAAAAAACCATTGCACCCGAGGCAGGCATTCCCGTATTGGTGGTAATATTTGCCTCAAATGATGTTGTCATGTCCTTATCAAGGAAAACCGACCAAATCGTATCTGTGAAAAGACGGTTATCGTCGTAATAACAAACAACACCCCAGCTATATCGTCCCCAAGACAAGCTGTTCCAACTCGTTTCCATGAAGACCGTATCCGTCAGATGGGAAGCCAGAAGCACAGGGGCTTGGTCGGCACAGCGGCGGAACAAATCATAATAATCAGGAGAGCGTCCTGCTTTAGCTCTTTCCTGACAAAAACGGATGTCATCCACAAAAAAACAGTCATCGCCAACGTCCGTAGAATTGTCTTTTTGGTAAACCCAGCGGAACACATGCTCACCTTCTGTAACTGCAAAGTTATATTTCGTCCAATCCGTCTCACCCGAAACCTCCATTTTTTTCACGCCATCCAAATAGAAGCAGCCTTTATCCCAATTGCTTTCCGACGAAACCTTACCATAAAAGCTCATCTCTCCATCCACTGGGATATATACCGGCACTTCAATCTGTGAAACCCCGTTGGCTACACCTTCACAAGTCGACCGCATGCAATAATTGCCCTCGAAGGCATCAACATCGCTGACTGCCCAAGGATAAGGCGACATATTGTACCAATGTATTTTACTGAAATCCCCCGACTCAAAGCCTTCCATAAGAAGGGGAGTGTGCATCGACCAACTGACACGCACCAAGTCGGAGGCATAAAATCTTGCGGCAACATATCGGACGGGGCTAAACGACCTTTGCAAAACAAAATCGATACCCGAAATGACTGGATAAGGGTAATACAACGTGTCGTATTGTCCTGTCAACGAATCAAATACCAGAAACAAAGTGTCGTATGCTTCCGCCAGGGAGTCGTACACCACAACCAAGGAGTCATATACAAACTGCAAAGAATCGGACTCAATCAAAATCGAATCCGACAAATAAGAGCATTCATAGCCACTCGCACATGCTGCAAATTTAT
>Ga0310697_10005683_pt1 | contig 11998 bp, 9 predicted proteins | sample 172DNAGHGlowgp2_FD_203883 | JGI IMG/M metagenome (GOLD analysis project Ga0310697, IMG submission 203883) | Sheep rumen microbial communities from Palmerston North, Manawatu-Wanganui, New Zealand - 1728 DNA GHGlow gp2 (v2) (version 2) | ecosystem: Host-associated > Mammals > Digestive system >... | reverse complement strand
TGATTCTCCGGTTGCTCGGAAGGTAGGACAAGACCTGCACGGCTGGGATCTGCCAACAGAATAATCACCTCGGGACAATCGAAATTGCTAAGCACTTCGATGAATGAAGAACCCTTGAAACCGATAGACATTGGATTGCCGTTATACTCACAGGTCATGCGCTCTGTAGCAGTCTTCGAGAAGTCGTAATCCTCGGCATCGAGCTGTAAGGTACCACCTTCCACGTGGAAGCGGATGAGGTTGCTGGAGTCGTTGGCAAACGGCTGCACGCGGCGAAGAGCTGCCAATAGGGACAGGCGGTCTACACGAAGTTCATTAGGATTGGCCTGAGGAATCACACTGTTATAGTTGGGGTAGCGACCCTCAATCAGACGACACTGGAGGGTTCCGTCGCCATAGTTGATCTCTGCATTGCGCTCATCGAAGCGGATGGTCACGTCGCCACCGTCCTTGCCCAGAAGGTTCTTCAGCAGGTTGGCTGGCTTCTTCGGCAGGATGAAGGATGAGGGCTGCTCACTCTTGACGGAGAGGATCTTATTACGCACGAGCTTATGGCCATCGCTAGCAACTACGGCGAGACAATCGGCGTTCAGGTCGAAATAGATACCGTTCATCACAGGGCGAAGTTCATCCTGAGCCGTCGCAAAGAGAGAGCGGTTGATATTCTCTGCCAAAATGGCGTTAGGAATCACAATTGTATTGGCAAAGTCGCTGACGGGCTGAGTCATCGGGAACTCATCGGCATTCTCAATAGGCAATGTGAACAGACCGTTCTGATAGGAGATTTTCACGAGGTTCTGCTCCTGATTCACGTCGAAGGTGATGGGCTGCTCAGAAAATCCCTTGATGGCTTCCAGCAGGTCGTGGTTGCCAATAGCGAAACGGGTGTTGCCGTCGCTTTCTGTCAGCTGCAACTGGGTCTTCATGACATTTTCACTGTCTGAAGCAGTCAGTTTCAGCGTATTATCACTGATTTCAAATACAAAGTCGCCGAGGATAGGCAGGGCGTTCTTACTGTTAATCACTTTAGAGAGAGCGTTGAGTTTAGAACTCAGTGCGGTGCTTGATAATGTAAATCGCATAGTTTTATAGTTATTATATTTTTGATTACCTTATTAATAATTGAGGACAAAATTACAAAAAAACGTTGTAATGAACAAAATTTTAGGCAGAAATTTTCGCTATTCAAACTATTTTTAGTAATTTCGCCACCTGAAAAAGAAAAAAACAACAAATAAAAACAATTTAAGACATGGAATTAACAGGAAAAATCATCGCCGTATTACCAGCTCAAAGTGGTGTGTCGGCTCGTACAGGAAACAACTGGATGTCGCAGGATTATGTCATCGAGGTACCTGGTCAGTTTCCCCGTAAGTGTCTTTTCCGTATCTTCGGCGAAGACCGCATCAAGCAGTTCAACATCCAACAGGGTGAAGATTTGACGGTACAGTTTGACATCGACGCTCATGAGTTTAATGGTCGTTGGTTTAACGATATTCGCGCTTATAACGTAATCCGTGGTCAGGTACAACAGCCCGCTGCTGCACCTCAGGCCTCACCGTTCCCGCCAGCAGGTGGTGCTACAGCACCATTCCCTCCGGCTCAAGAGCCTGCAGCAGAGAACTCTGCCGACGATCTGCCGTTCTAAGGCAAAGACCTAACGTGAGACATAATCCCCGCCCATTTTTACTGAGCGGGGATTACTTTTTCATTGTATCCGTTCGAACAGATACATAAAAAATTTCAGATATTATTTGTTTTATTTCAAATAAAAATGTATCTTTGCAGCCATAGAAACAATACTATTAAGATATGAAGAAGTTTTTTCTGATGGCGCTGTCTTTCTTTTTTGTTGGGACGGTTGGTAATGCTAAAGTAACAGGAAATGAAAACGATGCAAAAACGCCTGACGGCGTAGAGGCCGTTGATTTAGGACTTAGTGTGAAGTGGGCAAACATGAATGTGGGTGCAACGAAGGATTCTGGCTTTGGTTCATACTTCGCATGGGGCGAAATCAAACCCAAAAAGTTCTATTCGTGGGGCACCTATATTTGGAGCAAAGGCGACTCCCAGTTCCTGCTCAAGTATTCTACCACCGACAGAAAGATTCAGTTAAATCCTTCTGATGATGCAGCTCGCGCCAATTGGGGGGGCGAATGGCGTATTCCCACCGTTGATGAATGCGAGGAATTAGTAGACCCAGATAAGTGCAGTTGGGAATGGACGACAAAGGATGGTGTTAATGGCTACAAGGTTACTGGAAAGAAAACGGGTAATTCCATCTTCCTGCCAATCACAGGTTTCCGTTTTTATGGAGATGTTCAGTTCCGTGCCATCAACGGTATTTACTGGTCGTCAACCCTTTACTCTGGCAATCCCAATAAGGCTTGGTGTATAGAATTTGATTTCTCGGATGTAAACGTACACTTTGGAAAACTTTCAAGCAATCGTTTCAGCGGCCGTTGTATCAGAGCTGTGCGGTAGCCTAGTAAAATCCTAGGGACTTCCTAGGATTTATTAGGTATCTATCGATTTAGAATCGGCATTATGATAAATAAAGAATTCGGAGGACATTTAATAGATGTCCCTATCTTCCAATACTTGAAATTTCTCACGCTTCTGGCGAAGTGATACCAAATCCAACGAAAAAGAAGCGGTGGATGGTTCATTCGCCGGACATGCTGCAAGTGTCTTTCCAATCGGACTGATAACGGCACTCATGCCACGATAATGAGAATACGCATCATTGCCTACGCGATTGCAAGCAATGAGATACGCCTGATTTTCGATGGCCCGCGATCGTGTGAGAATATGCCAGGCATTTTGACGACTCTCCGGCCAATTAGCTACAACAACGATAGCATCGTATTGCAATTGGGAAGCATAACGACTCCAGACAGGAAAACGCAAATCATAACATGTCAACAGTAGCAGGCGAAAACCCATATAATTTACAATGGTATGCTCTACTCCTGGTTCATAATAACGATCTTCACCACCATAACGGAATAAATGATGTTTATCATAATATGAAACGACGGACGTTCTTCCATTGATAAAATAGTGACGATTTTTGTAAATTCCATTTATAGTCTTAACAGCAAGACTACCACATATGGCACATTGTTTTTTACGTGCTGTAGACTTCATCCATGCTAACGAAATACTGGATATTTCCTCTTCTGCGATATCGAACGGTTCTGTGGCGAAACCTGTACTCCACATCTCTGGCAGCACGTAAAGATCACTCTCAGGCTGCTGAGCCATCAGACATTCTATGCGTTTGATATTCTCCTCAGGATCACCCCAAGCAATGTCTAATTGTATGATTGTTACCTTCATTTAATATAAAAATCCTTAGTTAATTGTTGATACCATTCGCTTCTGACATTAGGCGATTTTTCAATTATACCATCTTCTATAATAAATTCTATACCAGAATGTTTCTTAAATTCAATCAACTGACGCTTTGACTGTTTCCTTGGCGTTGTTTTCACCAGACAGACGCGGGTCATGAAAAAACCTTCGAGACAGGCAGCGGCTTCGATTCTAGAACGACTATCAGAGGGAATCACCACAGAGAAAATACCATCGTCTTTTAACAGTCGAAAGGCCTGCTTCATTAAACCTTCGTATGTCAGACTGACGGTATGTCGAGCCGTAGTCCGCTGATTATCAGGACATGTGAGTGAATCGACGAAATATGGCGGATTACTCACGATTGCATCAAAGCCGATTGTGTCATTGAATTTCATGATATCACAATAACGGATTACTACCCTATCGGAAAACGGTGAAAGTCTTACATTCTCACAGGCCTGCACCACAGCATCTTCATCAATATCAATACCAACAACTTCGCACTCAGGGTATCGCTGGGCCATCATCAAAGCTATCAATCCTGTTCCACAACCGATATCTAATATTCTTTTCCGTCTGTTATTCGTCGGAATCTCTGCCCATGCACCAAGCAGCGTGCCGTCGGTGCCCACCTTCATGGCGCATCGATCCTGGCGCACGGTAAATTGCCGGAATTCAAAGTAACTGTTTGACATTTCGCCGTCAAAGGTACAACGAAGCGTACAAAAAACCAAATAAATTGTTAATTATTGACCCCGTTATACCAATTTCTTAAATATTATTAGTAACTTTGCAGCCAATTTTTGAGTATATAAAGATAATATGAGCAACAAAAACAACAATGCGGCATTTCAGATGATAGCTGACATTGAAGGTGACATAAGTTCACTAATAGGTGATAAGACCCCTGACACGGCTCCCATTTTGCCCGTCCGCAACCTGGTGCTATTTCCTGGTGTCGTATCTCCGATACTGATCGGCCGTCCATCGAGCAAACAACTTGTCCAAAAGTCCGAAAAGAAAGGTGTTATTATCTGTGTTATTCCCCAGCGCGATCCCGATGTGGATGTGCCAATGAAGGATGATCTCTATGAATATGGCGTATATGCTAAGGTGATGAAGCAATTGACGCTTCCAAATGGCAACATCACGGCTATTGTACAAGGTCTGGGACGTATGCGTCTTCGTGATATTATCAATACCCAGCCTTATCTCGAAGGTCTTGTTGAACCCGTAGAGGATATCGAACCGGAGAAGCGCGATCGCGAGTTCCGTACAGCCATACAGGATCTCCGCGAGCTGGTGGAGCAATATATCAATGTCACTGAGGAGATTCCCGACGAGGCTATCTTCGCCATCAAGAACATCTCCAACGGTATCATGGCCCTTAATTTCGTGTGCAGTAACATGCCATTCTCTGTAAAGGAGAAAATGGGCCTATTAACCACCGAAACCGTCAAAGAGCGTTTGTTTGGTGTGATGAAAATCATCAACCGCGAGATTAACCTCCAGAACCTGAAGGCCGACATCCGCAACAAAACCCGTGAAGACATCGATGAGCAACAGCGTAATTATTTTCTCCAACAGCAGATTAAAAACATGCAGGCAGAGATGGGTAACGGCGAGTCGATGGAGAAAAGGGAACTACTACGTAAGGCTGAACAAAAGATGTGGCCTTATGAGATTGATAAGGTTTTCCGCAAGGAGTGCGACAAACTCGACAATCTGAATCCCCAAAGTCCTGAGTTTAATGTACAGCTCACCTATCTACAGACACTCGTAGGACTCCCCTGGAACGAGTATACCGAAGACGACCTCGATTTGAAGCGCGCCCAGAAGATCCTTGACCATGATCACTATGGAATGGAAAAGGTCAAGGAGCGCATCCTTGAGCATATGGCAGTACTGGCCTTGCGTGGTGACCAGAAGTCGCCTATTATCTGTCTGTATGGCCCTCCAGGTGTAGGTAAGACCTCACTCGGTAAGTCGATTGCTGCTGCCATGAAGCGCAAATACGTCCGTATGTCGCTGGGTGGACTCCACGATGAAGCCGAGATCCGTGGCCATCGCCGTACCTATATCGGTGCTATGCCCGGTCGTATCATCAAGTCGATTCAGAAAGCAGGCTCCAGTAATCCCGTCTTTATTCTTGATGAGATTGATAAGGTGACGCAAATGACTCACAACGGCGATCCCGCCTCTGCCCTGCTTGAAGTGCTTGACCCTGAGCAGAACAACGCTTTCCACGATAACTATCTCGATGTGGACTACGACCTCTCTCAGGTACTCTTCATCGCTACGGCCAATAACTTAAGTACGATTCCCCGTCCCCTACTCGACCGTATGGAGATTATTGAGGTGAGCGGCTATATTACCGAAGAGAAAATAGAGATTGCCAAACGCCACCTAATTCCCCGCGAATTGGAGAATACAGGTCTGAAAACCAAGGAGTTGAAGCCCACGTTCACCAAGGCCTCTATCGAGATGATTATCGAGCGCTACACCCGTGAAAGCGGTGTACGCCAGTTGGAGAAACAGGTAAACAAGGCTCTGCGAAAGATTGCTTACAAACGTCAGGTGGAAGATAGTGCGAACTACAAGAAAATCACCCCTGCAGAGATTGAGGACCTATTGGGCAAGCCGCCTTTCTATCGGGACATCTATCAGGGCAACGACTATGCAGGAGTGGTTACAGGTCTTGCATGGACCAGTGTTGGCGGTGAGATACTCTTTATTGAGACCTCGCTCTCGAAGGGTAAAGGCTCGAAACTCACGCTGACGGGTAATCTTGGTGACGTGATGAAAGAGTCGGCTATCCTCGCCCTTGAATATGTCAAAGCCCATGCTGAGACATTAAACATAGACTATCGAATCTTTGACAATTGGAACATTCATATCCATGTGCCCGAGGGTGCAACGCCAAAGGATGGTCCTTCGGCCGGTATTACCATCGCCACCTCTATTGCCTCTGCCCTCACTCAGCGCAAGGTGCGAAAGAATACCGCTATGACTGGCGAGATTACCCTGCGTGGGAAGGTGCTGCCTGTGGGTGGTATCAAGGAAAAAATCCTTGCTGCCAAGCGTGCTGGTATTACCGATATCGTGATGTGCCGCGAAAACGAAAAAGATATCCTTGAGATTCCAGACATGTATCTGAAAGGTGTTACCTTCCATTATGTGGAAAATGTGCAGGACGTGTGGCAGTTTGCCCTCACCAAGGAAATTGTGAAGAATCCTCTCGACCTAACGGTAAAAGAAGAGGATAACGACAAGGATAAGGACAAGAAATGAAATTCAAAGTAGAACACAGCGACACTGCTAGTGATGCCCGAGCAGGAATAATCACTACCGATCACGGTCAGATTCTGACCCCCATTTTTATGCCTGTTGGTACGGTGGGCAGCGTGAAAGGTGTTCACTTCGCCGAACTCCGTGAGCAAGTGAAGGCACAGATTATCCTTGGCAACACCTATCACCTCTATCTACGTCCTGGGCTCGACATTCTACACAAAGCAGGAGGACTACATAAGTTTAATACTTGGGATCGTCCTATTCTCACCGACTCAGGTGGTTTCCAGGTATTTTCGCTTACCGGTATCCGCAAACTCAACGATGAAGGATGTGAATTCCGCAGCCATATAGACGGCTCGAAACATTTCTTTACACCTGAAAATGTGATGGACACCCAACGTGTTATCGGTGCCGACATCATGATGGCCTTCGACGAGTGTCCTCCAGGACAGAGCGACTACCAGTACGCAGCTAAGAGTCTGAAACTTACGCAGGGCTGGCTGGAACGATGTGTGAATCGTTTTAACGACACCGAGCCTCACTATGGCTACCAGCAAACTCTCTTCCCCATCGTACAGGGCTGTACCTATAAAGATTTACGTCAGGATGCAGCCAAGCATGTATGCGATATGCTGGGGAAACTAAATGACGGCGGTGGCGCCAGTATCGGCGGACTGGCCGTAGGAGAACCCACTGAGGTAATGTACGACATGATTGAAGTCGTCAATGAGATACTCCCCAAGGACCGTCCTCGTTACCTTATGGGTGTTGGTACTCCCCAAAATATTCTCGAAGCTATCGAGCGAGGTGTCGACATGTTCGACTGCGTGATGCCTACCCGTAATGGCCGCAACGCCATGCTCTTTACATATGAGGGCACGATGAACATGCGGAATAAGAAATGGGAAGACGACTTCTCTCCTATCGATCCCGACGGCTGCGACATCGATCGTATTCATTCTAAGGCCTACCTCCACCACCTCTTCAAGGCTCAGGAGTTATTGGCCATGCAGATAGCTTCCATCCATAACCTCGCATTCTACCTGCGCCTTGTTGGCGATGCCCGTCAGCACATCCTGGCAGGTGATTTCGTAACTTGGAAACGAAGTGTCATAGAACAATTAGGACAACGCAGATGAACGAGAAACTGAAGGCAGACATCGAGAAGTTTAAAGCCCGCTTGCGAGTACTGAGAAGGCCGCTGCGGAAAATGCTAAGACCGCTTCGTTACCTCCATCCGAAGCGCTATCTGACACGTCTCGACCGCTACATCATCGCCAAGTTCATTGGTACATACATCTACTCTATCATTCTCATCATATCAATCTCCATCGTCTTTGATGTCAATGAGAATCTCGCTAAGTTCTCCACCTATGGTGCCCCGTTGAAGGCTATCGTCTTCGACTATTACGCCAATTTCGTGCCCTACTTTGCCAACCTCTTCTCGCCTCTGTTCGTTTTCATCGCCGTCATCTTCTTCACGTCCAAACTGGCTGGTAATTCTGAGATCATCGCCATGCTCGCCGCTGGAGTCAGCTTCAAACGGTTGCTCAGGCCTTACATGCTCTCTGCAGCGATTATCGCCCTACTCAATTACTATCTAGGTGCCCAGATCATCCCCCACGGCAATGTCGTACGCCAGGATTTTGAGGCCCTTTATAAGAACAAAAAGAAGACTCTCTCGGCTAACAATGTGCAGCTGATGGTGGCGCCTGGCGTCATTGCCTATCTCCAACAATACGACGACCGCATGAAGACAGGATATGGATTCTCACTCGACAAATTCGAGAATAAGAAACTCGTCAGCCACATGACAGCCTCTATCATACGCTATGACTCCATCAGCGACACCCGCTATCACTGGAAAGCGCAGAATTATAAGATTCGTACGCTCAAGGGGTTGCGTGAAGAAATCCAGTCAGGCGAAATGCTCGACACCATGATTATGATGGAGCCTATGGACCTTGTATTCTCAGAAGGCCAACAGGAGACATTAACATCCCCTGAGTTGCTGCGATACATCTCCAAGCAAGAAGAGCGTGGTTCGAGTAACGTAGTGCCATACGAAGTGGAATACCACAAACGTATCTCCATGTCGTTCGCATCATTCATCCTGACGCTCATCGGTGTCAGCCTCTCCAGCCGTAAGCGTAAGGGTGGTATGGGCCTGTATCTCGGTATTGGTCTTGCCCTGTCGTTCTCTTACATTCTGCTGATGACCATCAGCTCTACTTTTGCCATCAATGCCGACACCCCAGCAATCTTGGCAGCCTGGATTCCAAACATTCTCTATGCAATTATCGCATATTTCTGTTATAAACAAGCGCCGAATTAAATGAATTTTGAAGAAACATATTTGAATGATAATATTCTCGACGCGCTCTACGACATGCGCTTCAAGGAGATGACCCCCATACAGGAGCGCTGTATACCAGAGATCCTCGACGGCTACGACGTTCTCGGAGTGGCTCAAACAGGTACAGGCAAAACGGCTGCCTACCTTCTGCCGATACTCTCGCAGCTCGATGACGGTGGCTATCCTAAGGACGCCATCAACTGCGTCATCATGTCACCCACCCGCGAACTCGCCCAGCAAATCGATCAGGCGATGCAGGGATTCGGCTACTATCTCGACGATGTGTCGTCGGTAGCCGTCTATGGCGGTAACGATGGTGGTCGCTACGACCAGGAGGTTCGCGGCATGAAGCTCGGCGCCGATGTGCTGATAGCTACGCCCGGCCGTCTGCTCAGCCACCTGAAGGTGGGTAACCTCGACCTCTCGCGCTGCTCGTTCTTCGTGCTCGATGAGGCCGACCGTATGCTCGACATGGGATTTATCGAAGACATCATGAAGATTGTCGAGCAACTGCCCGCATCGTGTCAGCGCATCATGTTCTCTGCCACGATGCCGCCGAAGATCCGCGAACTGGCTGTCAACCTGCTTCATGACCCCGTAGAGGTTAAGATTGCCGTTTCCAAGCCTGCCGAGAAGATTCGTCAGAGCGCCTATGTCTGCTACGACCCCCAGAAACTGAAGATCATCAATAGCATCTTTAAATCGGGCGACCTGAAGCGCGTCATCATCTTCTCAGGCAAGAAGGAACGCGTAAAGGACATTGCCCGCAGCCTGAAGCAGATGCATATCAACTGTGACCAGATGCACTCCGACCTCAGTCAGCAAGAGCGTGACGAAGTGATGTACCGCTTCAAGGCTGGCATGACCGACGTGCTCGTAGCCACCGACATTGTGGCTCGCGGTATTGACATCGATGATATCCGCATTGTCATCAACTACGATGTACCCCACGATGCCGAAGACTATGTGCATCGTATTGGCCGTACAGCCCGTGCCGATCGCGACGGCGAGGCTATCACCTTTGTCAACGAGACAGATATGCAGCGCTTCCAGCAGATTGAGCATTTCCTCGGCAAGGAAGTCACAAAGAATCCCCTGCCTGAAGGCATTGGTGAAGGTCCTGAGTATGTGAAGCGTGAGAAGAAGCGCTCTAATACCCGCCGTCACGGGCGTTGGCACTCCAAGGGCGACGGCTCGAGAAATCAGGGCAAGCCCAAGAGCACCCAGGAAGGCTGCAAGAAGAAGCGCAACCGTCATCATCCAAAGAATCAAAACCCATCATAAAATATGATTACAAAGCCTATCTGCAAAATCAATCTCGGTCTCAACGTCGTAGAGCGACGGCCTGACGGTTATCACAACCTTGAGACCGTATTCTACCCCGTTCCCATCACTGACGCCCTCGAGGTTTTTCCCATGGGCGAGTCTTTCCCCTCGCCAGTCGACTGTGACCTGAAAGTCACCAACCTTCATATCGACAGCGACGAGCAGAAGAACCTCGTCGTAAAGGCCTATAACCTCTTGAAGCAAGACTTCCCTGCCCTGCCTCGCGTACACGCACATTTATATAAAGGTATCCCCACACAGGCCGGTATGGGTGGTGGCAGCAGCGATTGCGGTTTTATGATTACCCTTCTCAACCAGATGTTCGCTCTCGGACTTTCCGAACAGCAGATGATTGATTATGCCGCCCGCCTAGGGGCCGACTGCGCCTTCTTCGTCGTCAATCGTCCCTGTTATGCAGAAGGTATCGGCGAGAAGATGCAGGACATTGCCCTCAACCTCTCAGGCTGGCATCTGGCTATCGTCCGCCCGGCGATTCCCGTCTCTACCAAGGAGGCTTTCTCGCTCATCACACCACAGCACCCGGCAGAGAACTGCCGCGATGTCGTGCTGCAACCTGTAGAAACCTGGCGCGGTCGTCTGACCAACGATTTCGAGAAGAGTGTCTTCGCCCTCCATCCCGAGATTGGAGCCATCAAGCAGTGCCTCTACGATATGGGCGCTGTCTATGCGTCGATGTCAGGCTCAGGCTCTTCGCTCTACGGATTGTTCCGAGAGCCCGTCAGCCTTGACTCGTTCAACGACGTAGGTACATTTAAAACAATTATCCCGCTCAGTTGAGCGGGATAATCTGTCTTTTATTGGATACCTTCTTCACGAAGTCTCTTCTGCCACTTCCAGGCACTCTTCAGCACCTCTTCAGTAGGCGTATCAGCCTTCCATCCCAATACTTTGTTGGCCTTGTCTACATTTCCCCATACCTGCTCTATATCACCCTCACGGCGCGGAGCATAGGTCCAGTTCACCTTTACGCCTGTAGCCTTCTCAAATCCCTCTACGACCTCAAGCGTAGAAAGGCCGCGGCCAGTACCGATGTTAAAAATCTCTACAGCATCAGTATCAGGCTTGTCGAGCACACGCTCCATAGCCTTCACGTGAGCCTTTGCAAGATCCACTACGTAGATGTAGTCGCGGATACAAGTCTTGTCAGGGGTGTTATAGTCGTTGCCGAAAATCTTCAACTGCTCGCGGATGCCAATAGCCGTCTGAGTCACAAACGGAATCAGGTTCATGGGAACGCCGTTGGGCAGTTCACCGATCAGCGCCGTTGGATGAGCACCGATAGGATTAAAGTATCTCAGGATGACCGACTTGATGGGCGCCCCCGAGTGGATATAGTCCTGAATGATTTCCTCGTTGATCTGCTTGGTATTACCATAAGGACTCATGGCCTTCTGGATAGGTGCATTCTCCGTAACAGGCAGGTTCTCCTGAGAAGGCTGTCCGTAGACGGTGCAACTCGACGAGAAGATGATGCCCTTCACATCATATTTAGGCATCAACTCCAGGAGGTTGATCAGACTTGTCAGGTTGTTACGATAGTAAAGCAAGGGCTTCTCCACGCTCTCGCCTACAGCCTTCGAAGCAGCGAAATGAATAATACCCTCAATCTTCGGATATTTCTTGAACACACCTTCCAGAGCTTCC
>Ga0310697_10005682_pt1 | contig 12001 bp, 12 predicted proteins | sample 172DNAGHGlowgp2_FD_203883 | JGI IMG/M metagenome (GOLD analysis project Ga0310697, IMG submission 203883) | Sheep rumen microbial communities from Palmerston North, Manawatu-Wanganui, New Zealand - 1728 DNA GHGlow gp2 (v2) (version 2) | ecosystem: Host-associated > Mammals > Digestive system >... | reverse complement strand
GCTTCCCTCTCCTTCTCCTTGCCGCCCTTTCCTCCCCTCGCTCCCTTCCCCGTTCTTCTCCCTGCAGCCCTTCTATCCCCTCTACCTCACCCTCTCCTTCCTTTCCCCTTTCCTCTCCTTTTCCTTCCCCTCTCCCCTCCTCTCCCCTTGCCCCTGTTGTCGAATAGCCTTCAACTGCAAACAACCGTTAAAAAGCGAGGCAAAATCCTTTTAAAGAACACGATTTGTTGTCTATTCCACAATATTATAGTACCTTTGCAGGCCAATTGACCTTATTATATAAGAGTCAGGCCATACAAGTCCGGTATGAACGCGTTGAATAATGCTAATATCACGGATAGAAACAGCATGGGACTTACCTCCTTTGCCTTCCCCGAAGCGAAAAGCTCAAAGACTGGGGTGTCGGTAAGGTATGTGCCTGACGAAACCAGACAATGGTACGTCCTGCGCATCAAATACGGCAAGACGCAAGCCGCAGCCGATGCCATCGTGGAAGACGGCACCTACGTGTATTGCGCCAAGGTCTGGAAAGATGTGCGAAACAGGGAAACGGGCAAGAAACAGCGGAAGCTGTTCCCGTTCATGAACATCCTCTTTGCATACGCCACGGCACAGGAAACGGAAAGGTATGTCAAGGAGTGCGAGTACACAACCTACTACTACAACCATTTCGAGACCGACCCAAAAGGCCAGAACCCGCCCCTGACCGTCAGTTCGAAGGAGATGATTCCCTTTATCCGTGTCACAGCCATACAAGACGTGCACGTCATGGAGGTAGACCTCAAGAAATGCCGGTTTGTGTCTGACGAGATGGTGCGCGTCACCGCCGGCCCTTTTGAGGGCGTCACCGGCCGTGTTGCCCGCATCGCACGTCAAAACCGGGTCGTCGTTCATGTCAAAGGCCTGGACACGGGCATATCCACCGCCTACATCCCCCCTTATTTCCTTGAAAAGATCGAAGAAGATGCCTGAGAAAAACAAAAATTTGAAGCAAAAGGCGGTATCAGGAATGATTTGGACGGCCTTGCAGAGATACTCTACAATGCTGATTCAGTTTGTTTCCGGTATCATCCTTGCCCGTCTGCTCACCCCATACGACTATGGCTGCATCGGTATGCTGATGATCTTCATGGTACTGGCGGAGTCATTCATAGACGGAGGCTTCGGCTCTGCCTTGATTCAGAAGAAACGACCCACGCAGGAAGACTATTCCACCATCTTCTTCTGGAATCTGTGCATGGCCGCATTGCTGTATGCCGTGCTATATTTCTCTGCCCCTGCCATTGCAAGCTTTTACAAGATTCCTCTCTTATGCGATGTCCTGAGGGTTCAGGGTGTCATTCTCTTCATTTATGCCTTCAATATTGTCCAGCGCAATCAGTTGCAGAAGAAGCTGAATTTTAAAGTGTTGTCCATAGTAACCATATCAACCTCTCTCATTGCTTTATCCGTAACTATTTTTATGGCTTACCATGGATATGGCGTATGGTCATTGGTTACCCAACATATTTTGACCGCTCTTATTCCTGCACTGGTTTTCTGGTTCTATATCAAGTGGCGGCCCCGGCTGACCTTCTCCTGGCATTCCTTCCGTGAATTGTTCAGCTTCGGCTTCTATATGTTCCTGACACATCTGGTCAACCAGTTTGGCAATCAGTTTCAAGGATTATTGATTGGAAGGTTTTATAATCCCTCTATCATGGGATTGTATTCAAAAGCGCAAGCTACGGAGAAGTTATCATCTCAAAGCATATCCCAAGTATTGACTCAGGTGACTTATCCACTCTACGCAGAGGTCCAGGATGACAAGAAAGCTTTGGGAAATATGATAAAAAGGATAACCATGGTTCTTTCGTTCATGACGTTCCCGCTGATGTTTATTCTTTTACTCTGTGCAAAACCAATCTTTGTATTGTTGTATTCAGACAGATGGGTGGGCAGTGTACCATATTTTCAGGTGCTATGCATAGCCGGCTTGGCCTTTTGTCTGCAATCGGTCAATTATCAGTCTATATCAGCCATCGGGAAAAGCAAGACTTTGTTTTATTGGACAATGGTCAAGCGATTAGCAGGTATTGTCTTTGTTGTTCTTGGCTTGCTTCTATATGGTATGAAAGGACTTTTGATTGGAATGGTGCTGAATACATGGTTCTCTTACTTCGTAAACATTGGTTTGGTCTCTAAGCATATCGGATATAAATGGACGACCCAACTGCTTGATATTCTTCCCGTGTTGATTGCTTCGACTGTCGCGGCATTGGCAAGTTACTACATTTCGACATTCTTTGATTTGCAGTTATATGTTGACGGGTTAGTCAAACTTTTCATATACCTTACCATATATATAATATGTGCTTTGGTCTTTAGGCTGGAAGCATTTACATATTCAAAAACGATTATCGCGCCAATGCTTAATCGACTCAAAAAGAGGTTATAAGATTCATGAACGAAAATACTGTTTATAAAATAATTATCGCAGGCGACCTGTTTCCTTCGGATGGCAACATCGACTTGTTTGAAAAAGGGGATGCAAGAAGTCTGTTTGGCCATGAAGTCTGCCAATTATTTTCTGAGGCAGATTTTTCAGTAGTGAATTTAGAGGGTGCCTTGACTGATTCTGAAAAAAAACAAGAGAAAGCTGCAGGGCCTTCCTTGAAGGTTTCACGAAAAGCCATTGAGGGTATGAAGAGTTTGGGCATTGATGCCGTTACTCTTGCAAATAATCATATAACAGATTATGGAAACCAAGGTTGCTATGACACCATAGAAACCTTAAAAAGTAACGGAATAAAGTATTTAGGTGCAGGCGATAGTGTTTCTAATATACAGAAATATCTGACAGTAGCCATTGGCGATTTAAAGATATGTATTTATAATGTGTCAGAAACTTTCTTCGTTATTCCAGATGAACAGACCGCTGGTGCCAATTTGTATGACGAATGGATTGTGCTAAATGAAATCAAGAAATTGAAAGAGAACCATGATTTTCTCTTTGTTATTTATCACGGAGGCGCAGAATATCTTCCATACCCGACACCTAACATCCGCACGCGATTTCATCGTATGGCAGATTGTGGGGCTGATTTCATTACCGCACAACATACTCATTGCATCGGTTGCGAAGAATGGTATAATGGTTCATATTTATTATATGGACAGGGAAACTTTCTCTTTGCTAGGCAAAAGAAATTTGCACATCTGACCAAACAAGGACTTGTCACCGAAATTATTTTTTCTGAAAATGACTTTAAGGTAAAACATCATATAGTGAATATTGTTGGCAATGTTCTCCGATATGACTCTAATCAAGACTTTTCGTCCTTCAAAGAACGTAGTTCTCGGATTGATGACTTGCAATTCATCATGGGTGAGTACACGAAGATTAAGGTAAATGATATTTTGCTCAGACAAATATCAGCTTCAAAAGGATTATATCCGTTTAGACGAATCCTGAGTAAGTTTTTTCCCCATTTACTGGAGAAGTATTTACGCAATTCCTTTTCAAGACGACATGTCCTCCTGAATCTTTATACAGTGAAAAGTGATAGGTTGCGTGAGGATATGTTAGCTATTTGGGAATATATATTAACTACAATGAAATAGCAGTTGAATAAGCAGTTGAATAAATAGAAGTTTCAAAATATCTCTTCTACCTAAACTTAATAGAATTTGGTTTGCATATGAATCAAAATATTCAGATTATAGAAAAACCCGAATGGGTGTCGTGGGATGAAATCCACAATGTACTTTGGAAGGCTCATGAAAAGAACAGACAAAATGGCATCATAATGGCATTACCAGCTTTACCTGGAAATTTAATACGGGAAAAAATTGAAGGACATGGAAAAATGTTTGTAGCCTTGGATGGGGAAAAAGTCGTAGGTACAGCAGCTTTAGCAATAAAACAGTATAGTCTTTGGTGTGGAAAAGGCAGCTATGCTTATTGCTGCTTTGCCTCTGTTCTTCCTGAATACAATGGCAAAGGCATATATAAAGCTTTAGACCTTAGAAGGGAGGAGTTAGCTTTGTCCATGGGGCTGGTTAGAATAATTGGAGATACGCATGAGAACAACCAGCATAGACTTGATATAGCAAAAAAGACAGGATATAAATTTGTTGATTTGAAAATCTGTAAAGATCACTATAATATAGTAATGGTGAAGTGGCTCAATGAATGTCCTTATTCTAATTTTTATTGCAACCTACAATTTACCTTACGAAAGGCATACAAAAAATTGAGGTTCAAGCCTGGAAGGGTGAAACGATTCGGAATATAATACAAGCGAATGATGCCGCAAAAAGTAGTTATCATCGGAAATAGTTTTGCCACCAGACTTGGTGTAATCCGGTCTTTGGCGAATACAGGCTGTGAAATCAATGTCGTGGATATAGGTTTTCATAAAGGCAAAAGCGGGAAGTCTTTATACCCCATCGATTATTACAGCAAATACGTTGACAAATACTTCCTTTTTGAAAGAAGCGAAGGAAGGGAAGGGCTGGTTAATTTTCTGATAAGGGAATGTGCCGACAAATCGCAAAAGGGCGTTCTTATTCCTACAAGCGACTTCTCGGCCGTTACCATTGATGAAAACCAAGAGAGGCTTAAGGAGTTTTTTCTTTTTCCACATGTTCATCATACAGAGGGTGCTGTCAGCCATTGGATGAACAAGATGATACAGAAAGAGCTTGCTTCGCAGATTGGTTTGAGAGTAGCTAAAGCCGTCATATTGGAAAAAAGTGAAAAGCACTTTGCTATTCCTTCCAACATTGACTATCCTTGCTTCACCAAGCCATTAGCCTCCATAGGGGGAGGAAAGCGCTGCCTGAAGAAATGCGATTCGGAAAAGACCCTTTCTGAAGTATTAACACTTGCTGAAAAAATCAATATCGAAAAGATTCTCATTGAAGAATACATCAAGATAGAGAAAGAATATGCCGTATTAGGCTTTTCAGACGGGAACGATGTCGTTATTCCAGGGATTATACAGTTTGTTGAAGGTTGTAAAAGCCATCCCGGCATAGCTCTGAAAGGAGAAATCAAACCCATTACAGGGTTTGAGAACACCATCAGACTGTTCAAACAGCTGATTCTGAAAATAGGATATATTGGGATTTTCGACATTGACTTCGTAGCGTCTGGAGATAAAATCTATTTTGTAGAATTAAATTTAAGGATTGGTGGCTCGGCTTATGCCGTCACAAAGATGGGATGCAATCTGCCAGCTATGTACGTGAAGTTTATGACCGGAAAAAGCATAAAAGATGATACATCATGTTATGTTCAGACCACTAAGACATATCTTAACGAGCGAATGCTCATGGATGACTGGATGGCAGGAAAAAGGTCAACTTGCGAATACAAAAAAATAATCAAGTCTTCTGATATATATTTTGTTTCTGATGAAGATGACGCAGAGCCTCAAGTTCGGTTAGAAAAAGAATTCTTACGCAACATAATTAATCCTAAAAGAATTGTAAAACGTATAAAATGGATAATGAAGGATTGAAACAGACAGCAGTTGTTATAGGAAGGGCTGATACCATAAAATTAGGTCTTATACGTTCTCTGGGGGAATATGGATATAACGTAATCTCCATACACCTTGTTACATCAAGCAAAGTGCGAGTAAAGCCTATAGACTACTACAGTAAGTATGTCAGCCAGTATTACTTTTCAACGGCCGAAGATTTGATTCGATTGTTGGTTGAGAAGTGTTTAGACGATTCGTGTAAGCCTATCCTGTTTCCCTTAGATGACAAGTCTGTTTATTTGATAGATGAAGCATACAACCAACTAAAAGGTTTGTTCCTGATTCCCAATGTCGGGAATAGAGAAAGAGGGATTATTTCTCTAATGGATAAGTTTAAACAAAAGGAACTGGCAAGAAAAGCAGGGCTAAAAGTTGCCAAAGGTTGGGTTATCCCGTATAAAGATGGAAATTTTGAGATTCCGGCAGATATTGAATATCCATGCTTTGTTAAAGGACAAGAAAGCTATAATAGTACAAAAGACATTCAGATAAAATGTACTAATCGTGAGGATTTGCTTGCTTTCTTGGATTATTTCCGCTTGAAATGTCCTCATTCTATCCTTGTGGAAGAGTTCTTAGAAATAGACAAAGAAGTCGGTTTTATCGCCTTGTCTGACGGAAATCAATTTATAATTCCTGCAAAAGTAGAACTCCTTGAGATGGGAGAGGGGAAAGCACATGGTGTATCTTATTTGGATCACATTCATCCGTTAAGCACCAATGGCAGTCTCTGCGAATTGATTGGAAAATACATACGGGAAATTGGTTATGTTGGAATATGTAACTTTGACTTTATAAAAAGTCACGGAGAGTTATACTTCGTAGAAGTCAATTTTCGCTATGCAGCTTATGGATATGGGGTTTATAGGGCCGGCGTGAATCTTCCTGCACTTTGTGTTAGCATGATGACAGGTACGTCTTCTGACAACCTATCAACTGTTATGGACCGTGATGTTTCCTATTTCAATGAGAAGATAGCAATTACAGGAGTGATAGAAAAGAACATGTCTTGGAAAAGGTATTTCGAACTGAGCAAGAGTTCAGACTGCCCTTTGATAGCATCTTCTGACGACCCCAGCCCATATCGGCATTTTATGTTGAACTCTTTATTGAGATATATAAAGTCATTTGTATAGAAAGTTTACATAGTACCAGCCCCTTTGGGAGCGATGGCTTTTTCTCAAAAATAGCAAAGATGGGACTTTTAGATTTCTTGAAAGAGGCAGACATTGCATACGAGGAGAACGTAGCTCTGTCGAAGAAGTCATGGATAAAGACGGGCGGCATCTGCGGCTGCTGGATTACGCCAACCAGTGTCGGGCAGCTGACAGAGGTATGCAAATACCTGCAATCCAACGGCATCAAGTTCGACATCGTGGGGCAGACCTCCAATATATTCTTCCACTCTACATATAATCCTAATGTGATTGTCTCTACCGTCCGCGTGAACAATTATAAGATTGAAGGGGATGTTATTACATGCGACTGCGGGACAAACGTAATGAAGCTTGCCAAGGACTGTCTGGCGCAGGGCTATGCAGGGTTCTACGGCCTTGTAGGTCTGCCAGGGACAGTGGCAGCGGCAGCAGTCAACAATGCCGGGTGCTTCCAGTGTTCTATATCATCAATGCTGCTCAGTGCCGACGTGCTGAATCCTGACGGGAGTGTTGAGACTATCAGTAAGGAGGATTTCCATTACACCAGGCGCTCTTCGGTTTTCAAACGTGGTGAGCGGACGGGAATAGTCCTGTCTGTCAAACTGAAAATTGAAAAAGCAGCCGACATAGACGTTGAAATAAGGAAGTCGGATGCGACGAAGGCTTACCGCAAGAACAGGCAGGAAGGACCCAAGCTGAATCTGGGCAGCGTGTTCTCAACGCTCAAGGCAAGACGGAACGTGAAGAACATTACAGTCATCCTTTTATCCAAGGTAGCCGGTGCATGTCATCTGGGTAATGAGAAACGAATATACAAGCAGCTTCTGCTTAACATATATGGATATACTGATTTGAGCAACTATATCTCCGACAAACAGCTGAACACCTATGTATGGCGAGATGGCGAGTCAGAAAAAATGTTTGTCAGATACAAGGAATTTATGGGAAAAGTATTTAAGTGCTTAACCATCGAGATTGAAGAAAAACAATGAAGATAGGAATACTGACATATCACCGTGCCGAGAACTACGGCGCACTGCTGCAAGCCTATGCCTTGCTGACCTACCTGGGCAGTCTGGGGCACGAGGTATCGTTTATAGACTATTGGCCCAAATACCATTCTGACTATTTTAAGATTTTCTCGTGGGCTACTTTTGCAAAACGTCCGCTGAAAAGCAAGTTGCTCATGCTTGTCAGGCTGCTGCTGATGGGCAGCAAGCTCCTCAGGCGGAAAAAGGTGATGCAGCAGTTCATGCATGAGCAGCTACGGTTGCCCGATACTCCAACATACACAGCGAGAGACTGCAAAACTGAAAGATATGACGTGGCGGTGTATGGCAGCGACCAGATATGGCGGAAACAGAACTTAGGTGGTGTAGGCTTTGACGAGTGGTTCTTTGGCTCTGACAATGTACAGGCAGACAAGAAGATTGTCTATGCCGGCAGTATGGGAAAGTTGGAGACCATCCCGGAGGATGTTATGTTTGTTAAGACGCAAATGCGGAATTTCCATCATATTGCCGTACGGGAGAAAGACCTGCAGGACTATCTGCAGCAGCAAGGCATAGCGTCAACACTCGTCATCGATCCTGTGTTCCTGCTGACCAAAGAGCAATGGCACAGACTGGCCGTTGCCCCCCAGTCAGATTCTCCATATATTCTTTTCTATAATTTGCTAAACACCCCTGAGAGTACCGCTTTTGCTAAAGAACTGAGCAAAAAGACAGGCTTGCCCATCAAGGAAATAACAAAGAAGACCTTTTGGGGAAAGAAAGGGAACAGGTTCATTGATAGTGCATCAGTGCAGGAATTTTTGGGCCTCGTTGAATATGCGGCTTACGTGGTGAGCAATTCTTTCCACGGTGTAGCCTTTTCTGTCATCTTCGAAAAACAGTTTTTTGCCGTAGGGATGGGCGAAAAGTCCAACCGTGTAGTCTCTCTGTTAGAGAGTGTCGGTATTAAAGAGCGCTATGTGGAAACGCGGCATAGACAAATACCTGCCTCTGAAATAGATTATGCTGAGGTGACAACCCGCATACAAGATGGCATTAAAAAGTCTAAGGACTATTTACATACGTCACTTTCATACGAGGACATGACTTTCTAAAGCGTCAATGGTGGTCTAAGCATAGTCAGGACATGAGTAAAAGTCGCACACTTTATTATATTTTTGTATTCTTCTTACTTATCTTCTTCTGGAAGACTGCTGAATACTGGTATAGTTTCACATCTTCCGACGAAGTAGCAAGCGGTAGCATAATGCTTTACGCTGCGTTGGTTATGGTCGAAAGCGTGTCACTCTATCTGATAGAATTCTCTCCAAAGTACAGATGTCAGCAGAGCAGAATCCCACAACTGTGTCTGATTTGGGAGATGGTCATGCTGGTGGTCCTGTTATTCACTCGCACACCATATAGTCAATGGTTCAAGTGCATGGCATGGCCCTTGTTCTTTCAGGCATCCTATCTGCTCATAAGATCGAATGTAGGCTTAGTGAAGAGTTTGCGTAAAGTTTTCTATGTCCTCACCCTGATGGGAACCATTTATTTTGTTCTTTCATTATTGTATCAAGATCTTGAGAGTCAGACCAACATGGTATATTTCTGCTTGCTTACATTCCCGGTTCTATTACTGACACCCAAAAAGAGACAAAGATATTTACTACTTATTTTTTCAACGTTCGCCGCGTTCATTTCCATGAAACGGTCGATGATTCTTGCATTTGTTTTGTTTTGGGGCTTAGTTGAGGTTAAGTATATGCTTGGCAAGGGGCGGAAAGGCTTGGCTGTTGTCGTTACTGCGGTGATGGTCATTGCCATGTATGGTTCATTCAGTGTCGCTGACGACCTTACCGGAGGCCATCTGAGTGAGCGATTAAGCGGCGAAGACGCCAGAGATGGTGACATCACAAATGGACGAGAGGGCATATACCTTGTAACCATTGAAATGATAAAACAGTCTTCTCTGGTGCATATCATATTAGGCAACGGACACAATGGCGTGCGACGAGATTCGCCCTTGGAAATATCGGCACATAATGAGTTCTTGGAGATTATCTACGACTATGGTATCATTATCCTGATGGTCTATTTGGGGCTATGGGTGTATGTCCTGAGGGAGTGGTATTTTCATTACCGAAATAATACCATCTTTTTCCTGCCTTACACCATGTCTGTCAGCATCTTCGCTGTCATGGCCATGGTGAGCCAACTGGTATTGTATTGCTCTTATTTCTTATATCTGGTAATATTCTGGGGAATAGTGGCGGCATTGAAAGACAGTCATGCGAGTCAACTCATCGTGCCCAAAGAAGGAGTTATTACGAAGAAGAAAAGCAACCAAAAATGAAAATAGTAATTATAGCGAATGGCTATCCCGACAAAAGGGACCCCCAATGGGGATGCTTTGAGCGTGACCAGGCAGTGGCGCTTGCAGGACAGGGACATCAGGTATCTATCCTATATGTCGATAGACGGTTCCGCACCTATTGGCGTAAGATTGGCATTAACTACAGACGTGAAGATGGCATAGATGTGTGCGGTGTGTTTCTCTTTCCTTTCCTCAAACTGGCCCATCTGAATTATCAATTCCATTTTAGGATTGTGAGCAAAATGCTCGATTGGGCCTTCCGCTGTCTTGTCAAACGGACAGGAATGCCCGACGTGATTTATGCCCACTACCTTTACAATATCTCCTTTGCGACTCATCTGAAGGAGAAATACCATATTCCATTAGTGGGTATTGAGCACTGGAGCGAGCTCACTAAAGAGAAACTATCTCCCTACGCTTGTTTTCATGGAAACATAGCCTATCATAAGGCAGACAAGATTCTGGCTGTATCAAAGTCGCTCCAATCACATATCAAAAGACACTTTGGTGTAGACTCAACGGTTGTTTACGATATGCTCGGATCAGAGTTTGTACATTCGGGAACAGATGTCAGAGTAGAAGGGACGAAGGCATTCAGATTCATTTCTGTGGGAAGTTTACTTCCGATAAAAAATTATGATATTCTGATTCGTGCCTTTGCCAAGACTGGCCTTAGCAAAGAGGGATGTACATTGTCTATAGTCGGCGATGGTACAGAACGAATTAATCTGGAAAATATTGTCAGAGAGCTCCGCCTCGAGAAAAATATACACTTGTTAGGACGAAAATCAAGGAATGATATTGCCAGACTCCTTTCAGAAAGTCATGTTTACGTTTTGCCGTCTAAAGCAGAAACATTCGGAGTGGCTTGCATAGAAGCCCTGTCGCAAGGCCTGCCAGCAATTGCTACTAAATGCGGCGGTCCAGAAGAGTTTATCGATGATAGCAACGGATTATTGATACCGACCAATGACATTGCAGGTTTGGCTACTGCCATGATTGAGATATATAGAAATTATTCACAATACGACGGTATTGCGATAGCCAAGAAATGTCGCAAGAAGTTCGCTCCTGATACAATTGCCCGGCAACTCACAGAAATATTCACAAAAACGTTATTAACGTCATAAATAATATGGAAACAAAAATAAAATCTGTCGTTTGTTCAATTGCATATTCACCCATGGTTAATAAGATTATTTCATCTATGGGGGTGGTAAAGATATGGGCAGATTTACATGTATATTCCTCAAAAAAGTTACCTTCGAAGGCAATAGTGATGTAAATCCTCAGATACAAGAAAGAATTGTTCCATCATGGGACGAATTGATTACGACCATTAAAAAGGCACACAATGATTTACCTTTTTTTGATTTTGTTGCATGGGATTTTATGATTGACGTAGAGGGAAATCCGATTTGCATTGAGTATAATATTTGGAGGCCAGGAACCATTTTATATCAATTTGCTAATGGTCCGTTAGCTGGTGAATATACTGGTCAATTCCTTGAATTTCTAAAGGATACTCCCACTTCGGCGATACCTTCGTATTTTAGGAAATGACACAATAGAACAAAATACTATTACTGAGATAAATAATATGGGAGATTTGAGCTTTCGACAACTGATGAATAGGTACGTCTGCAAGATGATGGTGGCCTATTACAGGTTTCGCGGATATGACATTGGAGAAAACTGTCGTATCAGCAGAAGTGCTATATTAGACCGTGCTCACCACAAGGGTGTACATATTGGTAATAATGTTCGAATATTAATTGAAGCCATGATTCTTGCCCACGATTTTGAACGTGCAGCACTTGAGGGGTATAATATGTGGTGTGACACTCGTATAGGCAATAACTGTGTCATCGGTGGAAGGGCTATGATTATGCCTGGAGTGACAATAGGCAATCATGTGTATGTTGGCGGTGGAGCCGTTGTGAC
>Ga0310697_10005679_pt1 | contig 12005 bp, 12 predicted proteins | sample 172DNAGHGlowgp2_FD_203883 | JGI IMG/M metagenome (GOLD analysis project Ga0310697, IMG submission 203883) | Sheep rumen microbial communities from Palmerston North, Manawatu-Wanganui, New Zealand - 1728 DNA GHGlow gp2 (v2) (version 2) | ecosystem: Host-associated > Mammals > Digestive system >... | reverse complement strand
AATTTCAGTATCAACCAGCAGCCCATCAGCAATGCTGAGGCTCAACAGTTGCGACAAGCCGTTGTCACACTCACCCGCTTCCGTGGCCTGCCTCAATATGAGTGGATCGAGGAAGTCATAGCCAACTTGGAACAGCGTTTCAACCTTGATGGCAGAAAAACGAGCCTAGTATGTTTTGAGCAGAACCCTCTGCTCAAGGGGCTGGAACACCTTAGTACCTTCATTGATGCGGCATCCACCCACATGGTGCTCAAGGTCAAGTACCGCAGCTACAAGGAAGGTAGCGAGGAACTGACGCGCATCGTCCATCCTTACTACCTTAAGCAGTACAACAACCGCTGGTTCGTCTTCTGCTATGACGATGCCACCCAATACGTCAACAATTTGGCACTTGACCGATGCTTGAGCATTGAGCCGATGCCCGACATGGAGTTCAAGGTCAACGAGGACATTGACTTCGACCACTACTTTGACGACGTGGTGGGTGTCACCGTGCCCTACCACGGCGAGAAGCAGAGGATCCTGCTGCGAACCAACGAGTGTCGCTTGCCTTACATCCTCTCCAAGCCCCTGCACCCCTCGCTGTCAATCGTAGATCGTAAAGAATGCCTACTCTCGATCGAAGTGCGACCCAACTACGAGCTGGAGCAGCAGATCCTGTCCTTCGGCCCCGACCTGGAGGTGCTCGCTCCCGAGGAGTTCCGCAACCAGATCAGAGAAAAAGTTGCCCTCATGCAACAACAATATAGCACTCAATAACATTAACATAAATAATATGGCTACTGTACAGAATACACAACGTGAGCAAGAACTTGCCAACATTATCTGGGATATCAAAGAGATTATCCGCAACCTTTATGATGATGCAGAGGTTGAGGATGTGATCTTGCCTTTCACCCTACTGCGCCGTCTGGACTGCGTGCTGGATGATAAGCGAGATGCAATCATGCAGGAACTCAAAGACACGCCCGAAGCAATGCGCAAGTTTAAACTCAAAGCCTTAATGAAAAAGAACAACCTCTCGTTTTTCAATACATCAGGCCTCTCGCTGGAACGACTCCTCGGCGCTCCCGAGCAAATCGGGCAGTCGTTTGAGACCTACCTCAATGGATTTACCGATAACGTGAAGGACATTCTCGCCAACTTTGTGCACAGCGATACCGACAGCGAGATAGTTGACCTGACTCCCATCTACTCCCGCCTGGAGCGTGGTGACAAGTTGTTCTCGGTCATCCAACTCTTTGTACAGCGAGCCGACCTTCACCCAGATGTGGTGACCAACGCCATGATGGGAACGGTGTTTGAAATCGTCATCCGCCGTTCCAAGGAGGCGAGCAACACCAAAGCAGGTCAGTTCTATACCCCTCGTGAGATTGTGCGCTTGCTCGTGTCGCTAACCCTGTGTGGTCAGGAGAGCAAGCTATACGAATACGGCAAGCACTTCACTGTCTATGACCCCTGCTGCGGTACCGGTGGTATGCTCACCGTGTGCAAGGAATACCTGGAGGAACTTTCGGGGCGCCCCGACCCTCTTCTCCCGTGTGGACACAGTATTACCCCTACACCGAAGCCGATTATGGCTCATGGGGATATGCCGGCTTTAACATCTACACCTCCGACGTTGACGGCAACTACATCCTGCCCGATAATCTGTTCTACACCTGCTACCTCGACGAGACGCCGCTCGTGTTCAGCACCGAGGACTATCCCGAACTGGAAGAGGACATGACAGTGATTCCCTATGCCTTTGCCAACAACGACATCGTCGCCTACAAGGAGACGCACTACATCTACTTCCACCGTGGTGACTTCGAGAAATTTGGTGTACAGACCATCTACCGCGGCGGTGGCGAGGAGAGACGCTCACCCATCATCTATTACAATGATTCGGGCGTTGAAGAGACCATTGCCGGTGATGCCATCGTCATCGAGACCACCTATTACGACCTGCAGGGTCGCCGCCTCAACGGCCTGGGCAAGGGCCTCAACATCATCGTCATGAAGTACTCCGACGGCACCACCAAGTCAACCAAGGTAATGGTAAGATAACCATCACCCCTCGACAATCAATAAAGACGGGATGGCCTAACCGCCATCCCGTCTTTATTTGACCTATAGGTCTTTTCTTGGCTATCTTATTCAATTATAAATACTTCTCTGCTTAACCCGAACTCGGGTAGAACTGTTTTAAAAACTAAATCAACGATGCCAAGAAACGTGATTATCCCCCATACAGGGATTATTTGAATAATATATAACTCGTCCCAATTCTAACTTGACACAAACGGCTGTAAAGCTATTTCAAGCGAAGAATCTATCTATATGATTTCCGGTCTTTTTTTCCATTATATGTCAGCCTAATAGCTTCGACTTGTTCATAAGATTGAGGTACTTTATATGATTCCAAGCAGGATTTTATATGTAATGCGATTTCCTTTTTATCCACAACTTTATTCTCCTCGACTACATATAAAAGCTTTAAAGATGTACCTAGGATGGGATGCTTATCTGCTATACAAATGCAATCCCGTATCTCGGGAAGTGAAACCACTGTATTTTCAACCTCAACCGGATCAACCTTATAACCACCGACGTTAATGATATCATCACGACGACCAGTTATGTGAATCAGGCCAAGATCGTCAAAGTAGCCCATATCGTCTGAATAAATCTTACCATCTTTTAGGACGTTAGCAGTATGTTGTTCATCTGCCACATACCCGCTCATAATGGTTTTCCCCGAGATTACAAATGAACCGTCAGGAGCGATCTCTATACTGGAGTTGCGCATAGGACGACCGACACACCCTTCCATATACTTGCCGTCGTTGAACTGGTATGTACATACGCACCCGATTTCAGTGCCTCCTAATGTATTGTAGAGCCTTGAATGGGGAAGAACCGTGCTAAGACGCTGCATATCTGTGCTAGATATTGGAGCCGCACCTGTTTCGATAAAATCAATAAGGTGAGACACTTCCTTCAGTTGATCGGAAGAGAACTGAAGCAGCATACGTATAGAAGCAGGTACTAAGAATGTGGCAAAGTGATGATAAGGTAGCGTAAATACTTTGAAGAAAGCGCTCATATCTCGCAATCCGTCGAGGACGCACAATGTTCCACCAACAGCGAGAATCGGGTGGATCTTGAACAGCGTTGCGATGTGGTTAAGGGGTCCACTGACGATAAAAACAAGTTCAGGATGAAAATTCATCTCGCTGATAAAGTTATCAGCGCACGCGTCTAGACATACTTGAGAGAGCATGACTCCCTTAGCATTTCCAGTAGAACCGGTGGTGTAAAGGATATCGACAATGTCGGATGCAAAATTGCACGCTTCCACCTCATTCTTCACTCTATTAAAAACCTCGTCGGGAACAGCGTGTTCAAGAGGAACGGCAATTGCCTCCAAAAGATGTACGGCACAATATGTGGCAATAAAATCGACATCTTGTGACGCACGGAACACATAGGGACGATGCTTCTCTAAACCACTGCAACTCAATCGATTAGCTTGATAAAGAATAGATTCCCAAAGCTGGGAATAACTTACGCTCTTATCGCCACAAACAACAGCGCATTTGTCAGGTGTGGACTGGGCGTGTTTTCGCAGATTTTCTTCTAGTGTCATTGTTGCTTAATTTTTGCATCGACCATGTTAACAAGCGCATCGAGAGAGATGAGATTCTTGGGTGTGGCATCGTTCACACTCAATGGGATGGAATACTTATCGGAGAGTATTGACAAAATGGTAATGACAGACAGTGAATCTAACTGTTCGAAAAGATATTCGGCATTGAAATCAACCAAAGGCAGAGCATCCGCCAACAAAGCTTTTATTTCTTCTTTCATAATGATTTGATATTATTATTTATTAATTTTGAGATACGAGAATATGGGTAACCGCAAAAATCTCAGGATAGTTGGGCTTACCTGCTTTCTTACAATAGTTGTCGGTAAGGAATGTGGATTCATCAAAGCACCCTACAAGTACAGACTTGGCTTTACCAGTCTGTAACAGACGCACAGCATCACGCATTGCCCATTTTTCAGAATCATCGCCACATGAATATGTGATGTTGTAACCATGACACTTGCAACGTATAGCAATCTCGGAACCGAGGGTGTTATGAGTGCTCTGCATGAAAAGTGTGGGCTTGAGCATCTCCTCACCGTTGTTTATAATATCATCTAGGAACTTCTGACTGAACTCCAACATTCCACGTGATGTAGCTGTGATGATGGCATCTGGAGATTCAATTCCAGCTTTTTTCAGAGCCCGGAAAGCGCTGAGAATGGCAGCTTTCATCAGTTTACTCATTCGACGTGACTCCATTGGCGACACGAATTCCTTCAGTGCTACCAATTCATCTTTAGACTTTACTTCGTCTCGCGCAAGTTCAACCACTTTAATATCTGGATAATGCTCTGAAACAGATGGCTCATCATACTTTGAAAGTATTAGTGATGAATCATTACCACCAAAACCAAACGAATTGCATATGACATGGTCAAGATTTACTCCAGTGTGACCAGGTGTTGGAGTCACGCCACCTACAATTTGATTCTTCCATCCTAAGTTTCCAGGAGTGAAATCATGCTGCATAGCCAGGAGGCAGATGACAGTCTCAATAGAACCTGACGCAGAAGTGGTGTGGCCCGTAAATGACTTAGTGCTAGACACTTCTAGCATCTTGTCGCCAAAAACATGTAACAGGGCTTTGCTCTCTGAAAGATCATTGTTGGGCGTACCTGTCCCATGAGCATTGACGTACTGGATATCATCTGCAGTAAGGCGTGCCATAGAGAGTGCATCTTGCATTGCCAGGTAGGCACCTTTACCATCCTCGGACGAGGCGGTCTGATGGAAAGCATCGCAACGATTACCATAACCTGCGATATAAGCTTTGGCATTAGGTGCATCTTTTTGCAAGACCACAAAGGCGGCACCCTCACCCAGATTTAAACCAGCACGTGTGTCATCAAAAGGACGGCAACGTTCTGAATCCAAAATCATTAGGGAGTTGAAACCATTGAGATGGAAACGGCTCAAAGCTTCAGAACCTCCGGCTATGACCACGTCAGCCTCGTCATTTTTAAGCATCTCTGCACCAACAATTATGGAATTGAGTGCCGATGAACATGCTGTAGATATGGTACACAACCCAACATCTTCAATTCCAGCAATCATAGCCATTTCGCTAGTGCTCCTGCCGCAGTCGTTGTATAGAGGCAAAGAGAGAAGGTCATCATTGAATCTCATTTCGCTGTAGAGCTGTTCAGTAATGTCCATGCACCCAACCGTTGTTCCTGAAATGAGTACCACTCGTTTGCCTTTGAGTGCAACACCGGCGCTCTGTATCGCCTGACGGATCGCAATTGCTCCCATTAAAGATGTTCGACTGTAGGACACATCGCTCGGTACATCAAGCAGTGACTTCATCTCGCCATTGGACAGCTTCACTTCTCCTACTGGCAAGTTACTGTGTTTTGTTTTCAGATAGTGCATCGAGCCAATGCCCGACTGGCTCTGCTGCAGCGAGTCTAGCACCTCATCCGCATTGTTCCCTATAGCGCAGATTATTCCATACCCCGTAATCGCGATCATTTTTTTCTGTTTTTTGTCACATATTCAGCTATTGTCCGAACAGATACAAAGATATCTTTAGCTTCAGCGGGACTTTCCAACTCGATTCCATAATTCTTTTCAAGCAGAACAATGAGTTCAAGTACATCAATTGAATCAAGACCATACCCACCACCAAACAGAGGGACATCATCTTTGATATCTTCGGGGGTCATCTCCTCAAGATTGAGAGTTTCGATAATCTGTTCCTTAAGTGTATAAATAAGATCTTCCATATAAGTGTTATATTTTAGAGTTAATATTTTAGACTTTACATTCTATTGTAATCTCTTCCTTTTCAGAATCTTTAATTCAGCCTCGATATGTTGTTCATCAGGACAATCCACCCACCCCGTAAGAATGCAGTCAGATTCTCCAAACATGATAGTAGCATCAATAACTTGTTTCATCAGTTCCTCGTCATGCTTTTCGAGAATATAGAGCGAGGACTCGCCATGAATCTGATGACGGATGGCAATTTCGCCTAGCATAATATTAGGAAGGGTATACAGGAAAACCGATGGGCTGGAAATGCCATACTTGTCAAGCACAGCAAGGTGTTTGCGGTCAGAAAGAATGGACGAACTTCGATTGAATAGTATTATGGATTGGGGCTTTTCAGCGCAATCACGTAATATCATTTCAGAAGCGACAAAGGCAACCTGACACAGCCTATCCATCTTATAAATTTTGGGATAGTTTCCTATAAACTGCTTATAAATCTGAATAGGAGAAAAGGTTGATTCAGCTCTCCACTCACTAAGGACTTGTAGTTCAGTTTGCTTAGGGACACTAAACTCCTGAGCAACTCCCCCTGGAGTCCTCTGTGACAAAGACTTTTCCTTAGAATATAGCATTGCCGCATTACAACCTCCAAATCCAGAAATAATTTTGAGGAACGACTGCTTGTTTGTAGGTTGGCCTTCTTTGCATATAGTTATGTGTCCGCTTACCCCCTTATTTTCAAAACCTCGCACGGGAAGCACCATGCCGTCTTCGAGGGCTCGCATAGTCAGAATGCTTTCCAACAGTCCGGCAGCCCCTAATGTGTGACCGAAGCACCCTTTATATGCAGACACGCTTACATCCGACAGACCGCCAAGTTCTATTGCTTTGCTCTCCATCTGGTCATTGAACATTGTGGCAGTTCCGTGAGCATTAACTGTTGCAATCATATCTGCAGAAAATCCCTTAATAGCCAGAAGAATGGCTTGTTGCATTCCTTCACCCATTGGGCTGGGTGCACTGAGGTGGTAAGCGTCATTAGTGGCCGCTCCACTCACAATTGTCCATGCATCAGACATCCAATCATCACAGCCTTCTACAACAGAGGAGTTCACAAGAACCATCGTCGCAGCTGCCTCACCAAGATTTAGACCATTGCGCTCTAAATCAAACGGACGGCATGCTTGGGACGAAAGTGACATGAAGGACTGGAAACCGGCAATCATGAATCGAGATATGATGTCGGCGCCGCACACAACGACCTTGTCGTACATTCCAGCTTCAAGCATACGCATGGCTAGAATCTGGCCTGAAATACCTGAGATGCATGCATTGCTCACCACAAGAGGCGCATTGCAGAAACCTAGATGTTTAGCTATTCTAAGAGCAGCTTCTCCAGGAGCCGAATAGCTACAATTATCGGCATCTTCGGCCGAAAGTTCAGCGACATTGGCCTTGGTGGTACTTAGTATGAAGAGCGTACGATTGTCAGTTATGTCAATTTCAATGTGAGATAAAGCCTCTTCGGCTGATCTGATCACAAGCGACTCAAAACGCGTGAAACCATCGACAGCCATCTGCACCTGCTGCTCATCGGTAAACAATGAAACCACATGAGGCTTCTCTGAGCCATAACATGCCAAAGCAGAAACATCATGGACATATGCTTGATAATTCTGCTCTGTTGTCATCCCAATGGGTGACGTCACATTGGTAGATACAACCTTTATCATATGATTAATTAATTGACAGTGCCCACATTTCTCAAGCCAGAAATAGATTTGACCACTCTTCTCTCTTTATACCCCGCCACTAATACTAATAACTTCACCTGTGATATAGGATGCCGCATCCGAAATAAGAAAACCTACCAGTTCAGCGACTTCTTCAGGACGGCCAAATCGCTTCATGGGTATTGATTTTTTTAATTCGTCCAAAGGTAAATTCTTTGTCATATCTGTTTCAATATAACCAGGAGCCACAGCATTCACCGTTACATTACGTGATGCACATTCTTGGGCAAGAGCCCTTGTGGCACCAATGAGACCTGCTTTGGCTGCTGAATAATTAGCCTGTCCGGGCATGCCCTTCAAGCCACTTAACGATGCCACATTAACAATCCGTCCCCCATCCTTACGCATCATCATCTTTGGAAGCAAATACTTGGTTACATAATAAAAACCATTTAGCGAAGTGTTAATCACGCTTTGCCACTCATCTGTGGGCATCATAAACATCAGATTGTCTCGACGTATTCCAGCATTATTAACCAGATATGCGATATGGTCGTCAGAATGTTGTTCCTGCCATGAGTGTAAGGCAGATTTGACGTGAGACTCATCCCCTACGTTAAAGGGGAGAAGTTCAGCCATACCCCCATCAGCAAGAATAAGTGACTTAACATCTTCTGCAGCAGAATGGTTTGATTGATAGTTGATGATGACCGGTAGACCCATACTGGCCAATTTTATGCAAATCGCCCGTCCAAGGCCCCTAGCCCCACCTGTAACCATAGCATATTTCATATTCTCAAATTTATCAGTTTGTTATGCGATCCGTGAATATCATCAACATTAATTAACTTAGTAAGGGCACAAAATTACATATATATTTATAATCAACAAAACAAAGTGCTTTATTTTTTCATTGGGAGGGGAATGCTATTATGAATACGGACAAACAAATTAACTAATAAGGCATATTTCAACTTATGCAGATAATTTTTCAGCCATTATTTTGTATCATTATAGAAACTATTGTACCTTTGCGGTGATATAAACATAAATAATTTAAGAACCTTAAGGAGATGAAAGAATTATTAATCATTGGAGCCAGGGGCTGGGGGCGTGAGGTTTATAACATGCTACCCCATTGCATCGGCTATGAGACGGAATTTTCGGTCAAGGGATTTCTTGATGACAAGTCGGACGCATTGGATGGAAAGCCTGGATACCCTTCAATCATTTCCAGCGTGGAGGATTATCAACCACAGCCTAATGATGTCTTTGTCTGTGCTTTAGGCGATGCCCATTGGAAAAAACATTATGCAGAGATAATTCTGGCAAAAGGCGGAAAATTTATCAATATTATTCATGAAACCGTCGTGACCGAGAGAAACTCTACCATAGGAAATGGTTGTATTCTTTGTAAACAAGTATTTATCTCTTGTGACTCACAAATAGGCGATTTCGTGACAATGCAACCTTATTGCGCAATAGGACATGATTCATCAATCGGTAATTACTGCTATTTGGGTGGCAGAGTAGTCACTTCAGGGGGCGTTGTGATTGGGGAATCAACCGAAGTTCACACTAATGCTATCATTCTTCCCAGTGTGAAAGTGGGAAACAACTGTATGGTCGCCGCAGGTGCCGTCGTAGTAAGAAAGGTAAAAGACGGGACAACAGTCTACGGGAACCCAGCAAAAGTATTTAAGTATTAAGGATAACTAATTTTACTGATTATGGAACTTAATGATTTTATCGAGAACTTTGCAGCGGAGTTTGATCATACCGACGCAAGTGTATTCACTGCAGATACCGTATACCATAATTTAGACGAGTGGTCAAGCCTCATCGCCATGTGCATCGCATCCATGGTAGAGGATGAATATGATGTGGTACTGAAGGGCGATGACATTAGGAATGCCCGGACCATTGGGGATTTGTTCAACACCGTAAAAGCAAAGAAGTAACCGGTGTATGGCATTTCTTGAGTTCAAGAACGTGAGGATTGTCGGACTGAGCGCCGGTGTTCCCCGCAACATCGAAAACAATCTGCACCCAACTCAGGGCCAAAGCATATCAAGCGAATACAGCCCCGAGTCCTTTGTGGAGATGACAGGTGTTATGGAACGCCGCGTGTCGTATGAGCTCACGACGTCCGACCTCTGCTATGCGGCTGCCGAGCGGCTAATAGCCGACCTGGGATGGGAGCGTAGTGAAATCGATGCACTGGTGTTTGTGTCGCAGACTGCCGACTATTTACTGCCGGCTACGGCCTGCATCCTGCAGGATCGTCTGGGGCTGAGCAATGAATGTTATGCCGAAGATGTCTCTCTTGGTTGTTCAGGCTGGGTATACGGGCTGAGCAATGTGGCCTCATTACTCTCAACGGGGAGCTTGAAAAAAGCCTTGCTGCTCTGCGGAGACGCCAAAGGCAACCTTAACCAGTTTTTCGGTCATGCCGGTACGGCCACAGCTATTGAATATGCCGGCGAAGCGGAAGGAATGAAGTTCCATTTTGGGACAGACGGCAGCGGCTTTGATGCCATCATCACGCCTGATGGCGGAAGCCGCAACCAGGTATCGCTACGATCCTTTGAGCTCGAAAATATTAACGGCATACAGATGGACAGAATGCAGAGCCGCACGAAGAGTATGGACTTTTTCTTGTTCGGCGTCATCGTAGCGCCAAAGTCCGTGAGAAGATTGGCGGAGCATTTTGGCTTCGACTATCAAGAATCCGACTACTTCGTGTTCCATCAGGCCAATATGAAGATGAACGAAAAGATTGCCAAGAAGCTGAATCTTCAGGCCGAGAAAGTCCCCTCTAGCATGTATTATTTTGGCAACACCTCGTCAGCCAGCATTCCTCTCACGATTGTCACCCAACTGAAAGGCAAGTGCAATGGCAAGACTAAGTTCATCTGCTGCGGTTTTGGTGTCGGCCTCTCTTGGGGCACAGTAGCCTTCGAGACGAGGGACATTGTCATTTCAGACCTTGTAGAGGTGGACGATGATGCAAAAGATAAGAAGTATGTCGTATAATCCATTTTCATTAGAAGAAAAAACCATATTGGTAACAGGAGCCTCGTCTGGAATTGGACGGGCTACTGCCATCGAGTGCGCTAAAATGGGCGCAAAAGTCATTGTTACAGACCGAACCGAAGAACGTCTTAACGAGACACTCCATCAACTTGAAGGAAATGGCCATCAGATGATTGTTGCCGACCTGAACATTCAAGAAGACATAAACGCGCTCGTTGAAAAGTGTCCCACATTGAATGGTCTTGTAAACAATGCGGGAATAGTTAAAGGCAAGCCCGTGGGCCACCTTAAATTGGAGGACCTGCAAGATGTCTATCAGATAAATGTCTTTGGCGTTGCATTGTTAACCAAAGGCCTCTTGAAAAAGAGGAAGATGGCAAAAGGCTCTTCAATTGTCTTTACTTCTTCTATTTCCTCATATATTACTGCTGCCGGCCTGTCTATTTACGCTTCATCAAAAGCCGCCATCAATGCTTATATGCGCACTTGTGCCATAGAACTGGGGACAAAGGGAATAAGATGTAATTCCGTTTTGCCCGGCATGGTTGAAACAACGTTTATCAATAATGGGTTCTATATGGCTGATGATAAGCAGAAAGATTTGAATCTGTATCCCCTAGGGCGCTATGGCAAACCTGCCGAAATAGCTTATGGGATCATCTATCTGCTAAGTGATGCGAGTGCATGGGTGAGCGGTACAGAGTTAGTGATTGATGGTGGTAGAATGCTCAAATAATGTAACAGTATAATGCCTTTATCAATTACAGTTTTTTTTGTGGAGTCCCCCTTTATAGTTAAATCAAACAAATAGGAAGTATGTCGTATAATCCGTTTTCATTAGAAGGAAAAAACATATTGGTAACAGGAGCCTCGTCTGGAATTGGACAGGCTATTGCCATCGAATGCGCTAAAATGGGCGCGAATGTCATTGTCACAGGCCGTAACGAAGAGCGTCTGAACGAGACACTCAATCAACTTGAGGGAAACGGCCATCAGATGATTGTTGCCGACATGAGTGTTCAGGAAGACATCAATGCACTTGTTGAACAATGTCCCGTTTTGGATGGTCTTGTGCACAATGCGGGAACAGGACTAGGTAAGAGTGTAAACCACGTTAAAATGGAAGACTTGCAATACGTCTATCAGACAAATGTCTTTGGCGTGGCATTGTTGACCAAAGGCCTCTTGAAAAAGAAGAAAATGGCAAAAGGCTCTTCAATTGTCTTTAATTCTTCTATTTCCACGTATATTTCTGCAGCTGGTTGGTCTATATACGCTTCATCAAAAGCCGCCATCAATGCTTATATGCGCACTTGTGCCATAGAACTGGGGACAAAGGGAATAAGATGTAATTCCGTTTTGCCCGGCATGGTTGAAACAGACAT